>JGI1684J13235_1000632_pt1 | contig 12869 bp, 12 predicted proteins | sample PonA232FremontCA_2_FD_13235 | JGI IMG/M metagenome (IMG submission 13235) | reverse complement strand
TCCCGGGGACGATCAGTCCGTCGCCCAAGGTGTTCTGAAACTGGGCAATGGTTTCGTTTTCCGGCGAAACAGCCTGCTCGGGCTCTTCCTCGGCCTGCTCAGCTTTGTCCGAGCTTGAGCCTTCCATCTCGATTTGCGCGGTTTCAGTGGTCTTTTTCTTTTGCGCTGCGACCGCGAGAACGAGATCCCTACCCTGTCGCCTGATTTTAACCGGTATCCGATGGGTCATGGTGAGCTGGACCCGGCCGCCGGAGGGCGAGTTGCTCAAGAGGGCTTTTTGAACAGGGGATTGGAATTTGCCCAGATTATAGAGCTTGGTCTGGGGCGAGGGAATCCGGGTGCCCGGCAGGGCGAGATTGAGCTTGTTGTCCTCGCTGGGCCGCAGTTTGTATTCCAGGCTATCCTCCCCGGTCAGGACGACCTTGAGGCCGCCCTCCTCGGTCTCGTAGAAATTGATATCCCTCAGCCGGCGGACTCCCTGCTGCTCCGAAGCATCAGCTTCGTCCGCATCGGGGATGGCCAGGACGAGCTCCATGGTATCCGCATCCATTCGCGAAAGGGAATAGTTGGCGTGCTGCCGGAGCTGGATGGAGATTTCCTCGATGCGGTCTGTCTCGGGGATTGTGGAGAAGTTAATGGATTCCAGGACTTCGCCGGACACAGTCTCGTGGGTAATCGGTCCGGGAAGGGCCGGAGCGCAGCTGAGGGTCAGGCGAGAATCCTCGTATTGGGTGTCCACATTGACGCCGCGGGCGATGGGAAGTCTCAAGCGTGTCGCTTCATCCGCGCTGTCGATCCGGATTTTGTTTCCCACTTTGCCGGCTTGCTGTACCTGTCCCTGATCGCCTTCTTCCTGGTCTGGGGCGGCCAGGCTGGCGTTGGCCGTGCTCGACGGCTGTGCCGCATCAGAGCCGGGGGTCCCGTTGCTGCGCGTTGCGCAGCCCCAGGAAAGGCCCATGGTAAGGACAAGAGCCATGGCGAGCCAGTATTTGAGAAGCGCTTTCTTTTTACTCATTATTCTCTCCTGCGGATTGCGGAAGCTTGAGTATTGTTTGCTTGGATTTCTTCTCGCCCATGACGTCGATATAGTATTCGCGGATAACAACCCTGCTCTCTTCGATACGTTCCACGCGGGCACCTTCGGTGCCAATACGCGTGCCCGGGCTGAGGATGTATCCCTTCCCGTCCGGCAGCTTCACCAGAGCGACGGACGCGTTGGCTCCAACGCGGCTGAGAATGCCCTCGAGCTGGAGTTGGGAGGGAGTGATTCGCTCCAGAGGAGAAAGTGCCTCCCTGTTCTCGGATTCCTCTTCTTGTGAAGACGGGGCCTGGCGGAGAAAGGGCTCGAAGGGATTGGGCTTGTTTTGCGGATTATACTCAAACGGACTGGGATCGATCCAGGAGGGCCTTTCTCCGGTCGCATTGCCTTGCGGTTCCTGAGCAAAGGCCTCAGTCTGCTGAAAACCCTGAATCGGAGCAAAAACGCCGAGCGAGGGGATCACAAGCAGAGCAATGGCCAAGGGAACGCACTCAGATCGAGTGACGTTCCACCAACGGGAATTGAATGTCTTTTCTGTAGGCATAGGGCGTTCTACTCGTTCAGGGCTCGGTAGACGAAAAGACGGACCGAGGAGGATATCGGGATCTCTTCGTCGGTTTTCTGATTGCCCGGATTGAAATCGAGGGATTCGATGGTGATCAACGTGTTCAGACTGGAGATGCGGCTGAAGAATTGCATCAGATTGTGAAAGGGACCTTTGAGCTTTATGGAGAGGGTCCTTGTGGCGTAAAGGTCGTGCTTGTTCGTGTTGCCCGGGTCGAAGGAAAGGAAGGAAACATTCTCCGATTGGCCCAGCTTTTCGATTTCAGCCAGAAGCTGTTCAACAGCATGCTTGCTTTCCGGGAGCAGTGTCTTGGCGTGGGCGAGCACCTGCTTTTTGGAGTCCAGCTCTTTTTTGAGCTTGGGAAGCTCCTGAACCTGTTTTCTGTATTTCGCGATCTGGGTTTCCAGGGACTGAATATTGTCCTCAAGCTCGGATATTCGGTCAGTTGCAGGCTGATAGAAGAAATACCAATAGCCGCCGCAGATGAGAATCACAGCCGCCAGGAAAATCAAGAGCTTCCTGGAGCGCTGGAGGTCTTCTATCTTGGAGAATGCGTCTTTGATATCCATAGCGGTCAACGCCTATTTGGTCAGTAAAGTGCATTGAAAGGATACGAGATCCAAGTTGGATATAGTCTTCCGGCTTGTCTGCTTGAGCGTGATATCCTTGAAAAAGTCCTGTTTGCGTAAGGCACCCACGAATTGAGCGAAAGCCTGGTTGTTCAGAGCGATGCCCTTGAGCCTCATGTTCTTGCTGGAGTCCATCTGGATGGAGTTAAACCAGATTTTTTCCGGGGGCATGGATTCCATGAGGCCGTTGATGTAGCGCAAGGGGCGGGCCTGATCCTCGCGGATATCCTTGATGACCGAAATCTTGTTCTTGATAGATTTCAGTTTGTTCTTCACGGTGTGGATTTCCTTGAGCTGTTTCTTGAGGTCGGCCTTGGTTTCCTGTTTGCGCTGTTCTGTCTGTTCGAGCTGATCGATCTGGGCCTGGAGCTTGTTCTGGAGGAAAAAACCACCGCCGACGAGAAGAACGATGGCAACCACAAGGATGAATGTGAACCGTGGTGGGCCCGTGGAGATCGCTTTGCGCGGCTCGGGCATGAGGTTGATGCGTAGCATGTGCACTCCCTGCGGAAATGACGATAGTCCCGCTTCTGTAGGAAAGGACGGGCTCCTGGGAAAATGAAGCCGGTCCTCGAATTCCGGGAAAGTTCTTTGGGGATACGAAACCGATTAGCTGATTCCGCGAAGAGCCAGGCCCGTGGCGACAACATATTGCGGGGCGCAGGAGCGTAAGTAGCCCGCATCGAAATGGCGTTCATCGTAGGAAATATTGCGCCAGGGGTTCAGGTGTTCCGTATCCAGGCCGAGCTCTTCGGCAATGGTCTCCTTCAAGCCGGGATAGAGGCTTCCCCCTCCGGAAAGATAGATTTTGTCCCCTCCCTGTTCCCCAGAGTTTTTGTGAAGGGTGATCAGTCTCTGGATGTCCTCGCTCCAGGAGATGATGGTGCTGCGGACATCCTGCTTCACGCGTTCCTTTCCGGGTTTGTCCGTCTCGTCCAGGCCTTGAAGCTTGATTTGTTCCGCTTCTGTCGTATGGATGTTGAAGCTGCGGCTGATCTTTTCCGTGATTTGTTCTCCTCCCAGGTGGAGATCACGGATAAAGAGGGGATATCCCCGGGAGTAGACGCAAAATATACTGGTTTGGCTGCCGATATCAAGGATGTACGTGGATTCGCTCATTCGTTCGGGGTAATTGAACTCAAAGCAGTTGCTCAAGGCGAATCCTTCCACATCCACGGTGTTGAGAGCGAGAGACGCGGAGTTGAAAAGATTGCGCAGTTCATCGATCATTGTCTTTTTACTGGCGACGAGAATGGTTCGGACAGCCTGGCCGCTCTCGTCCGTATCCAGAAACTGGTAGTCGAGATAGACCTCGTTCAGGTCGAAAGGGATGTATTCCTGGGCCTGCTCCCGGACATAACTGTCCATATCCTGATTCTGCCCGGGCACGTTGAGATGCTTGATGATCACTCCGTGGCCGGCCAGGGCGCTGATCACCTTTTTCTCCTTGAGGCCCAACCCCTCCCACATTCCGTTGAGCTTGGTAGCCATCTTTCCGCTGTCGTCCTTCTCCTCCTTCTGCCAGGCAAGACGGCCCAAACGCTGCAGAGTGGTCTGTTTCCGCCTGGGCTGCAACTTGACCAGCTTGGCCCAGCGTTGTCCCAAGTCCAGACCGGTTCCTACGCCTTTTTTGCTGCTTCGTAGTTTCATTTCACAATCAGCGCTTTGTCTGTTCGGATTGTTGCGGTCGCAGGGTGAGCACGGGGATCGTGGAGCTCTTCACCACCCGTTCCGCCACGGAGCCGAAAAGAATGCGATCGATGCCCTTGCGCCCATGGGTGCCCATGACAATGAGATCCATCTCCTGGTCCAGGGCGTAGCGCATGATCTCTTCAGCGGCATATCCGGTAATGACCTTTCCCTGTACCGGAACATCCGAAAAGTGATCCTGAATGAACCGGTTCATGGTCTCTTCAGCTCCGGAAATGATCTCGCCCACAAAGCTCTCGATGGAGCTGGGAGCGACCTGAAGACCGACGTATTGGGACATTGAGGGCACGATGTACAGGACGTGCACCTCACCCTGGAAAGCATTCGCGAGGGTGTTGGCGTAGTCCGCAACCTGGGGGCTGAAGTCCGCGAAGTCCACTGCGCAGAGTATTTTCTTGATCGCGGCCATAGACATCTCCGTTTGTGCGTCGCGTTGTGGACGCATGCGACTCAGGTGTTCTCAAGTCGACTCCCCGGGTTCGGAAAGCGAGGAGATCCTTTGGATGAGCCCGGAAGTGGAATACCCCTGCAGAAAAGGGAGGCTATAAACGGCTCCTCCCCGAGCTCGAACCACTTCACGCCCCACGATCATCTCTGGAGACCAGTCTCCTCCCTTGACCAGCACATCGGGCTGAAGGGTCTGAATGAGCCGCAGAGGGTCATCCTCATCGAACAAAATCACATAGTCCACACATTCCAGAGAGGCCAGAACATAGGCCCTGTCCTGTTCACTGGTGACTGGCCTGGTGTTGCCCTTGAGTCGGCGGACAGAGGCATCGGTGTTCATGCCGACGACAAGGGTGTCTCCAAGACGTTTGCAGCGCATGAGGTAGTCCACATGCCCGCGGTGCAGGAGATCGAAACAGCCATTGGTAAATACCGTGTTCGAGGGGAGATTCGTGTTTTGGGTGTTCTCCAGGATGTTTTGAGCAGTAACAACCTTGGAGTAGGGATCCCTGACGCACATGAAGTCGAATCACCCTCGGGCTCGAAATAAGGAATCGGTGTTTAACATTCTTGGACGGAAAAGGAGATTATGCGTGTTACGATTTGAAAAAAGCTAAAATCTTTTAGCATAGATAATACAGCGAAGCAAGCCGTGGATTGTATTTTGAAACACATTTAGGCCTGGGCTCTTGGTCACAAATATTTACAGGAAACCAATCCAAAAGGATGGCTTTCAATGGCTTCCCGGAATGGGAGATCTCATTGTTTCATGTATTCCACGCAATCGGTTCTTGCTTTCTCCATGGCTGGTGTTCCGAATCCGATGATGACCTGTTCGAGCTCCTCTCGAGCTGTATGTGGCGGAAACGAATGCTGCGCAACATACTCTTGGGGTCTTTCCAGAAGGATAGGCGCGAAGCCTGTTCACGTATCTGCTGTATGCCTTTTCGGCAACGAGTGCCTCTGAGGATGAGAATTTTTTCCAGCATACCATTTATTTCCGCAATCGAGAAAAATCATTTCACCTGAAATTCTCTATCGGGAAAGTTCCTCGTCCTTATTATTTTTGGAGGAAAAGGTGTTCAACTTGTTGAATTGTTGTGAAATTAACAGCGAGGCTCGCCCGGCACTCATTCAGCGAATGAGTGTCGGGCGAGCTGGGTTTCATAATACACCATGGCCTTGTTCGTACCGCTTGAGATGAAATTGGGTCCGTTCCAGACAGAAGATACACCATTTGAAGCCTGCCTCAACGGAAGTGTTCCGGGAATGTCGATGAGGTGTTGCGTTCCCCATCATCTGAAACCCGGGATGAAACACTGACCTCAGCGCACGCCCCGACTCGCCCTGTTGAATCCTGCCTTCGGCAGGGCAGTGATGCTGCATTCACAAGGCAAGCCTCCCATCTACACGCTTGATTGTGCCCGGGTCGGTCCCGGAATGAGGGTGTATATGCAACTTACTCCAGGAAGCCCTGACTCGTGAGCTGTATCCATAAAGCGTGAATCGAAGAGCTCTCAGCGGCAGGGTTCCCATCGCCCGTCGCCCGGCTTGGCCCTCGGAACCCCGCAATCCTTGTTCCCTTCAGAAAAAGGCGTGCTGCAGCGAGGACCCCTCCTCGCTATCCCCTATCTCCCGGGTGGAGGGGGGAAGGTTCCGCACAATCCTGTCAATGAGCTGGTCCAGGCTGGCGCGATCCACCGCGGACATCGGAACCCCGTCGGGATAGAGGTTGCGCAGGGGGCCTCTCTTCTCTTCGGGGACCAGATCCCATTTGTTTAGGGCCAAAATCCTTGGGGTCTCGCCGAGCTCCATATCCTCGAGGATGCTGTTCACTGCACGGACCTGATTCTCCAGCTCAGGATGGGCGGCATCCGCGACCTGTACCAGGAGGTCGGCTGAATGCAGCTCTTCCAGAGTGGCCAGGAAGGACTCCTTGAGGTTGTCCGGCAGATAGTTGATGAAGCCCACAGTGTCAGTCAGGATGACTTCCCTGTCCTGGGGAAAACGCAGTCTGCGGCTGGTTGGATCCAGTGTGGCGAAGAGATTGTTTGCTGTGTGGATTCCGCTGTTGGTCAGGGTGTTGAGCAGGGTCGACTTGCCCGCATTGGTATAGCCCACGAGAGCTACGATGGGCATTCCGGCGGAATTGCGGCGCTGTCTGGTATGGGCCCTGTTTTGGCGGACCTTGTCCAGCTCTTTCTTGATCTTGGTCTTGCGGTCCGCGATGCGTCGCTTGTCCAGTTCCAGCTTGGTTTCTCCCGGCCCCCTTCCTCCGATGCCTCCGCTCAGGCGGCTGAATGCCTTGTTCTGGTCCGAAAGCCGGGGCAGGGTGTAGTTCAGCTGCGCCAGCTCCACCTGGAGTTTGCCCGCCCTGCTCGAGGCGTGTTGAGCGAATATGTCCAGGATGACCTGAGTCCGATCCAGGATCTTGCGTTCGGTAAGGCGGGAGAGATGTCGTATTTGAGCCGGAGTGAGCTCCCGGTCGAAGACGAGTGTCGAGGAAAAGGTCTGCAGGGCCAGGATCTCCAGCTCCGCGAGCTTGCCCTTGCCCAGGATGTGTTTGGGATTGACCTTGCTCACGCGCTGGATCATGGTCTCCGTCACTTTGAGACCGGCGGTTTGGACCAGCTCTCGAAGCTCGAGCAGCGAGTTTTCCTGGACGTGCCTGGGCCTGGTGTCCACGCTGAGAAGAATGGCCCTTTCCAGATCCGAGGAGGAGACTGCTTCCGGAGTGGAGCGGGCGAATTCCTTTTCCAGGCCTTCCACTTCGCTGCTGAAGTCGATCTCCACCTGATCCCAGGGGAGGTGAGGGGAGTAGTGGTAGAGCTGGCTGCCCGCGCTATAGGGCATCAGATGGGCCCACTGGAAGGTGTGTGGTGCGCCCTCGTCATTCACGGTCAGTACGCAGATGGAATCCAGCTGGAGGAAGACGAGATCCATGAGGTCTTCTTCCGTAATCCCCGTGTCCCCGAGGTGGGTGTGCAGCAGCCTGAGGCCGCGGAGCCTGGCGGATTGTTCGCGCTGGCGACCCAGCTCGGGGATGACGATACGGTCGCTGTCTCCCACGATCACCATGTAGGGCCGGCCCCGGCGATCCACGAGCACACCGATCTGCCTGCCGATTTCCCGGCTCAGGGCAGCGAGCTCCCGGGCCTGTTCCTTGCTGTATCCCCCGATGTCGGGGAAGTGCCTGCGGTAGATATGGGACAGGGCCTTGGCTTGGCTGGGCTTGAGCCCTGTCGTGTTGCCCAAGATTTTTTCCGCTATAAAGATCCCTCCTTTTTGGGAAGCATGCTATGCTGGAACGTCCAGTGCGCGCGGTTATCAGGAGCCTTGCAAGCCTTCGGCAATCAGGCGATCATAACGGGAGATCATGGAGAAGGTATACGCAGCGAGCTCCTTGCGGAAGGCCAGGCCGATGCCGCCCTCACTGTCCCGAAGCTCGGACTGAAAGCGGGAATAGAAGGACGGATCGGGCAGAACAGCCAGGCTGTGATAGTTCTTGGCCGCCGCGCGGAGAAGGGTCGGGCCGCCGATATCGATCTCCTCCACCAGCTCCTGGTCGGAGAGTCCTCTTTCCAGGGCGCCGGCAAAGTCATAGAGGTTGACACAGACGAGATCGAAAGGGGCGATGCCGAGCTCCTCGAGGGAGTTATGGTGCTCGGGATTGTCCTTGTCCGCAAGGATCCCGGCATGGATATGCGGATGAAGGGTTTTGACCCGTCCGCCCAGCACCTCTGGGAATCCCGTTACCTCGCTGACCGCTGTAACCTCAAGTCCGGCCTCGGCGAGTGTTTTGTAGGTCCCGCCGGTGGATACCAGCTCCACGCCGCACTCGGTCAGAAAGCGGCCCAGATCGGCCAGGCCCGTTTTGTCCGTAGCACTGAGAAGGGCCCTTCGAATGGGCAGCTGTTCCATGTTGTCCCCCTTTATTCGCTGTTGCCGCTCAATTGAAGAAAAATGCATTCTAGCGCTTCCTTATGTTCAATGCAAACAGGGATGGCACAATGTGCGGGAACAAGGCCTCGTTGAGATGCTGTGAGTTCTTATCCGGCGGGATCGGGATTTACTTTTCCCCGCGATGCTTCTATCTTGTGGCTCATGCGCGGATTCGTTATAGCCGGAGTCAGCAGCGGAAGCGGCAAGACCCTGATCAGCCTGGCCCTCATGGCCTGGTTCTCTCGCAGGGGATGGGATGTACAACCCTACAAGGTGGGCCCGGACTTCATCGATCCGGGTCACCATAGGCTGGTGACGGGAAGGGCTTCGCACAACCTCGACGGGTGGATGCTATCCAGGCGGGCCAACAGGGATATCTTTCAGCGCTACGGCAGCGGGGCAGATATCTGCATCGTGGAAGGGGTCATGGGACTCTTCGACGGTTTCTCCCCCACGAAGGAATCCGGGTCCACTGCTGAGATGGTCAAGTGGCTTGGTCTGCCCGTGCTTCTGGTGGTGGATGCGCGCTCCCTGGCCAGATCCGCAGCGGCGATGGTGAAGGGATATGCCGAATTCGATCCGGAGCTGCCCCTGGCCGGTGTCCTGTTCAACAAGGTGGGCAGCAGTTCCCATGCCGCAATACTGCAGGAAGCAGTGCACAGCGCCACGGGCCTTTCCTGTCTCGGCTTTCTGCCTCAAAACCCGGAGCTCAATCTTCCCTCAAGGCATCTGGGGCTGGTGACCGCCGAGGAGTCGGAATGGGACGAGGAAAAGGCGGATCGACTCGCCGACTGGGTCGACTCGGGCCTTTGCAGCGGTTTTGCCGAGGCGGCGTGCGGAACTGTCATCCCCAAGGAGACGGAAGATTCCGTTTCCGGTCCGTCTTCGCGGTCCTTTTCAACTGCTGCGCAAACTGATAGGAAAGCTGAGAAACGCGACGCGGTGCGCATTGCCGTACCCCGCGATGAGGCCTTCTGTTTCTACTACGCGGAAAATCTTCGCCTTCTGCAGGAGGCCGGAGCCCGGCTCTGCTTCTTTTCCCCCCTGAGGGACGGTTGCCTGCCCCCCGCGACAGAGGGCCTGTATTTGGGCGGGGGATATCCCGAGCTCTATGCCGAGCGCCTGAGCCGGAATACACATCTCCTGCGGGAAATCGCCGGCATGGCCGCATCAGGCAGCCCCATATACGCCGAGTGCGGTGGATTCATGTACCTCATGCGCTCCATAAGCGATGATCAGGGGCAGGCTTCCCCCATGGCGGGAATTTTTCCCTTCGACGCCATTATGTGGGGGCGGTTCCGGGCTCTGGGATACCGGGAGGTGCAGACCCTGCAACGGACCCCATTGGGGGAGGCGGGCACAGTCCTCCGCGGTCACGAGTTCCACTACTCCTCTATGCAGAGCGAGCCGGGCGCGGCGCAAAGCGTGTACCGGGTTATGGACCGACGCGGCGAGCAGCGCGAGCCCCAGGGATTTCAGCTGGGCAGTGTCCTTGGCTCCTACATCCATGTGCATTTTGCGAGCAATCCGGAGTGCGCCCGTTTCTTTGTCTCTATCTGCAGGGCCCCGGCGGGCTTATCAGATGGAGTTTGCTGAGAGACGGGATGCTCCCATCGCGAGGTCGAGGTGCGGCGACTGGCAATCGTGACCGCCACAAACAGGGAGCTCCGGGCGGCAGTGGACGGTGCTCCCGGAATATCCTCCCCGGAGCCGGTGCCCTGGCGCTGGAGGGGGATCGATATTTACCTTGTGAATTGTGGGATGGGGCCGGTCAACGCAGCCTTGAGCCTGGGCCGGCTTCTCGAGTACGGAAGCGAGTTGGGGGGAGTTATCAACCTCGGAATTGCCGGCAGCTTTGACCGTGAGGCGCTGCCTCTGTACCAGACCGTTGTCGTGCGCGAGGAGATCTGGCCGGAGTTCGGCCTTCGAACCGCGGACGGGGTCGATCCCGCGGGACTCAAATACGGTCACGGCACGCTCGGCGGAAAAACGGTCCGCGATCGGCTCCAGCTCGATCCGGAGAGCGCACTGGCCCGGATGGGAATACCCACAAGCCTTCCCTGGCGTCAGGGCAGGAGCCTCACTGTGGCCGGAGCCTCGGGGGATCCCGAACAGGCGGAATGGTTCAGGCGGCGCTACAGCCCGGATCTGGAAAACATGGAGGGCTTTGCCCTGGCCTGGGCCTGCCTCAAATACGGAATACCCTTTTTGGAAGTGCGTTGCGTCTCCAATGCGGTTGGGGCAAGAGACAGGAAAGACTGGGATATACGGGGAGCCATGGCGGGATTGGGTCCTGTTATGGACGCCTTGAGAGATCGCATGGAATTCTAGCGTTGTGCCGGAATCGTTGCCTCCACCGGCATCCATAGAGAAAGAAATCGAGTTATGCAGGTACACCCCGACCTTCAGGAATACTTCCAGAGCGTCCTTCCGGATATTGAGGCCTATATCAGCGAACAGTTGGGCTCGCTGAACAGCTTCGTCTATCCCGTTGCCTCTCATGTCCTGGGGTCAGGGGGCAAGCGTCTCCGGCCCCTGCTCTGTGTCCTGATGGCCGGAGCCCTGGGCTACAGGGAACGAACCGTCTATCCCCTGGCCAGCACCCTGGAGCTCGTCCACTCCGCGACGCTGCTCCACGACGACATCCTGGACAACGCGGAATTGCGCCGGGGGGAGCACGCGGCCCACCTCGTCTTTGGCACCAAGGAGACGATTCTGGCGGGGGATGCCCTTCTGGCCCATGCCAACAAGATCGTGTCCGAGTACCACAACACGGATCTGGTCAGCTGCATTTCCGAGGCGATCTCCAGCACGGTGACCGGAGAGATCCTGGAGATCCAGAAGATGTCCCAGACCAATCTGAGCCGTGCCGAATACCTGGACATCATCAAGGGCAAGACGGGCTATCTGATCCAGAGCTCCTGCGAGAGCGGGGCCATTCTGGCCGGCAACAAAGGCGAGGACCGCGAGGCCGCCCGCCTATTGGGCCTCAATCTGGGGGTTGCCTTCCAACTGGTGGACGACGCCCTGGACTACACCTCGTCTTCGGAGCTGGGAAAGCCCATGGGTGGCGATCTTCGGGAGGGCAAGATCACTCTGCCCCTCATCTATTTCCTGCAGGAGCTCAAGGCCGAGGAGCAGAAGCGCTTTCTGGGCCGGATCAAGGACAAGGCCCTGACCGAGGAGGAACTGGAGCGGACCATGCGCAGCATTCGGTCCAAGGGGCTCCACACGCGGGCGAGGGAAGAGGCGGAGACCTATCTGCAGGCCGCCTATCACGCCCTGGCCGCCCTGCCGGAATCCCGCGAGAAGTCCCTCCTGGCCCGGATGCTGGAATACATCCGGCACCGGGAGAACTGAGCCCTCTTTCGTTCAGGCGTGATCACCCCCGTCGTCCCGCCGGATCTCCTCGGGAGATGGAAAGAAGCGGATGCCGGGCTTTTCGCTGATCTCCCCCTCTTCGCAGAGGAGCTCGAAAAAGCGGTCCAGCCCACGCAGCTCCCTCTCTCCCAGCTCGTAGACCAGGCCGCGGAAGTAGGAGGCCAGTCGCAAACGGTCCAGCATTCCCCTGTCCGCGGCCAGGTCCGCGAAAAAATCCGTCCTGGTGCGCCCCCACTCCTTGGAGCGGTAGAGCCTGCGGCAGGCCTGCCGCACGGACGCGGCCCTGTTTCGGACCGATGCCGCATCCGCCACCCACACCCCGAAAATGAAGGGCAGGCCCGTCCACTCCAGCCAGGCCTGGCCCAGGTCCAGGGAATATGAATATTCAGGGCGATCCCGGAGCAGGAGGGCCTCGTCCCCGATGGCCAGAAAGGCTTCAGGGGTTTCTCCTTCCCCGAGGCGGCTGCTGATGTCCCCGTTCTCATAGCGGGGGTGGATCCCCACATGTCTCCGCAGCAGAATGCGCAGGAGCGTGGCCGAGGTATGGGTCTGGGCGCTCACCAGGATGGTGCCTCCGTCCAGTTGATCCAGCGGCCTTCTGCTCAAGAGGAGTACGCTCTGTACCGGCCCCCGGCTGCCGATGGCCAGATGGGGCACGAGGTAGTAGCTCCGCCAGTTGCGGGCGTATTCGATGCTGGAGGTGGAGGCGATATCCAGCTCTCCCCGGCAGGCGAGCTCATTGAGCCTGGCCGGCGTCCCGTAAACCATTTCCATATTGTGGGCGATCAGCCCCTGTTCCAGGGCGTAGTACACGGGCAGGACGTTGATATATCCGATTCTGCCCAGCCTGAGGGGGAGGGCGTCCGGTTCGTTCCCGCTGTCGGAGCTATTCCAGGAAAGTGTAGTCCATGCGTCGCTTTCTGGGTGCAAATCCCGCCTCGCGAATATGCTTGTCGATTTCTTCCCGGCTCATGCGGAAGCGGACCCCGGAAGCGGCCACCACATTTTCCTCGATCATGGTGGAGCCGAAGTCGTTGGCCCCGAAGAAGAGGCTGAGCTGGGCGATCTTGGCCCCCATGGTGACCCAGGAGGCCTGCAGGTTGGGGATGTTGTCCAGGACCAGCCTGGACAGGGCCAGGGTCCGCAGATACTCGGT
>JGI1684J13235_1000631_pt1 | contig 12874 bp, 9 predicted proteins | sample PonA232FremontCA_2_FD_13235 | JGI IMG/M metagenome (IMG submission 13235) | reverse complement strand
TCCTCCTAGGGTTAAAACCCTAGGCTATTATTGAAATCCCCTTTCAGGGGATAATTGTATTGTCTTTTAGCTCTTGACCAATTCCCTAATTCTCCAATTCCCTAATTCCCTAATTCCTCAATTCTCTAACTACCCAATTCCCTGGTCTTTGGAATAAAATACCCGGTTGAATATAGTATCTTCATATTGCAGATAATAACCGTTGTCGAACAATTCATCAAGTTCTGATTCTAGAAGATATGTTGTTATATCCGGATCGTTCCTTACGTTTTGCTCAAAGGAGCTGGATTCGTTCCAGGATTTCATTGCAGTCTTTTGTATCAGTTCGTAAGCTGTTTGCCTTTCGATCCCCTTTTCTATCAGGGCGAGCAAGACCCTCTGGGAAAAGTACAGGCCGCAGGAAAAAGAAAGGTTACGTTCCATATTGCCGGAATTGATCTGCAGTTTGTTCAGGATATTGTTCACCCTGTTCAGCATGTAGTCGATCAGGATGGTGGAGTCAGGCATGATCACCCTTTCCACCGAGGAGTGGCTAATATCCCGTTCGTGCCACAAGGGCTGATTTTCCATAGAGGAGAGGCTGTTGCTGCGAACCACCCTGGCAAGCCCGCACAAGTTTTCCGCAGATATGGGGTTCTTTTTGTGCGGCATTGCAGAGGACCCCTTTTGTCCCTGGGAAAACCCCTCTTCTACTTCTAGGACTTCAGTCCTTTGCAGGTGTCTTAATTCAGTTGAAAGTCTTTCTATACTCCCTCCAATCAGCGACAGGGTGGAAAAGTAATCCGCATAGCGGTCCCTCTGTACGATTTGAGTGGAGATGGGATCTGGCTCCAGGCCCAGATGCCTGCATGCAATGCTTTCCAATTCAGGAGACAAATGGGCATATGTGCCTACGGCACCTGATATCTTACCTACATTGATTCCTTTTAGGCTCTGTTCCCACCTTTTTTTGTTGCGCTCGAACTCAGCGTAGAAAGTGGCGAGCTTTAGCCCGAAAGTGGAGGGTTCGGCATGTACACCGTGTGTCCTGCCGATCAGGATCCTGCCTTTGTTCTTTTCCGCCAGGGACTTTAGAGTATCCAGGAGCTGATCCAGGTCACGCAGTATTATTTCTCCTGCCTGTTTCAAGAGCAGGGCGTTGGCAGTGTCCACTATATCCGAGGAAGTACAGCCCAAATGGATATATCTGGATGCACTTCCCACTTTCTCCTCGATCGCGGTTAAAAAGGCTATTACATCGTGCTTGGTCTGTTCTTCTATTTCCAGTATGCGGTTTAGATCAAAATCCGCTTTTTCCCGGATTTGCTGCATTTCGCTTGCCGGGATCCTGCCCAGTTCGTGCCAGGCCTCGCATACGGCTTTTTCTACCTCCAGCCAAGTCCTGAATTTGTTTTCCAAACCCCAGATATTCCCCATTTGGGGCAATGTATAGCGTTCGATCATATAGTGCCAAATCCCTTGTTATGGTTCACAGTTTAGCGTTCACAGTTCAGGGTTGAAAAAACAAAAATATCTCCCAGCCGAGTTGTTAAAAAATAAAGGATTTTCTTTCAACCGTGAACTTTGAACGCACAACCCTGAATCAGTGAAAGATCAATCCTTGTCCTGCGAGGTACCTTTATTGGAGGACCCGGATTCCGCATTTTTGTTTGAGGACCCGGATTCCGAACTTTTATTGGAGGAGCTTGCCTCCTTTTGTTGGGAATTGTTTTCAGTAGATGTCGCTTTTTCAGCTTTAGCCTCGCCATTTCCGTTGCCGTTTCCGCTGGAATTTTCCTTGCCATTCCCGTTCCCGGAATCGGCGGATTTGCGCTTATAATCGGTTTCGTAGAAACCTGCTCCCTTGAGTATAAAAGAGGTGTTGGATATGAGCCTTTTGGCTTCTTGCCCGCATACAGGGCATTCCATGGTTTTATCGGTATACCCTTTGTTTAGCTCTTCGAATATATAGTCGCAGTTTTCACAATAGTATTCATAGATAGGCATTTTCATACTCCTTTTCGAAAAAAAATTATATTTACCTCACTTCGGAAGTGGAAAGTCAAAGCTCTTAAGTTAAGGATCAACTTATTGATTTTACATAGCGTTTAATCAAACTTGAGTTGTTTCGTTGTAAGCTGTTGAATTTGAGAAATTTTTATCTGAGAACTTCGAACATGGAACTTCGAACTGTCCAGTTAAGAAGTGAGTGCACTATAATTAATAAATCCGGTATGAACAAAGTCAACATCTAGTTTTGACCTTGTTCTTTTACCGGTTTTTGTATTTTGAGCCAAGTCCCGGCAAACGATTGCCGGGTTTCCGGGCTTAATTGTTTTTTCCAGCAGCTTCTTTGGCTTCTTTTGCCCGTTGTTTCAATCTTTTTTGCCGTCTTCTGCGTCTTCTATCCATTTCTTTCTTTCTCTCGATCTTTTTGTGTCGGGACATATAAACTGACCTCCGTTAAATTTTTGGTATTCATAGCAGTAAACTGGCCTTTTGTCCAGAAATAAAGCCTTTATAATTGAAATCTGCTGCAAGCTCCGGTTTTAGATTTGCAAAAGCCGGTACCGAGCATCTCCCAGGTTTAGTTGTTTTGCATACTCAAAAAAGTGGTTCAGGGGGACATGCTCGTACAATGCCAGAAACTTGTCCTGTTTTCGTTCAATGTTCTCCGGAAGCCGGCTCGGCTGCAGGGGTGTTGCCTGATTAACCAGATCCAGGCTGGCCTTGTCCAGGGCTACCGGATCGTATGATGCCAGGATGCCTATGTCCGGACACAAGGGGGAGTCGGTGTGATTCTCGCAGTCGCAACCCGGGGAAACTTGCAAAACGAAGTTGATATTTAGCAGTGGGGATCTGCGTGTTTTTATTACTGCAGCTGCATATTCCAGCATTCTTTCCAGGAAGCGTTGAACATCCACTTTCCAGTTCACTCTCAAGGCCCCGGTGGGACAGGTATGCAGGCAGGCTGCGCAACCGGTGCAGAGCTTGTCATCCAGATCTATCACCCCTTCCGTATTCAGGGAGAGCGCTCCCGGACTGCAGACATGGATGCATTCCCCGCAACCCTGGCAGAGTTCTTTGTTTACAAGTGGACCCAGGTCGCAATGTTGCTGCATTTTTCCCTTACGAGTGGCACATCCCATGCCCAGATTCTTTAAAGCCCCTCCGAAACCGGTTAATGGGTGCCCTTTAAAGTGACTGAGGTTTACGATCCTGTCTGCCTCAACAATGTCCCCTGCCAAATAAAAGTTTTCGAAATGGCGGCCCGGATATTGAAGAGTAGCTTGATTACCGCTTTTCAAGCCGTCTGCGATTATTACCGGAGCGCCGAGAAGATTGGGATCGAATCCGTGATCCGCTGCCTGCATGCTGTGTGAGACGGATTCTCCTCTTTGACCGGTATACAATGTGTTGGTGTCGGTCAAAAAGGGCTTGGTACCGCACTTCCGGAAAAATTCTACAAAAGGCTTGATAAGGCGCGGAGATATGAAGCCGGTGGTTCCCTGTTCTCCGAAATGGATCTTCAAGGCCAGCAGGTCTTCGGGCCTAAGATAGCCGGCTATTTCGCTTTTTTTCAGCAACCTGCGAATGCGGACATCGAACGGGGCCTTCCTGGAAGTCCTCAAATCCCAGTAATATACTGTACTCAGGGAAAAATCCTGATTCATTTTTGCCTCCTTGTTATCACTACAGCGAGAGTCTTCTATTGTAACACCCGGCAAGACTTCAGTGTCGCTGTAGTTTTATTTCCTGTCAAAAAAACCGCTCACTCGTGCGGAGGAAATGATCTCAAACGGGGTTAACCCGGCCTGGTGCAATATTTTTTCTACCTTTTTCCGTTTTTTTGCCAAGAGTTCTTGTTCTGAACTCTTTATTTGCAAATAGTACTGGTGGGCAACTACCCTGATCCTGAAGTCTTGTAATCCCAGGTCATAGAGGTTGTCTTCAGCGCAGGCTATTTGGTAGAGTTCATTTGAATCCGGCCCATATCCGTAATCGAATCTGGTCAGCATACAGGGCCTGGAAGATTGCTCCGGGTGTATAAGGCCAAAATAACGGGCACAGGAACGGACCTCCTCTTTATAAAATCCAGCCCTGTATAGGGGGCTGATTATTTGCAGTTCTTGCAATGCCTTGTGTCCGGGCCTGTATTCATTTGTATCACTCATGTGCGATCCTTCTAGGATGTTCTGCCTGCGGCCATTGGCAAGATTCCGGGCGGATTGGAACAGAAAGCCTTTACAAAAATAGCATCTGTCCGGATAGTTTGCTGCAACATTTGGCTGCTCCAAGGGGTTTATTTCCAGCACGGAAAAATGTATATTCAATCCCTGCAGAAATTCGTGGGCATACGTCTTTTCCTTGGGCGTCATATGGGGACCCTGGAAAAAAAGGGCCAGATAGTCCAGTTGCCAGAAGTCTGCCATATGGGCCAGGAAGCGGCTGTCCAATCCACCCGATACCGCCAGGATTCCGGGTTGTAGTTGCAGCATGAGTTCGCGCAGGTGTTCGATCTTTTTTAAGAGGGAGTTGTTCAGATTGTATTCCAGGTTTTGTTGTCGCATGATTTTACCCTTTGAACGATGGTGAACGAATGCTTTGGGATATTTCAGTTTGTTCCTGAATCTAACTTTTTAATTTTTAGCAGACTTTGGGGTATTTAAAAAGGGATTTTTACCTGAATCTTGCACTACAGTGACAGTTTCCTATTATTACATCCTGATGCCTGGGATCAATTTGAGCCGCAGCCGAGTGGTTTGTTGTGCGACTTGCTTATCCTGCCCTCTTGCGGGCTGGATAAGCACTTAGAGCAAAAGTGGGCCACCCGGCTAGGCTTAAGTGTTGGTTTATTGGAAAAATTTCCGGATCAGGAGTGAACAAGGGCAACTCTGGGGTTTTTGAAGATTAAATTTGCTTAGGAGCAGATGCTATGGATTGGGATGCGGATGTGATTATTGTGGGAGCAGGGCCGGCAGGATCCAGTGCTGCTTATTTTTTGGGCAAAGCGGGTTACAGGGTGCTGGTGCTGGAGAAGTGCGTACTTCCCCGCTACAAGACTTGCGCTGGGGGAGTCCCCACAAGTGCAATGCATTATTTCCCGTTCGATTTTGCACCGGTGATTGAGCAGTATATATACAGGGCAAGCTTTATTTACCAGGATAAACAAGTTACCCAATCCGTTCCGGATGGCTCTTTGGTTATGGTAATGCGGGACAGCTTCGATTATTTTATATTGGGAAGGACAAAAGCCGAGGTAGTGCAAGGTGTGGAAGTGCAAGGTGTAATTGCCGGCAATGCCGGTTATGAGGTAAAAACAAGGGACGGAAAAAGTTTTAGCTCCAGGTATGTTCTGGGTGCTGACGGCCCCAATTCCATAGTGGCCAAGTCAATGGGAATGGGAAGAAACCGGCAAATGGGTATAGCCCTGGAGGTGGAAGCCGAAGTCTCGCCACAAGTCTTGGAATCCTTCCAGGGGCGTTTTTTGGTGGGATTGGGAGACCTGCAAAAAGGATATTATTGGATTTTCCCCAAGTCCGGACATTTATCCGTGGGGTTGGGGACAATGCATAAAGGTGGAGACAAGCAATTGTTTTCCACATTATCCCGGGTTATGGCTAAATATGACATTGACCCGGAGCGGTTTTCCTACAAGGCACATCCCCTGCCTGTATACAAATCTCCCAATGGCTCCCTGCAAAAAGGCGGCGTACTGTTGCTTGGCGATTCTGCCGGCCTGGTGGACCCGTTGACCGGAGAAGGGATCAGGCACGCGATTGAAAGCGGTTATTTGGCAGCACACTGTATTGCCAACAATCAAATCGGTCAGTATTCAAACCTGGTAAATAGCAAGATCGCCAATGACCTTTATTTTGCCAAGCGGGTTTCGGATTTTTTCTATAGGCATCAAAAATTGAGCTTCGAGTGTCTGGTCAGGAACAAAATAGTATTTCAAGATCTGATAAATATAATAACCCATCAGTTGAAGTATAAAAAAGGGATCCTGAAATTCCCCTATTACTTACTCAATTTCTGGCAAAGGATTGGGACGGATTATTAGTACTATGATTGAAACAGATATTTCTACCCGGAGTTTTCGGTTGGTTTGTGCACCCTCCGAGATCCCTGCAGTGGAATCCCTGCTGTATGCAGAGGGGTTCGAGTTCGTGGCCTCTGGAATTTCCGAATGGGCAAGGCGGCTTACAAAGGAACCCAAACCCCTGGGTTCTTCCTATGCAGCCTTTTTCGGACTTATTTATATCCAGGAGGAGTTGTCCCTGCTCCCTCCATTGTATTTGAACCCTGCTCCCGGTTCCCTGGTATTGGACATGTGTGCCAGTCCCGGGGGGAAAGTGGGATTTTTGGCCCAGTTGCTCGCATCAGGCGGTGCTGCAGTTGCAAACGAGCCAGTGACCAAGCGCTGCTATTTGATGCGGGACAATTTGGAGAGGTTGAACTTAATGAATGCGGTGACTAGCAGATACCCGGGGGAACGGCTGCCCTTTTTGCCGGAGAGTTTTTCCAGTATATTGCTGGATGCACCCTGCAGCGGTTGGGGCACGGTCTGTAAATACCTCGAGGGAGAGGAGGTGCAGGAGGATGTCAAGCACCTCTTGAACACCCAGAGGAGGTTGTTGCAAAAGGCGGCAGAAATATTGGCTCCCGGGGGAAGGATTTTGTATTCCACATGTACAGCCAATTTTCGGGAGAACGAGGAGCAGATGCGGTATGCTGCAGACAATTTGGGCTTGAACATAAAACCATTGCAAGAGATTCCGGGACTTAAATACGAAGCCCCGCAGGATGATGATATGCACGGGGTGCTTCGTATCAGGAGTTCGCAGTCTGATCGGGGATATTTCTTTTTGGCCTGCCTGGAGAAGCCGGGCCAAGGAAGTCTCGAGGATCATTCCCTGCAGGAGCAAGGACTTGAGCAAAACAGGCCCCGGGTGGGTAAAGGTTTGAACCTGAATACCCTGGAGGAGATGTTTTGCTGGGAAAATTTGCCCCCGGGAAAAGTGGAGTTGTTCCAGAAAAGGCTGGTTTTTTTGCCGGAAGTGGCACGGCAAGTGCTTCCAGATGATTACTACTGGTGGGGGGCCACCCTGGGACGGGTACACAAGAATAAATTTCATCCCAATCCCCGCATGCGGGTACTGCTTCCCACTGCAGAAGAGGATGTATCGATCCTGGCAACCAGAATAGCCGATCTGGACAGGTTGTTAAGCGGCCAGAGTTTAAATGTATCCAGTAGACAGAGGTTGATGGGGCTGTATTGGCAGGACCTCCCCCTGGGTTGGTTGAAAGTGAAAGGGGGCAGGTGCTTGTGGTCGGACAGGTATTAATAGGAACAGTTTTAGGGTGTTAAAGTGTTAAAGTTTTAAGCAAGATGAGGTGTTAGCTGAAGTTGTCTCGCTACTTCGTAGTCGAGATTGCCCTCGCTTATCCACTGATCCTTAAACCGTGAACGGTGAACGTGGAACCCAGGAAGCAATACTATTGCTCTTGTTCTTCTGATTGGGAGTGCCTCATTCCGGAGCTTAGTTTGACGGTCCCACTCTTTATGGATTTCAGCTCCTTGTTGTAAAAGTCTATTACTTCCCTGCGCCTTAGCATCCCCAGAAGATAGGTGTAGTCGTCCTCCTTGACCACAGGGAGGGCATCTATGTTCTTTTGAGTGAACTTGTTCATGACAGTGTTCAGGTCTTCATTGGGCGTGGTGGAAATTATGTCAGTAAGGGCGATATCCTTTACCACTACCAGTTCCTCCACATCCTCTTCAAAAAGTATGTTCCTGAAATCCGTGCTGGAAAAAATTCCCGTGAGTTCACCTTGTTCGTTCTTTACCGGAAAATAGTGTTGGTTGGTATTGGAAAAGAATTGCTTGAAATCCGAAAAGTTCATGTTCTCGGATACAGCATAGACCTGTTTCAGGTGGGAGAGAAGCTCGTTTACCGTGTGTGCCTGCAGTAGGTCCACAAACAGTTCTCCGGCGTGTGCCGGGGATTGAAATTTGTTTTCCAGTTGATTCTCGTATATGGAGATGTTCTTGGTAAGCAGGATACATACAGCGGAGGCAAGCATAAGTGGAGCCAGTAGATCGTAATTTTGTACCAGTTCGCTGACCAGGATAAAGGGACCCACGGGTGCGCTGCCTACACCTGCAAAAAATGCAGCCATCCCCACCAGGACAAATCCTCCGGGATTGGAGATGAACTGAGGAAAGAAGTTTTGTCCCATTTGTCCCATTATGCCGCCGCTCATCCCGCCTACGAAGAGTGCGGGCGCGAACATTCCCCCGCTCATTTCAGAACCTATGGTTATGGAGGTGGCTATTGTCTTGCCGATTAATAGCCCCAGCATTACTGCAATGGAAAGTTTACCCAGTATCGCCATTTCCAGCAGGCCGTATCCGCCGCACAACAAGCCGGGAAAGATCATGCCCAGGCATCCCATGACAAGTCCGCCCAGCCCTGTAGTAATAATTAGGCCCGATTTTTTCTTGATTTTTTGGAAAATGCTTCTCTTCAAAAAATAGAATGTCTTGACGTAGAAAAAACCGGTTAAGGCACAAAATACTGCCAAAAGCAGATAAAATACCAGTTCCTGGGGCTCGAAGCTGAAGCTGGGTATATCGAACATGGGTTTGCTGCCGTAGATCATGGTGAAAATAGTATAGGCGATCACCGAGGATATAATGGAAGGAAGCAGGGCCTCGCTTTCAAAATCCTCGGTGTAAATTATTTCCACTGCGGTGATAGCTCCTCCCAGTGGGGCACGAAAAATAGCCCCCAGTCCAGCCCCTGCTCCGGCTAAAAGGAGAATACGCCGTTCCCTTGGAGAGAGGTTCAGCCTGAAGCTTATCCAGGAACCTATACCCGCTCCGATCTGGGTTATGGGCCCTTCCCTGCCCGCACTTCCGCCGGCAGCAATGGTAAGTATGGAGGTGCCTCCCTTGATCAGGGGAACCAAGGGCCTCATTATACCTGCATCCTGGTGAAAGGTCTTGGACACTGAATCCGTGCCGTCTGTAACATCATCCTGCTGCGCATTGGGTATGAATTTCATCACCAGCCAGCCTGTGAGCAAGCCCACACTGGTGGTAAGTACGGGAATCAACCAAGGGGTGTAACTTCCGGGGTCTCCGTGGAAAAGTTCTTCTCCGCTGGGGGTGTGCAAGCTTTGGCCGGCAAGTTTGATCAGAAAGAGGTGTCTCAGGCCTTCTATTCCCAGGAAGAAGGCACTTGCGACAAGTCCCACAAAAATACCTGTGAGGGTGCTAAGAAGCAAGAGCCGGAAGGAACTTCCGGACTTATAAATACTGCGCGGATTTTGCCAAAAATTAGTGAATGATTGTATGTAGTTGTCAAACATGATTTTTGTGGTCTAAACTGATGAACTGCAACTAAACAGGCATAGTAGGCATTGACCTTTCAAAGTTTTGGGATTCCAGGTTCACGGTGAATCCAGTATATCCCTTGCCTGTTGTATATCTGCATGAATCTGGGTCAGTAATTCCTCTTTCCCGGAAAATTTCTTCTCCTCTCTCAATCTTTTCACAAAGTTAATTCGCAATTCATGGTTATATATATCTTTTGTAAAATTACAAATATGTACTTCCACAGACAGGGCTTCCTCGCCAAAAGTGGGGTTGTGTCCCACGTTAGCCACAGCGGGATGGTCGTGCCCTTCATGTTCAGCCCAAACCGCGTAAACTCCGGGTTTGGGGACCAGTTCGTCCTTAAGTTCCAAATTAGCCGTGGGGATGCCCAGCAAGGGTCCGCCCCGTTTTTGCCCCGTTATCACTTTTCCGCTTACTTGAAAGCGGCGTCCGAGCAAGGGTTCCGCCTCTTCTACTTTTCCCTCTTGGATCAAAGTCCTGATCCGGGTGGAACTAACTACATCCGCATCCTTGATTATCGCCTGGAGTTGTTCAACATTGAATCCGTGTGTTTCCCCCAGTTGCTGAAGAAGTTCAAAGTTCCCTCTCCTTCCTTTCCCGAAAGTGTAATCGTGTCCTATGATCAAGTCCTTGATGTTCAGGCCGTTAACCAGATATATCTCCACAAAGTCTTCAGGAGACAAGTTAGCTATTTCCTGATTGAAGTGCAGGCAGAGTACATAATCTGGCTGCATTTTTTGCAGTAATTCCAGTTTTTGTTGTGTCTGGGTAATAAACGGCGGTGTTTGTCCTGCGATTACACTCATGGGATGGGGGTCGAAAGTGAAAACAACACTATATAACCCCTTTTGTTTTGCCCTTTGGTTAAGTGTCTTGATCAAGGTTTGATGTCCAACGTGCACTCCGTCGAAATTGCCTATGGTAACGCAGGTGCCGCTTCCTATCTGCCCTTGGATTTCTTGTGGAGAGGTGATTATTGACATGTCGCGATTTTCGGTCAGATCCTGGCTAATTTAGTTGATTTCAGAATTGAAAACTTGTTATTTCCATCCAGTAATAGTTAAACTGGTATTACAAACATAATCAATAAATCTGAATTTTGCCTGGGTCAAGTTTATTTTGCTCCTTTTTGGAAACAGCCATAGTCAAGTATTTTAATTTCGCAAGCATGTTGAATATCTTTTGGGATTATAAAAAATCTTTTGAACCAAGAGTCGGACACGTTGTTCCTGAATCCGTAATTTGTTATTTAACAAATTGATATTGTTGAGTAAATTGATTTTTACCCCTTGACTGCAAACAAAAACGAATTATATCCTTGTCAAAGGAGAAAATATTAGGTATATAAAAATTTCAAGCCGAAGTGGTGGAACTGGTAGACACGCTAGGTTCAGGGTCTAGTGGGCATTAGCCTGTGGGAGTTCGAATCTCCCCTTCGGCACCATTTTAATTGATTCAAATTTTTTCCTTGATCTCAGTACAAATTTTTTGTACAAGATCTTTCAAGACGTGCCGAGGTAGCTCAGGCGGTAGAGCAGAGGACTGAAAATTCTCGTGTCAGGGGTTCAAATCCCTTCCTCGGCACCATAAAAAAGGGACTTACGGCAGGCGCTGTAAGTCCCTTTTTTTATGTACCGGGAGATAAAAGCAGATTCCAGGGAGCCAGGTATATTTTATGCAAATATGTTTGAAAAATTTTTCCAGACATTCTACCTTTAACCTGAAAGGAGTTGTTCTCGCCACTTCGTGGTTGAGACTTCCAAGCTAAAAAGCCGTTAAGCTATCGAGCAAGAAAAGATCGAACTTATGAGTGGGACCTTCTGAATGTCTTGCTTAATAGCTCAACGGAAATCTTGTCCAGAGGTACAAGAATTTGACAACTGTTTTTTCGCAACGAAAGTTCTCGTTTGCGAGATTGCACATCCTTCCTAGTGCCTGCTTTGGGCATGAGGGTTAAAATAATGGGAGAAACATGACCTCCAGTAGTATAAAAACTTCCGGCGATTTGGGGAGCGAGCAGCCGGAACCCCAAAATGAATCCGGGATCTCTCTGTCCGAGTATCTTTCAGAAATAAGACAGGCTATGGTACAACACGGCCCGGGCAGGCAGTGGATCAGGGTTGAGATTTCCAGCCTGCAGAAAAGGTACAAGGGATTCTGGCTTTTGGAATTTTCCGAAACATCGGAGCAAGGTGAACAAACTGCAAAGGTAAAGGGAATCTGCAGGATGGGAAATTGTGCCAGGATAGATCACAAGTTCCAAAAAGCTGCCGGAGGGGAACTGCAACAAGGGATGAAGGTACTCATCCAGGCAGAGTGTTCCTTGCACACTATTTACGGTATCCAGTTGGAGCTATTGGATGTTGACCCCAATTACACCCTGGGCGATATGGAAGCGAAGTTGAAAAGGATCCGCAGCCAGCTGGCACAAGAAGGGATCTATAGAAACAACAAACAGCTGGCTCCACCCCGGGATTTTACGAATATATTGCTGATAACTCCTGAACAAGCCGCAGGTTTGGGAGACTTTATGCAAAATATGGGATTGTTGCAGGAAAGCAACCTGATAAAAGTAACTGCTGAAACTGCGGTTTTCGAGGGTAGTGATGCCGGCAGGCAAATCTCCTCTATAATAAGCAAGTATTCCAAGTATAGAAATCAATTTGACGCCATTTTCATCATCAGGGGAGGAGGGCCCAAGACCTCCCTGGCATGGCTGAACGATTACCAAATAGCACAGGCGATTTGTGGCTGCGGTATTCCGGTTATTGCTGGAGTCGGTCATGAAAGGGACTACACTATAATAGATGAAGTGGCCCATCTGGCCCTGGGAACACCTTCCAAGGCTGCGGGCCATATTGAACAGACCATATTTAGACAGGCGGAAAATGCCTTGAGCAATTGGGAATACATAAGGCAGTATTTAAGCGGAATCATTCAAAATAGCGGCAAGGAATGCGACCATGCCATGAACTATATTGCCCATACTGCCAAGTATCTTGTCCAGGCCTCGGAAAACAGTTGCGATCAATTCAGGCAATCTGTAAGAGATAATGCAGGATATATTCATAAAAGAGAGTCAGACCAGTGCGACAATATTATGCAATTTTTGTCTGATAACAGTAAATCCCGGATACAATACGCAAAAAACAGTGCAGAGGAGTTGTTGTATTCCCAAATTGTCAAAGACAGCAAAGCCTTTGTGGTACAAATGAAAAGAGATACAAGGAGCATGATTTCGGAAATAACCAGTTCCGGACCTCGTGCCACCCTAAGGAGGGGATTCGCCCTGACCAGGAATAAAAATGGCAGGGTTGTCTCCAGTCTGGAAGGGGCTGCAAGGGAACAGGAACTGGAAATAGAATATTGGGACGGTAAAGTCAATGCGATTGTAGGATGCTACTGCAAAAAGTAGCTTTAGTTATTAAATTTTGCAATACACTAGTTATAACTCTTTGATTTTTCTTAAAACTTTAAAACCCTAAAACT
>JGI1684J13235_1000630_pt1 | contig 12889 bp, 7 predicted proteins | sample PonA232FremontCA_2_FD_13235 | JGI IMG/M metagenome (IMG submission 13235) | reverse complement strand
TCGACGCCATCGGCCCGGCCGGATCAATTAATTCCAGCGTGTCGGAGATGACCGAGTGGGTGCAGCTCCTGCTGAACGACGGGCGGCACGGAGACACGCAGCTCATCGACTCGACCACCATTGCACAGCTCACGCGGCCCCGAATCGTCCTGGAGGACATCCGTCCGTTCATGCCGGAGACCGGAGGGTCTCTCCTCTACGCGCTCGGCTGGTTCAAGGAAACATACGGCGGAGAGCGCCTGCTTTGGCACTCGGGCGGCATCGATGGCTTTTCGGCGATGGTGGGGATGATGCCGGGCCGGGAGGTGGGCTGGGTTCTCCTCACGAACAAAGGGGGCACCCCCGCGCCGTCCGTGCTGCTGTATGAGCTGGTCGACCGCGTGCTGGACCGCGAGGGACAGGACTGGAATCAGCGCATCAGCGATTTCTACGCGCAACAGCAGGCCGAGCCGGACACTGCACAATCGGACACGACCGAGGCGTCGTCCGACACGACGGCGACACCCGGCCCCTCCCATCCACTCGACGACTACGTGGCCACCTACTCGAACCCCGGCTACGGCCCGTTCGAAGTCACGATGGAGGGCGACAGCCTCGTCAGTCGCTACGGCCGCTTTAGCGGGACGCTCCGGCATGAGCAGTACGACGTGTTTGAGCTGCACGCCGGGGATGACGGAAGCGAACAGACGTTTAAGGTCCACTTCGAGATGGCGATGGACGGGACCATCGATGAGGCCAAAATCCCGATGGAGCCATCCATCGATCCGATCGTGTTCACTCGCACGGCCGACGAGGCGCTCACGAGCGCCGAGTACCTGGAGCAGTTCACCGGAAAGTACGCCTTTCAGGGACAGACGCTCGCCGTACGCCTCCGTGGCGAGAACACCCTCACGCTCACCGTCCCCGGCCAGCCGACCTACACGCTGGCGCCAACGGCGGAGAATGCCTTCACGCTGAAAGACCAATCCGGCTTCCGCGTCGAGTTCACGGTGGCGGACGGGACGCCGATGCAAATGGTTCTTCACCAGCCCAACGGTACCTTCACCGCCGAACGGAAGTAGCCTACTCCTTCCGTTCCCCAGGGCTCTCAAAGCGACCAACTTCTCCTGTCCCCCACTCTCCCATGTCCTTCTCCCCCGACGACACAATCCTCGATTCCCTCCGCGACGCCCTGCGCGGTCCGGTTCTCGCCCCGGGCGACGACGGCTACGACGCGGCCCGCACCGTCTGGAACGCGCGGCTCGCCAGCCGCCCCGCGGCGGTGGCCCAGTGCACCGGCGCCGCCGACGTGAGGACCGCCGTGGACATTGCCCGCGAGCACGACCTCCCCCTCTCCGTGAAGGGTGGGGGGCACAGCTACGCGGGCCAGTCCGCCGCCGAGGGTGCCCTCATGGTCGACCTCTCGTCGATGACGGGCGTTCGCGTCGACCCGGATACGAAGACGGCACGGGGGCAGGCGGGGGCCACGTGGGGGGATTTCGACCACGAGACGCAGGCGTTCGGCCTCGCTACGCCCGGCGCCACAGTCTCGACTGTCGGAGTCGCCGGCTGCACGCTTGGGGGCGGCACCGGCCACCTCGCGCGCAAGTACGGCCTCAGCCTCGACAACCTGCGCTCGGCCGACGTCGTGATGGCCGACGGTTCGTTCGTTCACGCGAGCGAGGACGAGAACGCCGACCTCTTCTGGGGCCTCCGCGGGGGAGGCGGTAACTTCGGTGTCGTCACCTCCTTCGAGTTCCAGCTCCACGAGGTGGGCCCCGAGGTGCTGGCGGGCCAGATTCTCCACCCGATGGCGAACGCGGCCGAGGGGCTTCGGCTCTACCGCGACGTCATGGCCGACGCCCCGGACGCCCTTCAGGCGTACGCCTTCTTCATCCACGTGCCGCCGATCCCGGCCATCCCGGACGAGTACCACGGCCAGACGGCGCTCGACTTCGTGGTTACCTACGCGGGAGACCACGCGACGGGCGAGAAGGTGCTCCGGCCGCTCCGCTCGTTTGAGGATCCAATCCTCGACGGCGTGCGGCCCCAGGCGTACACGGCGCTCCAGCAAACCTTCGACGAAGGCACCCCCAACGGCCAGCGCTGGTACTCGAAGGCACACTACCTCAACGCCCTTCCCGACGCGGCCATCGACACGGTGGTGGAGCACGTCGATCCCCTCCCCGGCCCCTTCTCGATGGTTTACCTCGAGCCGATGGGCGGCGCCATCGGGCGCGTCGACCCGACGGCCACCGCATTCCCGCACCGCGAGGCGGCATATGGCTTCCACATCCTCACGGGATGGCCCGACGCCGACCAGGACGCCACGATCATGGACTGGACCCGCGATTTCCACGCGGCGATGGCGCCGCATGCGAACGGCGGGGTGTACGTCAATCTCCTCGGGGCGGACGAGGAGTACCGCGTCGCGTCCGCCTACGGACCCAACTACGACCGGCTGGCCCGGCTCAAGGAGACGTACGACCCGGACAATCTCTTCCGGATGAACCACAACGTAGAACCCGTAACGTGATGCTCCCTGCTTGGCCGTATTGATCCCGGCCGTGTGGAGAGGGCTGGAATGGGGTGTGTTGTGGTGCATTCAGTCTACCCCCGTTCAGACGGGACAGAAGAGCAGTCCCTTGATGTCGCCTCGGATCCGTCCGCTCGGCTCCGGTGAGCCACAAGCTTTTGCGGCACTGGTGACTTGCCGACGATAGCCTCGCAAGAGGCGGATTGCCGAGTAGAGACAGCCTCACTGCGCCCTCTCCTCTCGACAGGACACCGTTGCTCCCCTAGGAAAAGCGAATGGCCCCGGTCATACCGGGGCCAGACGCTGATCGATCAGTATCGATCCAGTTGAAAACGTCGGTGGTGGAGACAGGGAAGAGCTCGGGCTGATTTTCACCTCGGAGATCGACGGCTCCCTGCGGCCCACCGACCGTCAACTCTCATCTGTTAGAAGTCGTCGTAGATTCCCTGCAGTGCGCTGAAGGCCCCTCCGCTTCCCCAGTGTACCCCATAGATGGTGACCTCATCGCCGTGCCACTTGAAGACCGGGGAGCCGCTGTCACCGCCAGCACTGCTGTAACTTCCGTCGTACTGACAACGCATGACAATCGGCTTGCCGTTTACGCTCCCCCCATTCACCCCTATGGCAATGCACGTTTTCTGGATGTAGCCCCAGGTCCACCCCGTCGTCCGGCCAACCTTGTCGACCATTTCCCCGCTCACGGGCTGTGCCTTTCCGCCCCTAACGCTCAGATCGGTTCCGTGATCGATGTCGAGCGTGGCTGAGCTAGAGCTGGGGCCGGCCCAGTCCTGCGGCCTAGCAACCTCTGCGCTCCAACTAGCTTCGTCATCATAATCGATGAAGGCTGCATCGCTCTTCCGACAGGACCGGCTCCCACCATAACAGTTTTGGTAGCTCGGATCTGCCGCTTCCACGCCGATCTGGCCACCGCTGAACGGATTTTCGTATCTGGTTCCCGTCACGCTTCCTCGTTGCGAAGTGCAATGTGAGTTGGTGATAAACCCCAAATTTCCGTTAAACCGCGCAACGTACCCGTGCGAGCAAACGCTGTTGGTCCCCGCCAATCCGATCTCAATTCCTCCCTGAGCGGAGCTGAAATCGCTCCGTAGATCATGCGCGTGGGGTTCTCTCCGCTGCGCTTCAACGATGTTGACGGCCTCCAGGGGAATATCTTGTCCCGCTAGGTAGTCCTCGATCGTCGATTGCGCCTCTAAATTGTCTATCCCCACGGTCAAGTTGTTTTCTCGCTCCCGAAGATCTACGAATACGGCCTCGTCAAACTCAAAGACCCCCAGGGCACGGTCGTGCCACGAGAGCAGATCGCCCATCGAATACGCCCCTTCGAGTAGCTGAAGTTGCGGGTTGTCCACCTCTCGTCGCGGACCATCCCCGCGCTGCAGAATGTCTTCGCCAAATGCTTCCTTGAGCGCGTCTTCCACCTCCCCGGCTCGATCGGGGTTCGGGTCTAGAAGGTAGGCAGTGGGCTGGCCGTTCTCGTCCAGGTAGAACCCACCAAAGTCCGGGACCTGCTCCGCGACCTGTGCGAACTTGTCATGGATGTTGTCAGAACTGACGTCTGTGATCTCTATCGCCTCTCCAGGGGGGTCGTCCGATCCCTCTTGCTGGGTCGTGTCACATCCCTGAATCGAGATTGACAGAACCAGTGCGAGGGTAATGATGCCAAGGTGTTTCGGTAAATAAGTGGTCATAAGTTTTAAGAGATGGTATTTTAAAGAAGTGAATCTCCGAAATGAGCAATATGAGCCCACCATTCGGAAGATTGTTTGGGGCAAATATTGGAGACACAAGAACAGTACCAGTACAGAGGTGGAGGCATTCTTCGAACAACCGAGGAAGAAGCCCAAAAGGCACTCCGGAGTCGGATCGGGGGCCCTGTCAGTCGTAGATTGCATCTCCCCCGCTCGAATAAAGGTCCTGATAAGCGAATCGACTGCACAGATTCGTGAACGAAAGCGACTCGTCGTCCTGGTGGTACGCCGCTTTCTCCGGCGCCTGATTGCACACTCGGCGACTACAACTGAAAACGCGAGCGATCTCTCGGTGCTGCTTGGGATTTGGGTAAATCCGATACCGATGTACGCTTGACTCTCGTGAGTCACTTTACTCCAGCCGCACAGCCGTACTGACAGGATTCTGCAGGCGGAAATACGAGACGACTCCCCCTGCCGGTCGGGAGTTTCCGATGCGCTTACCGCGTGCTATCGCACGACTAGGTGCGCGAGGGCACACCCATGATTTTTCGGGGTGGCCCCCTGAGCGAATCTGACGGGGAGGGTGGATGGTGCGGCGCAGATCTTGCCACCCGCAGGCGACAGAGACCGGTTCACGAACGCCTCTTGCCGCCTATGCTCCGCTCCTACTTCCGGCTCGCCGTCCGTGCCCGACACGACCTGGACGGTCTTTGAGCCGGGTGTCACCTCCCCCCTTGAGGGTACAGAGACCTCTCCGTCGATCGCCGGCGGCCTGCAGACCGTGTCGCTTTCCGTTCTCGGAATCGACTGGCCCGGCGCGTCTTGATGGAGGGAATGATCGGCTTCACTTTTACTCGAATCATGGCAAAATATATCGCCGCCAGTTTTCAAATAGCCTCTCACACACCGCTCTCAGAGCCGAAGCGTGAAGACGGCACCTTCCCCCTCCTCGGACCGCACTGAGAGGCTTCCCCCGTGTAAGCGCATGATCTGACGCGAGAGGCTGAGGCCGATGCCGGAGCCGTCCTCCTTGGTCGTGAAGAAGGGCACGAAGATCTTTTGCTGCACGTCCTCCGGGATGCCGGGCCCGTTATCCTCCACCTGCACGACCGGGCGGCTGCGCCGGTCCACGTACGCCCGAAATCGAATGCGCCCCTGCTCCATCGTGGGATCCTCCTCGATGGCTTGGAGCGCGTTGAGGGCCAGGTTGATGAGGAGCTGGTCCAGCAGGTCGGCGTCGCCGGTCAGGGTGAGGTCTTGGGGATCGACGGAGACGGACACGTCGAGCTCCTGCTCTTCAATTTGCGCGCGGAGGAGGCTTCGCACGTTGTCGAGGAGCTCCTGGGCCTCGATGACTTCAAACTCCGGGGAGGGGATGTCGGTGAAGCTCCGATAGGCGTCGACGAAATTGATCAGGCTTTCGCTCCGGCGTTCGATCGTGTCGACGGCCTCCCGCGCATCGGTGGCCTGGTCGGCAGTGATCGAGCCGTTGTCGGCGGTCTCCTGAAGGCGGCGCGACGCGGTGGAGGCCAACGACGAGATGGGCGCGACCGAGTTCATGATTTCGTGGGTGAGGACGCTGGTGAGCTGCTGCCACGCCTCCATCTCCTTCTCCTCCAGCTCGTTGCGCAGGTCCTGGATCGAGGCGAGTGCGTGGGGCTCTCCCTGCAATTGAAAGCGGCTCACCCGCACGGCCAGCTGGAGCGTCCGGTCCTCCTCCGCAACCCGCACCATGGCCTGCTCCCCGGAATCGAGTGTACGGAGCGCCTCGGCCAGGTCCTCGCTCACGCGCTCCAGCGCCTCCACGTGCCGGATGGGCCCGGTGCGGAGAAGGCGCCGGGCGGCCGTATTCATGATCTCTACCTCCCCGTCGTCCTGGTACGTGATGAGGGCGACGCCGAGGTGCTGTACCACCTGCTGCAGGTATTGCACCTGCCGCTCCTTCTCGGCCCGTAGCCGACGAAACTCTCCGGTGACCTCCTCGAAGGCGTCGCGCAGATCCTCGAAGATGGGCCCACGCCCGTCGGTCGTGAACCGGCGGGTGAAGTCAGCGTAGCGCACCGACTCCAGAAAGCGGGTGAGGTCGCGGGTGGTCTTCTCGGTGTAGCGCACCAGCGAGACGGCCACGGGAATGGCGCTCGCGCCCAGTAGCCCGCCGGGTAGATAAAGCCCCATTCCCAGCACAAGGTACGCCGCCCCCGCCACGAGGACCGCGATCGCCGCGACGCGGAGCGCGACTTGTACGCGAAATCGTTTGTGCATTCTGCCTGTAGGCGTCTGGAAGTGTGTGCCTTCGGGCCTGGGGCGACGGAGTAGATAGGGCTTGGCAAACGCCGACGCTCACAGACCATATTTCTCGATGCGGCGGTAGAGGGCCCGGCGGGAAATGCCAAGCTCCTCGGCGGCCTGGCTCACGTTGCCGCCGTGCTTGCTGAGCGCCTGGCGGACCGCCTTCTGCTCCAGATCGTTGAGGTCCAGGGTGTCGAAGGACGCGTCGGATTCGTCCGACGACTCGGGCGACGGGGCCGAAAAGCGAAGGTCGTCGGGGACAATTTCGGCGGATTCACTGAGGATAACAGCCCGCTCCACGGTGTGCTTGAGCTCCCGCACGTTCCCGGGCCAGTGGTACTGCCGAAGGGCCGAGCGCGCCTCCTCGGTGAAGCCTTCCGTGGTGGCATCGTACTTCTCGGCGTACTCGGTGAGAAAATGCCGCGCCAGGAGGAGCACGTCGTCGCCCCGGTCGCGCAGCGGCGGGAGATTGATCTCAACGGTGTTGATGCGGAATAGCAGGTCCTGCCGAAAATCGCCGTCGTCCATCGCGTCGTAGATCGGCTGGTTCGTGGCACAGACCAGCCGGATGTCGATGGGCCGCGCCGTGACGTCCCCCACCCGCGTCACTTCGCGGCGCTGGAGCACCGTGAGGAGCTTCTTCTGCAGCTCCATCGGGATATTGCCAATCTCGTCGAGAAAGAGCGTCCCCCCGTCCGCCGCCTCGAAGCGCCCGGCCCGGTCCGATTCGGCCCCGGTGAACGCCCCCTCCACATGCCCAAAAAGCTCGCTTTCGAAGAGCGACGGACTGAGCGCCCCGAGGTCCGCCGTCACGAACGGCCCATCGGCCCGTGCAGAGCAGCGGTGCACCGCCCGGGCCACGAGCTCTTTGCCCGTCCCGTTCTCGCCAAGAATGAGCACGTTGGCGTCCGTCCCCGCCACCTTCTCGATGAGCTCGAAGACCGACTGCATCTCATCGCTTTGCCCGATGATTCCCTCAAAGCCCGGAGCATCCATCTCCTCAGAGGTGGTGTCTGGCGCGGGCGGCGTCTCCGGGGAAGACGAGGCCTCCGCCGCCGCGGCCCGGGTCTGGTGCAGCTTAATGGCCGCCTGGACGCTCGCCACCAGTTCCGGGTCGGTCCACGGCTTCACGATGAAGTCCGCGGCCCCCGCCTTCATGGCCCGCACCGCCTTCCCCACGTCGCCGTAGGCCGTGATCATGACGACCACGGCCTGGGGGTCGATCTCCTGAATCTTCTCGAGCCACTCAAACCCCTCGCGCCCGCTGGAAGCATCCTGCTGGAAGTTCATGTCCAGCAGAATCGTGTCGTAGTCGTTGTCGTGGAGCAGCGACGGAATGGAGGAGGGATCGGTGGCGGTGTGGACCGCGTCCACGTGTTCTTTCAGCAGGAGACGCAGGGCCGTCAGCACATCCCGGTTGTCGTCGACCACGAGGACTCGTCCGTTGGGGGCGGAAGGGGAGGACGCAGGAGCGGAGGGCATCGGCACACCGAGGGATCATCGCAGGGGACGTTGGGAGCCGTGATTCGTGAAGCGTGACGGTCCGCGGATGGTTTCTCGGATCGTAGACGTACGCCAGTGTGCCCGAGGGGCCGACGGGCGATTGCGCACAGCTCGATGTGCGGAACCGCACACTGCCCTCCTCCCCACAGTCGATTCTCGACGCTGCGGGCCTGTCGTCGGTGGTGGAACGTCCGTTGCACGGGGTACGAATGCAGTGACACTCGACCGCAGCACGGCGCTTCCCAATTCTTTTTTGTTCATGGTTCCCCAGAACTCGACATCCCCCAACGGCGCCTCCTCCGGCGGATCGTCCACGTCCAATTCTCCCCTCATGGACGGCGGTCCGCAGTCCTCAGGGGGCACCGGGGAAGGCATCGACCGGAAGATCGAGACGCCCCTTTTTACGCCTAAGCGCGTCGGGATTGGCGTGGCAGTGGTGCTGATCCTCGGGGCTCTGGCGTACGGCGTATGGACCACCGCGACGAGCGGGCAGGTCTACAACGTGGACCGTGACAAGGTGACGTTTCCACGGTGACGCAGGGGGACTTTCAGGAGTTCATTGCCGTCACGGGCACCGCCATTCCGGAGCAGACGGTCTATTTGGGCGCCGTGGAGGGCGGCCGCGTAGAGGAGATCTTCCTGCAGGAGGGCGCGATGGTCGAGCGGGGCGATCCGATCCTGCGGCTCTCCAATAACGACCTTCGCCTCCAGCTGGCCCGCACCGAGGCGCGGCTCGCCCAGCAGCGGAGCAGCATGCAGCAGATTCGGATGGACATGGAGCAGCGCCGACTATCCCTGCGGCGCGACCTGGCCCAGATTAAGAATCAGATCCGGCAGTTGGAACGGCAGCACCGTCGCCAGAAGCAGCTCCACGAGCAAGACCTCATCGCGGACCAGGAGTTCCAGCAGACCCGGGACAACCTGCAGTACCAGCGGCAGCGCCTGGCGCTCACGCGGTCGGCCTACCGCCAGGATTCGCTGACGTACCAGACGCGCCTCGATCAACAGCGCAGCCAGCAGCAGCGGCTCGACGACCGCTACGAAACGATGCAGGAGGCCGTCCAAAGCCTCACGGTTCAGGCTCCGATCGACGGGCAGGTGACCTCGCTCAACGCGGAGCTTGGGCAGATCATCGGCGCCGGGACGCGCGTCGGGCAGGTCGACAAGGTCGACAGCTACGAACTGCGCGCCCAGATCGACGAGTTTTACATCGAGCGCGTGCGGCACGGACAGACCGCCACGACGGAGGCGCTCGGGGACACGGCCCACGCGCTCTCGATTGCGCGGGTGTACCCGGAGGTCGAGGAGGGCCGCTTCGAGGTGGACCTGGCCTTCGAGGGGAACGCCCCCCCGAATTTGCGCCGGGGGCAGACCGTGCGACTGCGACTGGAACTGGGGCAGCCGAAGGAGGCCACCCTCCTAGCCCGCGGCGGCTTCTACCAGAGCACGGGGGGCAACTCGGCCTTCGTACTGACCGAAAGCGGCGAGAGCGCCACGCGTCAGCCGATCCGCCTTGGCCGACAGAACCCGAATTACTTCGAAGTGCTGGGGGGGATCGAACCGGGCGACAAGGTCATCACCAGCAGTTACGACACCTTCGGTGACGCCGATCGCCTGTCTCTCGAGTAGTCTGTGCTTTGTGCCGGTTGTCCACCCGATTGGGGAGCCCCCCTGCTGTCTCATACGGAGTGGTTTTTCATCTACGCAGATTCACACAGCTGATGCTTACGAACTACCTCAAAGTCGCGTGGCGCACGCTCCGAAAGCACCCTATCTACGCGCTCGTCAACGTGCTCGGGCTGGGGGTTGCCCTCGCCACGTGTCTGCTTATCGGGCTCTACGCCCAGGACGAACTGCGCTACGACACCTTCCACCCACAAGCCGACCAGATACTATCGGTCGTCCTTGAAAGCGAGTTTTCTGATCATCCGCAACGCTTAGGGCCGACTCCGTTTGCCAACGTCTTGTCTACAGAGGTTCCGGGCGTCGAGCACACTACCATTACCGACCCAACGGGAGTGAAGGCCGTCCGCCCCGCAGAAGGCCGCTCGGCCACGTCCCGGAAACGCCGCGTCTTGAAGGCTGATTCGTCGTTTTTCGACGTGTTTTCGGGCTTTCCCGTACGGCGTGCCAACCGCGAAGACGTGCTCGATGCACCAGGGGAAGCAGTTCTGACCTCGTCGATGGCGGAGGTACTCTTCGGCGAGGAGTCGCCTATCGGCCGTGGGATTCAGATCGAGGGAGATCGCTACAGGGTCGTCGGCCTCACAGAAGTGCCCGACCGGTCGACCATTCAATTTGACCTGGTGGTGTCGACCTCGACGGTCCTAGACCGATCCGGCTCTTGGGGCCGGTTTGTGGGGCACACGTACGCCCGGATGGAACAGAAGGTTGAACCTGAAGACTCAGTCGCCACAACGCTCAAGAGAGCCATTCCTGAGAAGGCGGGGATAGGGCGTTTCATCCAGGACGTACGGACGATTCCGCTCACAGACCTATACCTTTCAGAGGCGTACCAGACGGATGGATTCAAGGGCCAGCCCCGGTACCTCTATCTGTTCGGAACCATCGCGCTGCTAATTCTGGTTATCGCTGGGTTCAACTACGTCAACCTCTCGGTCGCCCAGGCCGATCGACGCACCGGCGAGGTGGGAATTCGCCGTGCCATGGGGGCCCGGCGCAGGCAATTGGTCGGGCAGTTCTTCGGCGAAACGGTCCTCGTGGCCCTGGCGGCGTACGGAATCGGTATCGTGTTGGCCGCCGCGACCCTGCCAGCCTTTAACGCACTGTTTGGAAAAGAGCTTGCCCTTGCGGCTCCGCAGGCCGGTTGGGTACTGGCCGGGGGCCTCGGGGCCGCGGTGCTGGCAAGCGGACTGGCCGGCGCGTACCCGGCTTTCATCCTTTCCGGCTTCCAGCCCGCACGCACGCTCCGCGGGGCCTCGCAAACCACTGTGGATGGGGGCGGGTGGCTTCAGAAAGGACTCGTGGTCGCGCAGTTTGCGGCGTCGGCGGCCCTGGTGTTTGGAACCGTCGTCGTGTATCAGCAGCTTGGCTACCTGCAGGCGAAAGATTTGGGGTTTAACGAGCAGCAAGTGGCGAAAGTCGAACTCGACAGCCTGAGCACCGAACGGAAGCACGCCCTGCGTCAACGCGCCCTCGAACATCCAGCAATTCAGCGCGCCACCATCGGCTCGAAAGTCCCGGGCAGCATCCGGTCCAGTATCGAACACGATCTCAGTGACCTGTCCGACTCTGTGCGCACACGGGACCGCAAGATCCTGATTCGGCCGGTAGAGGTTGACACCAACTACACGGACGCTCTGGGAATGGAGATCGTCGCCGGGCGGGGGTTCGACGAGGTGCCCCGCGGGCTCCGACAAAAGGGATATATCCTCAACGAGACGACGGTGGAGAACTTCGGCTGGACGCCCGAGACCGCTGTTGGAAAGCCCTTTGGACTCGACAAGACGGGAACGGTCGTTGGGGTGGTGGAAGACTTTCATGTCCAGTCGCTCCGGCAACCAATCGCTCCCATCGTGCTGTATCCCTCCGAAGGATTATACGACGACCCGTTCTCTGGTGGCAGTGTGCTCGCGGCCCGTCTCGCCCCCGGCCGGATCGATGCGGGTCTCAGCCACCTCCGACAGGTCGTTCAAGAGGAAACGGCCGGCGCCTCCTCCAACTACACCTTCCTTGACGACCGCTTCGACCAGATGTACCGGGCCGAACAGCGGCTCGGGCGCATCTTCGTCGGCTTTGCTTTCATCGCCATTGTCCTGGCGTGCATGGGCCTGTTCGGACTCGCCTCCTACGCGGTTCAGCGCCGCAGGCAGGAACTGGGCATTCGAAAGGCCCTCGGGGCCACCGGGAGAAGCATTCTCGGCCTTTTGTCCCGCGAGTACGGCCTCCTAGTGGTCATTGCCTTTCTCCTAGGCGCGCCGCTGGCGTACTGGGGCGTGCGGCAGTGGCTGCGGGAGTTTGCGTACCGGGCGGACGTAGGCATGGGCGCTTTCGTGCTGACGGCCGGATTGGTGCTTTTGGTTGCAGGCGCGAGCATCAGCTACCACGCCCTCCGGGCCGTCCGCACCGACCCGGCCCGCGTCCTCCGTAGCGAGTAGGCCGGGCCCCGACCGCCTCCCTCTGTGTCCTCCTTCCGAGTCTCCCTCGCAAACAGTTTCACTACTCATTCAGCCATGATACAGACTGAAAGCCTCAAAAAAGTCTACCGCACCGACGAGGTCGAGACCCTGGCCCTCAACGGCGTTAACGTCGAGATCGATCGGGGCGAGTTTGTCTCCGTCATGGGCCCGTCCGGCTGCGGCAAGTCGACCCTGCTCAACGTCCTCGGCCTGCTCGACACCCCGACCGACGGACAGTACGTGTTCGACGGCCAGGAGGTGGGCGGCCACAGCGAGCGGCAACGCGCCAAGCTGCGCAAGGGCAACATTGGGTTCGTCTTTCAGAGCTTTAACCTGATCGACGAGCTCACAGTCTACGAGAACGTGGAGCTGCCCCTCCTCTACCTCGACACCCCGTCCGCCGAGCGCGACGAGCGGGTGGAGGCGGCCCTCGACCGGGTCCAGATCGCCCACCGCCGCGACCACTTCCCGCAGCAGCTCTCCGGCGGGCAGCAGCAACGCGTGGCCGTAGCGCGGGCCGTGGTGGCCAACCCCAAGCTGATCCTGGCCGACGAGCCGACCGGGAACCTCGACTCCACCAACGGCGCACAGGTGATGGAGCTGCTCTCGGACCTCAACGAGGCGGGCACCACCATCGTGATGGTGACCCACTCCCCCGCCGACGCTGAATACAGCGCCCGTACCATCCACCTGTTCGACGGCAAGGTCGTCTCCGAGAACTTCATCGAGCA
>JGI1684J13235_1000627_pt1 | contig 12920 bp, 8 predicted proteins | sample PonA232FremontCA_2_FD_13235 | JGI IMG/M metagenome (IMG submission 13235) | reverse complement strand
CTTATCAGCAACATGAAGGAAATTCGCGGCGATTGAGAGTCGGGTGGGGGCAGGGATGCCCCCGCGTGACGAGCGTTAGAAAATCCAGAACCGGAGCTGCGCAGTGAAAAAATACCCCTCTAGGACTATTTCATTATTATTATTTCGCAGACACAACACTAGGCAAGAAGGCCCTTGTCGCTTGGACCTCTCCGGCTCAGGGGATCCTTGTTCCGTCTCAAGACCAATCGAGTCGGGACAAGACATTGGTAAAACGAGCCGTTATCGGGTTGTCCGAAGGACGCACTCGGTGTACTATAGAATAGGGGCTCAAGCTGACGCGAGCCCGGCTAGGCCGATCTCTGCCCGGTCCACGGCATGAGCGGATAAGTCGGGCCCACGGATACAACGGGACAAACAGGACGGAGACCATGGCGAATCAGGACCATCTCCAGGCACTGGCCAAGCGGATCCGCTATAACATCCTTGCCTCCACCACCCGGGCCGGATCGGGGCACGCAAGCTCATCACTATCCGCAGTGGAGCTCGCCACAATGCTCCTCTTCGGCGGATTCTTCAGGGCCGATCCGGACAATCCAGCCCACCCCAACAACGATCGCCTCATTTTCTCCAAGGGCCATGCGGCTCCCCTGCTCTACTCCCTGTACGCGGCAGCCGGGGTGATCTCGGAGGAGGAGCTTTTGGGCCTGCGCACCTTCGGGAGCCGGTTGGAGGGCCATCCAACTCCCGCCTTCCCCTATGCCGAGGCTGCAACCGGCTCCCTGGGACAGGGTCTGTCCATCGGAGTGGGGATGGCCCTGAATGGGAAGCACCTGGACCGCCTGCCCTACCGCACCTTCGTCCTTTTGGGGGACAGCGAGATGGCCGAGGGATCGCAGTGGGAGGCCCTCCAGCTCGCGGCCCACTACGATCTGGGCAATCTAGTGGCCATCCTGGACGTGAACCGCTTGGGCCAGCGGGGGCAGACCATGTACGGCCACGACCTGGAGGCCTACAGCAAGCGCGTCTCCGCCTTCGGCTGGGACACTTTTCTCACGGAGGGACATTCCCTGGAGGAAATCGAGCACGCCTACCGCATGGCCCTGGTCCCGGGCAGAGCTCGACCGGTCATGATCATCGCCAGGACTCTCAAGGGCAAGGGCGTTTCCCTGCTCGAGGACAAGGAGGGCTGGCACGGCAAGCCCTTGCCGGAAGCGGACTTCGAGCGGGCCGTGGCGGAGCTGGGGGATGTGGACAAGGACCTGACTGGCAGAATCCCACCTCCGGAGGACACAAGTCCCGCAGGATACGAGCCGAAGCCGGATAAGCCCGCGAATTACAAACCAGGTGAGAGCATATCCACTCGCGAGGCCTACGGAAACGCCCTCGCGGGCATGCACGCGGATTATCCGGATATGGTTGTGCTGGACGGGGAGGTGAGCAATTCCACCCACGCGGCGAGCTTTGCCCGGAGCTATCCGGAGCGGTTCCTGGAGATGTTCGTCGCGGAACAGAACATGGTCGGCGCGGCCCTGGGGCTCTCCCTTCGAGGCAAGAAGCCCTTTGTCTCCAGCTTCGCCGCCTTCCTGACCCGTGCCTTCGACCAGATCCGCATGAGCCGCTATTCCGAGCCGAACATGGTCTTCGCCGGATCCCACGCAGGGATTTCCATCGGCGAGGACGGCGCCTCCCAGATGGGCCTGGAGGACCTGGCCATGTTCCGCAGCGTGTTGGACAGCGTGGTGTTCCACCCCTGCGACGCTCCCTCCACGGAGCAAGTCGTCCGGGAGGCGGCGGAGCTGAAGGGGATCACCTATATCCGGACCCTCAGGGGCAAGACCCGGGTGCTCTACGGACAGAAGGAAACCTTTCCCCCAGGAGGAAGCAAGGTCCTGCGGGAATCGGACAGCGATGCGTACACGGTCTGCGCAGCAGGCATCACTGTGCACGAGGCACTCGCGGCGTACGAGGAGCTGCTCGCCGAAGGGATCACCATCCGCGTGGTGGACTGCTACTGCATCAAGCCGCTGGACCGGGAAACCCTTGTGCGATCCGCTGAAACCGGGGGTGTGCTGACCGTTGAGGACCACTATCCCCAGGGCGGGCTGGGGGAGGCCGTGTGCTCGACTCTGTCCGACACGGCCATACCGGTGACCTGCCTGGCAGTGGACAAGCTCCCGCGAAGCGGCAAGCCCGGTGAGCTCATGGATTACGCCGGCATTTCCGCAAGAGCTATCGCGGAAAGGATCCGTTCCCTGCTCGGAAATCGCCATCCCTAGCCACGCGCTCCCGAAATCCTGGGACAAAGCACGCCTGAGACCTTTCGGAAACGTCGACATTCTCGGCTGGGCAAGGGAAGACATCCAGAGGAGAGCATTCAGAGCCACACCATGCGCATGCCGGAAAAAAAGAAGATCGTCCTCGTCGGATGCATCCTGCTCCTGATCGGCCTCTTCTTCGCCTTCAACCTGGACCAGTACATGCGGCTCTCTTTTCTCAAGGAGTCCAGGGAGACCTTCCGGGCCCTGTACGCCCAACACACCGTCCTCGTCCTGGGCGGATTCTTCCTGCTCTACGTGGGGGTAACCGCCCTGAGCCTGCCGGGAGCAGCGGTCATGACCCTGGCTGCGGGGGCCCTCTTCGGCTTCTGGGCCGGGCTGGTGCTGATCTCCTTCGCCAGCACCCTGGGCGGGACCCTGGCCTGCATCGTGGCCAGATACCTCTTCCGGGGCTGGGCCAGGGAGAAGCTGGGCGCGTGGCTGAACAGGATCGATTCCGGAATCCGGCGGGAAGGTGCCTTCTACCTCCTCACCCTGCGGCTGATTCCGGTGGTTCCCTTCTTCCTGATCAACCTGGGCATGGCCCTGACCAGCATGCGCCTGCTCACCTTCTACTGGATCTCCCAAGTGGGCATGCTTCCGGGGACGGCGGTGTACATCAACGCCGGGAAGCAGCTGGGCGAGATCAGCTCCACGAGCGATATCTTCTCCGCGGATCTGATCCTTTCCTTCCTCATCCTGGGGATCTTTCCCCTGGCAGTGAAGAAGGTAGTGAACCTGATCCGGGCCAAGCTGGGCAAGGGCGCGATCACCCCGGATGGGGAACCCGGGGCTGGGGGCAGGGATTCCACCGCTTAGGCCACGGGATCGGACCTCGGAGACCGAGCGCCAGATCCGGAGGCCACAGGGCAGACACGGAGCCGAGAGCCCGTATATCGGCCCCCGCCCCGAGCGGGGCCCCGGATCAGGGGCAGCGTGATCCGCTCCTGGAGCTCGAATCGAAAAAAATGAGACAAGGGGCACGCGTTGCAATACCAGCCCATCGCGAGTTACGGAATCATCGGCGACATGCGCACCGCTGCCCTGATCAGCCTGCGCGGCTCCATCGACTGGTTCTGCTTTCCCAACCTGGATTCGCCCTCGGTCTTCGGCGCCCTCCTGGACGCGGATAAGGGTGGCTATCTGGCGGTGCGCCCGACTGAGGAGTTCGACGCGATCTCGCACTATCTGGAGCGGACGAACATCCTTGTGACCCGCTTCCGCACCAGGAGCGGCATCCTGAGCCTCACCGACTTCATGCCCGTTTCCTCGGATGAGAACGCGAAAAGTCAGCGCCATGTCCTCTACCGGCTGCTCTCCCTGGACCAGGGATGGATGGACCTGGAGATGCATTTCTGTCCCCGCTTCGACTACGGCCGGACGGAGACAGCGGTGCGATCCATCCAGGGGGGAGCGCTTGCCGAAGGGGGAGGTCTGAGCCTGGCCCTGACCGCGACAGTGCCCCTGAGCACGGAAGAGGAGGGAGCATTCGCCAGCTGGAGAATGGAGGAAGGGGAAAGGGCCTCCTTCAAGCTGGGCACGAGCGGGGAGTCCGGAAGCTGCTCCCGCGAGGACATGCTCCCCTGCGATCTGCCCTCCACGGAGCGGTCCCTGCAGGAGACCGCGGACTACTGGCGGGGCTGGCTGGACACGGACGAGACCGGCCGGAGCATGGACTACCGGGGTTTCCGGGACATGGCGGAGCGCTCCCAGCTGGTGCTCAAGCTCCTGTTCTTCGAGCCGGAGGGAACCATCGCCGCGGCGCCCACAACTTCGCTTCCCGAGATCGTTGGCGGGGAGCGCAACTGGGACTACCGCTACACCTGGATCCGGGACACCGCCTTCACCCTGCAGGCCCTGTTCAATACGGGCCATCTCTTTGAGATCGAGCGCTTTTTGGAATGGATCAGCCGGATCATCGAGCAGGAGGGCGCGGAGAGGATGCAGATCATGTACGGCCTGCGCGGGGAGCGGGACCTTCCGGAGGAGACGCTTTCCCATCTGGACGGTTACAAGGGATCCCGACCGGTGCGCGTAGGCAACGACGCCTTCCGGCAGAAACAGCTGGACATTTACGGCGAGCTTATGGACGCGGCCCTCAAGCTCTCCGACTATGTGGGCAAGATCCGGGCGGAGCAGTGGCCCGGGCTGAGGCAGATCTGCGACTACGTGGTCTCCCACTGGCGGGAGGCGGACTACGGGATCTGGGAGGTGCGCGACGGACCCTGGCACTTCGTCTATTCCAAGGTGATGTGCTGGGTGGCCCTGGACCGGGGCCTCACCATCTCCAGACGCTACGGCTTCGAGGCGGAGACCGTGCTCTGGAAGCGCGCCCGGGACGCCATCCACGCCGAGGTGTGCAACAAGGGGTACAGCGAGGAAAAAGGGGCCTTCGTACAGCACTTCGACACGGACGCGCTGGACGCCAGCGTCCTGCTCATCCCCATGCTCGGATTTCTGCCCTTTGATGATCCCCGGGTGGTCTCCACGGTGGATGCTGTGCAGCAGGAGCTCATGCGGGACGGGCTCGTTTACCGCTACTTCGCGGAGGACGGACTGCAGGGCGAGGAAGGCGCCTTTCTGCTCTGCTCCTTCTGGATGGTGACCTGCCTGGCCGAGCTGGGCCGCGTGGAGGAGGCCGAGACCCTGCTGCGCGGGCTGGAGGGATCAGCGAATCACCTGGGCCTTCTCGCGGAGGAATACGATCCGGTCTGGAAAGAGTCCCTGGGCAATTTTCCCCAGGCCTTTGCCCACATCGGATACATCAATAGCGTGACCCACCTCCTCCGGGCCAGACAGCGGCGACACCCCGAGGAAGGCGGACAAAAAGCCTCAAGCTGGGCCTCCCTGCGCAGGCGCTGGTCCAGAACAAGCGTGGTTTTGAACCAGGGCGCTCCCCGGAGCCAAATCCCTCCGGAAAACCTGGCGCGCGAGCTGAAAGCCAGCATGAACAAGCTCCGCGGTGCCTTCTTCGACACCAAGATGGGCCGTGTGGAGTACGAGCGGATGAAGGGCTCCCGGCTCTACGCCGATTACGTGGAGGCGGCCCGGAGCCTGCACGCCTTCGATCCGGGGATGCTTTCCGACAGAAAGGAGGCCATCGCCTTCTGGGTCAATCTGTACAACGTGATTGTCATCCACGGAGTGATCGAGCTGAACATCCGCGACTCGATCAAGGAGGTGCCCAGGTTCTTCCGGCGCATCCGCTACGATATCGGGGGACACAGCTACACCCCGGACGCCATGGAGCACGGCATCCTGCGGGCCAACCGCAGGCCGCCGAGCTCCCTCTTCCGGGTGCTGGGGCCGCGCGATCCCAGGCTGCGCCACGCCCTCGGCGAAATGGATCCGCGGATCCATTTCGCCCTGGTCTGCGCCTCTTCCTCCTGTCCCCCCATAGACATCTACACTCCGGAAAATCTGGATCATGAGCTGAATCAGGCCGTGCGCTCCTTCCTGGGCGGGGGCGGCCTCATTCTGGACCGGCAGGCGGGAAGGGTGACTCTTTCTCGGATATTTCACTGGTACGGGAGCGACTTCGGCCAAAGTATTCCCCAGCGCCTGCGCTTTCTGGCCGACTTCCTCTACAACCTGGACGACGCGGAATACATTCGGGCCAATGCGGAGGATCTGCGCGTACAATACCAGCGCTACGACTGGCGTCTGAATCGGGGCTAGAGGGATGCAGGAACACAAGGACGCGCTGGCCATCCTGACCCGCTACCCCGAGCCGGGCAGCACCAAGACCCGCCTGATTCCCGCCCTCGGCGCTCAAGGCGCTGCCAAGTTGCACTACCGGATGCTGGAGCATGTTCTCCATGTGGCCCATGTGTTGCGTGAAAAGCGCAGTGTCCAGGCAAGCATCTTCCACGCAGGCGGTTCGCGACAGGCCTTCCGGGAGCTCCTGGGGCCCGAGCTTTGCTATGTGGAGCAGTCCGGAGAGTCCCTTGGCGAGCGCATGGAAAGCGCCTTTCGGTACATGTTCAAGCTGGGATGCGCCAAAGCGGTGCTCATCGGATCGGACTGCCCCGGGCTGGAGGTGTCCACCCTGGAAGAGGCCTTCCGGGCCCTGGATACCGCGGAGGTCGTTTTCGGCCCCGCCCGGGACGGGGGATACTACCTCCTCGGCCTGACACGGCCCGTGCCCGGATTGTTCCGCAACATCCCCTGGGGAACCGGCGATGTTCTCGACCTTTCCCTGAGACAGGCGCGGCAGTCGAATCTATCCGTGCATCTGCTTGGGACCCTGCAGGATGTGGATGAGGCCGAGGATCTGGAGGCGTTTTACTCCTCTGAAGCGGAGCTCATAAGCGTCATCATCCCCGCGCTGAACGAGGCGCACTGCATACGGGAGGCGATCTCGAGCGCGAGAGCCGAGGACCATGCCGAGGTCATCGTGGTGGACGGCGGAAGCAGGGACGAAACCGTATCCATTGCGAAGCGGGAGGGGGCCAGGGTGCTCACCGCCTCCGGCGGACGGGCGGAACAACAAAACCAAGGAGCTGCGGCCGCGCGGGGCGGGATCCTGCTCTTCCTGCACGCCGATTCCGTGCTGCCGGCTGATTACGGAAGTGCCGCCAGGAAGCTGCTCCGGGATCCGGGTGTGGCTCTGGGCGCTTTTTCCCTGCACATCCAGGGCTCTTCCAGCCTGCTCCGTCTCGTCGAGAAGGGAGCCAACCTGCGCTCCAGGTTCCTGCAGCTGCCCTACGGGGACCAGGCCCTCTTTGCGCGACGCCGGGTCTTCCAGGCCCTGGGCGGCTTTGCTCGGATGCGGATCATGGAGGACTTCGATCTTGTCCGTCGGGCCGGAAAGAGGGGCCGTATCCTGACCCTGCAGCCCCGGGTCACCACATCCGCAAGGCGCTGGCGAGCCAGAGGGGTGGTGCGGGCCACCCTTCTCAACCAATTGATGATCCTGGGATATTTCCTGGGGCTTTCCACCAGGCGCCTGGCCGCCCTGTACGGCCGCAGGGGCGGCGGATAGCCTGTTGAAAGAGTCTTGTCAGGCAGGGCGTTTTTTTATAGGAAAATGTGTCCAATTCACTGAATTTCAAGGTGAAACAGCCAAGCGAGGCAAAGGCGGGTGGAGCGCTTCGCTGGGCTTCATAATACACCTTGGCCTTGTTCTTGCCGCAATAAGCGACAACATGCTCAAGCCGAGCATCAAACACGATATCGGTATATGAGAGGGGTCCCGAGGGGTTAGGGTGATGCCCCTCAGGGGCTGCTGATCTCATCAGCTGAAACCCGGATGAAGCCCGTGCTTCAGCGTCCACCCGCCTTCGCCTCGCCCTATTGTCATGCTTGGTTGTGCCCGGGTCGGCCCGGGAATAAGGGTTATAAAAAAAAATTCGTAACTGTTCACCACCTTACCAAACTGTAAGCCCTGCTATGGGCTTTGCCCAGGGGAATTGGAATCGCTTTCTGATCCACGGGGAATCACAGGCTCGGAAAGAGGCGGATGCACCAGCCAGATAAGCTCTTCCCGGGGATGGATCAGGCTGGCTGGCAGCTCCTTTGTCTCCTGCTCCAGGACCTGTCTGAGCACGGGATGCTTGCCCTGGCCCGACACCAGAAAGAACACCGAGCGGGCCTTGTTGACCACAGGCAGAGTCAGGCTCACTCGATGCACCTGTGGCGAGGCGTCGGGAGCCGGTACTGCCGCCACCAGTTTGGTAGCTTCCTCCAGTGCCGGGCTGCCCGGAAACAGGGAAGCAGTATGCCCGTCCCCGCCCAGGCCCAGAAGCACAAGGTCCATCACAGGCAGCCCTCCTTCCCCGAGATCATCGGCCCCGGATGGCTCTCGTATCCCGTAGAAGCTTCTCAAGGCTTGCTCGGAAAGGCGGGCGTTTTCCTCCAGAGATTCCCGGTCCACGACCATGGGATGGATATTGCTCTCTGGAATGGGGATTCTGGAGAGCATGTGATCCCAGGCCAGCTTGAAGTTGCTTTCCTGGCTATCCCTGGGCACCATGCGCTCGTCCCCCCAAAAGACATGGGTCCTGTCCCAGGGCATGGTCTTGGAGAAACCCGGCTCTCCCAGAAGCCGATAGAGCCCTGAGGGAGTCGACCCCCCGGAGAGGGCCAGGGTGAACACGCCCCTGTCCTTGACGCATCTCCAGGCCTGCTCCCGGATCCTTTCCGCTGCGAAGTGAGCCAGGTCCTGGAAAAGGGAAAACATAACCACGCGGCACTGATTCAGGCGTAAATCGGAAGGTCGCTCTATTTCCCGGCGGGTGTCAGCCATGTTTTTGCCTTGTTCTTTCAGGTGCTTTCGTTAATATCTACGGGTTCATAGAAGGTCAATCTTCCTCGGTCACTGCACCGCAAGCCCGGCCCTTGAACCCGAAAAAAAAGCGCAATGTCTTTATGACCCTGTCCGAGAAAATCCGTTCCGTGAGATGGTTGCCTGCAACCTTCTTGTTGATCTCCGCTAGCGTGGGATAGGGATGGACAGCCCCCACCATGCTCGAGAGCTTGACCTGGCCGTTGAGAGCGGTGACCCACTCCGATAGCAGATCTCCGGCGCGTGGCCCCACGATCTGCACCCCCAGCGGCTTCTTCCTTCTGTCCAGCAAAAGCTTGATCCTGCCCTCCCGCTCCTCTTCCGCCAGACTGCGGTCATTGTCTGCAAACGCCTCGCTCCAGACCGTGTATTCCAGACCCTGTTGACTGGCCCGGGATTCATTCAGCCCCAGACCGGCGAATTCCGGATCCGAATAGGTACAGGACGGCATCCAGGTATAGTCCGTCTTGCGGGGCAGGTGAAACACGGCATTGGTGACCACCACCCCACCCTCGTACCCCGCGGCGTGGGTGAACTGATAGGCGCCTGTGGCGTCCCCGCAGGCAAAAATATGCTTTTGGTTAGTGCGCAGGCGGTGGTCCACGTGGACGCCCTTGCGGTCGAAATCGACCCCGGCGTTCTCCAGACTCAGGCCGTCCACGCTCGCGCTGCGCCCCAGGGCCACCAGCAGGGCCTCTCCTTGCGCCGAAGTCTCCCGGCCGCTCCTATCCTTGAAGACCACTTCCCGCTCCCGGCCCAGGTCCCGGACCCGCACGAGCTCCGTGCCCAGATGAAAGCTGATTCCCTCCCCCTCCAAAAGGGCCCGCACCAGCCCGGCCATATCCGGATCCTCGCGGGACAGGATCTCTTTGCTGCGCTGGATGACCTGCACCCGGGAGCCCAATCTGGCAAAGGCCTGGGCCATTTCCACGGCAATGGGACCGCCCCCGAGGATGACCAGGGAGGAAGGCAGCTCCTCCAGATAAAAGATTTCCCGGTTGGTCAGACAGGGAGTCTGTTGCAGTCCCGGCACTTCGGGCACGGCAGCGGAGGAGCCCGTGGCAAGGACCCAGGTCTTGGCTGAGACCTTCCTGGTGCTGCCGGCACTGGTGTGTATGCGCACCTGATGCTCGTCCGTGAACTCGGCATGGCCGAACTCCACTTCCGCTCCGAGATCGCAGAAACGCTCCGGGGAATCGTGGGGCTGGATGTCGGCAATGACCCGCCGGATTCGTTCCCGAATCCGGCGAAAGTCCGCCCTGGGCACCGCTGACTCGGGCAGGCCGTAGCGGGAGGCATTTTTCATCTGGTGATAGACCTGGGCGGTCCGGATCAGGGTCTTGCTGGGCACGCAGCCGTAATGCAGGCAGTCCCCGCCCAGGGCAGGCTCTTTTTCCAGGAGCAGGGTTTTGGCCCCTGCCCGGGCGGCTCCGGCTGTCACGGTCAATCCCGCCGCCCCCCCGCCTATCACGGCGATATCGTAGTCGTAAGCGCTCATGGTGGCTCCCTGCGCATTATCCGCCTGTTTCTTCGATTTCCCTGGCTCACCTGTGGGGTCCCGGAAGGGAGGGCAAAAGATTCTGAACCGCCTCCGGTCCCCAGGTTCCGGCCTCGTAGGTGTGCAGGCGCTTGGCCTGGTCCGGGCAGTCGCACTCCCTGAGGATGGGAGTCAGAAAGCCCCAGCAGAGCTCCACCCCGTCCTGTCTCCAGAAGAGGGTCTGGTCTCCCAGGAGGCAGTCCAGGAGGACCTTCTCGTACGCCTCCAGGATTGGCCCGGGGTAGCCCTGGTTGTAGTCGAAGTGCATCTTGACCGTGCGCAGGCAGACCTTGGGGCCGGGAACCTTGGTCTGGAAGCCGAGGTGGATCTCCTCCTTGGGCTGGATGCCCAGGGTCAGTTGATTGGCGGGGATGTCCTCNCCCAGGGCCCCCCGGAACATGGAATAGGGAACGTGCTTGAACCGGACCTTGATCTCGGTCCGCTTCTCCGCCATCCGCTTGCCTGAGGTCAGGTAGAAGGGCACCCCCTGCCAGCGCCAGTTGTCGATGAAGACCTTCATGGAGGCAAAGGTCGGAGTGAGGGAATCCGGGGCCACATGGGGCTCCTCCCGGTATCCCCTGACCTGTTCCCCGTTGATCCGCCCGGAGCCGTACTGGCCCAAAACCAGGTACCTGTCCAGCTCCTGGGTGGGGAATGGCCGCAGGCAGCGGTAGACCTTGGTCTTTTCATCCCGGACCCGCTCCGCCTCGAAAAGGGAGGGGGGCTCCATGGCGCACAGGGCCAAAAGCTGCATCATGTGGTTCTGGAACATGTCCCGCAGGACCCCGAAGTTGTCGTAGTACCGCGCTCTGTGCCCCACCCCGATCTGCTCCGCCGCGGTGATGGTCACGGAATCGATGTACCGCCTGTCCCAGACCGGCTCGAAGATGGAGTTTGCGAAGCGGAGCATGAGGATGTTCTGCACCGTCTCCTTGGCCAGGTAGTGGTCCATGCGAAAGATCTGATGCTCGTACAAGCTGGAGTGCAGGGCCCGATCCAGCTCCCTTGCGCTCTCCAGGTCGTGGCCGAAGGGCTTTTCCACTGCAAAGCGCACCCAGCTCACGCTTTGCGGGTCCTCTGCTGCCAAGCCGCTTTCGCCCAGCTGCCGGGCGATACCGGGCACCACCGTGGGCGGGACAGCGAGGTAGAAGAGTCGGTTGCCCCCAGTGGCAAAGGTGGTGTCCAGCTCGTCCAGGAAGGAGCGCAAGCGAGCAAAGCTCTCCTGGGCGTCATAGGCTAGCGGATGGTAGAAAATCTTCTGGGAGAGCGCCTCCCAGCCAGATGGGCTCCGGTCGGGCTCCGGCTCCACGCTGCGGCGCATGGACTCCCGGAATTCATCGTGGGAGAGCTCGGACCTCGCCGCCCCCACGATGCAGACATTCTCCGGGAGCAGACCGTTTTGAAACAGGGAGAACAAGGCGGGAAAGAGCTTGCGCCGGGTCAGATCCCCTGTGGCTCCGAAAACAACGATCACCGCCGGGTCCCGGACCCGCTCCATCCTGCATTGGCCTGGATCCGAGGTTTGGGCCTCCATTTCAGCAGTGCCTGCATCTCGTTGCTGCTCAGCCATGGATGAATTCACTCCTTCATGTCTGCATGCCGGGCTTCAGTTGCCCCACTGCCTTAGCTCAATCCCCAGACCGTCTGGATCCGCGATTTCCGCTCGCTTGGTGCCGCCCAGGTCCATCGGGCCCCAGGTGGGATGGACTCCTTGCTCCGCCAGATAGGAGACAGCCTCGTCCATGTTTGCCACCTCGATGGCCATCATGCGGTATCCCACACGCCACGGGGCTTCCGGAGGCCTTTCCGGGTTCTCCACGGACAACAGTTCCAGCACAGTATCCCCCAGGCTCAGATAGATGATCTCCCGCAACGGCGGAATGTTCACTTCGTGCCTCTGCCCCGCGGTGAAGCCCAGCACGTCTCGGTAGAAGGCAAGGGACCTCTCGAAATCCGAGGGCACGATCTCTACGTGGTCGATCCTCTGGAATAGACGGGTCTCCCGGCTCATGGGCAATCTCCTCATGTTGGGCGATACGGGATAAAGACAATGTTCCGGCAAATACGCCTTTGAGAAAGGACGACATGCCCGGAATATTCGTGTTTATGCGCAACAGCAGTAGCCCTATTATATTGTGCCACCGGCACGCGGAATGTGGCAAGGAGATGGAGCATAAAGATTTCCACCGCCTTTGAGATCTTCATGACTTGCCCCCCTGTTGGCTGATATTGTTCCCGTTTAGGGGAATGTGGGGGTCAGCATACCATTCGTAGGAGGCATTTGGCAGGAGGGGGTCGGACTATTGGAGGGCCTGACACGTAGTCTTTTGTCCCTTAAGGTGTTAGACAAAAGGTTACCTTGAGCTACAGGATGGCCACTGAGTTCTCTTCAAGAAAAGGTGCATACCATGAACTCGATCACACGATCCGCGACGCAATCGGCAAGATACTCGCCAGCAGGCACTACCCTCTACACCGGCCTCTGCGGACTTCCCAGCCTTGGAGGTAATGATGTGGCACGTATTACTTTCTTTTAGTGTAACTATTCACCACCTTTTCGGACCGTAAGCCGACACGGGGCATTTTGCCTCATGCAGCTACGACTCTGGATTTTCTACCGCTCGCCACGTGGGGGCATCCCTGCCCCCACCCGACTCTCGGTGGCTGCTGTTTTCCGAAACCTAGCAAAATTTCCCGAGTAACACATCTAGTGGTCATTTGAAGCATGTTCACGGTCGGGTTTCCCCCACGTGGCGAGCGAAGAAAATCTAGCATAGTCTCCGCTGAAATGATTCAAAAT
>JGI1684J13235_1000625_pt1 | contig 12935 bp, 9 predicted proteins | sample PonA232FremontCA_2_FD_13235 | JGI IMG/M metagenome (IMG submission 13235) | reverse complement strand
AATAGTGCTGTTGGCCCCGATTTCCACGTCGGATTCGACAATGACACGGCCCAATTGGGGGACCTTTTCCAGCCCGGTCTCGCTTTGGGCGAAACCGAACCCGTCGCTGCCGAGGACAACCCCGGAATGGAGCGTGATGCGATCTCCCAGGCTGGTACCGGCCATAAGGGTTACATTGGGGAAAAGGCGGCAGTCGCGTCCTATTTGGCAATCCCGCTCCACAACGGTTCCGGAGTGGAGTGTGCTTCCGGAGTGGATTATCGTGCGGGGACCAATGAATACAAAGGGATATATGGCCACGTTTTCCTCAACCCGCGCATCAGGGTCTATATGGGCATGCTCGCTGATTCCCGAAGATCGTTCTTCCACGCCGCCGAAAAGACGCATGATCTTGGCGAAATCGAGATAGGGGTTGGAGGTCACGAGACACACGGGATATCTGTCGCTGTACTCAGGAGTGAGGACCACGGCTCCAGCGCTTGTGGTTTCCAGTTGCGGAGCGTATCTGGGATTGGCCAGAAAACTGATTTCCTCGGGACGAGCCTGTTCCAGGGTGTTGCAGCCCTGAATGCGAATGTCCCCGCCCTTGTGCTCGCATCCCAACTTATGGGCCAATTCACTGAGAAGGAAGCTCATTGCTACGGACTCTTGATCTCTTTATCTTGTTTTTTCCAAGCCTTGTTCAATCGCTGGATAATCGTCTCGGTGATCTCGAGCTTGTCTTTATTGTACATGACGCCGCTATTCTTTTTATCGATAATGAGCTTGTAGTTATTCTTTTCCCCGTATTCATTTATGATGTTCATGAGGACATCAATAATGGGCTCTCTGATTTCCTGCTCTTTCTTTTTAAGCTGTTGNCGNTATCTTTGNTATTTGGACTGGAACNTTNGNGCTTGTTTTTGGAATTTGGTTCGCTTGTTTTTCTTGGCTTTCTCGCTAAGCATCATGCTCTGCTGCTGAAGCTCCTTCTTAAGTTGATCAAGGGATTGCTTTTCCTGTTTGAGCTCTGAGCGCAAATCCTTTTGATAGTCCTTGAGCTCTTGCATGGCCTTCTTGCCCGGATCGGACTTTTGCAGAATGGCTTGGAGGTCGATAACAGCTATCTCCGCGGCCCAGACTTGGAAAGGCAGAAAAGCGATAAAACCGAGAAAGAGTGTGGTTTTCAATATTTTTTTCATGATTCACTCCTTTTGCGCTTGGTCCTTGGAATTCGTGAACGCTATGCCTGATATGGGTTCCTTGAGAGCCGGTTAAAAGGCCTGCCCCACGGAGAATTCAAACTGGCCCTCCCGTTTCTCGTCTCCGATCTTGTCCAGTGGGTAGCCGTATTCCAGACGCAGGGGACCCATGGGGGAGTTCCAGCGTATTCCGGCTCCCACGCTTTTGTAAAGGTCGGTGTCGGGATGTTCATTCTTGTTCCACACTTTGCCCGCATCGAAGAAGACAAGGAAATGGAGGCCCATATTCTTGATAAGGGGGTAGGAGATCTCCGTATTGGTATAGAACTGCTTGTACCCGCCAACTTTTTTCCCCGCATCGTCCTCGCTGGCGATGTCCTGGTAGTCGTATCCACGCACGGTGTTGATCCCGCCGAGATAGAAGCGCTCGAAGTCCGGCACCGGCTCGGAGGTGTTCTCGAAGAGATGGGAGTACTTTCCGTGCCAGCTGAACACGAAATCCGCTATGAGGGATTGGTACATGGTCAGCTCGTAGCTGGGCTTAACGAAGTTGTCGTCGCCTCCCAGCGGACCACCGGAATATTCCACTGCAAGGGTGTTCTTGCTGCCGCGGGTAGGATAGAGCCGCCTGTTGGTGGTATCCCGCACAGCGGAGATGTTGACTGCGCTGGACCAGTTGGTCCCGCCTATGTCCTGAATGGTCTGGCTTGCGGTGGAATCGATGTCTGAGACCCTGTACTGTTCCAGGTTGTAGTTCCAGAAAAGACGGGTGTGTTCTCCGATGGTGTAGGCGAACTTGGCCTTGCCCCCGGTCCTCTCCAGCTCATAGTCGTCGTATTCCCGTCTGGAATTGAAGGCATCAAAGCCAAGGCCCAGGGAGCTGTCGTAGAGGCGTGGATTCCAGAAGGACGCCTGGTACTGGGTCTGGGTGCTGCTGAAGCTCCCCTGGAAGCTCAGGTTGTACCCCCGGCCCAGGAAGTTTCGTTCCTGGACCCTGCCGGTGAAGAAGATCTTGTTCACAGTGGAATAGCCTGCTCCCAGGCTGAAGGATCCGGTGGGCTTGTCCTGAACCTGAACCTGAAGGTCCATTTCTCCGGGCTCTCGACCCGGAATAGTGTCTATTTCCACGGACTTGAAGTAGTCCAGTCTCTGCAGATTCTGCTTGGAGCGGGAGATCTTGTCACTGTCGAAGAGGTCGCCGCCGGAGATGGCGAGATTCCTGCGAATGATACGGTCCCGTGTCTTGGTGTTTCCCGTGATCCGAACGCGATCGATGTAGACCTTGCGTTCCTTGTTGACGGAATAGGTTACATCAATAGTCCTGTTCTGTCTGTTCTTGTTCAGGCGTGGATCGGCCTGGGCGAAGGCGTAACCGTGCTTTTGATAGAGCTCCTCCAGGCTTTGGGTATCCTCGCGCAGCGCAGAACGGTCGAAGTAGGCATCATTTCGGGCCATATCGTCGATGCGTATGTTGTCCATCAATTCCTCTTCGGAAACGATGAGATCGCCCTGGAAACCGATTTCGCCGAGCCTGTAGCGATCTCCCTCCCGGACGCGAAAGGTGATCCGCAACCCGTTCTTCACGGACTCCACCTCGGGCTGGCCCACCTTGACGTCCACGAAGCCCCTGTTCGCGTAATAGGCTTCCAGCGCAGCGGAGTCCCTGTTGAGCATTCTTTCCTTGAGGACCCCGCCACCGGTGAACCAGGAGAAAAAGCCCCTTTCGGACAGAGCGAGCTGATCCTTGAGCTGTCCCGGGTCGAGCTTGTCCGTCCCCTTGATCCGGATTTTCTGGATATAACGCTTCTTCCCCTCCCTGATCTCGATGATAAGCTTCACTTGGCCGGTATCAACCTTTTTCGTGGTATAGCCCACATTGACGTTGAAGTAGCCGTCCTTGCGATAGAGCTCGCGCACCGCTTCCAGGTCCTCGGAAATGGTCTCTGGATTGAGGATGTTGCCGCTTTCGCTGGACATGGCCTCCAGGATCTCTTCCCGGTCCAGCTCCTTAGCCCCTTGAATAACGATTTCCGCGATCTGGGGCCTCTCTTCGACCTCGTAAACGATCTTCTTCCCAGCGGGGATATCCCGTTCCCGCACGGTGATATTCGCGAAATAGCCACTCTCATAGAGCCTGCGGATATCCCGATCGATGCGTTCCGGATCGTAGGGCTCGCCTTCGCGAGTCTGGATGCGCTGCAGGACCGCCTCAGCATTGAGCCTGTCGTTGCCGGTCACTTCAATGGAGGCCACTCTCTCCTTGGGGGCGAGCACAGGGACAATACGGTTTGCCAGCTCCTCGGCGGCGGGAAGGAGTTGATTAAGCCCCTTTCTGGATACGGAAACCATCGGATGCTCTCCAGGGGCATCGGTGTAAGCCACCCTGGCATCCAGTCCGATCCATTCCCCGGCCTGGGTCAGGCTGCCGTAGACCGCGTAGGTGGCTCCCGTTACTCGAATGAGATCGGTAACTGTCTGAGGATCCGGAGATCCTTGAGAGGAGGTGTCCCAAAGCTCTTCCGCTCGAGCAAGGGGAAGGACCTTGTACCCCTCCTCTTCCAGGGTGTTACGAATGACGGCCGGAATCTGCCGCCCGACCTCCGAGAGCGGCTCCATGGCAGTCACCTGAAAGGGCAGGATCAGGATTCTTTGCTGCGCGGCGGCAGATGGAGAGGCGATGCTGAGAAGCAGGATGAGGATCAAGGCGACGAACAGGGCGCGCAGGTTCGTTCTAGGCATGGGTGTAATCATGAATTTCTCCGGAGCTGATCCCAAGTATGCGATCCATCTTGCCTGCCAGGTGATGATTGTGGGTGACGACGACAAGCGTGGATCGCAGAATTCGACTTTGGTGGATGAGAAGGTCCGCCACCCTTTCCCCGTTTTCCGGATCAAGGTCACCGGTTGGCTCATCTGCGAGAATGACCTCGGGCTCCAGGGAGATGGCCCTGGCGATGGAGGTGAGCTGGCGTTCCCCCCCGGACAGCGTGCTCACCTGCTGGTGAGCCTGCCGAATGATNCCGGTGCGCTCCAGGGCCCGGCTCGCCCTGTCCAGAGCNNCCTGTTTGTATTCGCCGCGGATCATGGCCGGCAGGGCCACGTTTTCCACGGTCGTGAATTCGGGAAGGAGATGGTGGAACTGGAAAACGAACCCGATCCCCTCGTTGCGAAGCCGGGATTTGGCGTCCCAGTCCAGATGCTGCAGGTTCTCGCCCCGAAAGATGATTTCCCCGCTGCTGGGCGTATCCAGTCCGGCCATCATCTGCAGCAAAGTGGTCTTGCCGCATCCCGAAGACCCCACGATGGCGATGGATTCCCCGGCCCGGACGGTGAAGCTGATGTCCTGCAGGATGCGNACAGGCCCCTTGTTTTCGGGAAAGACCTTGTGCACGCTGTTGAGCTGGTAGACGGGATCGGGTTCTTTATTCATAGCGCAGCACACGGGCGGGCTCGAGTTTTGCCGCCCTAGAGGCGGGGTACAGGGTTGCCAGAAAACAGAGTCCGATAGCCGCGATTCCGATCCAGGTCAGATCGATCGCTGCCAGTTGGATGGGCAGATGATCCAGGTAGTAGATATCCTGGGGCAGCTGAATAAATTCATAGGTCTGCAGGCAATAGCTGATCCCCAGACCCAGGGCGTATCCCGCTGCCGTGCCAATGGCGCCGATCAGGGTCCCCTGATAGATGAAGATGCGCTTGATGTTTCCGGGCTTGGCCCCCATGGACATCAATACGGCGATGTCCTGCTTCTTTTCCATGACCAGCATGATCAGGGTGGTTACAATACTGAAAGACCCCACCATGATCATGATGAGCAGGATGACCCCCATTGCGGTCTTTTCCAGCTTCAGAGCGGAGAAGAGCTCCTGGTTCATTTCCATCCAGGTCCGCGCTGTCAGGGGCTCCCCGGAGACGGTCTCCTCGATGGCTCCGGCGGTCTGCGGCGCGTCGTAGACGTCCGTCAGGCGCACCTCCAGGCCGGTGACCTTGTCCTCTTCGAATCCGAGGATGTCCTGTGCCGCAGAGATGGAAACATAGGCCAGAGAGGAGTCGTATTCGTACATACCGGTATCGAAGACACCAGCAAGGCGGAAGGTCTCGATCTTGGGGCTGAATCCGGCCGCGCTCTTTTCGCCGCTGGGGCTCATCATGTGCAGTGTATCGCCCAGGGAGAGCCCCAGTCTGGAAGCGAGCTCCTCCCCCAGAAGAATGGGGGGCGGTTTTCCTCCCGCCTTGAGATCCTGGAGGCTCCCGCGAACCATGTCCTCGTCCAGGCTAAGGGCCCGTGATGCGGCCTCGGGGTCGATTCCGCGCAGGATGGCCCCCTTGGCCTGGCGGGTGGAGCTGAGCATGACCTCGGCGTAGACAAAAGGGAGGACGGCCCGTACCTGGGGCATATCCTCGATGCTTTCCCTGTGGTCTTGGTACTCCGTGAAGGGGCCCTTGAAGCTGGAGACAAGGACATGGGCGTTGACCCCGAGGATCTTGTCCCGCAGGTTCTGGCTGAATCCGTTCATCACCCCGAGGACGATAATCAGGGCGGCCACGCCGAGGGCCACCCCGAGCATGGAGATCAGGGAGATGGCAGAGATAAAGCCGTGCTTGCGCCCGGAAAAGAGGTAGCGCAAGGCAATGAAGAGCTCGAAGCGCATCAGTCCGCTTTCGCCTCGGGTTTGAGCAGGGGGAAGAGGATGACTTCCCGGATGGACGAGGAATCGGTGAAGAGCATGGCCAGCCTGTCGATGCCGATGCCTTCTCCGGCAGCCGCAGGCATGCCGTGCTCAAGGGCGACAAGGTAGTCCTCGTCGAGAAAGTGGGCTTCGTCGTCCCCCTGGGCCTTGGCCCTGGCCTGTTCTTCGAAGCGTTCCCGCTGATCCCTGGGGTCATTGAGCTCGGTAAAGGCGTTGGCCATTTCCCTGCCGGCGATAAAGAGCTCGAAACGATCTGTCAGGGAAGGATCGGTCTGGTTCTTGCGGGACAGCGGGGAAATATCCGTGGGGTATTTGGTGATGAAGTGGGGCTGAATGAGCCCGGGCTCCACAAGCAGGTCGAAGAGCTTGGTCTGCAGCTTGCCCAGCTTTTCCTTTTCCTGGACATTCTCCCCGTGTTTGCGCACCAGTTCCCTGGCCCTGTTCCAGTCCCCATAATCCTCGGGAGCCAATCCGCCGAGCTCCTCCAGGGCCTGATGGAAGGTGAGCTTGGGCCAGGGCGGTGTGAGGTCGATCTCATGGCCCTGACAGGTAAGGACTTGTCCGCCCAGGATGGACTGGGCGAGCTCGGAGAAGAGCTCCTCCGTGAGAGCCATGAGGTGGGTGTAGTCCACATGGGCCCAGTAGAATTCCAGCATGGTGAANTCNGGGTTGTGCTGGGTGGAGATGCCCTCATTCCGGAAATTGCGGTTGATTTCGTAAACCTTTTCCAGGCCGCCCACGAGGAGCCTTTTGAGATAGAGCTCGGGCGCGATTCGAAGATAGAGNTCCGTATCCAGGGCCTTGTGGTAGGTGGTGAAGGGCTTGGCCTCGGCGCCTCCGGGGACGTGCTGCATCATAGGGGTTTCCACTTCCAGGAAGCCCCGATTGTCCAGAAAGTCCCGAATTCCCTTGATTATGCGGGTACGGGTGCGGAAGGTCTCCCTGGTCTGGGGATTGACCGCCAGATCGAGATAGCGCTGCCTGTAGCGGGCTTCGACGTCCTTGAGGCCATGGTATTTCTCCGGCAGGGGGCGAAGGGATTTGCTCACCAGGATTACGTTTTCCGCGTCCAGGGTGAGCTCGTCCTTTTTGGTGCGGAAGAGGGGGCCCTGAACGCCGACGATGTCACCAATGTCGTATTTCTTGAACCGGGCGTATCCCTCCTCGCCCAGATTCTTCTTCTGGACGAAGACCTGGATCTGGCCCGACTGATCCTGAAGGTGGAAAAAGGTGGCCTTGCCGAAGGAACGCAGGGTCATGATCCGGCCCGCGAGCGCGAAACGGGTGGACAGGCCTTCCAGGCCCTGTCCGGTCCAGGATTCGTAATGGGTCACGATTTCTTCCACATCGCTGTCCTTGCGGAAATCGTTGGGGAAGAGATCGATCCCGTCATCCTCCAGTTCCCGGGCCTTTTCATAGCGTTGGCGCAGTACCTGGCTACCCTGTTCTCTGGCCTGCTTTTGATCGCTCAAGCATATCCTCCGCGAAGGTGTTCGTCGTTTGGGAAACAAGGCGAGGATACTCTATGGATGAATTCATAAAGCCAACCATTTTTAGGCCAATTCCTGCACAGCGTCAAGCTGGGGCGGCACACAGGGGGGCTTTAAAGCCTCGAGGCGTTGTGCCGGCGGCGGGGCTAAGGGCCAGGAGCTTTGCCCCAAGAGAGAGCCCTTGTTCTTCGCGATATGGAAATCATGCCGGTATTCAGGGCAAGATCCGCGTTGCCGAGAGAGACAGTGAACACACGTTCTGTCGCGCGCTGAAATCGCTCGGCGATTTCAGCGCCGGCACTGGAATTACCAAAATGAAAGACTGGCCTCAACGAAATCCCCGACTCCTCCCGCATTCTCATGGTTCGTTGTGCCCGGAGTCTGTCCGGGAATGAGGGTTGCATGAAAAGGTGTTCAACTTGTTGAATTGTTGAGAAGTTAACAGCGAGGCGAAGGCGGGTGGAGTGCCTCGCTGGGTTTCATAATACACCATGGCCTTGTTCGTACCGCTTGAGGTGAAATTGGGTCCACTCCAGCCAGAATACACACCATTTGAAGCCTGCTTCAAAGAAAGTGTTTCGGAAATGTCGATGAGGTGTTGCGTATCCCATCATGTGAAACCCGGGATGAAACCCGCGCTTCAGCGTCCACCCGCCTTCGCCTCGCTTTTCATGGTTCGTTGTGCCCGGAGTCCGTCCGGGAATGAGGATTGCATGAAAAGCTTTCAAGCGAATTAAAGTCCCCGAGTTAGGACATGGATTGTCTTTCGATCCATGATGGGTTAGGATTATCAAGTTGTTGAGTCGACAGGATGTTTTCGTGCCCTTCCCAGTAGAGCGGTTCTTGGGCGAGTCTCAGCATTTTGGAAAGGGCGGTCGTCCAGGTCAGGTCTGCGCAGAAGTGGCCCGGCACGTTTCTTTTTCCCGGGAAAATCATGCTGTGTGCTCAAACCACTGCCCGAGTTGCCGCTTCTCCCGTCACAAGAAGAGGGTGTGTTTGCATCCGGGAAATGGCTTTTCCGAGAAGCATGAAGCAGACGGCGGGTAGAGCAGGGCTTGTATTGGTGCACGGGATGGCGCTCAAAAAGAACAAAAGCTCTGAATAGTGAATGTTTATCCGTAAGAGGTGAGCTCGTATGTTACCAGACATCCGGCAATTGCTTGTATGCACCGACTTCTCCATGACCTCCTGGAAAGCCCTGAAGTACGGGGCTTCCCTTGCGAAGAACGCCAATGCCCAAATGACCCTCTTGCACGTATTGCCCACACTCCCCCAGGAATTCAACTATAGCGGTGTGTCCAACCTGTTTGACTATGGCCCCGGACTCGCCGGAGTTCCCCCCTTGTTCCCAGACTCCGAGAAAAAGGGCCGCAAGAAGAGTCAGGAAAAGCACCCGGGCGAATTCGTGGAAAAGGCGGAGAGGGTGACCAAGGATCAGCTCAAGAGCCACTTGATCCAGCTGAAAAGCGAGGAATCGGGGTACAATTGGCAGTCGGTCCAGCTGCAGGTTCGTGTCGGCGAGCCCGTGCGGGGAATCCTCCAGGAGCTGGAAACGGATAAATACGACATTGTCGTGATCGGCAGGCGCGGCCACGGCAAGAGCCGCAGCGGCCGCAGCGGAGGGGTGGCCCGGGAGGTCTTCAATTACGCCACTTCGCCTGTTTTCGTTGTGGACTTGGAGCGCGGCGAATAATCGGATTACTTGATTCCGTGCTTTGAAAGGCGGTAGCGGAGTTGGCGGAAGCTCAGTCCCACCAGCTCTGCCGCCTTTTTCTTGTTTCCCCGTGTGCGATCAAGTGCGCTGGAGAGCACCTCCCTGTCGATCTGTTCCAGATATTGGTCCAGGGAAAGCTCGCCGCTCAATACCTGTTCTCCGTTGGTACAGGATTGAGGAGGGCTTTGCTCGTAGATGACCAAAGAGGGAGGGGTGATGTAGGGACCTGTCTCCAGGGCCACCGCGCGCTCGATAATGTTCTCCAGCTCACGGATGTTGCCCGGATAGTTATAGTTGCGCAGCTTGTGCTTGGCCCCGGTGCTGAATCCCTTGATCAACTTGCCCTGTTCCCTGCAGAAGCGTTCCAGCAGGTGATCGGCCAGAACAAAGAGATCATCCTTGCGCTCCCGCAGAGGCGGCAGATGAACTCGCACTCCGCTGAGTCGATAATAGAGATCCTCCCTCATCCCCCCTTCGGCGACTTCAGTGTCCACATCCCGATTCGAGGCGGCGATGAACCGGATATCGGTCTGTATGCTTTCCGTTCCCCCCAGGGGGATGAATGTACCGTCCTGCAGGCAGCGCAGGAGCTTCACCTGAAGATTGGGGCTTAGCTCCGCGACTTCGTCCAACAGAAAGGTCCCCTGATCAGCCGTTTCCAGAAGTCCGGGCTTGGCCTGCCCCGCACCGGTGAAAGCCCCCTTGCGGTATCCGAAGAGCTCGCTTTCCACCAGGGCTTCGGGGATTCCGCCACAGTTTATGGTTTGAAAGGGCTTGTCCTTTCGCTCGCTGTTCTCGTGGATGGCCCGGGCGATAAGCTCCTTTCCCGTCCCGGACTCACCGGTGATCAGCACATTGATCCCTGTAGGGGCGATACGGGAGACAAGTGAAAAAACCTCCTGCATCCTGGAGCTTTCGCCGAGAATGGGGGTGCTTACGCCGTTGACCTGGAAGTGAAGATGGAGGTTTCCTTCCCGGGAACATGTCTCTTCCAGGATCTGGTCCACTTGAAGCAGGAATTCCTCGACATCGAAAGGCTTGGAAATGTAGTCCCTCGCCCCGAGCTCCAGAGCCTGGAGCGCCGTCTTGCGATCCGCATAGGCGGTAATCATGAGCACAGGGGGAGTGTTCCGTTTTTCCCGGATCCTTTTCAAAAGATCCAGACCGCTTTCCCTTCCCAGCCGCAGATCCGCAATGACCAGATCAAAGCCCTCACTGCCAATGAGCTGAAGGGCCCCTTCGATATCAGAGGCCTGGCTCGAAGCGTGTCTTCGGTTGGACAGGGCGATTTCCAGAACCTCCTGAAGGCTCGGATCGTCGTCTACAATGAGAATGTTCGCCATAGCTTTCCGTGTGAAATTGTATTGAGTTTTGTCCAGTAAAGAAAAAAAAGAAGCAAATTTGCCCAGCCGGCGAGGGGCAGCCACAGCACAGCTCATGGCAGGAATGAAGATCTATCGGTTTTAACAGGGCGCAGAAAGGATGCGGCTAGGCGGCCTCAGGGGGAAACTCTCCGTAAATTGGTGTCCCCTGCCGGCAGTTGAGCCGGATGCGCCCGGGAAGCTCCCTATTCAGACACGGCGTGTTCTTGCCCCGGGAGCGCATGCTCTCAGGAGTCGGGATCCAGGTCTCGCGCGGATCGAAAAGGATGAAATCCGCAGGGTCGCCAGGATTGAAGCCGTTGTCGCGCAGGCCGAATATCCGTGCCGGTCCGCGACACCAGAGACGAACCAGATCCTGTTGGGTCAGGATCCCATCCTGCACGAGAGTCCAGCATAAAGACAGGGCGGTGTCCAGTCCGGAGATCCCGTTCGGGGCAAGGGAGATGGGGGCCTCCTTTTCGAACAGGGCGTGAGGAGCATGATCCGTGGCCAGTATATCGATGACCCCTTCCCGCACGGCCTGACGGATGGCGCTCACATCGTCTTCCGAACCTAGAGGGGGATTGACCTTGGCCAGGGGATCGTACTCCGCCACTCTCTCCTCGGACCAGAGAAGATAGTGTGGACAGGTCTCCGCGGTAACAGGAACCCCCTTGTTCTTGGCCCAGTTGATGAGCTCAACGGATTCGCGACGGCTGATGTGGGCCAGGTGGAGGGGGAGGTCCAGATAGGAGGCCAAAAGGATGTCCCTGGCCACCTGAATGCTTTCCGAGATGCTCGGAACGCCCCGAAGGCCGAGGCGGTCACTGACGGGGCCCTCGGAGATGACCCCTTCCGGGGCGAGGCTGGGGTCCTCGCAGTGATCGATCACGGGAAGCCGCAAGTCGGAGCTGTATTCCAGAGCCCTTCGCATGAGGCCTGAATCCGGGACCGGGACTCCGTCGTTGGAGAAGGCGGCGCATCCGGCCCGTGCCAGCTCGTGCATGGGGGCGAGCTCCTTGCCGGCTAGACCGTGACTCAGGGCGCCCACCGGATACAGGGCCGGGCCGCGGGGATGTCCTTCTGCTGCGGTGGACAAAATGGTCCGTGTGACTGCGGCGTTGTCGTTGACCGGCTTGGTGTTGGCCATGCAGAAGATGCTGCTGAAACCTCCGGAGGCCGCCGCTGCGAGTCCGGAGGTGATGTTCTCCTTGTGCTCCTGGCCCGGCTCCCGCAAATGGGTGTGACAGTCGATGAGACCGGGCAAGAGCACGAGCTCCCCGCCGCGGGGGTCGCCGGCCGTGCCGGGCCGGAGCTCGCTGATGCGGTCGCCCTCCACGATGCAGTCGCAAAGCTGTCCTTGCCATACCACGCCTTGTATGATCCGGCTTCCGGACATGGCTATTCGCTCCTTTGAGTGGTCGAGGTGAGAAAGAGATAGAGCAGGGTCATGCGGATGGCGATCCCGGAGCTGACCTGATCCAGTATCAGGCTGTCGGAACCCTCGGCGATATCGGGATCGATCTCGATCCCCTTATTCATGGGGCCCGGGTGCATGACCCTGGCTCCCTCGCGGGCCAGCTCCATGTGCCTCTTCCGGAGTCCGAAGCGGGTGGCGTATTCGCGCAGGGACGGCAGCAGTCCGGATTGCTGCCGCTCCAGCTGAAGCCTGAGGCACTGCACTGCGTCCACCCCGCGACAGGCCTCGTCCAGATCGGTGTACACCGTTACCGGCCAATCGGCGAGGTGGCGCGGAAGCAGTGTCCGGGGGGCACACAGGCGCACATCGGCTCCCAGCTTGCTCAAGAGCTCGATATCCGATCTGGCGACACGGCTGTGGGCGATGTCTCCCAGAAGGAGGATCGTTTTGTCCCGGAAGCCGCCCCAGAGCTTGTACAGGGAGAAACCGTCCAAGAGGGCCTGTGTGGGATGGGCGTGCCAACCGTCTCCGGCGTTGAGGATGCTGCATTGGAGATGACGGGCAAGGAATCCGGCAGCACCGCTCTGGCTGTGGCGGATAACAATGGCGTCCGGCTGCATGGCCTGAAGAGTGAGGCCGGTGTCCTTGAGATCCTCGCCCTTTTCCAGGCTGCTTCCCTTGGTGGCCAAGGAGAAGGTGTCCGCCGAGAGCCGTTTGGCGGCGATGTCAAAGGAGGTCTTGGTGCGCGTGCTCGGCTCGGCGAAGAGCAACAGGACGCTTTTGCCCTTGAGCGTGGGGGTCTTTTTGACAGGGCGGCTGTTGATTTCCTCGAAGTTCTGAGCCAGCTGGAAAAGCTCGAGAATTTCCGAGGAGGTGAGCTGGTCCACGCTCAAAAGGTCCTTGTGGGCCCATTCCATATGCCTCTCCTGGGTATTGAGGGGAGCGACCGGAGGAGCGTTTCCTCGAAGCATCCCCCCGAGATTGTGCGCAATCGATCTTTCCCCGCTCGAGGTTCTTTTTTTGTATGAAAATGTGGCTAACCTATTGAATTATTAGGAATTGTCCGCGAGGCTCGCCC
>JGI1684J13235_1000623_pt1 | contig 12943 bp, 14 predicted proteins | sample PonA232FremontCA_2_FD_13235 | JGI IMG/M metagenome (IMG submission 13235) | reverse complement strand
CCGCCGCCTCGGCGTCGCCGCGGCGCTCCAGGTGCCGCAGGACGTCCTCCTTGGTCAGCCGGCCGTCGGCCCGGCTCGCCTCGATGTGCGCCGGATCGAGGCCGTGCTCACGGACCAGCCGCCGGACCGCCGGGCTGAGCCGGTCCAGGTCGTCGGCCGGGGCGGCCTCCTCGGCCGGCGCCGCAGGGGCCGCCGCCTCGGCGGCCGGCTCCGTCCCGGCCGCGGGCTGCTCCGCCGGGCCCGCCTCATCGCCACTCGGCGCCGGCGCGCCGCCAGCTGTCGCGGTCTCGTCGACGCTGCCGAGGACATCCTCGGCTACCACCGTATCGCCGGTAGCCTTCTGCACCGCCTCCAGCACCCCGTCGGCGGGGGCCGGGACCTCGAGGACCACCTTGTCCGTCTCCAGATCCACCAGGTTCTCGTCCCGGCTGACGGGATCACCGGGCTGTTTGTGCCAGGCGACGACCGTCGCCTCGCTGACGGACTCGGGCAGCGCCGGAACCGGGATATCAACGCTCATGGAGCTCCCCTTCTATGGTTATTCTCTGCCAGCGGGCTCAGCCGAGCGCCTGGGCCACCAGGGCGCGCTGCTGCTCGTGGTGCAGCTTCGGGTAGCCGACCGCCGGCGAGGCGGCAGCGGCCCGGCCGGCGTACGCCAGGGTCTGGTTCGAGCCCATGGCGTTCTCGAAGTGGTGGTTGCTGGAGAACCAGGCGCCCTGGTTCTTGGGCTCCTCCTGGCACCAGACCACCTCGGTGGCCGCGGCGTAGCGCTCGGTCAGCAGCTTGCGTAGCGCCTGCTCCGGGAACGGGTAGAGCTGCTCGATGCGGACGATGGCGACATCGCTGCGCTCCTGGCGGCGGCGCTCTTCCAGCAGATCGTAGTAGACCTTGCCCGCACACAGCACCACGCGCCGGCAGGCGGCCGGGTCCAGGTCGTCGATCTCATCGATGACGTTGTGGAAATGGCCGCCGGTAAGGTCGTCCAGCGCCGAGGTGGAGAGCTTGTGCCGCAGCAGGCTCTTCGGCGTCAGGACCACCAGCGGCTTGCGGTAGCGGCGCAGCATCTGCCGGCGCAGCATGTGGAAGAACTGGGACGGCGTCGAGGGCACGCAGACCTGCATGTTGTACTCGGCGCACAGCTGCAGGTAGCGCTCCAGCCGTGCCGAGGAGTGCTCCGGCCCCTGCCCCTCGTAGCCGTGGGGCAGGAACATGGTCAGCCCGGATAGCCGTCCCCACTTGGCCTCACCGGCGGCGATGAACTGGTCGATGACGACCTGCGCGCCGTTGGCGAAGTCGCCGAACTGCGCCTCCCAGATCGTCAGGGTGTCCGGCTCGGTGGTGGCGTAGCCGTACTCGAAGCCGAGCACCGCCTCCTCGGAGAGCAGCGAGTCGATGACGGCGAAGTCGTGCGGCTCCGTGGTCACGTCCTGCAGCGGCACGAAGGTGGTGCCGTCCTTGGCGTTGTGCAGCACGGCGTGGCGGTGGAAGAAGGTCCCGCGCCCGGAGTCCTGGCCCGAGAGCCGCACCCGGTAGCCCTCCTGCAGCAGGGAGGCGTAGGCCATGGTCTCGGCGAACCCCCAGTCCAGCGGCAGGGCGCCGGCGGCCATCTTGCGCCGGCTCTCCAGGATGGAGGCCACCCGGGGGTTGAGCTCGAAGCCCTCGGGCAGGGTGTCGAGGATCCCCTGCAGCCGGCGCAGGCGCTCCTGGTCGACGGCCGTGGCCACGGGCTCGTTCCACACGCCGCCGAGGAACCGGCTCCAGTTGGCCGCGTAGTCGTTGCGCACGCCCGTGAGGATGTGCGAGGCCACCACCTGGTGGCTCTCCAGGGCCTCGCGGTAGGCGCTGGCCATCTCCTCGACCTCCTTGGGACCGATGATCCCCNCCCGGNCCAGCCGCTCGGCGTAGCGCTGGCGTACCGGCGGCTGCTGGCGGATCTTCTGGTACATCATCGGCTGCGTCGCCGCCGGCTCGTCGGCCTCGTTGTGGCCGTGGCGGCGATAGCAGATCAGGTCGATGACCACGTCGCGGTGGAAGGTGTTGCGGTACGCCAGCGCCAGGCCGGTCACGAAGGCCACCGCCTCCGGATCGTCGCCGTTCACGTGGAAGATCGGCGCCTGGATGATCTTCGCCACCTCGGTGCAGTAGTGGCTGGAGCGGGTATCCTGCGGGTGGGAGGTGGTAAAGCCGATCTGGTTGTTGACCACCACGTGCACCGTGCCGCCGGTGTAGAAGCCGCGCGCCTGGGAGAGCTGGAAGGTCTCCATGACGACGCCCTGGCCGGCGAGCGAGGCGTCGCCGTGGATGAGCACCGGCAGCACCTGCTCGGCCTCCGGATCGTGGCGCCGGCGCATGCGCCCGCGGCAGGAGCCCTCCACCACGGGATTGACGATCTCCAGGTGCGAGGGATTGAACGCCAGCGCCACGTGCAGGGGGCCGCCGGGCGTCTGGATATCCGAGGAGAAACCCAGGTGGTACTTCACGTCCCCGGAGCCCTGCACCTCGTCGGGCTGATAGCCCTCGAACTCGGCGAACAGGTCACCGGGATCCTTGCCCAGGATATTGGTCAGCACGTTGAGCCGGCCGCGGTGGGCCATGCCCAGGACGACCTCCCGGACGCCCTCGCGGCCGGCGCCCTGCAGCAGGTCGTGGAGCAGCGGGACCAGGGTATCTCCCCCCTCGAGGGAGAAGCGCTTCTGGCCCACGTACTTGGCGTGCAGGTACTTCTCGATGCCCTCGGCGGCGACCAGCCGCTCCAGGAGCTCCTTCTTGCGCGCCGCCGACAACCGCGACCGGCCGCTCTCCCCCTCGAGCCGCTCCTGGATCCAGCGCTTCTGCACCGTATCGGTGATGTGCATGTACTCCGAGCCCACCGGCCCGCAGTAGACCCGCTCGAGCCGCTGGATGATATCGCGGAGGGGCAGCTGATCCGGCGCGTAGAGCGAGCCGGTATTGAAGGAGCAGTCCAGGTCCGCCTCGGTGAGCCCGTGGTAGGCCGGGTCGAGATCCGGCACCGGCGGCTTCGCCCGCAGGTTGAGCGGGTCGATGTCCGCGGCCTGGTGGCCGCGGAAGCGGTAGGAGTTGATCAGCCGCAGCACCGCCGCCTGCTTCTCGGCGGCCTCGGCGCTAAGCTCCGCCGGCGCCGCCGGCGTCGCACGCGCCGGGCTGCCGCCGTTGGTGCGCCCGTACCGCTCGAAGCGCTCCCGGATCGGGGCGTGGGGCACGTCCGCTCCGCCGTCGCCTTCCTGGGACAGGGCCCGGAAGTAGGCGCGCCACTCCGGATCCACGCGGCCCGGATCCTCCAGGTAGGCCTCGTAGAGGTCCTCGATGAAGGCCGCATTGGCACCGTGGAGATACGAGGTGCTGCGCAGGCGTTCGAATGAGGCGCGATCCGTCATGCCAAATCCCTAGGGCTCACAACCAGCGATGAGACAGGCCGTACAGCGTGGCTACGAGCGCCACCTCGGCAGCTCCCGGCGCCACGAGGCGGACCCTCAGCCGCCGTGCTCGCCACCGGTGCCGCCGGCCGCATCCCCGGGCGCCGGCTGTACCCGCCCGGCGACCAGGATGCCGACCTCGTAGAGCAGCCACACGGGCACGGCCAGCAGCACCTGGGACAGGACGTCCGGAGGCGTGAGCATCATCCCGACGATGAAGGCGGCGACGATGATGTACGGCCGCTTGGCCGCCAGGCTCTCCTTCGTCGAGATCCCGGTGCGCACCATCAGGATGGTGGCGATGGGCACCTGGAACGCCACGCCGAAGGCGAAGAACAGCGTCAGGACGAAGGAGAGGTACTCGCCGATGTCCGTCATCATCTGCACGCCCTCCGGCGATACGAAGGCGAAGAAGCGGAAGGCGATGGGGAAGACGATGAAGTAGGCGAAGGCGGCGCCGAGGTAGAACAGCGCCGTGCTCGAGATCATCAGCGGCCAGACCGCACGCCGCTCGTGGCGGTAGAGCCCGGGGGCGATGAAGGCCCAGAGCTGATAGAGGCTGTACGGGATGGTCACGAAGACCGCGGCGACCAGCGCCAGCTTCATGGGGATGAGGAAGGGCGCGGCCACCTTGATGGCGATCATGGAGGAGCCTTCCGGGAGCACCGCCTGGAGCGGGCCGGAGATCCAGTCGTAGAGCGGCTCCCGGAAGGGGTAGAAGACGAAGAAGGCCGCGAGCACCACGACCACGACGCGCAGGACGCGATCGCGGAACTCCTTGAGGTGGCTGAGCAGCGGCGCCTGCTGCTCGTGCCCTTCCTCGCCCTCGCTATCCGGGTCCTCGGTGCTCACGGATCCTGTTCCTCGCCTTCGGGGCGACGCTTGTCCCCGCCTGGGCTATCGGTGCGCGGCGGCTGGCTGGCGCGCCGGGCGCCACGGCTCTCGCGCTCCAGATCCTCGCCGGCGCCCTTGAGGGCGCGGCGCGTCTCCTCGACGTCCTGCCGGACCGACTCGCCGGCCTTGCGGATCTCCTCGACCCGGAGCTCCCGCTCGACCTCGCTGCGCGCGGAGTTGAACGAGGCCCGCGCCTTGCCGGTCCAGCGTCCGAGCACGCGCACGGTACGCGCCATGCGCTCGGGGCCGAGCACCAGCAGCCCGATCAGGCAGAGGATCAGGACTTCCCAGAAGCCGAGGTCGAACATCGCCGCTCCGCGTCAGCCCGTGGCCCGACGGGCGTCAGCCGTTGCGGTCCCGCTGCTCGGCGGGCTCGCGGGCTGCGGTCTGAGGCGCCTGCCCCTGCTCCTGATCGCTCCGGTGCTCCAGCGGCTCCGGCTCGTCGGAAGCCTCGTCGGTGCGCTTCTGGCCTTCCTCTTCCTCCTCGCCCTCACGCATGGACTCCTTGAAGCCGCGGATAGCGCCGCCGAGGTCGCCGCCGATGTTGCGCAGCTTCTTGGTGCCGAACAGCAGCGCCACGATCAGCAGGATGATCAGCAACGACCAGATATTGAATCCCATGTCACACCCTCCGGCGCCCTCCGGCGCCCCGTTGTCCTCGCTTACTCGCCGCGGGCCGCCTTCTCGTCGAGGCCCGAGCGGCCCGCCCTTCGCTCCAGCTCAGCCAGCACCTCGTCCACCGAGACGCCGCTCGACGCGAGCATGACGAGGCTATGGAACCACAGATCGGCGGTCTCATAAACGACCTGGTCCCGCTCCCCGCCCTTGGCGGCGAGCACTGCCTCGGTGGCCTCCTCGCCGACCTTCTTGAGGACGGCGTCCATGCCCTTGTGGTGGAGCCGCGCCACGTAGGAGGCATCCGGCGCCTCGCCCTTGCGCCGCTCGATGGTCTCGGCCAGCGCGCGCAGGGTATCCGCTGCCTGTATCCGCGTCGTCGCTTCGCTCATTGTCGAACCTCGATGCCGCGTTCCGCCATGGCCGCCTTGGCCTCGGCCACGGTGTGATCGCCGAAGTGGAAGATGCTCGCCGCCAGCACGGCGTCGGCGCCGCCCGCGTCGACGCCGTCGGCCAGGTCCGCGAGGCTACCGACGCCGCCGGAGGCGACGACCGGCACCGCCACGCCGTCGGCGACGGCCCGGGTCAGCCCGAGATCGAAGCCAGAACGGGTGCCGTCGCGGTCCATGCTGGTGAGCAGGATCTCGCCGGCGCCGAGCCCGGCCATACGCTGGCTCCAGGCTACGGCGTCGAGCCCGGTGGCGTTGCGGCCGCCGTGGGTAAAGACCTCCCAGCGTGGCGGGTCGGCCTCGACCTGCTTGGCGTCCACCGCCACCACGATGCACTGCGAGCCGAAGCGGGCGGCGGCCTCCTCGACGAGCTCCGGGTGGTGCACCGCAGCGGTGTTGATGGTGACCTTGTCGGCACCGGCATTGAGCAGCCGCCGGATATCCGCCACGGTCCGCACGCCGCCGCCCACGGTCAGCGGGATGAAGACCTGGCCGGCCACCGCCTCGACCACCTCGTAGAGGGTCTCGCGCCCCTGGTGGCTGGCGGTGATATCGAGGAAGGTCAGCTCGTCGGCGCCCATGGCGTCGTAGCGCCGGGCCACCTCCACCGGATCGCCGGCGTCGCGGATGTCCACGAACTGGACCCCCTTGACCACCCGGCCCGCGTCCACGTCCAGGCAGGGGATGATGCGCTTGGCGGTCACGGGCGCGCCTCCTCGGCAGTGCGGATGGCCGCGGCCAGCTCCATGCCGCCGTCGTAGATGGCGCGGCCGACGATGGCGCCGGCGATGCCCTCGGGGCTGGCGGCGAGGCGGCGCACGTCCTCGAGGCTGCTGACGCCGCCGGAGGCGATCACCGGGATGGTGACGGCGCGGGCGAGCTCACGGGTGGCCTCGACGTTGCAGCCTGCCATCATCCCGTCGCGGCCGATATCGGTGAAGATCAGCGCCGCCACGCCGGCGTCCTCGAAGCGCCGGGCCAGGTCCACGGCGGCGACCTCCGAGGTCTGCTCCCAGCCGTCGGTGGCCACATAGCCGCCGCGGGCGTCGAGGCCGACGCAGACCTGCCCCGGGACCTCCGCGCAGAGGGCCTCGACGAAGGCCGGCTCGCGCACGGCCCGGGTGCCGACGATGGCGTAGTCCACGCCGGCGTCGAGGTAGCGCAGCGCCGTCTCGCGGCTGCGGATGCCGCCGCCGATCTGCAGCGCCAGCTCCGGGTGGGCCCGGGCGATGGCGTGGATGGTCGCCTCGTGGGCGGGCTCGCCCTGCACGGCGCCGTCGAGGTCCACCAGGTGGAGGCGCTCCGCGCCGGCCGCCACCCAGCGATCGGCGACGGCCACCGGGTCGTCGTCGAAGATCGTCTCGTCCGCCATGCGCCCCTGGCGCAGGCGCACGCAGCGGCCGTTCTTGAGGTCGATGGCGGGGATTACGAGCACGTCCAGCTCCCGTCCCAGTCGAGGAAGTTACGGTACAGGCCAAGCCCGGCGTCCTGGCTCTTCTCCGGATGGAACTGCGCACCGAAGCAGGGGCCGGCGGCAACGGCAGCCGCGAAGCGCCGGCCGTGCTCGGCCTCGCCGACCACCGTGGCCGGGTCATCGGCGACGGCGTAGTAGCTGTGCACGAAGTAGAACCAGGTGCCGTCCTCGATGCCGGCCCACAGGGGGTGGCTGCGGGGGCGGTGGACCCGGCTCCAGCCCATGTGCGGGACCTTCAGCGGGCGCCCGGCGGCGTCGCGCTCGCCGGCGGGGAAGCGCACCGCCCGGCCCGGCAGGATCCCCAGGCCGTCCACCCCCCCGCTCTCCTCGCTGCGCTCGAGCAGCGCCTGCATCCCCAGGCAGACCCCGAGGAAGGGCTTGCTGCGCGCCGCCTCGCGCAGGGCCTCGACGAGGCCGAGGCGGCGCAGCTCGGCCATGCAGTCGCCCATGGCGCCCACGCCGGGCAGGACCACGCGCTCGGCGCCGCGGACCACCGCCGGATCGGCGGTGACGGCCAGGCGGTCCTCGCTGCCGGCGGCGTGGGCCAGGGCCTGGTAGACCGAGCGCAGATTGCCCATGCCGTAGTCGACGACGGCTACACGGGCCATGGCTACAGCGCCCCCTTCGTGGACGGGACGCGGCCGGCGGCGCGCTCGTCGGGGGCGACCGCCTGGCGCAGGGCGCGGCCGAAGGCCTTGAACAGGCACTCCGCAATGTGGTGCGCATTGCGCCCGCGCAGCACGTCCAGGTGGGCGGTCACGGCGGCCTGGCTGGTCACGGCGCGGAAGAACTCCTCCACCAGCTCGGTATCGAACTGCCCGATGCGCTCGCGCGGCAGCTCCGCTGCGTAGACCAGCCCCGGGCGGCCGGAGAGGTCGAGCACGGCGCGGGCGAGGGCCTCGTCGAGGGGGACGTAGGCGTGGCCGTAGCGGCTGATCCCGGCCTTGTCGCCCCACGCCGCGGCCAGCGCCTGGCCGAGGGCGATCCCCACGTCCTCGACGGTGTGGTGGTCGTCGACGTCGGTGTCGCCGTCGGCGTGGACGGACAGGTCCAGCCCGCCGTGGCGGGCCACCTGGGCGAGCATGTGCTCGAAGAAGGGCACGCCGCAGTCGAGCTCCGCCGTGCCCTCGCCGTCGAGATCGACGCGCACGCGCACGTGGGTCTCACCGGTAGCGCGCTCGACCTCTCCCGTTCTTCGGTCGGCCATGGTCGTGACCTCAGCAGGTATGGGCGCTGCGAGCCCTCGGCCCGCCAGAGGCGTCGAGGGTATCACACACCGCCAGCCGGCCGCGGCGGGGCCTCCAGCCAGAAGGTCACGGGACCGTCGTTGGCCAGCTCGACGCGCATGTCGGCGCCGAAGACGCCGCTGGCCACCGGCCCGGCAGCCCGCTGCCGCAGGGCCGCGAGGAAGGTATCGAACAGGGCCCGCCCCTGCTCCGGCTCGGCGGCGGGGCCGAAGCTCGGGCGCATGCCCTTGCGGGTGTCGGCGGCCAGCGTGAACTGCGGCACAGCCAGCACCCCCAGCCCCAGGTCGTGGGCCGAGCGGTTCATGCGGCCGTCGGCATCGGGGAAGACGCGGTAGCCGAGCACCCGCTCGGCGAGGCGCTCGGCCTGCGCCTCGGTATCCTCGGCCACGGCGGCGACCAGCGCCACCAAGCCCCGATCGACGGCACCCTCGACCTGGCCGGCCACGTACACCCGGCCACCGTCAACGCGCTGGATCAATGCGATCATGGCGTAGCTCCCCGGATCGTGCCCGGGGCATTCTCGCACACCGTTGCGCCTGGGCTGGCCCTCGACCTACCGGGGGAGCGTCACGGCAGGGGGCGGCCAAGCCGACGCAGGGCGCGTCGGCTTGCTCGTGGCGCACCTGGCAGCCGGGCTAGGCCTTCTTGCTGCCGCTGGTGGAGCTGGCGGAGCTGGAGGAGCCGGCACTGCTGCGGCTGCCGCCGCCAGCGCTCTTCTGGCTGTCGCCGCTGCTGCTCCCGGGACCGCTCGTGGCCGCGCGCGAGAGCTCCTGCATCGCCTCCTGCGCCCGCTGGGTGGCCTCCTGCCAGGCCTTGAGCACCTGCTGCCCCTCGGCATCCCACTGCCCGCTCATGCTCGACGGGTTCATGTTCTTCACGCTGTCGAACCAAGCGTTCCAGAGCTTGCTCTGCGCCTCCGTCCAGGCCTTCATCATCTCCTGGGCCTGCTTGATCGCCTCCTGCATGCCCTCGCTGGCTGCCTGGTTGCCACCGGCCTGCTCGGCCCACTTCTGGGTCCACGCCGCCTGGGCGTCCAGCGCCTCGCGCACCGCCTTCTCCCAGGCCTCCAGGTTGCGCTGATACTGCTTCTGCCAGTCCTCGCCGTCGATCATCCCGGTGGGCATCTGCATGCCGTGAACGGTCTGCAGCCAGGTCTGCCACATACGCTGCTGCATATCGGTCCAGTTGCGGACCATCTCCTCCATCGTCTTGTCCCCGCTCATGGCCGTCGCTCCTCTGCTCGTTCAAGGCCAGGGCCGGCACCCTACACACGCCTGCCCCTGGCCGGTATGCGATATACCTACCAGAGAAGTGTAGCGCCGAGACGGGCGAATGCCACTGCCGGGTTGCCTGGACGCCCCCGGAGCGGGTTTGCTGGCGGGATGGCCGAGCCCGAGACAGCCCGCCGGAGCCTGGAGTGGACGCTACGCGCCCTGGCCAAGCTCCCCCTGCCGGTGCTCCATGCGCTGGGTGCGGGGCTGGGGACGCTGCTCGCCTATCTACCCACCCGGGCCCGCCAGGTGGCACGGCTCAACCTGGCGCTGTGCTTCCCGGAGCTGCCGCAGCGCGAGCGGCGGCGCCTGCGGCGCAGGGGCCTGGCAGAGACCGCGAAGGCGATCCTGGAGGTGGCCCCGGTCTTCAAGCGCCCCCCGGAGCAGACGGAGGGCTGGATCCGCCGCATCCACGGCGAGGCCCACCTGCAGGCGGCCATCGAGCGCGGCCGCGGCGTGGTGGTCCTCATCCCGCACCTGGGCTGCTGGGAGCTGCTCAACCTGTGGCTGGCAACGCGCCACCCCTTCACGGCCCTGTATCGGCCGCCGCGCGACCCCGCCCTGGAGCCGATCCTCGTCCAGGCGCGCACACGCAGCGGGACGCGCCTGCTGCCTGCCGGCGCCCGGGGCGTACGCGGGGCCCTGCGCGCCCTCGAGCGCCAGGAGGCGGTCGGCATCCTCCCGGACCAGGAGCCCGACGGCAGCGAGCCCTTCGCCCCGTTCTTCGGCATCCCCGCGAAGACCATGACCCTCGCGAGCCGTGTCACCGAGCGCACCGGCGCCACCCCGATATTCGCCTTCGCCGAGCGGCTCCCGCGCGGGCGCGGCTTCGCCCTGCACTTCCTGCCGGCGGAGCCGGCCGTTGCCGATCCCGACCCGGAGACCGCCACCGCCGCGCTCAACCGCGGCGTGGAGGCGTGCGTGCGCCGGGCCCCGGCGCAGTACCAGTGGACCTACAAGCGCTTCGATACGCGGCCCGACGGCACCCGGCTCTACCCCCGCGGGAAGCGCGGCATGCGGGCGTACTTGAAAAGGTGGACCCGTCGTCTCTAGACTGTTCGTTTGATCTAGAGACCAATGTGTCCGATCAAAGCCTGGATCCAACTCAACACCAGAAGGGGGCGATGAGCGCATGCCGATCGTGAAAGTCCGCGAGAACGAGCCATTCGAGGTAGCCCTGCGCCGCTTCAAGCGTTCCTGTGAGAAGGCCGGTGTGCTGTCGGAGATCCGGCGGCGCGAGTACTACGAAAAGCCGACGCAGGTTCGCAAGCGCAAGCAGGCCGCCGCTATCAAGCGGCACATGAAGCGGCTCCAGCGCGAGCAGCAGCGCCGTCAGCGCCCCTGAAGCCTACCGGAGCGTCACGATGGCCGATACCAGCGTCAAGGAGCGCCTGCTAGAGGCGATCAAGGCGGCGATGCGCTCCGGCGACAAGGAGCGCCTCGCCGTCCTGCGCTCGGCGAACGCCGCGCTCAAGCAGCGCGAGGTCGACGAGCGGCTCGACCTGGCGAGCGACGACGCTGCGGCCATCGACGTGCTCTCCAAAGCGGTCAAGCAGCGCCGCGACTCCGCCGCGCAGTACCGCGAGGCGGGCGAGGCGGGCCGCGCCGAGGCCGAGGAGCGGGAGATCGAGATCCTCTCCGAGTTCCTGCCCGAGGCGGCCAGCGATGCGGAGATCGACGCCCTCGTCGAGGAGGCGATCAGCGCCACGGGGGCCGCCTCCACGAGGGACATGGGCCGCGTCATGGGGCAGCTCAAGGAGAGGCTCCAGGGCCGCGCCGACCTCGGCGCCGTGAGCGCCCGCGTGAAGGCCCGCCTGGGCGGCTGACCGCAGCGCGGCCCCCGCCGCCACCTCACCACCCGGGCTCCCCTGGGCCCCGGAGGTAGGCACATGGCCGGGCGCATCCCGGACGAGTTCATCGATGAGGTGCTCCAGCGCACCGACATCGTCGCCGTCATCGGCGAGCGGATCCCCCTGCGCCGCTCGGGCGGCAGCTACAAGGCCCGCTGCCCCTTCCACGACGAGCGGACGCCCTCCTTCAGCGTCAGCCCCGAGCGCCAGACCTACCACTGCTTCGGCTGCGGGGCCCACGGGACCGCCATCCGCTTCCTCATGGAGCACGACCGGATGGATTTCCGGGAGGCGGTCTCCGAGCTCGCCGACCGGAACGGCCTACAGATGCCGCAGGGCGCCGGTGACCGGCGCCCCGTCGACGAGCACGCGCCGCTGTACCAGGCCCTGGAGGCCGCCGACCGCTTCTACCGCGAGGCCTTGCGCAGCCATCCGGCGCGCCAGGCAGCGGTGGACTACCTGCGCCAGCGCGGCATCTCCGGCGAGATCGCCGCGCGCTTCGGCCTCGGCTTCGCCCCGCCCGGCTGGGACAACCTCCTCCGCCAGCTCGACGATCCGCGACCGGCGATCCGCGCCGGGCTGATCATCGAGCGCGAGCAGAAGGCCTACGACCGCTTCCGCGACCGCATCACCTTCCCCATCCACGACCGGCGCGGCCGGGTGGTGGGCTTCGGTGCCCGCGTGGTGTCCGACGGCGAGCCGAAGTACCTCAACTCCCCCGAGACCCCTGTCTTCCACAAGGGCCGCGAGGTCTACGGCCTCTACCAGGCCCTGCAGGCGGAGCGCCGCCCGTCACGGCTGATCGTCGTCGAGGGGTACATGGACGTCATCGCCCTCGCCCAGCAAGGGATCACGGGCGCGGTGGCCACCCTCGGCACCGCTACCACCCCGGAGCAGGCCACGCTCCTGCTGCGCACCGCCGAGGAGCTGGTGCTGTGCTTCGACGGCGACAGTGCCGGGCGCAGCGCTGCCCTGCGGGCGGTCGAGAACCTCCTGCCCGTGCTCCAGGGCGACCGCGAGGTCCGCGTGCTGCTCCTGCCCGAGGGCGAGGACCCGGACGAGCTTGTCCGTCGCGAGGGCAAGGAGGGCCTCGAGGCGCACCTCGCCGACGCCACCCCGGTGGTGGAGTTCTTCCTGGACCAGGCCGCTGACGACTGCGAGCTGGGCACCGCGGACGGCCGCGCCCGGCTGCTGGAGCGCACCGCCGGCACCCTGCGCCGCATCCCCGAGGGCGTGCTCCGGGAGACGCTGATCAGCCGCCTGGCGGACCTGACCCACACCGACCCGGGCCGCATCGACCGCCTCCTCCAGGGCCGCGAGGGCTCGGGCAGCGCCAGAGGGGGCGGGTCCCGCCCCGGCGAGGGGCCGCAAGGCGGCGGGCAGGCCCCGGAGGACGGCCATAGCCCGGAGGCGAGCCTGCAGCGCACCCCGGTCCGGCACGCCATCGCCCTGCTCCTCCAGGAGCCGCAGCTCGGCCAACACGCCGGCGAGCCGGACCGCTTCGCCGACCGGGACATCCCGGGGCTGGATCTGCTCCAGCAGCTCCTTGAATTTACGCGCGCTGAACCCAATATTACGACGGCAAGGCTCCTGGAGCGGTTCCGCGACACCCGGCACGAGTCACCGCTGCACCGGCTAGCGGCCTGGCAGCGCGCCGCCGCCGCAGACGAGGCGGACCGCAGGCAGGAGCTCCTCGATGCGCTGATGCG
>JGI1684J13235_1000622_pt1 | contig 12945 bp, 30 predicted proteins | sample PonA232FremontCA_2_FD_13235 | JGI IMG/M metagenome (IMG submission 13235) | reverse complement strand
CATCCCAAAATCGACCGCAGGCTCGGATTCAACGTACATCCCAGATTACTTTTGGAGCCATGATTCAGGCGAGAATAATATCTTGCTATCGGGCGGCTACTGGGGTAATGGCTCGGAGGCGGGTCTCGGCTTCCTGCTTTCGCTTAACGGCGTCGGGAGTTCGAGCCGCTCTATCGGCGCTCGAATTGAGTATCTTGGCTAAACGAGGCAATTATGATAGTAATCGTTCAAATTATCGCAACTAGAGCGAGCGAACAACTTGTCGTAGGAAATCTGCATAACTTCTATATCATGTTGATTTCGCTCACCACGCAAAACTTCTCGAACATCATCATTACGCCAACCGAAATAGCGAGAGGCTTCAGCAGGCGAACTGAAATAGTATTCCTCTCCTTGACAGGTCAGCTTGATTGGATTCAGGTGATCTTTCCACGAGTTGAACCCGTTGACAACAAATTGAATATTAGACTTAATATAACCAAGGGAGCGATCAATGCGATCTAGTGAGAGGGCATATTTTAGATCACGACCAGATTTAAGATACTTATTCCAAATGGACAAAATCCGATCCTTGTTTTTATTACACAAATTGATAAATTCTGGTTCGGATAATAATTCCATACCCTCGTATTGTTTACGATCGGTTCTGCCCTCAACTCTTTTTCGCATATTACTATATTTGTCATTCAAGCATTCTCGTAGCTCTTGGTTATCAATTTCTAATTGTTGCCAGAGGATATTATGAGTAGGAATATCATATTTTTTGCGGAAACGGTAATAGACCTGTTTATAGTTCAAATCGAGTTCATTAGCAATTTCTCGAAGCGAAAGACCTTGATTCCAATAGAGATTTTTAAGAGTAGATTTTTCAGACAATTCAATCACCTTCTTAATCGGAGCTTAACTTGAGTTTAACGGATATGGGATAATTTTTCAAATACGAGGTGGATTATGCCTAGATCAACAGAGGAACCAGATACGATCAAATTAGTCAGAACGAGAAAGACAGATGATAGTGTATTATTAGATTTGCTCGTACATTGGAACGCTGAACAGATTACAGTTGACGATACGGAAGGCGAATCACATCAGGAATGGCAATATGAAGAGGAAAAATTGTATGGGGTCGAATACGAAGGGCTTCAGTCTGAGATTGAGGATTGGCTCACGAAAAACGAAAGCTACCTAGTTTTGTTAGCCAAACAAAAAGCAGACGATTTAACTAAGTCTGAAAAAGAAAAACTTATCGACTATGAAACGGGTCAAGCGATAGACTCGCAGGTGCATCCAGCTTCGGGGATGGAAGAGCAAATTGGGATACTGAGATTTGCGATCACAGAACTATATAACCGACTGGGTGAGAGCGTACCACCTGAACTTGACGAGTTAAACGAGATTGCCAACACTGAAATTCAAAATGGCCAGGACAAGAAGAGTGATCTTTGATGCCGAAAATTATACGAGGTAAAGACAGAGAGAGCAGAATTGAAAGGCTGGAAAACGCAGTTGAGGTACAAGGGCAGGGCAAAAAAGAGAAATTGGGTCTGCCGCCTTGGGCGAAGAAGGATAGGGCGGAGGGTAAACCCGATCATGCTAAAAGAAAATAAAGTGTGCAGGATTTCGCAATTGGACGGAAATTGGAAAATTGCTGAAGCGTCAACACATAAACGTATAGGTTTGAGTGGTAATGTAACGATAATGTTACATAACGTCAACGAAAATATGACAGGCACGATAAACTGTAGTGGACGAATATAGGGACTCAGAGGTGTAGCATGGGCGTTATAATCGGGATTGTGCTGGGCAGTGTAATCGGTGGTGGAGTTTTGTTGGTGCTCATTATCAGGTGGCTGATTAGCAATTTTATGTGGCATTAATCTCACGGAGGTGAGACTATGGACAGTTTAGGATTTTTGAGCGGATTAGCAGCAGGTGGACTTATTGGTGTTGTGGTCGAGCAGGTAGTCGCTTATATGATTAATAAGGGACAGATCGAGAAGATAACAGAGGAAGCCGAAAAGGTTATTCCTGACTATCTCGAAGGACCGCTAGCGAAGGTGTTCGACGAGATTTCAAAAGAACTCAAGGATAAAGGACAGAATGGGGGTGAATAACGTGAGAAAACTAGCAATAATACTTTCACTCATATTGATCGTATCATTGCCAGCAATGGCAGCAGAACTCGGTCTCGAACAGGCGTGGAACGGAACGACTTCATTGAGGCTTGACGCTGACTATGCTACATTTAGCGTACCCCTGACCGACACAGTTCAACACTTCGAGGCTGGCTTGAAAGTTCCAACAACTTTGGCTAATTCCTATCTTGTGGCGAAAGCAAACTTTGCTGGCGGAAACGAATGGCATTTTAACGAATTTAAAGCTGGCGTTGGTTATCCTCTCAGGTTGGGCAACTGGACGATACGTGGAGAATTTGTAGCGATATCTCCTGAATGGTCGAACGTCAAAAATTGGAAATTTGAGCCTAGCCTGACATTCGGGTTTAACTTCAATTTGTTCGGTGGAGAGACGGCTTAACTTAATTTAAAATATTGCAGGGACTGAATGGCTATGAATGACGGAATTGACGACCTCCCTGAACCCGGCTGCGGATTCGGGGAAGCGATCAAACAAAGGATTAGAGCAATGGAAGAAACACAAAATAAGATAGAGGATCAGGTCGAGGACCTGCATAGGGAATTATACAGAAATGGATATTTCGAGAAGATCAAAAGGATTCAGCGATGGATAGACGATTATGAGGGCGACGAGGAATTAGAAGAAGGACGCTCACATAGATTTAAACGCGATCTTATAGTTGCCCTCTTTGTAGTCATCTTGAACGGTATCTCGACAACTATCCTCGTTTTTGCTGGTATTCTTGGATAAATTCGAGTACGAGATTAAGGCTATCGTTACTGAAATACCCACGAAACACGGTAGATACTTCTACTTAACGAAAAAAGACGGTACAGAAATTGCACAGGTCGTACCTTGTGAAGGGTGCGACCTTTTTGATTTAAGGGAGGAAAATGATATCGAAACAAACGGCAAAGAAGTTTGTTGAATACCTGGAGCGAAACCCTCACCTTTCAACCGTAGCCGAGATAGCAGACGATAGGGGCGTAAAACAATCAAGCATTGACCGTTATTTTCGAGCTTGTAAAAACCATGGTTTGATCGAGGATAAAGAGAAGTTTCTGGGCAATAGAGAGGAGTTAACGATCCCCGATCCCGTAGAAGATAAGATCGCCGAAATATCCGGCGATGACGTGCCCAGCTCAAAGGGCGACGAAATAAAGCTGGACGAGCTGGAAGAGCTGATCGCCGAGTACGGGTCAAAACTACAGAATTTAGACTCCGAACAGGAATCAGTATCTTACGACATCTCGACAAACTGGTTTCCAGTGATCGGTCTCTCCGATCTCCATATAGGACATAAGAATACCGATTACGATTACATCAATAAACTATTTGACTTCGTAGCCGATCACAAGCGAGCGCATTGTTTTATCAACGGAGACCTAATCGAGAACTGGGTACGAGCTTCGCCCAACGCCGGAGGGTGGGATGAGACCCTTCCGCCTAAGTATCAACGCAAGTTAGCCCGACATAAGTTGGGTAAGATCAAAGACAAGATATTATTTTTAATCGAGGGCAATCATGAATGGAGGTCAGCTAAACAGGGAGAACAGCCCATGCTCGAAGCGATTGCGGAGGATATGAATATTCCCTATCTCGGACACGGTGGAAGGATAAATCTTAATATCAACGGGATAAAGTATAAAATGCACGCTCGGCATAAGTTCCGATACGAGAGTTCCTTCAATCCTTGCCATGCCTGCGGGAGATTAAACGAGCAGTTGGATAGTGAAGCGGACCTAGTTGCGATCGGACACAAACATACTCCCAATGTCGAGAACAGGTTCAAAGCTGGCAAGTGGCGACTTTATATCCGTTACGGGGCGGCACTTCCTTCAACGAATTATGAGCAATATGCTGGCTACGCTCAAACTCCCCTCGTTGCTCCGACGGCTATGCTCTCAGGTGAGCAAAAAGCGATGGAAGGATTTAAGAGACTAGAGACCGTCGAGCAGTTTTTAGATCGAGTTTAAACGAAGTCAAATAATCACAATTTTTTATGACTTGCCAACACGAGTTATAATTCTTACCGATAAAGTGATTAATCTAATCACACTTTTAAATTAACCTATGAACTTAAACGATAATAATTATCGCCTGAAACGATAACAAGTCACAAATATTCTGCAAAAGTTTCTAAATACCGAAGATTGATGACAGGCAATTTTGCTTGTAAAAGCATCATACAGGCTCTCGTACTTGTAAGAATGCCCCCGATTGACAACTCGTTCTCTGTTGAGTTACTTTCTTCCAAACCACATCTGATAAATTGCCTGCGGATCATCAAAAGGATTATAATCATCTTCCTGCTTTTCTTGATCTTTGTCTTTCTTTTCTTTATCTTTGCTCATAATATCACCCCCATTATCAACTCCTCACCTATTGTGTTAAGTCATACGGTTCTTTAATCCTGAAGATATTACCATCCCGTAAAGGGAATTTTTGTACTTTTCTTTCTCCATTTTTCTCATATGCGACACAATAAAAATCGCCCTTCTGGTAACAATTGATTGGGTTTTCTATATTAACGGGTTTACTCTGGTCTCTTAGATGAACTTCAACGTGTTGCATTCTTACACCTCCACTAAACTCCTCACCTATTGAGTTTGGTTGTCGTCTTCTTTTTCTGATTGATTTAATCCATCCAAGCGATCATATATTCTTATAAGATGCTTGAAACAAGTTCTAAACATCGCTACGACCCGATAATCTATACATCCGTTATATTCCTCTTCAAAATAGGAACCAGGATCTATGCTAAGCTCTTCACGTTCTTCATGTTGTCTTGCCTGTTTAAAAGCTGGATGAATACTTGGGAAGATATAATCATTATCGGACCCTTTGCCCCTGATTTCTTCCTCCCACCATTTCTCGTCAACCTCTATGTCAAATTCTTTCGCTACAGTTTTTAAATCGTCCAGATCCCAAGACAATTTATGCCGTTGATCTTCTGGGAAGCCATACCAAATCCGTATCATCGCTTGAACTTCGTAGAATACCATTTGTGTCAATAGCTTTCTTTGTTTTTTATTCATACTCAACTCCTCCTCTCTTATGTTATCAAATTATAACAAGTTTAGGGAAAAAATGCCCCCGATTGACACCGGGGGCGAAACCGTTCCCTCGTTCCCGTAAGCTATCCTTGCCAATAAACTTTATCATATTTATCATCGTCTTGACACGGAAGATTATTTTCGTGATACATCGCTTGCTCGGGATCGCCAAAATAGGTTTTGCACTCAGGACAAAAATATCCCATTAAACTATCCCATTTTCCGTGTTCAAACTTCACCGCTTCGTCTCCATCCTCATCAATAAACTTATAAGCCATTTTTTCACCCTTTAGGTAAAAATATCGCTTTCCTCTATGAGACAGGGTACATATCGACCCATAGTTCAAGTCAAGCTTACCCCGCTTTACCACATTAGGGACAATCCTAGAATTGGCTATATGACATCTAAAAAACGTCATCAGCCCTTTCACCCTCTGGAGTAAGCTCGTTCTCGTCTTTTTCCTTTTTTTCGTCATCTTCACCCTTCAAATCTGCGAGAAATTGGTCTAATTTTTCTTGATCGGCCTTTTCTAATCTATCGATTAACTGTTGACCTTGATGTTCAGTCAAATTGTTGAACTTGGTATCGAAAATTGATTCTGCCATCAGCACAATATCATCTTCGTGAATATTATGCTCGTCACCAAGCTTAAACAATTCGGCTTCGGTCTCTTCTGAGATATTTTCTTGGCCACCGGGACCCTCTCGTTTATTTAATTCGTCTTGTATCGCTTGCTTGAGCTTTTTGTTCTGATCACCAAATTTCTCATGGTCAACATCAAGTTTACCGACAATCCATTTTAGATCGCTTGTTGGAGCTTCGGATATTGGTTCACCTTCAGAATTGCCAAATGGAACTGTGGGCTCGCCAGTATTACTTTGAGCATTATTACCGCCATGATGAGTGGAGTTTATCTCCTCAGCCGATACCTCACCAAAGCCAACGAGATCAAGTATCGCTCTATTTTTCGCTCTTGTGATAGCATGAGCCCTTACGTTATGAATTGTTTGCTGGTCCTTAGATTTCTCGCTCATTTCACAAGATCCATCAGCTTCTTGGTATTGCCCTGTGCCTATATGAGTTGCTCTCGCACTCGCTTTCCATCCTATGATCTCACCACCAACCTCGATGGCTTCGTCCTCCGTAATTTCGCAAGAGAGATTAAAAAAACGTGAAACTTTGCGAACAAATGATTTAGTCGGGTGTTCCTTTCCACTGATCTTAACAATATCATCTTCAGTAGCAAGCTCCTCTCGTAATTGTTGGTATTCGTGAAATTGCTCCTTCGCCTCTTGGATACTGGTTCCCATAGTAATAGAATTATTAGGTTCTACTTCTTGTATTTCTGTTGGCTCGTTACTCATTGGACACCTCCTTCTCTATAAGTTCTCGCAAAACTTCCGCCATTGATTTGTTTTCATCAAAGGCTTTTTGTCTGAGCCAATTGTATTGTTCTGTCGTTAATTTGAAATTAAATTGTTTCATTTTTTGGCCTCCCTAAGTCCAATCTTCAGGTTGCGGGCTATCGTCTTCAGGGTGAGGTTCACCCAAATCTTGGCCCTTCCACTCACACCACTTTAAGTTGACTGCTTTCATAAATTCACGAGCAACTCGTGACCAGGTAGCATTATATTGATGTCCGTCTGTCCAATCAGGACGCTTATCTTCAACTATTTCTCGATAGTACTTATATCGTTCCCCGAAAGTTCCCTGTTGCATTTGAATAGAATTACCAAGGGCTTGACTAATAAGCCACTTACAAGTGTCGTGATATTTTTGTTCTTCCGCTCCCTCGAATATACCATTGGGAGTTAATCCGAAATAACGCCTCTGGTCTCTTATCCCTCTTATATCCGATTCCCAAGCTCGTTCCATAACTGCTATAATCAACGCTCCATTTTGTGGCCCGATACCATTTACATTTTCCAGATAGTAATCCCAAAACTCATGTTTTTGGGCTTGGTTTTCTAATTGTTTTTTGAGCATTTTACGGTTTTCGGATAATAGGCTGAGTGGTAATTGGTAATCGGATTGTATGGCGTCCCACTCTAGTCTCTTACGAGCTTGAATCCTGTTTTTCATTTCGTTTATTTCCTTGACAATATCTGCATAACGAACCGCTAGAGTCCCTATTGGTGTCCAAGCTACTCCCCTTGATTCCACTTCAGCATGGCAAATTGAACATAATGCCTGCCAATCTTCTGGATCGTCTTTATGATTGTGTAGGTCGGTTGCTACTCTGTCTCCGCATTTTTGACATTGAATTTCGCCTGAACGTATCGTATCCCAGGCTTCCTCAAGGTCCGTTAAAGTTTGGCCGTCGAGTGTTATCATTGGTAAAACCTCCGTTTTATAGTTGTGGGGCAGGGTGGTCACCGCGAACATGGATTACAGCTAATTCCTGGCCTAATCCTGCCCCGTAGATTGCTTAGGGTGAGAGTCATTGTTATTATGGCATCCTAAAGCCGGCTGGCTTCCCACCCCAGATATCACTGGGAGCGTGGTCAAAGCTTAATTGGCTTCACACAGAGCCATTGGCCTACGCTCCCGAAAACATTATGGGGGATGGTCAATTTCTTATTGGCTTTCATTGGCTAAGTGGCCGATCCCCCGTGTATTACTGGCCGGGAGGTCAAAGGACGATTGGAATACTCGGTCGCCATGGCCTTCCCGACCGCATCTTGTCAGGGCGGTAGTCATGTGGTATATGGCCCTCTATTTCCAACTGGCTTACCGCCCCGTCATTATTTCAAAGATCATATTTCTACAATTATATAATAAAGCAATTACATAAGAATATCAAGAGTAATCTGACATATCCTCTTTCCATCTCTTCAACCTCAACGCAGACCTAAACGCTTGCCAATGCCTGTCCAACAGATCAGGATCAGTCACGATCACGTTCTCAAACCCTGCTTCGTCCTTGGGAAATCTGGCCACAATAATCCCGTCAATGTCCTCACCTAAAAGCTCCATCTCTGCCCTACGATATGCCTCACATTGCAGCATATACTCAGGATAGATGCCCTTGCTCGTTTTCCAATCGACCACGAATGTAAGATCGTCAATCCGGCAACCGGCGTCATAAGTGCCAGCGTATTTTAGTTCAGGGTGAAACGTAATTTGCTCGGTGTTGATCCATTCGATCTCGTTCCTATCCTCCCAATCCTCGAACGCTTCTATGCTCTGTCGAGCTTCTTTATTGACAGGTATATCAGGTTCTTCACCTTGATCTAGTTCGTATTTGACCCAATCTTCGATATATGAATGAACGAGGGAGCCTATTGTGGTCGCTTTGCCTGACTGTTTTCTATGAGCGAGCCTAGCTTCTTTCGCCAGCTCTTCAATTTCGATCTCGTCATACTCTCGGCCGGGTTCCATATTTTCGATAATATAATCTCTAGCGTGATTCAAGCTCCACCACATCAACGCTCCTCCCTTGTCCACTATATCAGTAATTTGTGTGACCGAGTGAACCTTGTCGCCATCGATCTCGTAAGTATGATTGCTCGGATCAAATTTACAAACGTGATTGTCGATCTCAATTGTCTTCATATTAGGTCGTCTCCATTTTCATCTCTATATATTTCCGCTGTGTCAGGTTTATTTCCCGTAATTTTCTCCATCTCATTTGCAGAAGCTAACGAAAAAAAGATTGTATGATCGTATTTCGCTTCTAATTGGAATGGGAAACGTGACCTCTCTCTTTCTTTAATCCTGTAATCAGAAAAAAAATCCAAAAAATTCTTTAAAGAAAGATGAATTTTGTTAACACCTATATCAATAAGTCCAGTTTCTTCTGCTATTGGGTCATACTGCTTTTTTAGATTTATTAATTTATCTAGTTCATCCATCGTTAACCTCCTGCGAAACAAGTTCATCTACAACTAAGTCGAGGTCATCAAATAACTCGTCATATTCTTCGATCCACGCAAATTGATATAATCGTCGATATAAACTCTTATAGTTCGATTCGGGATATACTTGCTGGAGACTAATCAACTTCTCTCGTAAGTTGTTTCTTGCTCGTTGCTCTGGGCTACGTTGCCTTGGTCTACGATTACGTCGCTCCCAATTTTGTTGAGCTACACTAGCAGTTGTGTAATTCTCGTAAGGGTTCATTTCGAGACCTCCTTTAATTCTTTCTCGCCTAAAATCGAGTGGACAATTTGACCGATCTTCCAGTTGTTCTCGACCTCGACTAGGTATTGACAGTCTTTCTCAATTGCGAGACCGTCGCCAGCTAGATAGACCGCGTCGCCTTTGTATGTTCCGAGTTTATTCGCTTTCATTAGTTACCGCCCATTTTTTAGTACAATCAAGGCAACATTTGACAATATGTTTTTCGCCATTGGGATAGCTTTTTTCTTTAACTTCTACATTTTTATGCTCACAGCTCTGTTCTTTCATTTTCGACCTCCCAATAAATGCTTATGAAAATCTTCTTCGGCTATTTCCTCAACTGGAGTTTCGAGATACCATTCGAGCCATCCAATTGAATATTCAAAAACTTCATCGTCCCCGTATCCGACGTCGTTGATCTCCCAGGCTGAATGCGGGTCATCGGGAGCAAAAATTGATTCATAAATCGATCCGTCAACTTTTTCATGTTTTATATGAGCTTCATTTTCGAGCCAAATAGTTGCCGACTTGTGTGTTCTCTCAACTTTTTCGATTTGTGGTTTTTTCATTTTTGAACCCTCCTTGGTTCTTTATTGTATAATTATATTAACACACATTGGGCTAGTTGTCAAGGGTTTCTTACAAAGTTTTTAGCTCGGTTCTCTAGTACGTTTACCGCCACTTTCAATAACAATAATAAAACAAATTTGACAAATCAACCATCATCTGTTAAGATAAAATCGAGGTGATTGGATGAAGGATTATGTGAGGGATAAAATAAACAGGTTAGAGGAAATCAGAAAAAATAAAGGTATGACAATTCAAGAATTTGCGGAAGAAGAATTGTCTATTACAAGACAGTCTTATTACAACTGGAAGGATGGACAGAATCCTAATCTCGAAAACTTTCAATTGATCAAAGACTACTTGTACAAGGAGGAATAATGTCAAAAACTAAACAAAAGACCGCCGTATGTCCCGATTGCAAAACCGAGTATAGGCTTCAGCGTGGCTCGACTGGCGACCAAGAAGGCAAGACGTTCGCGGCCAGTTTTTGCATTACATCTGGTTGCGATCACGAATTTGACTGGTCGGATATGGGCAAGTCAGTGGACAAAAACACCGAATGAAGGGTTTACGCACCAATGGAGGTCGATATGCACAACCCAATTGAAGTTATCCGAGCTGAAGGTATCTACAACACAATCCGCGAAGGTACGTTGCTCGTCGCCTCCCGGGCGGCCGAGTGGATCATTGACACGTTCGAGTTGGGGCCAAATTATGACTAAAAAATCCTACACACAGAAAGAAAAAATACGAACTTACCCATCTAAAAATGGCTCCCCGACCCAAAATACAAAAACTCAGTTAACAACAGAGAGAGCAGAATTTATCCGCGCAAATATGGAGATGCCTAATGAGAAAATATCAAAAGAGACTGATCTATCAATTCCTATCATAAAAATGGTCAAGGAAGCCAAACGAAATAATTTTTGGGCGGCATATAATAATGGCGGGGCGGGGCGGTCTAAATTATCTGAATTAGTTGAGGAATCCGATAATTGCTATACGACGTTGCAGGCCGCTGACTATATTGACATGAGCGAAAGCAAAACCAGAAAGAGATTTGTCGCTGGCACGATAAGAGCGAAGAAGTTTCATAATGTATGGGTGGCGAGACAGAAGGACCTTGACGAGTTTAAGGAGGCTCAAGATGATTGAAATTATAATCTTCTTATGGATCATATGGCCGATAATGGCGGGATCGATTGCGTATTCCAAGAATAGAAATTGGTTCGGGTGGGCGTTGTTGGGCGTACTGATTGGATTATTCGGTGTGATTTGGGTGGCTGCATTGCCAGCGATCGAGGATGGGAGGTAGAATATGGACAAAATATGGGTTCTGTATAGTCGTGAACAAGGCAATGGTCTAGGGTGTAAGCCTCACGACCCAGAGATAGAATACACGACTGAAAACAAAGAAAAAGCTATAGCAAAAATAGAGGAAATTTTCAATACAAAGAAAGGTCTGGGGAGCAAAGAATGGGATTCTGAGGACCACGAATCATTTACATTGCCGGGGATGAATTATTTGACTCACTATTATATCAAGTCGATAGAATTGGACGATTAACTTGACCCAAACGAGAATACGGTATCCCAAAGGAGGGATAATATGAACAAACGTACAATTTCAATTCTATTTATCGTATCGGTGTTGATATTAGCTTCAATGACAGTTAGTGCAGAATATGTTCCGATTAAGGACAAAATTTGGAANCAAATTGAGGATGAACATAAATTTAATATGACAATTCGAGACTATTCAGGTGTCAGAAAATTGGCAATAGCGGGCTTTTATCTCCGGCCACATGCGGATATGATCGGTATCAGCGTCGACGAGATCAACTCGGTATGGCCTAATAATAAAATTCTCTCAATATTCGTTAGTCCTATGAACGGTAGCCAGTATTTCTGGCCAAGCGATTTCTCATTTGTACAAGATGGTAGCCAGTACGATATAAATACATTCAATGATATTTATTCATTAAGTGGGCCTTTTGATGGTGGCGAAATAAAATCTGGTGTAGTGGCATTCGGATTGTTAGCGTTGCCAGAGCAGATTGATACTAGCCGGGAGTTCACAATTTGGTATGAAGACGCTAAAACTACGTTGTAGAGCTTGATGGTAACGACAATAAGATGTATAATATTGTAGTTGATCTTCAACAAATTATTATCGAGCGGGCCGGGCGGGTTTTATCACTCAACCCTCTCAGTGGCCCGGCCCTAGCTCTACACTGAGGAGTGATATAAAATGAGTGACCAACCTTTAATTCAAATAACTTTCAAGAGTGCAGATTTTCCACTTCTAGCTAAATACTATGTCGAGAATGAATTAGGTTTGAACGTAGACAGTTTTGAACTCGTTTGCTTTGGCCAAATGAATGAAAGATTGGAAATAGGCGAACAGCATATCGAGGAGGAAGCTGTCGTAAAAGTTGTTAGGGAAGATGATGAAAAATGAGATGGTTTTCATTAGATACAGATGTCCTGAAAGACGATAAAATAAAAACACTCAGACGAAAACATGGCACTGATGGTTGGTATATTTATACACATATACTTACCGAAATAGCAGAATCAATAGACCAAGACAATGATAGGAATGGATATTTGCCGATGTCTAATGGAGATAGTCCCGCCGAAAGTATTGCTTGGGACGTCCATCTCGATACAGATGTGGTTAAAGAATCATTAGATACTATGGCAGAGATCGAGTTAATAGATCCAGATAAATGGTCTGATAATGAGATATACGTCCCCAAGATACTTAAAAGAAAGCAAACAAAACTTTATTTAAAACAGCAAGAAGCTGGTAGAGAAGCTGGCAAGAAAAGTAGCAAACAAGGTAGCAGTGAAGGTAGCAACAAAGTACCTTCTAAGCCAGCTAAAAGGTCACCTTCAACAGATATAGATAAAGACTTAGATAAAGAAAATACTAATAATGGGGATAATTTTTCAGCCAAGAAAAAATCCAACGGAAGATATGAGTATCCAGACGAATACGAGAAAATATATGACTTATATCCTAAAAACAATGGAACAAAAAAGGCAGGTCATAGCAAA
>JGI1684J13235_1000617_pt1 | contig 13058 bp, 8 predicted proteins | sample PonA232FremontCA_2_FD_13235 | JGI IMG/M metagenome (IMG submission 13235) | reverse complement strand
GCACCATCATCCATATCAGTTGCAAAAGTCTCAAGACCTTCTTCTGGCAAACATTCTGAAGAAGGAGGATAAGGACCTTCTTCAGAAGACCACCAAGCATTATCTTTTAATAGAACTACTTCGTATAGATAGATATGATTGACACTTTTTCCAGCAAAGTCATCTCCTAGTGCTCCTTTAAGTCCTAATGAATGATCATAACCAGCAGAAATGTCTATTATAGTTTTCCAACTATCTACATCACATTGTCCATCATCATTTCTACCAGTAGCAACAACTGTTCCATCTTCTTTTAATCCTAGTGAGTGTTCATGACCAGCACCAATCTTCTTTATATCTGTCCAACCATCCACATCACATTGTCCCTTCTCATTTTCACCCTTAGCAACAACTGTTCCATCATCTTTGACTCCAAGAGAATGATGTCGGCCACCACAAACTTGAGTAATATTTTCCCAACCACCTACATCACACTGACCCTCATTATTCCTACCAGTAGCAACAACTGTTCCATCTTCTTTTAATCCTAGTGAGTGTTCATGACCAGCACCAATCTTCTTTATATCTGTCCAACCATCCACATCACATTGTCCATGTGAATATTCACCAGATTTACCTGTAGCAACACAAGTCCCGTCACTTTTAAGTCCAAGAGAATGATGTAGGCCACCAGACACTTGAATAATATTTTCCCAACCATCAACATCACACTGTCCATAACTATTATCACCAGTAGCAACTACAGTTCCATCTTCTTTGAGTCCTAACGAATGCCAAGTACCACCAGCAACTTGAATAATATTATTCCAATTACTCACATCACACTGACCATCGTCGTGTTTACCAATAGCAACACAAGTCCCGTCACTTTTAAGTCCAAGAGAATGATAACCAGAACCACCAGCAACTTGATCAATATTAAACCAACCATCTACATCACACTGACTATAATAATTAGCACCAACAGCAACTACTGGAGGGACTTGTAGTCCTAGTGAATGATCAAAACCAGCAGAAATGTCTATTATAGTTTTCCAACTATCTACATCACACTGACCCCAATCATTATTACCTGTAGCAACCACTGTCCCATCTTTTTTTAATCCTAACGAATGTCTGTCGCCAGCACTCACGGCTGTTATATTTGTCCAATCATCCACATCACACTGACCCCAATCATTATTACCTGTAGCAACCACTGTCCCATCTTCTTTTAATCCTATTGTATGTAAAGTACCAGCACTCACGGCTGTTATATCAGTCCAATCACTCACATCACATTGGCCAGAATCATTATTACCTGTAGCAACCACTGTCCCATCTTCTTTTAATCCTATTGTATGAAAAGTACCAGCATCTATAGCTTTTATATTTTTCCAATCATCAACATCACACTGACCCCAAACATTATGACCAATAGCAATACAAGTGCCATCACTTTTAAGTCCTACTGAATAGTTATAACCAGCCTCTCCAGTACTTACAGCTATCATGTTAGTCCAATCATCCACATCACAAGCACCATCTTCATTATTACCAGTAGCAACCACTGTTCCATCTTCTTTTAATCCTAATGAAACATTGNCACCAGCATCAATCTGAACAATATTTGTCCAATCATCCACATCACANTGGCTAGCATCATTATTATCACCAGTAGCAACTACAGTTCCATCTTTTTTTAATCCTAACGAATGGTTATNACCAGCAGCAACTTCTATAACGCTCCAATCATCTACATTACATCGTCCATCATTACAATAACCTTTGGCAAGAACCCCTCCGGGAAGCGAACTGGTAAGTGTTATAGTTCCTAAACTACTTCGACTTATTTGTGTTTTAATCGAAACTGCCTGTCCTTTATACTTTTGAATAGGAACATCAAAAACAGCTCCATCTCCTGAAAGACTCTCATCACTGGCCTTTCCAAGATATTCATGACCTTCCTTTGCAGGAATTGTATCTCCTGGAGAGATGTCTTCATCCTCATCAGCGTACACAGCTTCTCTTTCACTGTGCAATTCCACATCAAAATTATTTTTCTCAGGTCTTAGCCTGATGCGATCAGTAGTCATTTTCAAAAACCTTTAGTGTATATTAATTTGTCTCTCCAAAAACACGGAATTTGAAATTATTTCCACTATAAGAAGCAGATCCAGCAGGAACCACTTGCTTAAACCATGTAGGAATATGTGGAGGGTGTGTTGTAAAAGTGACTGTATCACCTTCTGCCCAAGTCCCACCCCAAGCATCTGTGGAAATTGTAAAGTAAGGTTCGTTGAAATCAGGATTATTTGGAGAAAATTCACTGCTAATACTTCCAGTGCCTACTTCTCCTACTAATGAACCAGTTGCCGTAAAATCAGAGGAGGAAGTAAACTCTATTGTCCACTCTTCATAAATACTACCAATGTTACTAACTGTTATATTACTTTCATAATCATTAAAACTTCCATCAGTAGTAGAAGTGGAAAAGTTTGTGATGTCAGTTTCAACAGTCGAATTGCTTATACAAGAAGCCACAATAGTATTTGAACTGCTATAGTTGTATAAAAATTGACCCCCATCTTCCAAGTTGATTGTAAATAAGGTAGCATCCTTACTTACAGTCACATTACTGTGATATTCAGAATTTGATCCATCACTAATAAAAATTGTGTCTCCATCTTTGAAAATATCCAAAGAAGTATCATCTACCTGAACGTCACAACTACTATCTCCAGCAGCTACGTCAGAATCCAAAACACCAATACCATATTCTCTTGGTGAGGATATATCTCCTTGTGTATCATCATTTGTTCCTTCAAAAAGAGACACATAATCATCTGCTGGAGTCTTTGCAAACATATGTACCAGGCTATTATGGAGTATTTCGTTACTAGCATTAGCTACACGCATAAACAATTTACGGTATTTAGTAACTCCATCATTTCTCTCGTTTTGAGACACATCAGGAAATACGTTATTCTTTACATCTGTTGAGACTTCGTTAGTTCCCATTCTCCCACCGTTGGCAGAAGTCTCACTGACAACTTTAGACCTGTACCATTTGAGTTCACTTGCTGAAATTGTCATTTTTCACTCCTTATAAGTTTTTATTTTACTACTAGCTCATCATTGGAAATTTCGTCTTCCCAACTATTCAAAAATCCATCTCTTGTGATTTCAAGAGAATACGTTCCCGGTGACACACCTTCTCGATAGACCTCTCCATATGCGTCAGTAGTTCCCCAACTCACACCATCAACTTTAACTTCAGCTCCCTCTACAGGAGCTTCAGAAGAAAACTCAAAAATCCTCAGTAACACTGCACGTTTTCCAATATTCTGAGGTTCTTCAGCATCCACCGTTATCTCAAATTTATTCTTGAACACTCCGTTCTTTTTGATAAAAAACCAATGATGCTTTTTGGAACAATCAACAGGCCATTCCCACTTTTTGTAGTACCTACCCATTTTATAAGTCAGTATGCCGCTTCCATATAGCTTTGCTCCGCTTTCTTTTGGAGCAATTGCAGATCCACCAACTTTTTTGAATCCGCCATTGTATTCCTCAATATCTACAACCTGATCCCCATCAAAAATAGCTTTATGGTATGTTCCTGTTAACTCGATTATCGAATTTATCGGACGTTCAAGTTCAATTTTACTGTCCTCAGCAAAGGAAACTTCTTCTTGCCACTCTGCTTTATCAGAAGGAATAGTTCCAAAAGTTCCAACTCCCATACTTTCTTGCTCATAATGCAGAGTGTATCCATCCAGTTTTTCAGCAACAGCAGATCTTAAATATATAGGCATGGGTTTATCACACGGTACATTCGTGTCGGGAACCTCAAACAAGACAAAAGGACTTTCCTCTTCCTCTTCCTTTATAAAAGAAATAATTACTGAGTCGGTCTGTAAATCACTCATACTGCCACCAACTTTAGAGTTAGAGTGTAGTAATAATCAGGTTTAGGATCTGCATAAGCCTTTTTAGGCATTGATCCTTTTACTACAGGCTTGTCCCAATAACGAAATCCCACATTAAAAGAACGATCATCATGTAATGTGAGTGTCATTGTAATATCAATTGTATTTGCCCACTCTAATAGAGTCAATAAATCTGACCGTTGGATAAGAGCATTATCTCCACCTAAAGTTATTGGACGGCCTTTAGAAGTAAAAGATTTCTCAACAACCATATCTCCAGTAAGAGAAAAGAAATTGCGTCCTTTTACCTCATTCCACTCAAACTCATCCAGCCAGAGAGATTCTTTTGGAAGAACTAGACTTCCTTTATCTGAATCTAATGTAATCATATCACATTCTCTTATTTAGGGATTGTAGTTTTTCCACAAGATTTTGAGCCTCATCACGCCTCATTCTTGTTTCGTGATTTTCTCCACCTATATTGAGATTGACTGTTGCATTGAATTCAGAGGTTGTATCACCTCCCTCAGAAGGTTTGGAATCTGCTCCGACCATCCCTCCAGTATTAAACTGAGGAATTTGACCAGTTTTATTCAAGTTCTCAAAGAAGTCCTTACCTAACTGATTCACAACAGGTTCTTGCATGACAAACTCGCCAGGAGTCAAGGCAGCTAAAACAGAATCCATGCCTTTCTTGGCCCCTGCCACATTCTTGCCTACCTGTCCTCCTGAATTCAACCAATGAGTTACACCAGTGTCAGTGCCCCCACCACCTTGACCAACAAGCTCATCAACAAGATCCAGTATTTGTCTTCTGCCTTCGGCTGCTAATTCACGAAGATCTCTCACAGTCTCATGTGTAAACGTCCTCATTTCATGATGAGTTTCTCTGAAAACCCTACGGCCCTCTAACTCTTTTTCCCTTTTCTCTCCTCGCAAATCTCTGGTTTCCTCATTTACTCCACTGACAAAATCTCTTCTAACCTCACGAGGATTCCATTCAGCATTCAATTTTTGAAACATTCGATCAAAAATATCTGGAATGCCTTTTCGTATATATTCAGCATTATCAAAAGTAGCTTCTTCTGCACCTCCGCCCTGTGTCTGATATGTAAACCAACCAGGATCAGTTATACTCGGTCCCGATTCCCGTGCTATTTCTTCCATATTTTTTGCAGTTTCCAAATCATCTTTAGCTCTGTCATAAATATCCTTAACCTCATCCCTCAAAGAACTAAGCTGATCTTGATATTCTATTTCAGCTTCAGCTTTCAAATTACGAACTTCTGCCGCAGCCTCTTCCATTGTTTGTTTGAGTTCAAGCAATAGCTCATCAAACTGCATAGCAGCATCTTCTAACTGAAAAGCAAGCTCCTCCTCCCCAAATTTTCTTAGATAATCAGCCTCAGCCATTATCTCTTTCTTTACAGTCTTGCGCTTCGCATCAAACATATTAAGAGTAGAATCTTTGATATTTCCAGTATCCATCAATTCACTAACACTTTTGTTCACAGCTTCTTGAACACCACTATAAGCTTCATCAAAAGATTGAAGTCCTTGCTGTTTGACAGGCTTTAGCTTACTCAAATAGCCTTGGAACTTAGCCTTCATGTTATCAAGGATGTTTCCTTCCTGATTAATACCCAACATACTAAACAATTCAGTGCTCGGAACTTGAAAACTTTTCTTGTCCACATTGGCATTTATGTAATCCTGAATTATTTTATTCAGTGGTGGAAGATTGTTTAGCAAACCTGCTCCCCAATTATCTATCTTCAAAGATTCTGGACGCTTGTAATCCATTATCTGGAAAGTAGGAGCAGCACTGTAACCACCGCTTCCAGCAGAATCCTTAGTATTATCCTTGCCTTTCTTAGTAGGATCAGGATCAAAATCGAACCCACTGGTATCGAAGCTTATTGGATCGAGACTCACACTACCACCAGTAGCAAATTGAGGAATAGCTTCTTTTGGAATAGATTTATTCCGCAAAGCTTCCATGAACTCTTTTCCATAATGCTCAACTGTGCTCACAGGCTGTACAAACTCACCCCTAGTAAGCATTGCTGGAACATCATCTTCCGTGCCCTTTCCAGGAATTTTGCCTTCCTTTTTAGTGAATGAAGCCTGTCCACCACTGGCAAATTTTTCGGCTGCTTCTTCGACTGCTCCTCCTGTATTATAACCCTCACTTTGTCTTATTGTTTTTTCTATTTCCTTTTTTATTTCTACAGTATGTGTAGATTTAGTCTTTTTCCCATCAAGTTGATCATGCACATCCAAAGTTGATTTGAATTTATCATATCCACTAACGTTGATCTCTACGTCATCAAGCTCTTTTTTAACCTTTCCAATATTCTCATTAACTGATTTCAGAGAATTATTAAGCTCCTCCTGGCCCCATTTCATTTTCTTTTCGTTGAGTTTATCAATCCTTTCCTCAGCACTTTTCATGGATTCTTTTATAGTGTCCGCAGTCTCCTCATATTTCTCTCTCCTCTCTTTCAGAGCGTCTTTCTCTCTATCTATGGAATCTTGAATTATCTCACCAGCTTCCTCAACACCTTCTGACAACCGCATCTGTTTGATGCTTTCCATCGAAAAATCAGAATCATCCAAAGTATCTGCAAGCTCTGAGAATTCATCTCTGGCTTCTTTCGCACGCTCCTTAGCTGTCTCAATATTACCTGCTGCAAGTTCTTCTTCAGCTTTCTTCAGTTCTTCCTGAGCATGTCTTCTACTATCCACCCACTTTTCTTGCTCATTCATGTCCGTTTGTCGGATATTTTTCAGAACATCCGAAGTTTTTTGTTCCTGGCTAATTCTTTCATCATTAAGTTCTTTAAGTTCGTCATTTATGTCGGAAATCTTATCCTGGACAGCATCATAGTGGTCTTTTAACGAATCTCTGTATTCTTCCAGATAATCTATTTTCTTATCCAAAGAATCTTGATGAATTTGAGCTATCTCATCCGCAGCATCTTCCTCAGCCCTCTCCATTTCTTCAGAATTTGCACCATAAATCCTTTCAAGAGTATCTAATTTAGTTTTGACTGCATCTATTCTCTGCGACTCAGATTTCTCAACGACTTGGACGAGTTCCCTTCGACGCTGCTTTTCCTGCTCAACAATCTGCTCTTGTAAGCGGTTTTCATCATCAACATTCCTCTTCAATTGAGCAATTTTGTTGTCATAGTGACTGTTAATTTGAGCTTCCAAATTACTGTGATGATTCTTTAAGTTTTGAGTGCGTTCTCTGTATTCCTTATCAAGCTCTTGAGTGAGGTTGTCCGCAGCAGATGAAGCTTTATCAGTAAGGTTCTGATAGATTTCAGCAAGCTTGGCCTTGGCCGCTTCGGTTTCAGCTTCATTGTAAAGCTTTTCCACAGCCGCAGCAGACTTACTAGCAAGCACTTGCTGCTTCATGACAAGCTCTCTGGAACCTTCCTCAAGTTCCATTTTGGCTTGGTTTATATCTTTCTCAAAAGCTTTTGATATTTGATTTGCTTTAGTTACGGCAAGAGTATCCTTAGTTGTGAACTTTTCAAGTTGTTCCTTTAATTCCTTTGCTTTCAGCCTTAATTGATTGTATTTGTGAACAATATTTCGGTACTGCTCATCTTCCGGACCAATATCAGGATTCGCTTTCATCTCCTGAATTTCTTCAGCAAAAACCTTGATTCTTTCCTTTACATCACTAAGCTTTTGCTCAACATCTTCCTTAGCGACAGAAAGAAATCCCTTCACACCACTCACATCGCCAGCTTCTGCCATATCCTCAATAGAAGAGGGTATATCACTAACAGCCTTTCCTGCTACCTCCGCAGAAGCAAGTATATCCCTTATTTGTTCTTTTGTTTTATCAGCACCTTCGTTAGCTCTTTCAAACCAATCTCCGACTGAAGCATCAACATTCTCTCTTTGCTCTTTCCACTTATCTATTACTTTTTGCACTCTCTGACTGACACCATCACCAATCCCTCTTGCAGCTTCTTCCTCCGCAACGGCAGAAGCTCCCCAAATTTTCTTCTTTAGCCAATCTTGAAATCTTTGTTCAAAATCGTATCGGCCAATAAAATGATCCCAAAGAGCATCTGCTGCTCGTATTCCAACCTGTGCAAAAACTTCTGCAATAATTGGAATAGCTTTAGCTAAAGATTTGACTAGCTCTCCTACACCTTCCGTTGCTATAGCCCTAAAAGCTTCCTTAAAAGTAAGCTCTGTTTCTTCCGCGATTTGCTGTGCTTTGCCTATCCAATTAATGAGCCGGATAAAAACTTCAATAATAAGATAATATCCAGTAAATCTGAGCACTCCTCTTAGAGCAATGCCAAAACGCTGAGTCAAGCTTGTGGCTGCTTGCATTGAAGCTATATAATTTTGAATCCCTTTGGTTAGGTAACTAAAAAAGTTGACCACTCCAAGGCCCATCAAAGCTTTAACTGGAACTTGTAGCACGTTCCAAGCTTCATACATTCTATGAAGTACCCAGTAAACTCCTCTTCCTGCTTGATATAGAGATTTCAATATGCCAATAGTAGACTTAATAGCAGGAACAATAGTCCCACTAAATAAATTACCCTGTTTAGCTGCTTTTAACAGCCGATCCGCAAATCTATCCACAACATCAATAGCTTCTGTAGCAGCAACAATAAACTGACGCTTTATAACAAGCCACAGACCTCTGATTTTGTTCCAAAAATCGGAAGCCTTATCTGCTGCCTCTTCAGACATCACAATGCCAAACTCTTTCATCGCCTCTCTAGCTTGATCAACATTTCCAACAAGATTGGCAAGAGATGAAGCAGGTCCTTCTCCAAATATATCTTCCATGAGTGAAATTCTTTTTGCAGTACTGTCAACTTCACTCATTTTGTCCATTACAAGTTCAAACATCTTTTCGGTATCATTACCGTGCTTAACAAGAGTCTCAAAACCAATACCAAGACTGTCAAAAGCTTCTTTTGCCTTGCTTTTGCCCTTGATAGCATCTACTACAGATGTATTAAGCTCCTCAAAAGCTTCACGCATGTCTTTTACAGAAGTTCCAGTGGTAACTGCGGCTGCTTGGAGTTCTTGCATTGCCTGGACATTCATATTCAACTTGTTAGAAGCTTCTTCCAGGCTAGATCCTGCCTTCATCGCCCACACTGCAAGAGCAGAGTACGCAGCTTGCGCTCCAACTGTAACAATACCAATAAGACCCCAAAGGTGGATCTGTCTCAGTAATTTATGGGAAAACTGATCAAAGGCTTGTCCAAGTCTTTGTAGGATGGTTCTAGTATCTCTAGCTTGCTGTCCATACTTGGAGGAACTGCCGGTGAGCTTAGTGAGCCGGTTGTCAACCCGACTCATCCTTTCCATGTAATTGCGCCACGTAGCATCGTCCATAGTTCCTTTGAGTTTACGCAACTCAGTATGCCAAGCCGTAGTTTCGGCTTTTACTCTTTGAAGCTGTTTGATGGGATATGCTTCAAATTCAGGCATTTCTCCTTCAAGACTTTCAAGCTTCTTACGTAAATCATCAACAGGAGCAGTGCTTTTCTTAGCTTTGCCTGAAATAGCTTCCAGCCTAGCCGATGAACGATCCAAAATATCGTTCATCTCAACAAATTCTTCATGAGGAATGGTATTCTTAAAACCTTCCAAAACATTGCCAAGAGAAGTAACTTTGGAACGATAGCGACTCAGACGCCGAGTAGACATTCCTTCAAATTCCACTCCTTCTAGGTCACGAATCTTTCTCTTGGCGTCTGCCCACTTTCTAGTGTTTCTTGTGGCTTCTTTGATATCAGCATTGTGCTGTTTGAAATCTTCTTCCATTTGGTAAAGATTTCGTTGTAAATTCTCAAACTCAGCCTCTCCATACGTCTCCCGAATTTCTGGCCCTAATTTGTTAAATTCACTTCTAACACTCCTAAGTCGTGATTCCAGAACTCTAAAACCAGCAAGATCAAGCTGATCCGCATCTCCAAAATCACTAGCAAGCTGCTTCATGGATCTTCTTAAATTAAGTATCCTATCATCTGTCCTAGAGAATACTTGAGTCAGCTTGTCATACTGATCTGGATCAAGATCCAGAGCTTCACGAGCCTCTGCATCTACTGCTCTAAAACCGTTAGCAGTCTTTTTGAGTCGCTTTTGTACCTCTAATTCAGCAAGTCTTACAACATCCAAATTATCAGCATATTCCTCTAAACTTGCTTGACCCTTTCCTATAGCACCTGTTTCTCCCATCGAGCGATGAAGTCTTGTAATTTGCCTAGTGAGATCTCTAGCACGAGCATCTATCTCAGTAAATCCTTCCTTACTACCCCTCAACCTATCTGCAATGTTATCCTGCACTCTGTAAAAAGCTTTCAGGTGTTCAGCTTGATCACTCTGAGTCTTGGCAGCCTTTTTTGAAGAGGAAATTACTTTTCCATTGGCATCAACAATGGCTCCAGCACCTCTATGTGCAGCATCACCGGCTTCATCATAAAATTCCTGGATTTTGTTTCCCATGCTGTCAACAGCACCGTCAATATCATCAGCAGCTCCCTGAGCCTCACGAGCTATCATGTCAAAACCACGGCCAAGCTGGACATTACCCATAGTCTTGGCCGTGGTAGACAAACGCATGGCAGCAGCAGAGAGGCGGTTCATTCGTTGCTTTAACCGCTCCATACCCATTAGAAGTCTTGTAGAAACTTCTCCGGTAATATCAATGAAAAGACCGCCTTCTCGTGCCATAACTAACTCCCTATCGTGGACGTTTTATTTCCACTTTCTGCCCAATTCCTGTGCTTGGACATCATTTCTTGTGTAATCCGCTCACGTTCTTCTTGGCTCATGTCCTTGTATTCTTCCGGATCTCTAAACAATGGAAGATCTTGCTTTTTCTGCTGATCATCCAAAGTTTGTGACTGAGTTTTTTGGCCTTTCTTCTTTAATTCCTTGTCCAAATCAATGCCTTGAAGAGCAGCAAAGAAACGATTTTCGTTATTTTTCCTTTCAATAACATGCTCAAACATTCGCTGGACTTGGAATATATGAAGACCACCTTGGTAATAGTGCTTATGGTAAAAATCCCACAGCTTATACTGTGGGAAATTTTCCATTATTGTCAGCACCGCCTCTTCAACAGTGAGCTTACTTTCCTTGTTTACTCTTCCTGACTGTTCATCAGGCTGCTCACCCTGTTGAAGAGGTTTTTGAAGTTTTTTATGAGTCCCTCATAGTTCACTTCAAAAATGGTTGCTGCAATTTCGTAGAGATTTTTATTCGTAATCTCATCCAAGGTGGGCACATCATTCTCTTCGGGATCAACCACATAAGACATAATCTCAGGAAGATTATTCTGGATAAGATCCTTTAGCTGCTGGATGGCCATCTCATTGGTCATGTTCTCCCGATCAGTTTGTCCGAATTCTTTCAAAACTTCGGAAAACCGATCAGTGAGCTTCATCTGATCTGTGATAGAAAGGGGATAAAGAGTAATCTCGCGGGGCTTCCGTGCTCCAATAGTAAGGGTACGGATTTCAGGATTGATTGTGCGACTTTCTTCTGTCATGGTTTTTCTCCTTTAGATTGTTTTACATTTTCCAAGAAGGATTGGGAAGGATTCCCTTGAAGGGATTGGGAAAAGGGTGTGTGCTGACTTCCAACACACACCCAAACTCGGAGGTTTTCTATGAAAACATACCTATTTTTATTTTATGGTAGGATGAACAAGGTGTCAAATCAATGCCAGTCTATACGAGTTATCATGTAAACAGCCATTGCTACAGCTCCAACAATTCCACTAATACCACCCATCGCATACACAAGCCAAAATGGAAAGTCGAAAAAGGAAATTACACTATACGTCAATGAGGCAGTTCCACCTCCAACAAGTACAGCAGCAATAAGCATATAAGTAATAAACATTAGCATAGTTTTCTCCTCCTTTTTACTTTTCGTTTGCGTTTAGTAGGCCAAGGGATGTGTTTCCAAACTTTCTCATCACGGATGTTCATTATCAATTTCTTACTTACTCCAAACTTATCAGATGCTTGTCGTAAAGAAAACCCATTCAACAAATCCTTTTTTAGTTCCCTTACTTGATCTTCACTCAATTTTGTCTGTGCGTTGGAAGATACTCTTCCTAAAGAATCTTTCCTCACTTCTCCAGATTCTGGCTGGATAGAATCTCTATCCAAGTGTTTCCAAGACCTTCCTCTCACAATTTCTAAAACTGTGTAATAAGATATATTGAATTGATCAGATATGGCTTTTGTGCTCTTTCCAGACTTTTTCGCCCTGATCAATTCAATAGCTTGTTCCTCTGTGAGTTTGGATGAAGCTGATTTTTCTCCAGTAGGTATATTTGCTCTACCTCTTTCCATCTTATCTCTTACATTATCTTTATGAGTTCCCAAATATAGATGATCTGTGTTAATACAACTTGGATTATCACAATGATGACAGACTAACTTGCCTTCTGGAATTGGTCCTACATAAATCTCATAAGCAAGACGGTGTGTGCGATAATTTCTATCTTTGCTGGTTTGTCCATACCCATCACAATCACAAGAGCCAGTCCATTCGATACAACCAGTTTTTTCATTTCTTTTAGAAAATTTTTCTAATCTTTCTTTAAGTGAAAGTTCAGCCATTCCTTTAGTTTTCAAAGGCCGTTGGAGATCTTCTTTGTGAGGAGATCCTGTATCATACCACCTCTTATAATGTTTCTTACACAGCCCTATTGACACAGCATTGTTTTTACAACCTTCAACAGTACAAATGATAGGAACATTGTGCTGCGGCCTTATTTTTTCCAATTTACCACTTCTAATCAACTGATAATAGTGCTTATTACAATAACCCCTGGCCCTTACCTTGTTTTCACAACCTTCTACTGCACAAATTTTCTCTTTGTTCTGTCGCATAGCACAAACCCCTTAAAATTAAAAATGGACACAAGCCGAAATAACCTGTGTCCATTTTGCGCTATGCGACCTAACCTGTCAAGGGTTTAGCTGACTAGAATATTCTAGTCAAAGTAGATCCTCCCTAGAGGCGACGAATCCCAAATTACGTCACCACCACTTACACCGCTATCGGCACGTTTGGCCTCCAGTGTCATGGCGACATTCGCATTGTCCTCAGCATTGAAGCTGACTTCCG
>JGI1684J13235_1000616_pt1 | contig 13066 bp, 13 predicted proteins | sample PonA232FremontCA_2_FD_13235 | JGI IMG/M metagenome (IMG submission 13235) | reverse complement strand
CGAACTTTAGCAATGTGTAACTTCCGAAAACTGAAATTTGGTAGGCAATGAAAAGTGATTTGACTTGTTGTAACAGGCTTTGCTATTTATAGTTTGAAGCAACTGCTTTTTTGATCAAGAAATACACCTGTGACAAACAATTTTTATCCCGGAATGAAAATATATGGAAATATTACAGAACCCTTCTTCCTTTCTGGTGGAACTCTCCAAGATCATAGCCGAATCCAGGGACCCTGGAAAAAACCTGCAAAACACCGTAGAGTTCATTGCAGATCAGTTCCGGACCGATGTGTGTTCCATCTATGTCCTGGACAAGGACAAGTCCCGGGTTACACTCTCTGCAAACGTGGGTTTGAACCCAGACAGCGTAAACAGAATACAGATGGATACGAGCCAGGGACTGACCGGCTTGGTCCTGGAACAGAGAAGCCCGGTTTTTGTGACCAATCCCACAAAACATCCGCGTTTCGAATTTTTCCAGGACAGCGGGGAGGAAAGATACAGCACTTTCCTGGGTATACCGCTAATATACCACCAGGACCTCCTCGGGGTCCTCGTGGTCCAGACCGAGGCAGAAAACGCACTGACCCGGGATCATGTGGAAATCTTCCAGGCAATAGGGACACAGATCTCCGCCCTGGTTGCCTACTCCGGACTGCTCAACCACCTGCAACCGGAAGAGGGGTCCACTACCTGGGAAAGAATGGACCCAAAAGATGACACCACTACCTCCGGGCGCGATAGTGACAAGGGACTCATAAAGGGAAAACCGGTATCCACGGGATTTGGATGGGGCAGGGCCCATTTCCTGAAGGGGAATCTGGGTTTCGATTCCGTATCCTACTACCAGGTAAAGGATACTGACAACGAGATCCGGCGCTTTTTGCAAAGTGTAGAACAAAGCGAACAGGAGATACAAACCTTGTCCGAGAGCAACCCGGATCTTATGGATAGCGATATGGCCATCCTTAAAGCCCAGACCGCCATATTGCAGGACCCCAATTTCCACTCCAGGATCAAGGACAGCATCAAGAACGGATACAACGCTGAATACGCACTCAAGACCGCGGTGGAGGAATACATAGAGCTCTTCAACCGGGCGGAAAGCCTTTATTTGCAGGAACGGGGCAAGGACATCGAGGATGTGGGCAAAATGATCCTGTCCTATTTATTCAACTCCGAACAATCCCTGGATCAGGATGTAACCCGGGATACGGTGCTGGTTGCATCCGACATCACCCCTTCGGAACTGATCAAGATGAACCAGAAGGGAATACAGGCCCTGGTCCTTATACAGGGTGGACAGACAACGCATTCGGTCATACTTGCCAAGGCCTTCCAAATCCCCACAGTCATCAGGGCTGTCCAAATCCCGGACACGGCAAAAAACGGAGACTTCCTGATCGTGGACGGAAACTCGGGTATCGTGTTCGTAAATCCCTCCCAGGAGATAAAGAGTGAATACGATCGCCTGCACAAGGAACAAAAGGAACTGGAAGACAAGTTGCTCCCCTATGCCGCCCTTCCCGCGGAAACAATAGAAGGGGACAGACTGGAGATAGGTGCCAACATAGCCCTGCTCTCGGACATGGAACTGGTACTCACCCACGGCGCGGACTTCGTGGGGCTGTACAGGAGCGAGTTCCCTTTTCTGGCCAGGAGTTCCTTTCCCTCGGAGCAGGAACAGTACAATCTCTACGCTTCCATTGTGGAACGGGCGGAAGGCAGGAGCGTAACCATAAGGACCCTGGACGTGGGCGGAGACAAATTCCTCCCCTATCTGGACGCACCCCAGGAGGACAACCCCGCCATGGGTTGGCGCTCCATCCGCATATCCCTGGACATGGAAGAGGTCTTTCGGGAACAGTTGCGGGCGATCCTAAGGGCCGCCAATCAGGGCAGAGTGCGCATCCTGTTCCCCATGATAACTGCAGCTTCAGAAGTCCGCAGCATCCGAAACATACTGGGGGAAGAAATGCAAAGCCTGGAGAAAAGAGGAGGATCTCCGGGCAAGTTGCCGGAACTGGGGATAATGCTGGAAGTTCCGGGGACGGTGAAGATCCTGGACAAGGTCCTGCCCTTGTTGGACTTTGTCAGTATAGGCACCAACGACATGATCCAATATACCTTGGCAGTGGACCGCAACAACCCCAAGGTGGAACCCTGGTCCTCGCCTTTTCATCCTTCCGTGATAGGAATTCTGCAGGAATCCCTGGACAAATGTTTTGCCCATGGCGTGCCGGTGACCATATGCGGCGAGGCAGCCGGAACACCCGCCTTCGCCTATCTCCTGCTGGGAATGGGATTTAGCAAACTGAGCATGAATCCTACTTCCATTCCCTTGATCAAAAACACGTTCAAGCACGTGAGCAGTGAACAGGCCAAGCTGGATGTAGATGTTGTTTTTGGTATGGAGGAAGCGAAAGAAATAAGGGACTACCTGGAATCGAGACTACAAAAGTCAATGCCGCAATAAACTTTCTGCAAGATACTTTAAAACCCAGAGACCGCTAAGATCTCCGGGTTTTAATAAAGAACTACTAAAGTAACACCTTTTTCAGGGATTATACAGCAAAAAAGCCTTAATCAAACCTTAGGTCCAGGCAAAGGCCTCTTCCACACCCCATAGTTCCCAGACCCTACCTACCAGATCCGGTCCGGGCTTCAATGTCTGTTTTCCAGGACGCCACCCGGATGGAGTGGCCTCGGTTCCATTACTCTCTCTAACCTTTTGAAACGCCTGGATCTGTCGAATCGTCTCGTCCACGTTCCGGCCATAAGGAGGGGCCAAGACTTCGTAGCCCTGAATGATGCCGTCCGGGTCCATAATAAAACGTCCCCTGACATTTACTCCGGCATCATTGTCAAAGACTCCGAACATGGAACCCACTTTGCCAGCAGCATCAGAGAGCATGGGAAAGGGAACACCGCCTTGCACCATTTTGGAAAGTTCGTTTTCGTCCCACATCTTGTGCACGAACACTGAATCTATGCTCATACTGAGGACCTGTACACCCAATTCCTCGAGTTCCTTATTTTTGGAGGCAACTGCCGCCAACTCGGTAGCTCATACAAAAGTAAAGTCCCCGGGATAGAAACACAGGCTCACCCATTTACCCAAGTAATCGGAAAGATTAACATTTACGAATTTACCCTGATGATAGGCAGGTGCTGTAAAATCCGGTGCTTTTTGATTTATAGTAATCATATTCGCCTCCTCTACTTTTTCATCTGTATTGTTTACTTGTTCCTGTTCCGGTTTTTCCTTTTCCACCGGTCCTCCACTCGGCCTGGCACACCCTGCAGGTTTGCTTTCAGCCATAATTTACCTCCTTGGGATATTCAATTGCTATACTGGATCCTTCAAAATTAACATCCAGTACTTGTCCACTCACAACTTTTTCTTCCCCCAATAACGTGACTAAACGAATCTTTCCCCCTAAAAATTCCATATAGGATACATCCTGGAATATCAGTTCCTTTTGTTGATCGTCCACGTAATAAGCAGTTGCCAAACACATTGCAATACCTCCTGGTACAAAATAAATACAAAAATAGCAAAGGATCAAAACATAGACTGCACAATTTCCTGCATTCCCGGAGGCACTTTTTCCGCATTAATAGGCTCGCCACTTAGAGTCCGTCTGAATATCTCCTGATCCTGGGCAATACTACCGAGCACTCTAATCCCCTGATCTTCCAACTCTTTCTTTATCTGTTCAGATATATCGTTTGAAGGGCTCTTGTTTATCAGGGCAGCATAAGAAGCTATTTGGCTTTGTTCGCATAATTCTTTTATTTTTCCGGCAAGTAGAAGTGACTCCTTTGAGGGTTCCACCACGGTAAGTACAGTGTCCAAGCTAGTCTCCAATCCCCGGCCGAAATGTTCTATCCCTGCTTCCATATCCACTAACAAAACCTCGTTGTCTAAAAGGGATAGTTTCTTTAAAAATTCCCGGCTCAAAACACCCATAGGACAAGCACACCCCTCCAGGGATTGTTGAATCTTGCCAACAGCTGCCAAGTTTAGACTATCATCAGTTTGAAGATAACCTGCTGGAATATCATCTATCCTCAAGACCTCCTGCTGCAGGATACTCATCCCACCTTCGGAACTCTCCGAGGTCATAGCGGACTTCAACTTGTCCTGCACACTCTTCTTGCCACCCACCTGTTCCATCAAGGGAGTAGGAGGTGATTCAAAACCCAACATCAAGTAAAGGCTGGCATTGGACTCGTCAGAATCCACCACCAAAACCCTCTTTCCCTGTTGGACCAGACTCTTGGCTAGCAAGGTTGTTACCACGCTCTTGCCACTACCCCCTTTTCCACAAATAGCTATTTTCATAACTCCTCCCATCGCAGAAAAATTTAAATAGGTGCCTACAAGAATTTGTCTTTCTGTTTTTGATAACAGATGCCAAGCACTGCGTTTTGTTACTTCTTTATAAATAGTAACACTTGCAATCAGATAAAGTCAACTAGAACGAAGCTTCCACCTCGGAAGATCTTAATAATAATTGAGCAGTTGGCGGTGGAAATTGGCCAAATTGCCGCCATTGAAACTCGAATACAGCGACGAGATAGAGAGGACTCTTCCGGACCTTACCGGTGCTATAACCGTGGCACTGGCCAAGGTATTCAAGACCGTCAATCCGGATTTAAAAAATCCCCAGAGCGAAGACTGGGAAAAAGCCATCAACATCTTCCGTATCCTTGTCTAAAGCTCCCGTTTGTAAAAGCGGGAGCTTTTTTCTCCCCAAAATTGACTTTCCCTGATCGATATGCCAGATAGCTTGCTCAAGGAGATATCCTTTGGGCTCAATGATCCGGAGAGAGAAAAAAAGTTGATTTTGGCCTCTAAATTGGTTGAATCGGGACGAATTTCTACTGGCAGAGCAGCTCATTGGGTGGGGATCCCCAAACCACGCTTCCTTCAGGAAATAGGCCGTTACGGAGTATCTGCAATTACACTCGATGAACAAGCATTTAACGAGGATATTGCAAATGCCCGAAATGGTGTTTAATACATCTCCTGTCCAATACTTGTACCAACTGGGATTAATCGGTTGTCTTCATTCTCTTTACGGTAAGATTTATATACCCGAAGAGGTTATTTTAGTGATTGAAAATTGATCACTTTCCCACCAGTGACTGCAAGTCTTCCAGGATCATGTACAGGCAGGGGATTATCACCAGGATTATGGAAGTGGCAAACACGATTCCAAACCCCAGGGAAATGGCCATGGGTATCAGGTAGGCCGCCTGGCGCGAGGTCTCCAGGATTATGGGAGTCAGGCCTCCGAAAGTAGTCAATGTGGTCAGAACAATGGGCCTGAACCTCCTGATCCCGGCCATATGGATAGCCTCGAACGCGGATCTATTAACTCGGTTCTTGTTGGCAAAGTCTATCATGATCAATGAATCGTTTACCACCACCCCGGAGAGGGCGATAACACCCATCATGCTAATCAGGGAGAGATCGTATCCCAGCAGGATATGCCCGATAACCGCTCCCACGATCCCGAAGGGTATGGCACTCATCACGATCAGGGGCTGCAAGTAGCTGTTGAATGCCACTGCCAGGAGGGCGAAAATCACCAGGATTGCCAGCATGGCCCCACCCCACAGGGCCTGCGTTGATTCCCGCATTTGGGCCCGGGACCCCTGGAACTTCCAGGTGAGCCCGGAAAAGTCCGAGCGCAGGTCGGGAAGCAGATCGTTTTCAATAGACTGCATAACCCGGCCTATGGCCCTCTTGGGCTCCACGTCCATGCCCACGGTCACCACCCTGCGTCCGTCCCTCCTGTGAATGGAAGTAAATGCCTCCCCGCGCTTCATGCTCACTATATCCATAAGCGGGACTTCGGTCCCGTTTTTGGTCTGCACCACGAAATCCTGCAGGTTGTGCAGGGCCTGGCGTTCCGATTCCGGCATCTTGACCCTGATCTCCACCTCGTTGGTTCCCCGGAGCTGCCTGAGCGCTACCGCCCCGTAAAAGGAGTTCCGCAACTGTCTTCCCACCTCCGAGGGTGTAAGGCCCAATTTTCTGCCCTCGGGCAAAAGTTCGAAGTCAAACTGGGACTTGCCCCGGTTGTAATTGTCATTGACCTCGTGAACTGCATCAAATTTCTCTACCCTTTGGGAGAAAACTTGACTGGCCTCTTCCAGTACCCGGATATTGGAATGGCTGAGATCCACGCCGATATCGTCCCTGTGTCCACCCGGACCCCTCTCCGCCTCGAAAGTGATCTGGTCCACACCCTCTATATCCCCTATCTGGCTTCTCCAGAGCTTTATAACATCGGCAGCGGTCATATCCCTTTCAGCAGACGGCTTCATCACTATCTCCACGTCTATGAAGTCCTGCCCCCGGACGTTGGTCTTTATGCCCTCCGCAGCCCGTTGTAGATCGTGTTTCTCATACATCTTATGTGTGGACTCTGTTACCTGCATAGCAACCTTTCCCGCCTGTCTTGGAGTAGTACCCACGGGCAGGGAAACCCCTGCCTCTACTTCGTCCGCCGAGACCTCGGGCATCATTATCATGCCCATATGCCCACTGTATCCGTACCCACCCACGATCAAGAGTACTACCAGGGCAGCGCTTAACGTAATGTATCTGTTGTTAAGGCAGACCTTGAGAAAGGATCGGTAATAGCGATCCACGAAACTGTTGAAACTGCTGGCAAAGGACTGCTGCCAGTTATGCAGGTACCTGGCAGGGGAAACCGGCATTCTCCCGGAAGTGTGAGCAAGATGTGCCGGGAGGATAAACAGGGCCTCCAACAGGGATACTGCCAGCACGGTGATAACCACCGCTGACAGGGGCCACCAGAACTTCCCCATTGTGCCGGGCACGAACATGAGCGGCAGAAAGGCGACTATATTGGTCAGGATACTGAAGGTCACCGGTGCTGCTATATCCCGGGCACCCTTTATCGCAGCAGGCAGGAAATCGTATCCCTGCAGCCGCTGCTCGTAGATGTTCTCACCCACCACTATCGCATCGTCCACCACAATCCCCAGAACCACCAGAAATGCGAACATGGAGATCATGTTCAGGCTCACCCCGATCAGGGGCAAAAACATCAGTCCTCCCACAAAGGAGATGGTCATACCCATCATCACCCAGAAGGCCAAGCGGAACTCCAGGAACACTGCCAGGATGAAAAGTACTATTACTATGGCGATCACACCGTTTTCCACCAGCAGGGAAAGGCGCTCCTGGTAGTTCTTGGCCATGTTGCTGTCGATTCTAAGCTCAAGCCCGGGGGGGAGGGTGTCTTCAAAATCCTCGAGTTCGGATTTTACCGCTGGCGCGATCTCCAGGGGGGACTGGCTTCCCACCCGGTAAATCCCCAGTTCCACCGAGGGCTGCCTGTTGAACCTGGAATGGAAACCGCTTTCCTCGAAACCGTCCTCGATATTGGCTATGTCCTGCAGTGTGAGTGAGGTGCCTGTTTTGGAGGGCAAGATCTCGATTTTTGCAAATTCCTCAGCCCACTGCTTGCGTTCCTTCATCCGGAGCAGGATCTGGCCCTGGCTGGTATCTATATCCCCTGCAGGGATGTCCCGGCTGGATTGTTCTATTATATCCGCAACTTCACCCGGGGTCAGGTCGTACCTGCGCAGTGTCTGTTTGGGTATTTCCACGTGTGTAACGTAATCCGGGACATGTTCTATATCCACCTGTGAAATCTCGTCCCTGTTCAAAAGCCGGTCCCGCAGCCTCTCGGAAACCTTCCTCAGGGTCCAGGGATCTGTATTCCCGTATATACCGATTTCCATTACATCGATCTGCCTGGAGAGCAGCTCCACATCCGGCTCGTCTATATCGTCCGGGAAGGTGCGGATGCGGTTTATGGCCTGATCAATGTCCTGAAAGGCCTTCATGCGGTCAATACCGCTGACCAGCTCCATTTGTACCGTGCCGGAGCCCTCGCGGGCAGTGGAAGTGATCTCCTTTATCCCGCTAACACCCTTGACTGCTTCCTCCACGGGAAGCAGTATTCCGCGTTCCACTTCCTCCGGGGAAGCACCCGGATAGGTAACACTGACCTGGACTATATCCAGCTGGAACTGCGGGAAGACTTCCTTTTGTATCTGGAAGGCGGTCCAGATTCCACCTCCCAGGAGGATGAGCATAATCAGGTTGGCTGCTATGGGATTTTTGGCCATCCATTGTATCGGGCCCCTTCCGGGGTCAGTTTCTGGCGAATGTCTGAAAAAGTCGTTCATTGAGTTATCAGTTGTAAGTTATAAGTTGTAAGTTGTAAGTACAGACCTCTGCCTTAACTTAAATGGCCGATGGCCTCGCCACGAAGGTCTTCGTTGACGAGATTGCCCATATTGCCCAAGCACGAACTAAATTGTCTAGCCGGGGATCAATTAGAGGTCTTGCGCCGCAGCTTGGTGCCGTTAACCACAGTGGTCAGATTGGTGGTAACCACCTTTTCCCCGTCTTGCAGCCCGGAGCTGATATAGGCATTTTCCTTGTCCCGGAAGTGAATATCCACGTCCCGAATCTCCAGCTCTCCCTTATGCATCACCCAAACTGTATCGTTCTTGCGAACAAACTCCCGGTTCAAGCGAATAGAATTCCGGATTTCCTCCGCCCGGATGCGGGCCTGTACATAGGCTCCGATTATCATCACCGGCTTGTCCGGGGAATCCAGTGCCAGGGGATCTTCCACGGATATTAGCACCCTGGCCATGCGGGTGCGGTCCTCCAGGGAGCCCACGAACTTGTAAACGCGCCCCTGGCGGAACTGGCCCTCTCCCCAGGCGGCGCGGTCCCGGATCTTCACTTTGGCTCCCTCTTCCCCGTCTTGACTGGGGAAGGAAATCCTGCTCAACTTGGACACCGGTACAGTGGCCTCCACCCAGTAGGTATCCACCCCTACCAGCCTGGCCAGGTTCTCCCCTGCAGAAACCTGGGAACCCGTGTTCGCGTTCCTGCTTATGATATGGGCGTCAAAAGGGGCCTCAACACTGGTCCTTTTCAGTTCCAGCCTGGCCTGGTCCACCGCTGCCCGGGCAGAGTTCACCCGCGCCAGCGTGGAATTCATCTGGGGTTGTCTGAGCACGAGTGCCCTTTTCTCCGCAGGCAGGGCCTTGTCCAGGGTTTGGTAATCACTCTGTGAAACATCCTGTTTCCCCCTCTCTATGTTCAAGTCCGCCTTGGCCTGCCGCAGTTCGCTCTTTCTCTGCTCCAGTGCGTTTTTGTAGTCTTTTGGATCTATGCGCAGAAGTGTCTGGCCTTTTCCCACCATACTCCCGGGAGTAAAATCCTGGGAGCGCTCGACTATCCTCCCGCTCACCCTGGGCCTTAAAATAATGTCACGGGCAGGGGCCACCGTGCCCATGACCTCGATCACCGGCCTGAAATCCCCTTTTTCCGCTTCGGTTACATCCACCAGCATGGCGGTTTCCCTACTTGCACTGCTGCGGGTGGCAGTGGGCTCAGTGGAGAAAATAACTGCAATCACCCCCGCACCGATCAGAAAGAGAACCGCGCAAACAAGCAAAGTGCCCTTCCAGCCCAGGTAGCTGTTCTCCTGCGTGTTCATATCAACTCCCATCCAGTCCTTTCTAAAGGTCTAGACAACGAATGAGGAAAAATTCTTGTTCTTAAAACACTGGCAATCTCGTCAACGACAACCTTCGTTGCGAGCAAAAGCTTATAAAAACAGTTTCTTACTTACAACTTACAACTTACACATAAACAGTCTTTCATGCTACTACTCCGTGGTTTCAAATCCTCCAGCCAGTGCCCGGTAAAGGGCTATCCTGTACTCCAGGCGCTGCAACCTGGCGGAGACCAGTTCCCTTTGCAGCGACTGTGCCTCGGTAAGCGCGTTTAATACATCTGTATATTCTGCCATACCGTTGTAGTATTCCAGCCTTTCCTGCCTGTGGGTCTTTCTGGCCAACTCCAGTTGCTCCCTGATTCTTTTGATGCGCTCCAACTGTTTTTTCTCCTGCACCAGCGCATCCTCCACTTCCCGGAAGGAGGTGAGAATCGCCTGCCCGTATTCGTACAGGCGCTGCTTCCTTAACGCCCTGGTTCTCTCCACTTCCGCCTCGCGCCTTCCGGCGTCCAGAAGCGGGGCAACCAGGCTGCCGGTAAAGGACCTGGCCCAGTTCCGGAAAATATCATTGAAATCGTCCTCTGTTGTGGAAAGGGAAGCGGAAAGCGTAATCCGCGGGTATTGATTGCTTATTGCTGCTGCCACTTCCCTGTCCGCTGCCTTTAGCTGGTTAAAGGCAGACCTGACGTCCGGGCGTCGCCTGACCAGTTCCGCGGGAATACCGGTATCCGGCAAAGGGGGGAGCTCGGGCAAGTACGCTTCGCAGTAGTCCAAATCCTTCTGCGGGGCTCTTCCCAGCAGCACCGCCAACTGGTGTTCCAAAACTCCTGTCCTGGACTGTATTGCCTGCTCTTGCTCCAGCGTTGACTCCAGAAGGCTCCTTTGGCGAAGCACATCCCCCCTCCTTGCCTGTCCGGAATTAAAGCGCCTCTGCACCAGCTCTACCAGCTCGCGGTTGGTGCGCACCTGTTCCCGGACAATTCCCAGGCGCTCCCTCGCCTCGGCAATCCGGTACCAAGTGCGGGCCACTTCCGCGGACAGGGAGAGTGCAGCGGTTTGATATTCGTTTCTAGTGGCGTTGACCCGGTATCTCTCTGCCTGTACACCGGAACTTATCCTTCCCCACAAGTCCACTTCGTACTCCGAACTCAGACCAAGCTGAAGCCGCTCCTGCACTTCAGAGTTCTCTCCGCTGATCTGTGCCTCGGTAAAGGCATCCAAATCCGGGAACAGGGAGGAGGATTCGCGATCCACAACCGCCCGGGCCTGTTTTAGCCTCTGCCAGGTAGTCTTGAGGTCGAAATTCCCGCCAAGCCCTTGCTCTATCAACTCGTTCAGCTCCCTGTCCTCCAGGGCCTTCCACCATTTATCCGGGACCACTGCAGTACCGGATTCCGAAAATCCCGCCTTTGTATCAACATCCGGAGACAGGTCCCCGGTGTGTTGACAGCCCATGGCAAGAAGTACACCCAGCACAGCTAAAACTGTTTTTGACATAAAAGAAAATTTCATAATAGATATACATCCTACAAGACAACAAGCCGGAAATTCATTGATACTTAGATGACAAAGATTAACAACTGTATTTACAAAATCAAGCATTTATCAATCTTGTTAACAGCGCAACATAAAGTAGTGTTCTAGATGGAGATGAGTATGTCAAACAATATCAGAAAGCAAGAAAAGTTTCAGTTGTGTGGATGGATCCTGTTTTTGGTCTCCGCGGTGTTCTTCATGGCCTCCAGTGCCAAGAGCGGGGATATATTGGGCCTGATCGGGGGAATCTTGTTCTTCATCGCCTGTATTGTCTTCCTGATACCCCTTGCCAGTCCCGGGGAATAAACAAACCGCGTTTCTCCCGAATTGTACCTGACCAGGAGCAAAAATTACAAGCTGAATATCTCGGTGTAGACATTTTCCAGATCCACGTAGAGCATACGCTCACGTAGATCGCTCCCCTTGCCCAAAAGGATTTTTATTACTTCAGTAGCCTGCAAACTGGCTATCAGTGCAGGACTTACCACGGGAACACCCAACCTGTCCTGGAGTTCTTCCCCATCTTCACCAGTTTCCTCTTCTCCGTACAACAGGCTTAGACCCCGGTCTTCCGGAAACACCGTCATGAGCCTGCCTTCAAACCCGGACACCGCAGCGTGGCAAAAGGGAATTCCCAGTTTTCCAGCCAACTTTTCCAGGAAGAACCGGTCCCGAATATTATCCAGTGCATCCACAATCACCTGCATACCGGACCAGTTTTCTACATCTATTGCCACATCACCGTGTATAACATCCATTTCTACCCCGGGATTCATGTTGCGAACACTTTCTTCACTCACTTCAGCCTTGGAACGATTCAGGCTGTCAACCCCGGCGAATGCTTGCCTGTTAAGATTGCTTTGATCAAATACATCCTTGTCTATAACCAGCAGGTAGCCGATTCCGAGCCTGGCCAAAAAACTGATAACAAAACCGCCCAAACCTCCGGCACCAACCACGGCCGCCCCGGATTCGGACAATCTGAGCTGTTCCCGGAGGGAAATACTCTCAGTATTGCGCAGATAGCGAAGAGGCCACACACCCTCCCTCATAGCACATGTATACACTTCCCTGGGATGAGATCCGGTTTCTTCTGCTATCTGCAGGGCAACACCCTCTTCCATCACCTTGACTTTACCCTGCACTGAATCTGTTACAACACTTGCACTGTCCCTGCACATCACCCTTAAATCAAAGCTAGTAAATTTCTGCATAAGATCCACCTTGTCAAAAAAAACATATTGGATTATTATTTTAATACACTCTGTTATACAAACAAGGTTTCAAAATGCAAATCCAAGTCCAACTTTTTGCTACACTTGCCACGTATCTACCTAAAGGTGCACATGGAAAAGGGGTAGACCTGGAGGTTCCCCAGGGCAGTACCATACAGCAAGTGCTGGAGCAATTGCAAGTCCCTTTGGAATCGGTAAAACTAATTTTCAAAAACGGGGTTCATGCCCAAAAAGATAGTTCGCTGCAGGAAAACGACCGTATTGGTATCTTTCCGCCTATCGGTGGAGGATAAATCCTGTACGACACCCTTTTTTGCAAACTATCATCATTAACCATGGAATAAAATCCATATAGAATAAATCGAATAAAATCTCCCATAATTTGATTTATCCGATTCTAACACAAATATTGCCGAATAATTGGAGAAAAATCCCTTGCAAGTAACCAAATTTGCCATCCCTGAAATCATATTCGGGTCCAACAGCCTGGAATATGTGGTTCCCTGCGCCATACGCAACGGGGCCAAGAAAGTACTTTTGATAAGCGACCCTGGAATTGAAAAAGCGGGCTGGGTAGACAATCTGCTGGAGTTTTTTGAATCCGGTAAATTGAACTGGGTATACTACAACAGTGTAGATTCCAATCCCAGGAACTATCAGATCGAGGAGGGTGCAAACTTCTATTTGCAGCAAAGAGCTGAT
>JGI1684J13235_1000615_pt1 | contig 13071 bp, 15 predicted proteins | sample PonA232FremontCA_2_FD_13235 | JGI IMG/M metagenome (IMG submission 13235) | reverse complement strand
CGCCGAGACGATCGCGTCGACGTCGTCGCGGATGTCGAACCGATACTGGAACTCGTCGGCGACCGGCTCGTCGAGGATGTCGGTGCGGGTGTGGTACTCCCGGTGCGTGTTGGGGAGGATCGGCCGGAACTGGTCGGCCCATGTTGCGACGCGGTCGGCCGCGTCGGACGGTGCGCTCTCCGGGTCGAGTGCTGCTTTTACTACGTGTGACATAAGTCTGATAACTGCGGGCGTTTAGCGAGCGATTCTGCAGCGTCGAGTGAGATACCGCGACACCGAGTCCCTCATAGGGTCCCTACGTCGAAATTATCCCAGTCATGGCCCGTATCGTCTGCTCCAAGTACCAATTCAGTAGAGGGGTCTATCTCAGTATCGACAACTGACCCCTTATCTTCCCCATCTACAAATACTGTGAATGTCCCGTCGTCCTCGCGCTCGACGCGGTACGTGTGCCAGTTCCCGTCGTATGTCCCGAGGTCGAGAAGTTCGGTTTTGGTCCCGTCGACGAGCTTGTCTAACGTCCGCCGGTAATTATTGTTCTCGTTTTTGTGATTGATGGAGTACGCGTTACTCGGCCCGGTCGTGTCTGACGCCGACCCGTCGCTGGCGAAGTGCGTCTTCGACCCGTAGAAATTTGGGTCGTGTCGGTGGTCCCATTCCCAGTACCCATACGCATATTCTCTTAGACGCGCGATTTTACTCCCGCTGCCCCCGCCATCATTTTCGAGGTAGTTGTTCGCCGCCGACCACGAATCTGAGAGAACTGTCCAATCATCGTAGTTCCCATCATTGAAATCGTCTTGCCAAACTGCGCTGTCGGGTATTGCAGGGCCGCCGACCGTCCGTCCGCTCGCTGGAGCCGTCCGATCGTTGACAGACACCGTTCGTCTCGCCATCTTTAGACCACCCGGTAGCCGAAGTGCGATCCGACGCCCGGGTCGGTGTCAGCGTCCCCGATGGCGCTCCCAGAGTCGTTCTTCGCCCGGAGTTTGAACACCTGCGTCGAACCACTCGTGTTCTGGTACGAAGCAACCGGCGCGCCCGTGTCCTGTGTGTTCGTCGTGTTTGCAGCCGCTTGGACTGTGTCCGCGCCGTCGACGAGCTCAACGTCGAGGCCGGTCGGGGCCGTGTGATCCGCAGCATCGTACGCACCCCACCGGTAGACCTCCAGCGTCTCGGTATCGTCGACCGGGACGGGGATCTCGATGGACTCGCCAGTGTCCAACTCTGCCGCTGGGAGTCGGTCGGGATCGTCGACGACGAGCTCCGGGCTCGTCCCCGTATTTAGCGGTATCCAGCCGTTTGTATCAGCATCCCAGCGGTAGATGATGTTCTGGTTGAGTACGTCTGCTTTCGCACCGTCGAACGGCCCAGGGTCAGGCAGGTCAGCGAAAGTATCGAACGAAACGATCACCTGCTCTTGGAGCTGTCGCCAGTTCTCATCGTCGACGACGGCACCCCAGATATCTCTGTATTCTTCGGGGTCGCTGGCCTCGCTTAACAACGCGAAGCCAGCCCACTCTGTGCGCGGTGGCTCTGGATAGTCGTAGCTCATGGTGAGTTGTGTCTGAAAATCCGGCTGGGTCTGGATCTCGGCCCCAGCGAAGCGTCATCGACGTCGAGGTCGGTGGTGTGTCTATACCTCGCGAGCTGTCTCGCTAAGCGAACGCTCGATCTGGTCAATCACCTCACCCGCCGAGAGCCGCGCGCCGAGCGTAAGCGAGATCTCGCCGGCGCCCTCGTCGATCGAGCGGATCTCGAAGCGCTCGTCGCCGGGGCTCGGTAACTGACTGGGCGCGATCGCGTCGACAAGCGCGAAGCCAGCCTCTCGCTGCGGGATGGTCACCTCGGCCTCCCACTGCGGGCTGTCCAGCTCGTCGAGGATGAACGACGCCGCGCCGGCCGCACCCGCATCTGAGCGGATGGCGTTGAGTGTCTCGACGCGGTGGTTCGCAAAGCCAACATCGCGCTCAGTCGACCCGACAGGCTGCCACGAGTAGTCGATGAGGTAGTCCTGCCCGGCCGTCATGGCGCCGTCGTCCGTGATCGACAGCCGGCCCTCCTGATACGCCATCTCGTAGTCGCCGACTGTCTCGTCGCCAGACGCCTCGACCGACTCGAACTCCGTCCCATCCGGCGCGTAGACGCGCTCGCTGTTGGCCTCGATCCGATCGTTCGCGAGGTCGGTCCCGCTCAGACTCCCGGTGAAGCCCTCGCCCTGGGTGTCCTGTGACTTGCCGTAGACGGTCGCGCCGGAGAGCTCTCGCGAGAGGTCCTTCGTCACCTCGTACTCAGCGATGTCGGGGTTGGCGTCGGATGTCCGCTGGCCGACCTGCGTGACGATGATGCGTGGCTCCTCGAGGTCGGCGTCCCACTGCACCTCCCAGATGCAGTTTGCGCGCTTGGCCTTCGACACAAGGACCTCCTGAATCGGATCGTCGATCGACTCGCTGATCGACGGGCTGCCGAGCGCGTCGTACTCGATAGCGAGCTCGGAGAGCGACTGCGGGACCGTCCGGTAATTGGTGTACCACGTCTCGACGCCGTCGTTGGGACTGTCGCCTTGACCGGCGTCTGCGCCGCCGATCACAACGCGAGCGATGAAATCGCGCGTCGACGACGCGAAGTCACGATCGATGGTCGTCGCGTTCGCAGCGGCCTGGACATCCGTCTCGATCGGGCCGACACCCACGGCCTGCTCGTTGGTCGTATCAGAGACCGTCGCGTCGAGTGTTGCACCGGTCGCGCGCTGGATGGGCTGGATGCGGAAGTCGATCGTCTGTGGCGAGTAGACGCCGGGCGGCCCGTCGAGTCGTTCGTTGCTGTCGAGCGTGTTCGCGAACGTCGATGGGTCCCACTCGCGCTCGTCGACCACCGCAGGCATGTCGAGATACATCGATCCCTCCGGGCCAAGCTGAGTGGGTATCGATGGGTCCGAGCCCGACGCCTCAACCCGGAGCGTGTGCTGTCCGGGGTCGAGGTCGTCGATCTCGTCGACAGTCCGCGACCCGACAAGGTCGCTAATCTCCTTCCACTCGACGCTCTTGTCGCTCTCGTCCGCAGTCTGTCGTGCGATCGAGCCGATCTTCTGCCCGTCGAGGTAGATGAGGAGGAAGCCGTCGTAGTTGTAGGACGCACGGAACCAGACGCCGACGTGCTCGCCCGGGATGCGGTAGTCGGTCTCAAACGTCCACTCGCTCGACCGTTGCTCGCCGACGTCAAACTCGACGGCGTTACTCGCGGTCCAGTTGACGGTCGAGTCGTTGACGATCCCAACGCCGGCGGACTCGATCTCCGGCAGCGGCGTCATCACGCTGGTCCGCCGCGGCTCGAGGGTGTCGAACCCCACGTCGATCGGGTCGGTCAGCTCGTTGATCTCGGCGTAGTTCCGGAAGTCCGCCCGGTTCGAGAGCGTGCCGAACGACTCGCCGTCCGTCGCGGGCGCCGGATCCACCGTGTACGCGTAGCCCGACGCCTCGAGGACATCCCGCATCACGTTGTGCGCCGACCGGTCGCGCACCTCGTCCTGGTAGCGCGCGCTCAGGCTTGTCCCCCCGCGCCCGACCAGCTCGACGTAGTCGCCACCCGACCCACGGGCGATCCGCGGGTCGGAGAGCTGCTCGATCGGGAGGCGCTCGCCATCGCGCCACACGCGCATCGGTTGGCGCTCCCACTCCTCGTCGAGCCACTTCGCCGCGCGCGGCACCGGGATCGTCACCTCGGGCGTGCCGTTGAGCCGCGGGGAGGCTTCGACGTCGGCGAGGATCGTCGGCTCCACGGTGCCCTCACCGTCGGGTCGCTCGATCTCGACGTGCCAGCCCGACGCCTGGACGCCCCGCGGGGCAAGTCCGAGCGCGTCCGTCGTGGCGACCGCCGTTCCCGGCGACTCGGCGTCTGTCGCCACGGGGTAGAGCCCGTCGCCGAACGTCCCGTCACCGTATGCCCCCGTCGACTCGGCGTCTGTCGCCACGGGGTAGAGCCCGTCGCCGAACGTCCCGTCACCGTATGCCCCCGTCGATGGTCTTGAGGTCAGCGCCGTAACCCGGAATTGTGTCGTCGTGTCGGGCGAGGTGCCGGCCGTGTACTGCTTGACGGCCGGGCCCGTTGTCGTCACCTCGCGCCACGCGCTGAACTCCGACCCGTACTCCCGTCGCTGCTCGACGAGCCAGCCGCCCGTGCTGTCGGCGTGTGCCTGCCATCCGAGTTCGACTGTCGTCTCGTCCTGAACGTCCGCGAGCAGCCCCTTCCGGCGCGCTGTCGCTTCATTCGAGAGCGCCGAGTCCGCGCCGCCCGCGTAGACGGCCTGAATACGGTAGTGGTGTTTCGTCGACGGGTCTGCGTCGTCGGCGTAGGACTCCGTTGTCGCCGTCGCGATCTCGGTGTAGTCGCTGACAGCCGTCCCGCTGGTCGGCGCGCGCAGCACTCGGTACTCGGTCGCGTCGGGTGCAGCGTCCCACGACAGATCAACCGGGTCAAAGGTGCCGCCGGTCGCGACAAGGTTCGACGGGTCGGTCGCGACTGTCTCTGTGAGCACCCAGTCGGACGTGTTGTCCGGATTCGTTGCCCGAACGCGGAACTGATGTTTGTTGGCCTCTCCAGCGCTGTACGTTATCGACTCGTCGCTCGTTGTCGTGACTGCCTCGAACGCGCTGCCGTCGACCGACACTTCGACGTCGTACTCGGCTCCGCTGACGCTCGCCCACGACACATCAATCTCGCCATCGTTGACAACCGTCTGGCTGACGTTGTCCGGCGGGCTGACATCGGGGAACTGGACGACGACTTCGCCGTCGCCAGCCGACCCGCCGCCGTCGGTTGTTTCGATGACGGTTACGCCGCCGCCGGTTGTTGCGCCACCCGCCCCACCTGATCCTACTCCGAAGCCGGTGTCTGGGGTGCCGTCAGCACCGTCACCGCCAACGCCAGCACCGGCAGCATCAGCACCGTCCTTTGCATACGCCTGTCCACCAGCGCCGCCTCGGGCACCTCCGCCACCACCTCGTTGACTTTCGAAGTCGCCGTCCCAACCACCGCCACCGCCGCCACCGCCGGCAGCAACAAGTTCAACACCGTCAGACTGCCGCGTAACAACAGTTGCGCCGCCACCCCCACCGCCGGCGGAATCATTGCCCCAAAACGACCCGCCGTCGCCACCGTCTCCGGCAGGAGACGGACCACCAGCCGGCGCATTTCCGCCGCTTCCAATCTCAATCACTAACGTCGTTCCGCTGTCGACCTCTACCTTCGCATACCCGCCCCGCCCTCCACTCTCGCCGTCTGGTCCACGACCGTCGCCACCACCAGCGCCGAACACTTCGACGGTCGCCGGAATCGAGAGTGTATATGTCTGCGTGCTGTTCGGTGTGTCGAATGTGGGCATCCTATCGCACCTCCTGGCGCTCGACGAGCGTCTGCTCCACGCCCGGATCGACGACGCGCCCCGATGCGATCGGCTCGACGAGGTCGTACAACGCCGGCGGTAGTGGCCCGCTCTCCGAGGGCGGGATCGTCACCAACACGTCACTCCACCCGCGGAACAGCCGCAGATCGAGCCGGAACACGTCGCCCGCTGCGTCGCCGGCGACGGCCTCGAACTCGACGAGCGCGTGGATGCTCGCCTGCCCAATCCGTGTGAGGTCGACGTCGACCGGCACCCAGTCCGTCGCGATGTCCTGGTCGTAGCTCGGGAGGTCGACCGTGGCCCAGCTGTCCGTGGCCGTGTCCCAGCGCTCGGCCGTGAGCGAGGCCGACTGGTCGCCGGCGTCGGGCTCGTCGAGGCGGACGCGGAGCAGGCCGTTCTCGAGGACGCACTCGGCGCTTGGGTCGAACTCGTGGGCGGTGTTGAACACGCGTTGCCACGCGACGACGCCGTCCTCATCTCGGATGCTCGCATGACCGTGCGTGTCCCAGACGCCCGGGTCGACGTCGCCCTGCAGGTCGTACGGGAGGTCGTAGAGAATCGTTGGGGTCGATCCCGGCAAGTCGGCCGTGTCGATGAGGTCGACGTCGCCGTGCTGCGCGGTGACGGTCTGGGTCGGCGTCGGCGTCACTCGGTCGGTCGGCGACGACTGCGAGTTGACGGCCTGGACGCGAGTGGCCGAGCTCGGAATGCCGACCAGCGACGTCGAGTTAGTTCCGTACGGGTTGGTGAGGTCGTCCGAGTCCGAGACCTCAACGCCCACCCAGTGCGTGTTTCGGGTGCCTTTCTCAGTGAGATTCGCGCCGACAGAGATCGCGCCGGCAGCCTGCGGCATCACCGGGTCATCATCGACGAGTTCTGCGGTGTAGTACGCGTCCGACGGCTGTGACGCTTCAACAGCCGCAAACGATGCGGCCTCGATGTCGTTTGACGAGAGGATCTCCCGGAGTTCTTGGGCCATCCGCTCAGCGTAGCGCCCACGATAGTCGACGTCGAGGCGGATGTCTGAGGCCTCGCCCGAGATGCGCTTCACACGCCCGCCACCGCCGAGTACGCTCTGTCGAGAGAGTTGCGCGCGGGACGCATCGAGGCGGTTGCTCGCGATGCTGCTCTCGGAGATCTCCGTCCGGTAGTAGCGGCGAGTCATCGGGTATCCCTCGCGACCGCGTCGATCGGGTCGCCGGCGTCGATCGCCTCGATACAGGTGATCGATCCATCCCACGTCGACATCGACTGGCCCGGGAAGTCCGCGCCGGGGTTCTCGAAGACAACCTGAAGCGGCTCGTACACGCCGCCCTCGCGGTACTGGCCGTACCGGAGTGTCGCCGGGCCGTCACCGACGATCCCCGCGCCGGGGAAGAGCTCCCCGCTCACCGAAGAGACGCGCGTGTTCCGCAGCCACCAGAAGAGGCAGGCCATCTGTCGCGTCGGGTGTTCGCCTGTCGCGTCGCTCTTCGTGAACGTGTCTGGATCGCCTGTGTCGCCCCACTGGAGCGGGTTACCGTTCGGGCCGGTCGCGCCCTCCCAGCTGTTGAAGTCGATGGTGACGGCGAACTGCGACCCTCCGAGGTTGATGAAGAGGTCCTTGTTGATCGGCGCGTCGACGAAGTCGCCGATCGTCCCGTCGACGAGGGCGAGCAACGATTGTCCGGGTGTAGCCCGGATTTGTGTCCGCTGCTCGGGGCTGATCTGGAGTCCTTCCTCGCCGCCAGTGAACATACAGAATTTTGCTTCTCTCCGCCCTGTCCCATCCGGGTCGCCCTCGATCTCGATGGAGGCGATACGGTCGGCTACTGGTAGGTCGGTCATGGAGTATGAATGGCTTCGATGTGGTCTGCTGGCCGAACCTCTTTATCAGCGCGCTACGACGTCGCCGATATGGCGATCGGGATGCATCCGCGGGAGTGGGTGGTAGAAACGATGGGTCTTTTCGGCTCTGTGGTTGCTGGCGTTACTGCGTACTCTCGCGGAGACTTGATGCTGGGGATCTCGGGCGGACTGATCCTGATCCTGACGCTCTATGTGACACAGATACGAAGGGCAAAGTCCATCAGCGTACGCGACCGCTGATCTCGCGGTTGAGCTCGCGGAGCGCCTCACGCTTGGCCTCTTCGGCAGCACGCTCAACCTCTTGCCGGGTAGCCCCCTCGACCGTCACGTTTGACTCTACGTTGATGTCGTTGCGCTGTTGCGGGTTGTTGTCGGTGGTGTTGCCGTCGAGGAAGTTGCTAATCGCGTCCTCGATGCGACTCGCCGCGTCCTGAAGCGCCTTCCCCTGGGCCTGACGGCCCTCTGCTGAGAACACAGATCCCGGGTACTTGTCCTCCGGTATTTCAGAGAGGTTTGCCCAGTCTGGGGTACGCTGATTAATCGCCTGCCGCCGTTGATTCAGGCCTTCGGGATCAGTCACACCCACTCCTTCGGGTGTGAGGAACGCACCTCCAGAAGCCGCTGGCCCTGCTGCCGAGCCACCAATATTTTGAATTGCCTTGATACCAGCAAACCCAGCAGCGGCAGATGCCCCTCCAAGGAGCATCTCTGGAAGTCCAATTGAGCTACCGATCCCGTCTGCTACCCCGTCAGTCGACAGCTCCGGAGTGCCAATCTCGATAGGCACCCAGTCCGGCTGCGGAGTCTCGACCGGCTCAGGGTCTTCGACCGGCTGCTCTTTTGGATCCTCCACCGGCTGCTCTTTCGGATCGGCGACTGGCTGTTCTTTCGGATCCTCGACTGGCTGCTCTTTCGGATCCTCGACTGGCTGCTCTTTCGGCTCTCCAACCTCAACCGGGTCGGGCTCGACGACGTCGAGTGGGTGCCAGTCCGGTTCAGGCGGCGGCGGGAGGTCTGGAAGTTCCGGCCAGGAGAACTCCGGCAGCGACGGCCACGAGAAGCTCGAGAGCACGCTCGAGAGCGCGCCGATCCCGAGCAGCGCCCCACCGCCGAGGATCGCCGCTCCGCCACCGAGGAGGCCGCCGCCGGCGCGGGCAGCGCGGTCGAAGTTGCCCTCTTCTTGTGCGTTGACCAGCTGCTCGAGCAGTCGATTCCGCTCTCGCGAGAGCTCGTGTTCCTCCTGCCACTCGGCCTCGATGTCGGTCTCCTCGAACGTCTCGCTCAGCTCCTCGATCGACGATGTCTGGTCGGTCAGCAGTTGGCGCTGTCGTGCCCGGTCGCGAGCAGCGACCTCGCTGCCGCTGCCGGCGCCGGACACCTCCGCCTGGACGTCGAGCGGGACTGAGGAGAGCGCGTCCTCGACGTCGGCCTTGGCCTCGGTGAGCGACCGGTCGTCGATGACGACGTCGACGGTGTTCTGCGTCTCGAACTCAGTCACCGTTGATCACCTCAACTGGCGGGTTCTGGAGGTAGGGGAAGGCGGTCATGAGGAGCTCGACATCCTCCCAGCTGAACTCATCGAACTGTGCGGGCGAGAACCCGCAGTACATCAGGATGGCTCGTCCGAGGTGGGTTCGTCCGACACGTCCTGCTTCCTGGCCGCGACACGCTCGGAGTAGCTCTTCCGACGCCCGTTTCCCAGGGTGTTCTCCTCGGTCACGCGGTTTGCGATCCACTGCGCGACGTACGGATCTGGTGTGTCGCGGACGGCCGCGATGCGGTCCTGAAGGCTCGCGTCGGCGTCGAGGAACGGCGCCTCGACGAGGCCAGCCCCGGCCCAGTAGTTGTCGAGCATCGCCTCGACGTCGACATCGCGACCGGCGCGCTCGGCCTGCTCCTTCGCGCGGCTGATCAGGCCGGTGAGCTCTGCCTTCTCCCCGGGCGTGAACGCACGGATCGACCACGTCGCGTCGGCCCCGTACTCGTCGAGTGCCTCCTCGAGGGCGAACATCTGCTGTTCGACTTCGCCGGCCAGCTGCTTGGCCTGCGCCGACGTAATCTCGCCGTCGACTTCGGCCTCAGCGATCGAGTCGAGGCGGTCGGCGAGACGGTCGGCCTCCGCTTCAAGGTCAAGTTCGATGATGTCGCGCGGCATCACTTCGCCTCCGCGGCCGCCGCTTCGGCGACCGCTGTCAGTCGGTCGATAGTGAGGTCGTTGCCGTCGGTGAGGTCTTCCTCGGCGTTCCCGATGTTGTCCCACGAGTGGGTGGAATGAGTGATCCCTTCCATCGGGAAGCGGAGCGCGTTCGCACCGGGCGACTCGAAGGCGAGCTCGCCGTCGGCCGCACCGTCGACGGTGGTCGCCGGACCGTCAGCAGACCCGAGTCCGAGCTCGAGCAGGTCGGTGTCCATGACGACTGAGCTCAGGTTCAGCGTCGGCTCGGGGTTGCCGATCACGGCCGCATCGGGATGGCGTTCCCACCCACGCTGGGGACGAGCGCCATTCGTGACCGACAGCGTCGCCGACTGCGGCCGCACGATCTCGGTTCCAGTCGGGATGTTGATCGACCCACCGTGGAAGATGAGCGGCGTCCCGTCCACCTTCGGCTGCGTTCCGGGAGTGAACGACGTGTTCGGCGTCTCATCCCCGTAGAAGCCAGTTAGCGAGACGCTCACAGGGTCGCCGATAGAGATCTCGACGTCCATCTGGCTGAAGACGACACCCGAGAGCGCTCGCTCGGCGAAGCCGTTGACAAGGTCGGCGCCGATATACCATCGCGCCGACTGCATCTCGCCTTGGACGAACTCCCACGTGTAGCTGTAGGGCTCCGACGACTCGCCGCCGGCGGTCGGCGGCTGCCCGAACACTTGGTTGAGGAACCACGGGTCGACGAGCTCGAACGACAGCGAGAACGCGCCGTCGAAGACGCCCTCGACCGTCTCCTCCGTCTCGTTGCTCCAGTTACGCTGGCGAGTCGGGTCGTTGTCGAACTCCAGCGTGTCGATCGTCCCGTTTCGCCCCGGCGTCTTGTACTTCGAGTCCGACGGGTCGGCGCCGTAGTCGCCGACCGGCTCGTGGACGAACGCGACGTCGACGTTACCGCCGGTAGTCATCTGTGCCTCCGCCTCCGTCAGTCGTGTTGGTCGTTGGAATCATGGTCTGTGGTTAGCTGTCCGCGTAGCCGTCGAAGCGGACGTCGACGCGGTAGTCGTAGAAGTCGGCGTAATCGCGACTGCGGTTCGTCCCGTTCTCCAGAAACACGGTGTGGTAGCCGCGCCCGGGGACGTCCGGATGCTCGTCCGACGCTTGGAGCGCGTCCCGCACCAGCCGGTAGAGCGTCGTGAAGTCGATGCCATCCTGGCCGTCCGGGTCGACGTGTCCGTGTTCGCGATGCGTGAGCCCCTCGACCCGCAGCGAGACGATGGCCTCGGCGTTGTACTCGTTGCCGAACCCGCCGTGTGACTCGTCGTCGTCGGTGAGCGCGGCGCTGATGTAGTTCGACTTCTTGAGGTCGCCCTTTCGCTTCCGGACACCGGCGCCGTCGTAGATGTCCGACTCGTTGCGGTCGACCCGGCGGACCGGGACGGCGACATCGGAGACATCGGCCACGCTGCCCCACGCGAGCGCCGTGCCGTCGGTGATAGACGCGATGGTGTCGAACACCCACTGCGTCTCGGGTGCCGTCACGACACCACCTCGCGCCGTAGCCAGTCCAAAGCGTGCCGGGCGAAACGCGTCTCCCGCACGCCGGAGACCTCGACCTCAGGGAGAAAGACGCGGTAGCCGCCGCCCTCGCGCTCGTACTCCTCGGCGACCCAGTCCGGCGGGTTGTGGCGGTCCTCCCAGATGAACGAGAGGATCGGGTCGCCCTCGATCGTGTGGTCGGACGTCCCCCACTCGAGGTACGGTGCCGCCTCGTGATCCCAACCGAATCGGATTGTGAAGTGGCGGTCGGACTGTTCGATGATCTCCGGGCCTTGGAGCGAGTCGATGACAGACTCGATGCGGTAGTCAAACTCGCGGGCGTACTCGCGAAGCCGCTCGTGGGCGGCCTCGATGGCGCCCGTGATGTGGCCGTCGTTGCCGAGGTACTCGGCGGCCGCCTGGTCGAGCGCGGCCTTGGCGGCGGCGTCTTCCCAGCTCATCAGTTACCCCCGCTGGTGCCGCCGCGGAGCTCGCGGAACGCCCGGACGTTCTCGGGCCCGATGACGTACACGACCGTGCCGCCCCACGCAAGGATGAGCGCGCTGAGCACGCCGGCGCCGACGTCGACGCCGAGGGCGAGCACCCACGCCGGGAAGCCGAGCCCGTAGACGAGTACCCAGATGGTCGACAGCCAGCGCCACCGGTAGTCTGTCTCCGTGGTGACCGCGCCGTCGTCGACGTCGTCGGTGTCGATGTCGCGGTTGCTGCCCATCTCGGCGAGGTCGGGTTTTTCGTCCTGGTCGTCAGTCATCGTTGTACTTGCCTCCGTACTCTTCGAGCAGCTCGTCAGCCTTCTCGCGCATCTTCTCGGCCTTCGTCTCAACGTTGTACACCGTCGCGTTCTGCGGGATCTCGATGACGGCCTCCTCGACGAGCTCGGCGCCGGCGCGCAGCGCGACGGCCCGACGGACGGCCCGTGGGATGCCCTCGTGGCCGTAGGTGAACGTCACGTACACCGCGTTACTAAACGAGTCGATCAGCGGCTCGCCGTCCTCATCGAGGAACTGCTCGCTGTCGAGATAGAGGTGTGAGACGCCGCCGTTGTTGATCCGGAGGACGTAGTCGTCGCCGAGCGCGTCGGGCCACATGCCCCCGGTGTACTCGTCACTCGCGACCCAGTCCTCGTAGCCGTCGGGCGTCCGGACGAGCAGTTCGTCGATCGACTCGGCATACCGTCGCCCGAGTTCGATCCGCGTGTACGATCCCTGCCACGTCTTCGGCGTCACCGGCTCACCGACGATGTGTGACCCACCAGTCGGGATCGACTCCTCGTCGTCGCGACTCTTCGGCTCGGTCGCGATCGTAACGGCGGTCGCCTCGTCGATGCCGCTGGGCTCGTAGAAGTGGCGCTTCAGCGAGCGCTGGAGTGGCTCCGTCTCGGCGAGGATCGCGTCGACGGCGATCTGTTCGTCCTGGCCGACGTCTCCTGGGAGGTCGGCCTTCCGGAGCACCCGGCGGACGTCCTCCAGCGTACAGTAGCCGACCTCGCTCATCTGTTAGCCCTCCAGTTCGGCCCGTCGCTCGCCGATGGCGTCCTGAACGGTGGTCGAACTCTCCGCCTCGGCGATCGCGTCCAGGTGCTCGTCGACGGCGCCGGCGCGCACCTGCTCCTCGCGCGCCTGGTAGTGGTGCTCGTCGATCCACTCGTCGACGTCGAAGGCGTCGCTCTCGCTGTCGTCGCTCGTCTCGGCCTCGGCGAGCGTGTCGACGGTGTCGTCGCTCTCGACCGTCGCTTCCTTGAGGCTGCTCTCGTCGACGCGGGCGAAGGCGTCCTTCTCGCAGAGGTAGTCGGCGAGTTCCTCGTCGACCTCAGCGATGTCGCCTTCCTCGAAGAGATGGCCGCTCGTCCGGTAGCGCCCGCCGCCGTCGTAGTGAATGCGCGGCATTCAGATCACTCCGCGATGCCAGTGATGACGACAGCCGCCTCGGGCGCTTCGATGGCGAAGTCGTCACGAACCCGCATGAAGTAGCGGGCGAACAGGTCGTTCTCCGCGACCTTGTCCGTGTCCGTCAGGACGCGGATCTCGACGTCGTCGTAGAGCCCGTAGATGAAGTTCTGCGGGTGCGTGAACACCGCGGTGTCCTTCGGCCAGTTGGCGACGCCGACGACGTCGTA
>JGI1684J13235_1000610_pt1 | contig 13152 bp, 7 predicted proteins | sample PonA232FremontCA_2_FD_13235 | JGI IMG/M metagenome (IMG submission 13235) | reverse complement strand
GACCCCTGGCAAACCAGCCATACCTGGAAATATCGCCTGAGTTATCCCCTGAAAGAAGCGGCATCCCCCCGGTACTTTAAGGGATCCATCCCCCGAGAACCTTCCGGCGACAAGCTCTTGCTGGCCGCCCTGAACACCCCGGCCCTTACAGGCCAGCCCATCGGCGAGGGTGAAACTTCCTGGAATGATTCCTCAGGTTTTCCTTATAAAAAGATGACCCAAAACATCGGCTTGCACCAACCCGATATGCTGGCCTTCACGGGTAACCAGGTCAACCCCGGCCTGCCCACCCATTTCAACGGCATCAAAAAAGACAGCCTCCACCTGGATTATCTTTACAAATGGTACCTCTTTTGCTGGGGATATGGCAAAATGACCAGAAAATACCCGACCATCATCCTGCCCAGTCAAACAGATTTTTATCAGGTTAAAGGCGATACCGGCAAGAAATCAACAATCAATGAGTCATCTATAACCAGCTCCTTCATTCGAATGGTCAGAAGAACCCAAACAGGTCACCTGCCATCCCCCTATACGCCTGATCTGCCAGGGCATTCAACCGCTTACAACACAGAAATCAACTATGCGGGAATCAGCCTGGCCGTCTTGGGAACCGGCAAATTCTTCCCCGTTAAAGATTCTTCCCGCCTGAATCCATTAAAACAAGAGGCATCATACAGAAATCAGACAGCCTCTAAGCCGAATCCTTCGGCAAAACAACTCCCATGGATTCAAAAATGGGCCGGCAACTGGGCAGGTGTGCATATGAAAGCCGTGATCACCCCTGAACCAGTGGTCAGCTTTTCCAGTTATACGCACCTTTCAAAACGCAAAAAAGCACAAACAGACCAATTGCTGCGAGAAATCAGGAAAGCCCATGCACTGATCATCTCCGGCGGAAAAAACCCGGCCCACGCCATACATCTTGGGATCGACAAAAAAGGAGATGCAGGTTACTCCTTTGGCCTTCCACCCAATCAACCCATCATCCTGGATAACCCGAAAAAGGTCGATTCAGCCCACCTGCCTCTCGCCGATACCCTGGCGCCTGAAAACACCTTCCAGCATGAACTCATAACGCCTGTTGTGGTCAATAATATGAGCAAAGCCGACCCCAATAACCCCGGCCAATTGCCGCAGGTTGGCTACGGCATAATTCAGTTCAACAAAAAAGAGCAAACCTATACCCTCTCAGCCTGGCCGCAAACAACAACACCGGCACAGGATGATCCCCTTGCAGGCTGGCCCTTGCAAGTAAACCTTCAGTATAATTTCATCGAACAGCCACTGGGGTTTCTTCCCCAAATAATTACCAAAGGATTAAAAAACAAACCCGTTTACAAATTATTCAACCAGCAAAACCAAAATCTGATCTACGCCAGAAGGGCCCATGACACCATTTTTCAAGCGCCTGTTTTTAAAAAGGGCCTCTACACTTTATTGGTGGGCAATCCGAAAGCAAATAAAATGGACACCCTCTCCAACCTGGTGCCCGTGAAACACAAAAAACAAATCATACTGAATTTCAAAAAATAATGCAGCAGGGATTTCGCCGGGCCGGTTAAAATTTGCCGAACTTAAAGGTAAGTTGATAGGAAAAGCCCCGCAAAGCATCCTCACTGGTGTCATATAGCTCAATATTGCTGGTATAGAGGTAATAGGCGCCAACGGCAACCCTAAAAAACCGGATCAGGTTAAATTCCAGTTCTGCCCCCGGCTCAATCACAAAAAAGGCATCCGAATCATTTATAAAATCATCCCGGTAATTGTAGTCATAGCGTCGATGTTCATAGTCCTCGGCATGGACGATACCACCGGCACCGATCAATAAGGGAAAGCTCAGATGCACTTTTTCCATAGGCCCCAGTATCGGTTCAATCAGCAACCCGCCATAACCGCCCTGAAGGTTGACGTCTTCATCCAATGCGGAATCATAATGGTAGTCATTGAAAAAAGCCTTACCGCCAATGCCCAGGCCCAGGCTGTGATTAACGATCCAGGCTCCCCTACCGCCCATGACAAGGCCATCTTTGTCGTCAATACTGGCATAACCAAGGGAAAAAGCGCCATAGCCTCCATGGCTGTCAATGCCTCCCAAAAGGGTGTTAAGGTCACTTTCCTCATCCTGGGCCAGTGACACAGTAGCGGCCAGGAAAACAACCGCAACCAGGGTTAAATATCTTTTCATGTGTATGTTTTTTGAATAACCGTTAAATTCCTTTTTTTAGATTTGCTCACCGCAAGGTACTACAAAATCCAATTTCGTCAAATAAGATGCCAAACTTTCATATGGGGATACCCCTGGCTTGTCGGGGTTTAAATCCTTTATTCCACGGTAGCTGGAGCGGACTAAATTAAAAAAACCGGCTTTATTCGGTGCATTACCCCGCTAAGCGGGGTTAGGGCATTACCCCCCGCTAAGCGGGGTTAGGGCTAAGCGGGGTTACCGCTTAGCGGGGTTGGCATTACCCCCCCCGCTAAGCGGGGTTCAGGAAGCGGGGTCAGGGGGTTGATATTGCCCCTACTTTTTGTTATATTGTCCGGCAAATAACCACAGCATGCATATTTCGCCCTTTAAGCTTGAACGATACTTTGCCCGTTACGAATTTTCCGCCCCCTATCTGCTCAGCAGCTCCGACTGCGAACCCCTTGCCCTGAATGAATTGCTCTCGATGATCCATGGGGAAACCATGAAGATGTGGAATGTCCTCAAACTGGGATATACTGAAAGCCAGGGCCACCCCGAATTGCGAAAAGAGATCGCCGGGCTGTACCATTCGGTTCAACCTGAGCAGGTGATGGTGAGTGCTCCTGAAGAGGGCATTTTCATCGCCATGAACAACCTTCTGGAAAAAGGCGATGAGGTGGTCACCACTTTTCCGGCCTATCAGTCACTCTACGAGGTGGCCCACTCCCTTGGCTGCCGCCTCAGATACTGGCAACCCCAATATGAAAATGGGTGGTACTTTGATCTGAAAGACCTGGCCGAACAAATCACCACAAAAACCAGGATGCTCATCGTCAATTTCCCGCATAATCCCACCGGGGCAACCCTTTCCAAAAGCCAGCAGGAACAGATCATCGATATGACCAAGAACAAAGACATCATCCTGTTTTCCGACGAGATGTACCGGTTTTTGGAATACGATGAAAGCAGCCGACTGCCCTCCATGAGCGAATTAACAGACCGGGCCGTAAGCCTTTCGGGTATGTCAAAAAGTTTTGCCCTGGCCGGGTTGCGCATCGGTTGGGTGACCACCCAAAACCCCCAGTGGCTGGAAAAATTCCTTACCTTCAAGGATTATACCACCATATGCAACAGCGCCCCCAGTGAGATCCTGGCCATTATGGGGCTTCGGGCCCGCGACAAAATTCTGGCAACAAACCACGACATCATCCGAACCAATCTAAACCAGCTGGAGGATTTTTTTACCCACAACAGCTTCCTTTTTGAATGGCATCGCCCGGCAGCCGGACCGGTAGCCTTCCCCAAACTTCACGAATCGCTCGATGCCAACCATTTCTGCCACGATTTGGTCGAAAAAAAAGGGGTGCTCCTGTTGCCACCCGAAGTTTATGATTTGAATGCCAATCATTTTCGCATCGGATTTGCCCGCAAAAACCTGTCCGAAGCCCTGGAAAAATTCCAGGAATACATCGATCAGGAAATAAAAGGCGGGGGGTCATAATGCAGTCGTTTAATCATATCATGTAATCATGCCCTCTGTAAAGCTCTGAATAAATCGGTTAATAATGAAGCCTTTCAATCGATATACCGGATCGCTGACAGGCATATAAAAAAATGGACCAGGGATTCACCCGATCAACAATAAACCAGATCAGTAAAGGTGATTCAGCCCAACAATCGTCAAACGGATCAATCAGCCGCCAAAACGGTCTTCCAACACCCTTTGGCGGTATTCAAATATTTGCCGCAACTTTCTGCGAACCAGCAAAAGGTTCATGATCCGGCCTATCCAGCCTAAAGGCATTTTGTAAGTCACCAGGTCGCTCATGCATGTGCCCCCTTCAACCTCCTCCAAAAAATGTTTGTGATGCCAGAAACGGTACGGACCAAACCGTTGCTCATCCACAAAATACCAACCTTCCCGCAGATGACTGATCTCAGTAACCCAATTCACCCGAATACCTTTAAAAGGCATAACCTTATAGGTGATAATCTGCCCGGAATACATTACCCCGGAATTTACGGGGGATGTTACCCTAAAGCCCATCTCTGAAGGTGTGATCTCAGAGAGATTACCCGGCTGACAAAGAAACTCCCATAAATCAGACCTTTCAACGGGTAAAAACTGACTCACACGAAGGGTATGCACCCCGGAATGGTTATAGAATTCAATCATTCAATCCTATTTTTTGATGGACTTCGTTTAATTTATCGATGCGATGCGGAGAAAATAATCATTGGTATAACCCACAAGGCATGAATTTGTTTAACCGGGAAGATACTCCAGAGGCCGATTTTATGCCACAGCAATGTAGATGTGTTCAAATAACTTCCAATCAGAGACTTATTGCCCCTAAGCTAAAACCAAGTAAGCTTCGCCTCTGGTGGCCATACCCAACAAGGATATCCTTAACAGGTTCATCTATTGGAACGAAAGCTCACACGACCCATTGGCCTGTTATTATGAGGAAGGCACAAAGATCAAGGTACTCCTCTAATAATTCAGCAAATCATACGTATACAATGGCTTGGGGTAATACTCTTAATATGGATCAATTCAGATGAAGATTTCTTTTTAACAACAAATAATCATTTAAAATGAAGTATATTTACGTATTAATTTAGCCCATAACATGCCGTTGTATTAACCCTGATAAAGATCTAAAGAAAATCATCAAATACTACAGATTGCCTGACAGCAGACAACAGCAAATACTTTAACAGATTTAAATCCTCGAGCTCAAGATGAAACTTAAATGCCCTTTTGCCTTAACCGTGGTGTGTTTCTTGCTGTTTTCAGCCAGTTCCGTACCAGGCCAGTCCAAAAATCACATGTTTGGAAAAGACATTGCCGTTTTTTATCCTGCAGAATTTGATTCCACTCGAACCCTCCCCTCTTTGGCTCTTATAGAGGAGCCGGCACCCACTGGTCCAGTTCCTTCTGATTGGCCCGTAAAACCCTGTTTCTATCAAGAGAAAGGCAATCAACTTGCCAGCATTGCCTTTCAGGAGGGAACCGATCTCTACGGGACGGGTGAGGTTACCGGGCCTCTCAGGCGCAACGGTCAGGAGGTAGAACTTTGGAACACCGACAATTATGGATATGAGAAGGCCGGGGGCAAGCGGCTTTACCAGTCGCATCCCTGGATTCTTGGAGTTCGTGAAGATGGCAGCTCCTTCGGCATCCTGGTGGACCACACCTGGCGGCAGAAGTTTCAGTTGAACAACCCCATCCGGATCATCTCTAAAGGCCCGCCATTTCGAATCATCATCGTGGAAAAAGATAATCCTCAAGAGGTAATGAAAAGCCTGGGGGATCTAACGGGGACCATGCCGCTTCCTCCTCTTTGGGCCTTAGGCTATCAGCAATCACGGCACAGCTACTTTCCTCAGTCGCATGCCCGGGGTGTAGCCGATACCCTTCGCCAGAAAGACATACCTTGTGATGTTCTCTGGCTCGATATAGAATACATGGACGATTACAAGATCTTCACTTTCGATGAAAAGCGTTTTCCCGACCCCGAGGGGCTCAATGAAGATCTGCACAAACTGGATTTTAAAGCCGTATGGATGATCGACCCGGGTGTCAAGAAGGAAAAAGGATATCATGTATATGATTCGGGAGATGCGGGCAACCACTGGGTGCTTGACAAGAAGGGCAAGGAATTCAATGGAAAGGTATGGCCGGGACAATGTGCATTTCCCGACTACACCCGTCCTAAAACACGCGAATGGTGGGCCGGATTGTACGACGGTTTTATGCAAAGGGGCATAGACGGCATATGGAACGACATGAACGAACCTTCTGTTTTTGACGGCCCTGAAAGCACCATGCCCGATGACAACATCCACCGCGGCGGAGGGGCACTGCCGCGCGACAGCCACCTGCGTTACCACAATGTATACGGCATGCTGATGGTGAAGGCGAGCCGCGAAGGCATGCTCGAGGTGCGGCCCGATGAGCGGCCTTTCATCCTCTCACGGGCCAACTTCCTGGGGGGGCAACGTTATGCCGCCACCTGGACCGGCGACAACAAATCAACCTGGGCACACCTGGAGATGTCGATCCCCATGTCGCTCAACCTCAGCCTGTCGGGCCAGCCCTTTAACGGACCCGACATAGGCGGATTCGTGGGGGATGCCGACGGCGAACTGCTGGCCCACTGGACGGCCCTGGGTGCTTTCTATCCTTTCTCACGCAACCACACCGGCATGGGCTCGGCACGCCAGGAACCCTGGTCTTTCGGCAAAAAAGTAGAAAACATAGCACGCAACGCCATAGAAAGGCGTTACAAGCTGATGCCCTACCTGTACACCCTGTTCCGGGAGGCATCACAAACCGGCATGCCCATCATGCGCCCACTCTTCTTTGCCGATCCCGACGATCCCAGGCTGCGCGACGAACAGGAGGCTTTCCTGCTGGGGGGTAACATGATGGTTGTGCCCCGGTGGTCGGAAGATCCCGACCTGCCCGAAGGCAAATGGAGAAACGTGCCGGTCATCGAAAAAGACAGCACTTTTGACCAATACCAGCCCCGGCTGAAAGTCAAACCCGGCTCTGTCATACCCGTCGGCCCTGTCATACAAAGTACAGAAGATTATTCAACCGATTCGCTCACCCTGGTGGTGTCGCTGAATGACAAAGGCCAGGCTACCGGTACGCTCTATGACGATGCCGGCAACAATTTCAACTATAAAAAAGGCGAATACCTGCTCAGTTGGTTCCATGCACAAAAGACCACAGCCAAAAAGGCAAGACAGGCATCGGCGAAAGACACGGTCCTGAAGGTGGAAATCCGTCACAAGGCAGGCAAATGGGCTTTACCCGAAAAAACGTATCGCATAGAGCTGCTCACCGACCAGGGCACCTTTTACAGCAAATGGCAAACGGGCGATCAAATCACAATGGCCTGGCCCTTCAACTAATCGCGTTGGGTGTGATATTGAAGATGAAAGAATGAAAGATCAACTTTTGCCTATGAGTAGCCTGTGCGCTGAACTCTTAAGCATTGAATTAATTAACCTCTATCCTAAAATCATTATTCTATGATCTGTACTCCTGGTTCTCGATTCTATACCTGGAATTCCAGGCCGGGGACCAAAAACCCGGGATACTACAGCGAATCCCGGGTTTTATCAGATTCATCTAGAAATAATTTTCGGTACGGCCCTTGTCAATCCACCGTTCGATGTATTCCTGCTGAAGGGAATCGGAATCCCCGAATTTTTGGCGTTTCTCATCAATGATCTTTTTCAGACGCTCGATTTCATCCTGGTATTCGGGATTGTCGATTTCATTGTGCATCTCCAGAGAATCCTTCTTCAGGTCGTAAAACTCCCACTGATCAATGTCGTAATAGAAATGCATCAGTTTATACCGGTCGGTACGGACGCCATAATGCCGCTTTACACCGTGCCAGGCCGGGTATTCGTAATAGTGATAATACATGGCATCACGCCAGTCGTCAGGAGTATTGCCTTCAAGCACAGGCTTCATCGAACGGCCCTGCATCTGTTCAGGAATTTCAACCCCGGCGTAATCGAGCAATGTAGGGGCAAAATCCAGGTTGAGCACAATGTCGTCATTGACCGATCCGGCCTTCACTTTTTCGGGATACCTGACAATCAATGGCATCCTGAGTGACTGCTCGTACATGAAACGTTTGTCGAACCAGCCATGGTCGCCTAAATAAAAGCCCTGGTCGGAGGTATAGACCACGATGGTGTTTTCTTCAAGGCCTTCTTTTTCAAGATAATCCATCAACCTTCCTATGTTGTCATCGACGGAAGCTATGCACCGCAGGTAATCTTTCATGTATTGCTGATATTTCCACTCCACCAGGTCTCTGCCCGTCAGGTCCTTTTGCCGGAATTCCTCCTGCCGGTCCTGGTATGCCTTATCCCAGGCTTCTTTCTGGGCATCGGTCATGCGGTTGTACTTCCTGTTATAAAGGTTGTAACGACCTTTATGTACAGCATCAGGATAAAGGCCGCGCTCTTTGACATACTTGGGCTTCACCTTCAGATCGCTGCTCAGGTACATGTTGCTGTCAATGGCCATCAGTGCCTGTTCAGCAGCCTTCCGGCCCTTGTACTCGTCAAACAGGGTTTGGGGAAGAGGGAACTCCTTGTCGTCAAAGGTGTTCAGGTGATCAGGACCCGGCCACCATTCCCTGTGCGGCGCCTTGTGGTTATACACCACGGCGAAGGGTTCATCTTGATTCGCCTGATCGATCCAGTCGATCACATCATCGGTGATCAGATCGGTGACGTAACCCGTATCTCTCACGTTTTCACCCATCTCAATAAAGTCGGGGTTGTAGTAACTGCCCTGACCTGGAAGTACCTTCCAGTAGTCAAAGCCCTGGGGTTCGGTCTTCAGGTGCCATTTGCCAATCATGGCTGTCTGATAGCCGGCATCCTGGAGCAGCCTGGGGAAGGTTACCAGGCTGGTGTCAAACGACTTCATATTGTCAATGACACCGTTTTTGTGGCTGTACTGACCCGTCAAAAGGGTAGCCCGACTGGGGGCACTGATCGAATTGGTCACAAAACTCTGGTTGAAGAGCATTCCCTCTTCCGCCAGCTCGTCGAGGTTGGGTGTGCTGATCAGGTCATCGTCGTAAGCGCTCAATGCCTGGTAGGCATGATCATCTGTCATGATGAAGATGATGTTGGGCGGCTGCTGTTCCTTCTCCTGCTTCTTCTTGGGATTACAGCTGGAGAGCAGCATGCTGAATACAAAAATGTAAAGTAAGCGGTTCATGATAAAAGGTTTTAATGAAAAGATGGACAACGGGCAGCCAGAATGATGACTCATTCAGCGACAAATGAAACCACCCGGCCTTTAACGGAGTATATTCCAGGTGAGCCGTAATATAATTAAAATATCATCATGTAAAATATATAAAGCTTTTATAGACATCTCTGCTGTGTTTGGCAGAAATTAGAAGAAAAGCCCATGAGCAAATGATCATTAAAATTTCAAAAGGGAATAATTATTTTCACATGTTAAAGTCCCATTTGGCCAAAAAATGAAATACAAAAATTTTCATCCTCATTTACGCTTCTTCCACATCAGGGCAGCAGCTCCTAAAATCGCTCCATATTTTTCATTCAATTCGGAAGGTAATATAGAGGCTTTTCCCTGGAAAATGTTCAGTGCATGCTGGTGAAAATATTTCCGGGTGGGGTAAAGGATTAAGTTGCCGCTTCGGGCAAGGCCTCCGTAAAGGAAAACAGCTTCAGGGCTGGTATAGGCAATTGAATCGGCAAGCTTGATACCAAGGTATTTGCCTGTGATTTCAAAGGCCTCTTTGGCTATCCGATCACCTCTTTGGGCGGCATTAAAGATGTGCTCGGAGGTCATCTTACTATAGGACAGATCCCGCAACTCGCTGGTATCGTTTTTAGAAGCCATCAGCTCAAAAACCGTCCGCTTGATACCCTGGGCCGATGCATAGGTCTCCAGGCACCCCCGGCGCCCACACCCACAGGTCCTGCCAACATCCTGGTATACAAAAGTATGGCCAATCTCCCCGGCAAAGCCATCGTGGCCATATACCAGATCACCATTAACTACAATACCGCTGCCCAGTCCTGTGCCAAGGGTGATTAATATAAAATCCTTCATCTGCCGGGCACCACCAAACATCATCTCTCCCATGGCCGCCGCATTAGCGTCGTTGGTGAGCACAACAGGTACCTGTAACTGCTTTTCAAACATCTCCGCCATGGGCACCACTCCTTCCCATACCAGGTTAGGAGCCTGCTCAATGGTTCCATGAAAATAATTGCCGTTGGGGGCGCCAATGCCTATACCCTTAAAATCATAACCCTGATAATTTTTCAATACCTCTTGTATTTTTATGCTAAAGGCATGAACGAATCCCTGAGGTTTGGGATAATCTTTGGTGGGAAACCGTGACTCCATAAGCACTTCACCCGTATCGTCGACTGCTCCGAAATGGCTGTTGGTCCCTCCAATATCAATGCCGATTGCTATTTCTCCCATAAAATCACCTATTTTTATTTACCGGTTTGAACATTAAAAATCGATAGTGCGGTAATGTACAATATACAAATCACTGGGATGAAGAAACTAACCAAAACCGACCACTGGTCAGCTACAAGCCCCATCAACGGGGGAATAAACGCTCCCCCCACAATAGCTGTTACCATCAGTCCCGACAACTCGTTTGACCGATCGGGCATGCTGTCGATGGTAATTGAAAATATCAATGGGAAGATATTGGCAAAACCCAGGCCAATCAACATGGCGCTGATAAAGCCAATCTGGGAAGCGCCTGCACCCCAACTGCTGCTTCCAATGAAAAGGCCCATTATACCGACAATGGCTACTACCACGGATATGCGGAAAAATGTTTTGGGCTTGATCCAGTTTAAAATAACTCCCCCCAGGAACCTTCCGGCCAACAGGGCCAGGTCAAAAAACAGCACCCCTGCCAGGCCTTCTTCTTTGATGTTGATGCCAAATTGTTCTTTTAAATAAATTGGCAAATTACTCCTCATGGCTATTTCCGAACCCACATATACAAAAATGCCCAAAACCATCAGCAGTACATAAGGGTTTTTCAGAAGTCTCATGCTGGAACGGAAAGAGGCTTTGTTCTGTTTCTCCTCTTCCTGATTCTTAACCTTCATAGGAGCCACCCAAATAAGGGTCAGCAGGATGATCACACTATAAATGGGGAACAGCAGCTTCCAGTCGGCATCAAACCAACGCACAGCTACCAATGGTATCACAGACGCAGAAAGGGTGCCAATGGCCTTTACAAATTGCCCGATCGACAGGTTCCTGGAATACATTCCTGGTTTGGAAACATCCCTGACAATAGGGTTCCCGGCCACCTGCAAAGTGGTATTGGCAAGCCCCAACAGCAAGATGGAAATCAAAATCAGAAAAAAGAATTGATACACATCACCCTGGGCTATGGTATCGACATCAACCGGATACACTCCAAATGTGGGCAGCATCAAACCAATGAATGCCACCGACATGCCCACGACCAGGATAAATTTTTTGCCTTTTCTGTCCTGCATCAAGCCGATAGGGATAGAGAGAAGTCCAAAGAGTATGTATCCCGAAAAGGGGATCAACTGGGAGAGAAAGTTGCTGATTTGCAGGTCTTCCTTCACTATACCTGCCAGGGGTCCGGCTACATCACCAAAACCCATGACCATAAACACCAGGAAGATGGGCAATACTTTGGGGTTAATTCCTTTGGGAGTATCTTGCTTTTGTGACATAAAGCGTTTGTTTATTTTTTAGCCATTATTTTAAAAGGGTTGACTTACAGCACACTGACAAGAATCGTCTCACACTATTGACATGACGGACATCAAACACCTTCTACACTGCTGTAAATCAACCCATTTTTTTGTGTCTATTATACATTCAAAATCAAGGGAAAACTGCATTCCACGAACTCTCTTTCCTCCGTGAACAGGGTCCTAATCTATTTCAATCTCCTGCCTGTTTCCTGAATATCCTTCCAACAGAAGCCTGGGTTCTTCCCCGTGTAGATCTTTCCTGTTAAAAGTGATGCGTACCTGTTTGTCCTTTTCAGGTAAAAGGGTGAAATAGTTGTCTTCATAAAAAGCAGGAAGGATATTCTCTCCCGACTGAGCTCCCACCACTTTTAAGCGGTTAAAGAAAGCTATCTGACCGGAGGGATTGTCCAGCTCCACGTTCAAGGTAACCTGCTCCCCTGCCTGATCCATCTCTGCCTGACCATCAAGGGCCACTGAGGGCATATCTTCCAGAGCCTTGTAGTTTTGCCCTTTTCGTGATCTCCAGTAGAAATTTTCTGAAAGCACTTCCCCCTGGCGGGTAAGTTTCATCTTCACAAAATGAACCTGGGAAAGATCGGGATGATCAGATTTCTTGATATAATGGCAGAACTGATTGCTATAAGACGGCAGGTCGACCTCAGAAGAATTGTGTGAGACCATCTGGCCATCCATATTGTAGATCCAGGTTTCGGCCTTTAAATTGTCCAGGGCCTTTTGAGTTATGTTGACTGCAAAGACCTTTTGGTTGCTGGCATCCCATTGGATGTGAACCGGCCGGCAACCGTCCTGAGAGCCAAAATAAGCTGCAGTTGGTTCATAGAAATAATCATAGGTTTGCCAGACCAGGCTTGGCCATACCGACTGACTCATCCAGATGATCAGCCCCCCTGAGTTGCCTTCTCCTGTTTTGGTACCCCACGACTCAAAGAGGGCCCGGTAATTGTTATAATTGACCAACTGGGACTTCTTACAAAATTCTTCGGCACTGGTGGCCTTTCCGTAACGCTGGTTGACAGCCTTCCGGTATGTTTCGGGGTGACCGTTGCCTCCGCCGAAATCATGCATTCCCCACATGTCACTGATGGGCCATAGGTCTTCTTCAGGCATCATCTTGCGCATACTTTCTATGGGAGGAACAGTGGGCATGCCCAATTCAGATAAAAAGCCTTCTTTCTCCTTAAAATACCAGTTGGGACTTTCCTGCAATGCCCATGGACCACTCGAAGTATTGGCCGGATAAGCCCTGGAATTGTTCACGTAAAGTCGTGTACCGTCGTGCTTCTCAGCCATATCAGAGAGTACTGTATCCAAATAGGCCTGTGTCAGTGTCTCATTTCTTCCGCACCATACAGCCACACTTGGGTGACTCCTGAGTTGCTTAATCTTATCCCTGGCATTGCGGAAGAAAAGAGCAGTATCCTTAGGGTTGGGACCGTCGGCCTGGTTGGCCAGCCAAAAATCATCCCAAACCATGATGCCATAGCGGTCGCAATACTCATAAAATTCTTCATGACCGGTTTGACCTACCCAGTTGCGAATCATATTGAAATTCATGGCCGCATGAAGCCGGATCTTGGTTTTATAATCCTGTTCACTGGCGGAAACATGGATGTCGTTTGACCCCCAGTTTCCTCCCCGAAACATCACCT
>JGI1684J13235_1000609_pt1 | contig 13173 bp, 7 predicted proteins | sample PonA232FremontCA_2_FD_13235 | JGI IMG/M metagenome (IMG submission 13235) | reverse complement strand
CTCAAAGACGTGAGTCTGGAATGTCTATAAAGCGTTGCGTATCCGATCATATGAAACCCGGGATGAAACCCGCGCTTCAGCGTCCCCCCGTCTTCGCCTCGCTTTTCATTTTTCGTTGTGCCCGGAAAGTTGTTTGNGACATCTTTCCGGGCACACTGGAGACGCCGCCAGCTTACACCTGCCGTTTACAAGCACGTTCTACTTTTCCAGGCAGCACTTCTTGTACTTCTTCCCGCTCCCGCAGGGGCAGGGATCGTTGCGCTGGACCCGGTGTTTGCGAGTTTTGATTGGCTGATCCGGGGCCATGCCCCGTTTGGAGGCCTCTATGGCGTATATTTGAGCGAGTTCTCTCTTGGAGGTGTCCGGATCACTGTGGAGCACTGTGCCGCGAGGGAGCGCGTTGTAGGCCCGCTGGAGCCATTCCCAGGCTTCGTTTTCCCGGGCCTGGTTTGTACAGAGGTGATACAGAATGATCAGGGCGTCCAGGCAGTTGGGATCGGATTGGAGCGCTTCCCGGTAACAGGCTTCAGCTTCCGTCAACCGCTTGAGTCGTTTGAGGATGTTGGCCTTGCCCACGAGGAGGCTGGGGTTTTGGGGATCCAAGGCGAGATGCTGATCGTATTTTTCGATGCCTTCGCCCATGGAGGCAACAGATTCTTCGAGAATTGTCTGACCCTGCGGACACACAAGAATCTGTTTGTCCGACTCCCTGTTTTCGGCGATAATATCCAGATCGGTCTGGAGGGAGGATTGTGAAATATGGGGCATTGCGGAGGCCATGATCTGGAAATGCCCGTTCGTCGTCAGATGGAGATGAGCTATCGGTGCCTCGCAGGATTTGCAGGCGATTTCTCCACCGATATCCATGGCCAGCTCCCGGTCATCATCCGGAGGGGAAGGATAGATGACAATCCGTTCCGGCCTGTAATGGAATACGGCCCCGCAGCGTTCGCAACGCAACTGGACTCTTTCCCTTTGCTGAGAAAAGGACGGCCACGTTCCCTGCAAAACAGAGCTTGAGGTCTCGAGCATCTCCCGGTGCCGGGCTTCTCTTCTCTCCCAGAGAAGTTTTTCCTCCTCCGGGCCCAGGGCTCGAATGTCCCCGTGCAGGCGGCACAATGTCTGAAACACCTCCTTGCGCTCGTCCTCGGCCTCGGCCAGGAGGGGCTGCAGTACGGGGATGAAGCGCGGGTCCCCGGATCTGCCCATGGCCTCGAGCGCTTCCATCTCGTCTTGCTGAAGCAGGGTGGGCAGGTTGTGCAGGAGCCAATCCAGGGCTTCAGAACATGGGGCCTTCTGAATGTAAAACAGTGTCGTCCAGTAGTCCTCCTCAGCCGAGGAAGGCGGCTGTATATCGCCTTGATGGACGTGCTCTTGCCAAATGCGGGGCGATCCGAAGGCGCCCAGGGTCTCCTCTAGATAGGAGATGTCCTCATCGTGGAAAGGAGCCCTGTTCTTCTGGAGGAGCTCCATGATTTCCGGAATGAGCTCCTCCAGCCCATAGGTTGGGGTGAGGCCGAGCACTCTCTTGGTCCATGCCGGGCCGTAATCGGAAAGGGCGGATCGACACTGCTCGAGCAGCATCTCTCGGAAGAAGGTGTCCGTGTCCTTTGCCGCGGATTCCAGGCGGGAAAGGAATCTTCGGTCCTGGAGCATGTCCGGCCGGTCCTCTGCTATGACGGAAAGCATCTCCCGCCTGGAAAAGTCCTCTTCAGTCCGGCCAAGGCAGGTCCGGCCCGCGGAAAGGAGGAGGAGAAGGAGCAATGCGCACTCCTCCAGATCGTCGGGTCGGGAATCCAAAGCCAGCTCAGGGTCGGTCAGCAGCTTGAGCAGGGAGTGGACTCGTTCCAGCCGGCTAAAATCGTCGGGCGAGATCCCGTGGGGCATCCCGGCTTGATCATCTCCAGGCAGGACTTCCTGCACGATGCGGTCCGCGTGGTCCAGGCAGATTTGGGGCCGTTGTTCCGGATAGGCCTCCCAGGCATTGAGGAAGTCCCGCGAGAGGTGCTCCAGTAGAAAGCCGCGATCAGGGTCCTTGGAGGGGTCACTCTCCTCTTCGGAATCTTCGTCCTTATAGAGCCTCTCTGCCCAATCCTCATCGCCCATGATCGCTGAAAAGGACTCGCTCATTTCCATGGGAACCTCGAGCTGGCCGAGAAAGTCGAGGATCTCCCGGGGCCGGGGATGGGAAAGGAGCAGCCCCGCGAGAGCGTGAACAATAATTTCCTCATGCTCTTCAAAGAGTTCCTCTTCTTTGTCCCTCAGTTCTCGGACAATCTTGTGCAGGCGCTCGGCCACGGGTTCGGCTTGGCTTCTGGGCATGAGGACCAGATATCCAGGCAGCTCGAAAAGATGCTGCAGAACGATTTCTTTCCCCGGGCCGAGCTTGGGGAGCTCCGCATAGGTTTCATCCAGCCAGGTAAGCAGGCGATCCCAATCCCAGATAAGGGCCAGTTTCATCAGCGCGGAGCTGACTTGGCCATACAGGGAGGTCTCCCGCAGCGCGATATGCAGATACCACTCAGCCAGCTCCGGAAAGGCGGTTTCCAGGAGGCCCCTTTCCGCGTGGTGTCGGACGAGGGGTTTCTCATCCTCCAGTAGAGTTCGCAGTAGATCGACGCGGGCCTCCCCCTCTCCATGGAGTGGGGCCGTTTTGGCCACCCAGAGCCGCACGAAGGGGCTGGGATGCTCGCTCAGCCGCTTCCACTGCTCTAGGGGCCAGCTGCTCGGGAGGCTTGGTTCAGTCATAGAGGCAGGATATCCTTTTTGAGATCCATCTTTATTCGACATAGCGCATTTACCTCATCCTCGGCCTTATACGTGTTCCGAGCCGTAGGCGCATTCACCCGCTCTCGGCGAGTTCATCAGCAGAACAAGCATCTCCTCGTCGCACTCGTGCCCCTTCAGGCAGGACGGGCACAACAGGGCTTGGCCCCCCTCCATCAGGCATTCCTGGCAGATGTACTCCGCCTTTTTCCCGCCGCATGCATCGCAGGGATACTCCAGGGCAGGGTTACGGGCCAGGAGCTTGAGCTTTTTTCGTCCCTTGATCCTGCCCGGATAGCGATTCAGGCCCTCCAGGACGCACTGGGTCTCCGTGCCGAAGTCGTAGATGTGGGTGATAAACTCTCCGGGACCGAGGGCCTTGCCGAGTTTCCGGTTCATGGCTATTTCCGTGGAAACATAGGGCCTGTCCAGGAAAAAGGTGCTCATGTGGCCGCAGCACTCCAGCCAGATGTCCCGGAGGAAGGCATCCAGCTTCTTCAGCGTGGTATCCTGGTCCACGGCCAGATGCAGCCAATAGGGGGATCCCTTGCCCCCTCCGTGCACCTTGAGATGGAGGATCCCGGGCCCATCCCCGCTCTGATCGGCAATGAGGCGGATGTTCTTGTCCAGACAGGAGCTCAAGTGGCGTCCCATGCCGCGGGAGGTCATGGGGTTTTCGCACAGGCCGCACGGTGTCTTGGGGCTGTTTGCGGACATGGTTCTCCCTCGCGTTTGGAAGTTGAGGCGGCATCCTGTTTATGCTTACCCGATGCCTCTCCTTGTAATTCGCACGCACAGGAAAGGGCAAGCCCCATTCAGTACCTTTTTGGAGGAGATATCCCTTCCGTGCTGGAGCGAGAAGGAGGGCAACGTATTGTGCCGTCCCAATTTGTGGAATGAGCTCAGGGCACAATTTCTGTTCCTGGCGGGTTGGGGATGTGGGGGGTCGTTTCCTGAAAGTCCATTTGTCTCTGTGTTGCAATGATCGCTTCAATAGGTCAGGCCGGTATAGGGGTCGAGCCTGAGGGAGGAGATTCTCGCAGCGGCTACGGATTCCGTTTCCGGCAACGGAGTGAGGATGCGGAGTGTTCCGTTTTTCTGGGCCAGGACGATGCCCAGGCCCAGGCACAGGCACAGGCCGCGTTCGTCCAGGATGCCCGTCAGGGAGTGCTTTTGGCAGCGGGGCAGATCGTACACCGGCAACTCGGAAATGGAAAGCTCGGTCCCCCCCTGCGGAGCGGAAATAGTCCTGGAATTTTCTCCTGCGGGTGCGGATCCGTTTTTCTCTGGATTTGTTCCGCGTCTCCGCCGCGGGACAGAGATCCCGGACCTGGATTCGCGGGTGCTTGCGCAGCGGGGCGAGCACTCGCTCCAGCTCGCGGCGAAACTGCAGGGCAACCACAGTGTCCAGTTGCAGGAGCTCGATCTTGTATTGCTTCAGGGCCAGGCCCCCGGCCGTCTTGTCCACGAAACCGGTGGTATCGATGACCAGGGACCCGGGCTCGAAAGCGGAACTTTCCTCCTGGAGGCGCTTGAGGCCGGTGAGGAGTGCGAGACGGCCGCCGGCCGCATCTTCAAGGCCCACGAAGAAAGTCCTGAGCGGTGGGGGCGTTTCCTCTCCGCCTTTTTCCGCAAGAGCCAGGTTCAAGGTGGTGGGCAGGCCCAGGGTGGACTGGCCGATATCCCCGTCGAGCCAGGCTGTCGTCCCGGTCTTTTCGGCGAGCCGGCGGGCGAGCATGCCGGCAAGGGTGCTCTTGCCGCTGTCCGAGGCTCCCAGGAGCAGGATGGTCCCCGGGGGCGAGATCGAATCCAGCTCCTCGCAGAACGTATCCGGTGTGAGTCGCTGATTCTCGTGCATGGCTCACCTTTCTTGTTCAACAGCTAAGTGCTCAGTGGACTCCCTTTGCGTCCAGCTTCAGCTGAGCTTCAAGTTTTCCGGGGGTTGCGGACAGCTCCACAAAAAGCCCTGGCCGTAATCGCAGCCCAGCTCAATAAGCTTCTGCCTCTGCTCTTCGCGCTCCACGCCTTCAGCCAGGACTTCCTTGCCCATGTTATGGCCCATGGAGATAATCGTCTGGGCCAGGGTGACCGCGTCCTCGTTCTCCGGAAGACCGGACACGAATTCCTTGTCGATTTTGAGGGTAGTGATGGGCAGCTTTTGGAGATAGGTCAAGCTGGAATAGCCCTTCCCGAAATCGTCCAGGGCCACCCTTACTCCCCAGCCCGAAAATATCTGGAGAATACGCGAGGCCCGGTCCACGTTTTCCATCAGGCTCGTCTCGGTGATCTCCAGCTCCAGATTGGCCGCATGCATGCCATTTTCGTCCAAAGCTCCCCTGACCACCCCAATGATGGCGTCATTGCTGAATTCCTGGGCTGACAGGTTGGCAGAGGTTTTCACACGGATGCCTTCCTCCCGCCAGGATCTGAGCTGCTTGCACACTGCGTGAATGACCCATTCGTCCACGGACACGATCATCCCCGTGTGCTCCAGCACCGGAATGAATTCACCCGGGGAGACGATTCCCTTTTGGGGATGATTCCAGCGGACCAGGGCTTCCAGGCCCACGATGCGGCCGCTTCGGAGATCGACCTGTGTCTGATAGTAAAGGAGGAATTCCTCGTTAGCCAGGGCTTGCTTCAGGTCGTGCTCCAAATGGAACTGCCGGGATATCCAGTCCTCCTGCCACGCGAATTCCTCAATGCCGTGTGCGCTTTTCTTGGCTTCGGTCAGGGCCATGTTTGCCTGCTTGATCAGGGTCTCCGGATCGGTGCCCCTTTGGGGAAACTGGGTATATCCGATGTTGACATCGGGATAGATCAGTTTTCCGGACAGCTCGACCTTCTGGCCTATCCCCTCCAGAATAAGCGTTCCCAGATGCCTGGCTTTATGGGTATTGTCCCCGCCCTCGGTGAGGATCATGAATTCGCCGCCGGAGATACGGGCCACGGTGTCTCCCTCAAAAACCGTGTCAGCTATGCGTCGCGCCACTTCCCGTATGAGCTCGTCCCCGGCCTGTTGACCCAGGGAGTCGTTCACCTCCCTAAGCCTGGAAATATCCACCTGTAGAACCGCGCCGGCATTGTTGGAGTTCCCGGATCGGGCAGCGGCCTGTTTCAGCCGTTGGTGAAACAGGCTCCTGTTGGGCAGGTCCGTCAGCTCGTCGAAATAGGCCAGGTTATAGATCTTTTTCTCGGCTTGCTTGCGTTCCGTGATGTCCCGGAATGAAGCCAGGTGCGCCGTCAAACCGTCCCATTCCGTCTCCCGTGTTCGAAGCTCCACCACATTGCCCACCCCGGAGTCGGAGAGAAGCTCGATCTCGGAACCAATTCCCGGTGTGAGGGGGTATCCGAATTGCTCGCCCAGAAGCTCCTCTTGTTCACGCCCGAACATCTCCGCGGCCGCTGGATTGAGGAAGCGGATCACTCCCTCCCGATCGAGGACCATGAGCCCGTCGGCATTGAGCTGCACCAGTGTGTTCAGCTTGTCGTGGGCGGCCTGGAACTGTTTCTCTGCTTCCTTTCTGGCGCTGATGTCGGTGATGATGCCCACGAGCTCCGACGGGGACCCATCCGGATTGAACCTCGTCTTCCCTACAAGATTGCCCCAGAACAGGGTGCCGTCCTTGCGCTGATACAGACGCTCTGTATCCACGCGGTCGGTTTCTCCGCGGATGAGGCGCTGCATTCGCTGCAGGGCCTCGGGCCGTTGCGGCCCGTAGGTATGATCCAGATAGGCCGAGCCTGTAAGCTCGGCAACATCACGGCCGAGCATTTCGGCCATCCGCTCGTTTGCGAAGGTGATGCGGCCTTCGGTATTGACCAGGATGATGCCGGATGGCGCGGTATCCAGGATTGCCCGCAGCCTTTCCTCAGCAGAGCCTAGCCGGCTCTCTTGAGGCCGCAGCTCATCCCCTGAATGGGTCATAATTCGAGCCCCTTGAAAAAAACTCCGATGGAGGTTGCGTCACCGCGGGATACTGCTGAAAACCGAAGCAGGCGGGATTCAGTGCAGCAGGGGACGGTTTTGCCGTTCGCCGAAGTCACTCCTGTGCAGGGAGCTATTTCCAGATTCGAGTACCCATTTTAAAGCAACAGGGTTTTAAACGCCATGACCGTTCCCAATTCAGCCTTTCCAGTTCAAGGTTCAAAGTGGAAGGAATACGGTTTAGAGACTTTCTTCAGCTGATGGCTGTTATCTGTCGTCCGAGATTCGGCGTTCGACGTCCGATATCTGCTCTCTGATCTTCGACGTCTGACCTCTGATCACCGACCTCTGATCTCCGATACACCGACTCACCGACACACTAACACACTGACTCACCGACTCACCGAGCACCGCCTCCGGCCTAGTCAGACTTTGCCCAGTGATGTATTCTGCGAGGCACACGTAAAGGTTCCGGCAAGGGATCTGTGCCCGGAACCGCAGCTTCGGAATGTTAAGCAGATTCACCCAAGGAAGGCGGACATGGGCAGCGGATGCCAGTGTGAAATGGAATACGCCAACGAGGTGGAAGGTCTCTGTGCCGAGTGCATCGGGCACTACTGGCTCTTTCAGGGGCTTTCCCGAACAGAGCTCGGAGCCCTGGTGGATAGGGCCGTGCGGGAATTCTGCTCCGACGGCGAATACCTGTTCCACCAGGGGGATCCGGTGGACAGTATGTTTTTGATCAAGGCCGGCAGAGTGAGGCTGGACAAGGTCTTCCAAGACGGCTCGGAGATCCTTCTGGACATCCGCAAGGCAGGGGATTTCGTCGGGGAACAGCTCTTCAGCGAGGACCGGGCCGAATTCCCGGTTTCCGCGGTGTGTACGGAAAAGACCCTGACCTGCGGCTTCAGCAGGGAGGTTTTCGAACAGCTGATCCGGGACTATCCCAATATCGGCCTGCAGGTGATCAAGAACATGAGCAGGCGCATCGACTCCATGTCCTCCAGGGTGGAGAGCATGTCCGCGATCAAGCTGGAGGACAGGCTCTACAACATCCTTTTCCACCTCGCCCGTGAGCACGGGCATCAGGACAGCCAGGGCCAGGTTATAGGCTTCCCTCTGACCCACGAGGATTTGAGCTTCCTGGTGGGCGCCCACCGCGTGAGCGTCACCCGGGCCATGAAGAGCCTGAGGGACGCCGGCCTCATCGAGCAGCAGAAACAGCAGATCGTCCTGCCCTGAGTTCGTCGTCCGCTGGCGGTCATCGCGGAGAGGGGTCCCCGAGATGCGGACAACGCCGAGGAGAGTGTCTAAGTGCAGAACCATTTACTTTGCTGATTGAAAGCGACACTTTCAATCAGCAAGTAGCTCTTTTTGAAGCTCATGAGTTAGCGCTCCGTATTTCCTTTTTGTTTGCTTTCCCCGACCACTGCCAGTTCCCGAATGGCCTCCAGGCGCCGCGGTCCGATCCCGTCGATTTGCTGCAGCTCGTCGATGCTGGACCACGGCCGCTGCTCCGTGATCGCCTTAGCTCGCTCAGGCCCGATATGGGGCAGGGATTGCAGCGCCTCGAAGGAGGCCGTGTTGAGGTCGATCCGACCGTCGGCACCATGTGAGTCCTCCGCAGGTTCTGGCTCGGATGTCCCTTCTTCCTCCGCATCGTAGCCCGCCGCCTCTTCGGTTTTGTCACCCTCCTCTTCCAGGAGCTGCAAGCCGGCGAAGTCGGCAAAGACTTCCAGCATGCGCTCCTGCAGAACCGTGCGCTCTCCGTCCCGCAGGGCGATCTCGTCCGCCTGGAGGAGCACTTCCGGCAGCTCCCGCTCCGATAGCCGGCGAGGCAAACGGCGGGCGATCAGGGCTAGAGCCGCGGGATACCCATCCGATCCGGAAAGCTCGGTCGCCCTGTAGGTCTCCAGGTTCTGCGCGACGTCGGGGAGCGCCGCGCGGCTTCGGTGCAAGGGGCCTTTCCCTTCCTCTTCGGCGATAGTCCGCTCCAGGACAGACGCCGCTTCCACGGCGCCGCGGCCGCGTCCCCAGGCGGCCAGGACAAGAAGGGCAGCGGCAATCAACTGTTCATCCTTCCAGGTGTCCAGTTGGGGGCCCAGAAGCGCTTCATGCCGGGCAACCTCCTTGGCGAGCCGCTTGTTGCGATATTTCCGGAGCAGGCCCCGCCATGCATAGGGGGCCGCAAGTTTGAGCCGGTATCCCAGAGCCAGTGCCGTACCTACCAGCCGAAGGAAACCGGCAAGGAGCCTGAGCAGCAGCCCGACAGCAGCGACGAGCATGTAGACGGTCTGCAGTACAGCCGCGTTTTTGCCCCGCGACTGGATTCCCAGAATCTTCGCGGACGAGCGGTTGGGCTTGAGCCAATTGAAGGAGCCGAGCCTGTTGCGGGTGGAGACCGAGACTCCGGTTTTGGACAGGTTGAGCCGGAGCGGTCCGCTGCCGTACCGGCCGCGAAGGACAAAGCGGCCGTTCTGCAGGGCTATCTGGGTGTACTTCAGCGGAGTGGTGGACACCCTGAGCCCCTGCTGGGTATTCGCGGTGACGTTCGCTCCCAGCGCCTTGGCCTGGGCCCGCAGGGCGACCCCGCCGGTGCGGCTGGCCCGAAGATGCTTGCCGCGGTGCTCGATACGTCGCTGCTTAAGGTATTCGTCCTTTTTGCCGATATTGAAAAATCCCATATAAGCTTCCCTCCTCGGGTAGGGCCGGTTGGTCGGTGGTCGGTGTGTCAGTGGGTCAGTGTGTCGGTGGGTCTGTGTCGGTGGGTCGGTGAGTCGGTAAGTCAGTGGGTCGGTGAGCCACTGGGTTGGTGGACCATTGTGTCGGGCCTCCGACCTCTGATCTCCGATGTCTGACTTCTGGCGTCTAGTATCCGACGTCCGATCACTGACCACCGATACACCGACACACCGTCCCCTGATCTCCGATGTCTGTTATCTGGTGTCTGGCATTTGTCTGACGTCTGGTATCTGATGTCTGGCGTCTGAAAACCGACTCTCTGATTCATCGACCTCCGATCCCCCTCTGAAACGTGCCGGCCGCCAGTCGCTTTGCCACATGGAAGCGTTGCAGACAGCCCATGAATTGTCTTGCTCTTCCTTTCAGCCGCCACTATGGACCACAGCAAAAAAATAACCGCGCTGTCAGTCATCCGGGCTGATCAGACGAAGCGAGTCGGTTTCGTGCCGCCTGTTGCACGCACTCAAGGATTTGCAGATGTAACAGGAGGGGAAGGAGTCTTAAAAAAACATGCAATTGTTGTTTGTATGGTTTACATTGGTTGCAAAAATGAGGTTCGAAATAGAGATAATGAAAAAATAAATAAGGTAATTTGCTGAATTGTTGGATACATAAAAAAAATGTATAAATAAATTGTCCGATGCAAAAATAAAATTAAAAATATTTAATATGAATAGATTATCGTTTTGAACGATGCATACATTATACTGATTTATAATTTAAAAAAAACTTATTAAATGATCAAAAAGACTGTTATAAATCTATAAAAATGTTCTTTATGCACAAATAAATTTTTTGTGCCGTTTTTAGTCTGAAAGGTGCGTTTTGATAGTTGACAATGGTCCATTGTTGGCTTATGTCCTTTCTGACGGAGACACGTTTAATAATTGATTAAGGAGGGGCTAGGTTATGAAAGGGTTTGAGCTCAAGATTTATGACATGAACAACAATCAGCTTTACAAGGAGTTGTTCACTTCTCATCAGACTAAAAAGGATGACGTGGAAAAGAAGGCGAAGCAGATTCTGGATGATTCTGGAAGCATCTCTCAGAGAAAGAATTTGAAGCCGGCATCATTCAAGATATTTGAAAGATAAGGATGTATGCGTATTTGAATTTTTCCATTGGTCAAGGGTTCTTTGATCGATCTCTGCGGACAAGGAAAATGCTTTTGTAAGCCCTGCAAGTATCATTGTAGGGCTTTTTTTAGTACGATATGTTTTGAGCAAGGCTTAGGTGTTGGCCGTAAGCTACACACTGGGGCGGGTCGGGCAAAAAGTGCAAAATTGCTTTTAAAACGCGTGATAATACACAATATTCAGCTCTGTGCTGAGCTCATCTTCAGCAACCCCGACCGTGGCGAGCCCGTCGATCCGTGCGCTGAAAGCCCCGTGGCCTCCCGGCGGGAGAGTCGGGCCCAAGACCAGTGCCTTGTCCAGCGTGAATCTTCGGTTTTATTGAGTCCCTGCATAGCCACGCATATGTTCCATCTTAAGGACAGCTTGAGCAGGACAAGTCACTAGTCCGCTTCTTCTTTTGGAAGAAGAAGCAAGAAAATCAATGGCTTCTTGTTTCTTCCATACAGAGTTTTCTGTATGTTCCTTTTATGCGAAAAAGTTAAAATGACAAGACACTAGCCTACCGATCCGAACTGCCGGCGGCTCCTGTCAGCCAAATTCCTCCCCGCCTCCCGGAAATCCCCGAATGTGACCCGTCTGGACGCTTGCCTTACAACCCGCAGACAATGGCACCACTCATATAAAGATTGGCCCTGCATGCTCAATCCGCTCTCGGATAACGTCTTGGGACTGAATGGCAAAAGTGGAACAAGAAGCCTGTCGCTCTATGGGCAGTCTATTCGTCGGATGCAGCCTTTGTGGCGAAGGCCACCTGGTTCCGGCCGCGGTGCTTGGCCAGGTAAAGGGCCTCGTCCGCGGCCTGGAGCAGTCCGTGGAGGTCCCCGGCGTGATCGGGGAACAGGGCGACACCCAGAGAAACTGTTACCTTGCCGTCGCTCTCCGTGAACAGGGCGAGGTTCACCTGTTCCTCAACGCGGACCCGGACCAGCTCGGCCAGCCTGCCCAGCCTCTCCGCGTCGGTCTTGAGAATGACCAGGGTGAACTCCTCGCCGCCGTAGCGAAATGCTCTGTCCTCCCGGCGCAGGCTGCGATTCAGGAGGGCCCCCAGCTCGCGCAGGGCGGCATCCCCGGTGTCGTGGCCATGGGTGTCGTTGAATTGCTTGAAGTGGTCCACGTCCAGCATGATTGCCCCCACGCTCTCCCCGTGGCGCTCCGCCAGCGACAGCTCCTCCTGCAGGGTTTCCTCGAGTCGCCGGCGGTTGTACAACCCCGTCAGAGGATCCTGGATGGCCTGCTGGCGTAACTGCTCCCGCAGGCGCAGATTGGTCACCGCCATGGCCACCTGCTCGGCAATGGTAATAAGCAAGGGTTGGCGCTCGTCCACTGCCTGATCCATGTCCGTTTCCGCCGCGGCCGAGTTGATCTTGATGACTCCGGTGACAGCACCCTCGGCCAGGAGGGGGATGCACAGACTGATCACTCCCGACTCGCAGCAATGGGAGCACAGGCTGTCCACGCAGTCTGGCGGATCCTGGTGGAGCTGGCCGCGCCGCACAGCCCAGCAGGTGTGGCTCTCCTCCATGGTGCGGACGGGGGTTTCGGTTCCCCATTCGGCCACCAGGGCCAGGCCCTGATGGTCGTCCACAATGTAAATGCGTCCGCTATCCTCCGGAAACAAGGCCTGGCCGGTACGCGCGGCGACGGTGAATACTTCCTCCTCCCTGTGGCAGGACTGGAGGAGCTCACCCATGCGGTTGATCTCGGCACTCTCCTGATTACGCCGCTCCAGATTCTGCACTGAGCGATTGAGCTCCTCTGTGCGCTCCGCCACCCGACTCTCCATGTTCTGGATCTGGTCCCGGAGCCGGTCCACCATGGCATTGAAGCTGCCCGCCAGCACGCCGATCTCGTCATCGCGCCGGATGTCCGTCTTGGCGGTGAGGTCCCCCCGTCCGACCTGGGCGGCGGTCTCGGCGAGGCGGGTGATGGGCCTGGTCAGGCGGCGGAGGAAAAGGAAGCCGGCGATAACGGCGATAGCCAGGACCAGTCCCGCGACGGAGAGAATACGCACGGTGAGCGTGTTGGCGGTGTTGCGAAACTCGCTCAAGTAGACCGAGGAGGCGATGTACCAGTCGAACTCGGGCAGGTAGCGAACCCAGGCGATCTTGTCGTACACATAATTGCCCGGGTCGCTGGGCCGGTCCCACTTGTAGACGAGCTTGTCCTCCTGGGTGTCCGCCGCCTGGATCAGCTCCCGCCCAATGGGCTTGCCCGTGACCGGGTTCTCCAGATCGCTGAAGTTCGTTCCCTCGATGTTGGAATTGGGATGGATGATCATGTTCAGGTCGGAATCGAAGATATAGAGGTATCCGGTCTGGGCGATTCGCGTGTTGCTCAAGTGATGCCGCAGCCGTTCGATGATTGCCTGCTTGCGGGCCCGGACTTCCTCCTCCACATCGTCGACGTAGACACCGGTCCCGATGACCCATTCCCGCTCGGGGAGGTGCCTGTAGTAGGAGAGCTTCTGGGAGGGATCCTCTTCCTCCAATCGCCGCCACCAGTAGGTGTGGAACCCCTCGCCGCGGTCCCGGGCGCCCTCCACCATGGGCGGGACGATCAGATTGCCGCGGGTGTCCTCCTTTTCGGAGAAGTCCGCTCCG
>JGI1684J13235_1000608_pt1 | contig 13182 bp, 13 predicted proteins | sample PonA232FremontCA_2_FD_13235 | JGI IMG/M metagenome (IMG submission 13235) | reverse complement strand
TTGATGTAGTAGCGGATCACGTTGTCCGTGACCACCGCGTCGGACCAGACCTGCTCCATGATTTGCTCCTTGCTCACGATCGCCCCCCTGTTCTCCAGCAGAAGACACAAAAGATCCCAGGCCCTGCCCGAGAGCCGGATCTCTTCCCCGTTTCTGTACACCAGCTGCGTCCGGGGATCGATCTCCACCTCCCCGCAGCGATGCACATCGGATCCGGTGTCGCGCTTGCACAGGGCCTGGACCCGGAGCAGGAGCTCCAGGGGCTCGAAGGGCTTGGTCAGGTAGTCGTCCGCCCCCGCCTCGAAACAGGTCTGCTTGTTCCCGATCCCGGCCTTGGCGGTGAGGACCAGCACCGGAAGCTCCGGGGCCTCGTGCCGGATCCGGCCCAGGATCTGCTCCCCCGGAATGAACTGCAGGATCAGATCCAGGATCACCACCTGAAAGGCATGCAGGGAGTGGGACTCGATTCCCCGCTCGTCCCGCAGCCAGGTCACGCTGTGCCCCTTGCCTCCCAGGTACTCCCGGAGGCTGTCCCCCAGGGATGGATCGTCCTCGATGAGCAGAATGCCCAGGGAATCCGTCATGATCAGGCCCTCCCCCGGGGTTTTGGCCCGGATTGACCATGTTTGTCGATCCGGATAGCATATTTCGGCACAAGGAACAACGAAGCCAAAAAGAGTAGACTCGACAGGATTGACAGGATTCAGAGGATGATGGATCTCAATCAGGAGCTTTCCCGCATCTGTAGCGAATACGGCATCGCGGATCTATATGTCTTCGGCAGCCAGGCCGCGGAAATCGCCGCGCTGGCGCGGAACGAGGCCGTGGAGGTAACGCGGCCGGAATCCGACGCTGACTTCGGGATCCTCCCGGAGAGCAAAGGGATCTGGCCCCCGGAAAAAACGGCGGATCTCGCCGCCGAGCTGGAGGACCTCCTGGATGTCCCGCGCGTGGATCTGGTATTCCTCCCGCGAGCGGATCCCTTCCTGGCAGTGGACATCATCCGCGGGGAGCTCCTGTACACCAGCGACGCGGACCGGCAGGCCGAATATGAGCTCTTTGTGCTACGGCGGGCATCCGACCTGATTCCCTTTCAAAGGGAGCGGGTCCGCATGATCCTGGAGGAGGGCGCCAGATGACCCCGAGCCCCATCAGAGCTGGCATCGTCAGCGAAAGGGTATCCTGGATACGCGCTATGATCCGCTCTGTCCGAGCGCTGCCTATGAGCTCCTTCGACGAATTCATTCAGGATCCGCGGAATACGGCGGCTGCGGAATCCTATCTACGCAGGGGAATCGAGGCCCTGCTCGATCTGGGAAGGCACATTCTGGCAAAAGGATTCGCCATTGCCACTACAGAATACAAGGAAATCGGGAAGGAGCTCTTTGCCCAGGGAATTCTCACCCGGAATCAGGCCGAGCTCTTCCGACGGATTGCGGGCTATCGCAACCGCATGGCTCATTTCTACCACGAGGTGGACGCGGAAGAGCTATATCTTCTCTGTACACGGAATCTGCAGGATCTCGAAGCATTAACCGAAGCCCTCCTCAAATGGCTAAAGGAGAACCCGGAAAAGCTAGATGAAAACCTCGAATGAATCCACGATCCACTTCAGCCCGCAAGCAGATCCCCCTTAGTGAAGCTGTTCTGTCACTACAAAGGAGCAACAAAGTAATCCGGATAATCCTGTAAATCCTGTCATTGACAGCAAAAGATAACGGATAACCCCCGGAGGAACCGCATGCCCAAGCTGTGCGTCAACGTGGATCACATCGCGACACTGCGACAGGCCAGGCTCGCCCACGAGCCCGACCCGGTGCACGCCGCCTTCCTGGCCGAGATGGGCGGTGCCAGCGGCATCATCGTCCATCTGCGCGAGGACAGGCGCCACATCACGGACAGGGACGTGGAAATCCTGCGCAAGACAGTCACCACCGGCCTGCATCTGGAGATGGCCGCCACCCAGGAGATGCGCGACATCGCCCTGGAACAGGGGCCAAACATGATCTGCCTGGTTCCGGAGAAGCGGCAGGAGCTGACCACAGAGGGCGGCCTGGATCTGCTGGGCCGGGAGAGGGAGCTGCAGGATTTCCTTGCGGACTTCAGCCAGGAGGGCATCACAACGAGCCTGTTCATCGACCCGGAGCCGGAGCAGATACAGGCGGCGCAGGAGATCGGCACGGAATACGTGGAGCTGCACACCGGCGCCTACGCGAATGCGGAGGGCCCCGAAACCCGGCGCCACGAGCTGGAGCGGCTCCAGAACGGCATCCAGCACGGGCAGGAGGCGGGCCTGGCAATCAACCTCGGCCACGGCCTGGACTATTTCAACATCTCCGCCTTCGCCGCGACTCCGGGGATCAAGGAGTATTCCATCGGGCACAGCATCGTGGCCAGGGCCGCGTACGCGGGCATGGAACAGGCGGTGCGCCGGATGCGGGAGATCATCAGCCGCTTTCCGGACTGAAGAGGGAAGTGGACAGGATTTACGGGATGAGGAGGATATCGTCTTCTCTTTTTCTGAAAATCATGTTCATCCCGTAAATCCTGTCGACATTCTCTCCCTTGAACCTCAAACCTTGAACCTTGAACTTCGAACGAAATCAGCCCCGCCCCGCCCATCTTTTCCTTGACAAGACCCGCCTTGTTCAGGGAGTATCTTTTATTTTAGCCCACCAGACATGATCATCGGAACAGGTGTGGACATAGTGGACCTGAACCGGGTCCGGCGCATCTGGGACGCCTACGGGATGCGCTTCGCGGACCGTGTCCTGGCCGCCCGGGAGAGGGAGCAGGCCGTCAGGATCACTGTGGAGCTCCTGGGTTCCAGGCTCGCGGCCAAGGAGGCCTGCGTCAAGGCCCTGGGCACCGGATTCGCCCCGGGCATCGGTCAGCACGACATCGCGGTCATCAGCCTCGGCTCGGGCAAGCCCGAGCTCGTCCTGAGCCGCGGCGCCAAGGAGGCGGGAGATCGGCTGGGCCTTCGCGCCAGTCACCTGAGCCTGAGCCATGAACGGCACCTGGCCGTGGCCATGGTTGTGCTGGAAACCTAGATCTCTGCGCGGGAGCCTTTATGGACACCCCTTTGCCCACTCCCCGGGAAATGGCCCGCTGGGACGATCTCGCCATCCGAGAGGCAGGGATCATGGGGGAAATCCTCATGGAAAACGCCAGCCGGGAGGCCTTGCGGGTCCTTTGCGCCGAGGGCCCGGACCTTTCCGGCGCATTCGCTCTTTTCCTGGCCGGATCCGGGAACAATGGCGGAGACGCTTTCGCCCTGGCCAGGCACGCCTCGGATCTGGGGGCCAAGTGCCTGGTCCTGCATACTCGCGGCCTGAAGGAGTACAAGGGGGAAACCCTGTACCACTCCCGGCTCTGCACGGGCTGCGGCGTGGAAACGGCCAGACTCGGGGCCCAGGAGGAAGCGGATCTTCCCCAGCCGGACATCGTCGTGGACGGCCTTCTGGGTACGGGCTTCTCCGGAGAGCTGCGCAAGGACTATCTGGACTGGATCCGCTGGATCAACCGCCTGGGGGAAAAAGCCTTTGTGCTCTCCCTGGACATTCCCTCCGGAATGAACGGGGAAACGGGCCGCGTCGGCAGCGACGCGGTGCGCGCGGACAGCACGGTCACCTTCGGGGCCTGCAAGCAGGGCCTTTTCTTTCCCGAGGCCAGGGAATACACCGGTGAATTACATATTGCCCCCATCGGCATCCCCGGATGGATCAGGGAGCGCAATCCCCCCGCGCTTTTCGGCCTGAACGAAGAGGTCTTTCGCCATTTCCCGCGTCCCAGGCCAAGCATGCACAAGGGACGGGCGGGGCACGTCCTGATCATCGGCGGCTCCCCCGGATTGACCGGAGCCCCGGCCCTGGCGGGGCTCGGAGCCCTGCACTCCGGTGCGGGGCTGGTCACCATCGCCGCACCGGCGGATATCTGCGGCCAGGTGAGACAGGGCTGGCCCGAGATCATGTCCATCCCCCTTCAGCCGGGCGATGCCTGGTGCGAGGACTCCTTCTCCGAGCTGAAGAAACATCTGCCCAGATTCGACGCGGTGGTTCTGGGCCCGGGGCTGGGCCGGGACAAGGGCGCCATCGACCTCGTCCGGACCTACCTCAGGCAAACCTGCCTGACCACGGTCTTCGACGCGGACGCCCTCTTCGCCCTGTCCCAGGACAGGAACCTCATCAACAACCTGAGCCGGGACGACGTGCTTACCCCCCATCCCGGGGAAATGGCCAGGCTGCTGCAAACCGGCACGGAAACCATCCAGTCCGAGCGCATCGAGTCCGCCAGAAGCGCCTCGCGGGAGACGGGCTGCAGCATTGTCCTCAAGGGCGCCGGCAGCGTGGTGAGCCACCCCGAGCTCTCGGACCGCATCTCCCCCTTTGCCAGCGCCAACCTCGCAGTGGGGGGATCCGGGGATATCCTTGCCGGCATCATAGGCAGCCTGATCGCCAGGGGGGTTCCCTCCTTCGAGGCGGCCTGCCTGGGCGTGTACTGGCACGGCAAAACCGGAGACTCGCTCGGGGCCACATTCCCCTTCCGGGGCAATCTGGCCCGTGATATCGCTTGCGAGCTGCCCCGAACCATCAACCTTTAAAATGCGGCGAGCCCTATGACACAAGCGCGAGACCTCATGGCCAAGGACGTGTTGACCGTTACCCCGGAGACCTCCATCTCCCATGCCGCCAGCCTCCTGCTGCAATACCACATCAACGGCATGCCGGTTGTGGACGAGGAGAACAATCTCGTGGGCATTATCTGCCAGAGCGACATCATTACCCAGCAGAAGAAGCTCCCGCTGCCCACGATCTTCACCCTTCTGGACGGGATCATCCCCCTGACCTCCATGTCCCACATGGAGAAGGAGGTGCAGAAGATGGCCGCAACCAGGGTCAACGAAGCCATGACCCCGGATCCGACGAGCGTGACCCCGGACACGGAGCTGGAGGAGATGGCGGAGATCATGGTGACCAGGAACTATCATACCCTGCCGGTGGTGGAGGATGGAAAGCTTGTGGGGATCATCGGCAAGGAGGACGTGCTGAAGACCCTGACCACGTAGGTCCGCTCGTTCGTCGTTCACTGTTTTTCGTTCTTCGTTCATGGAATCGCTCAGTTCAGGCTGCGCAAGATTTGAATTCCGGCTCTTCCGGTAGATGCATGCTTGATCCTTGGGTAGAAACCGCCAAGGAGCGGAGGAAGTGAAAAATCGGCTCATACGAGCCAAAGCCCTGAACATGGAACCGGGAACCTTGAACGCGGAACCCTGAACGAAGAACGAGGAACGAAGAACGCAGAGCAGGGAACGCTGAACCCAATGCAAGAGCACCTGGAAAACCCGCGGGACACGGAGCGATTCGGCGCGAGACTGGTCCGGATCTGCACCGCGGCAAAGCTCTGTCCGGTCTTTTTCCAGGGCGAGCTGGGCGCGGGCAAGACCTCCCTGATCCAGGGCATGGTCCGAGCCTTGCCCGGCTCCGGGGAGGCTGAGGTGAGCAGCCCCAGCTTCACCATCGTCAACATCTACCCCACCCGGCCCCCGGTGGCCCACTTCGATCTGTACAGGCTGCGGGACACGGATCTGGAGGAGAGCCTCTTCGAATACCTGGGCTCCGAGGACCATCTCCTTCTGATGGAATGGAGCGAGCACCTGCCCCGACAGTATTGGCCAAAGGACCATGTGCTGGTCCGGATCGATTTCGAGGGCCAGGGACGCAGTGTCGAGGTGATCGGCAGGGGCCGGTGCGAGAGGACGTTAGCAACAGGCGGATAAGCTGGACCCATTTTGAGGCAAGGAAAGGACGGCGACATGGCAATTGTGGTACAAAAATTCGGTGGAAGCTCCGTAGCCGACTACGAGTGCATGCAGCGGGTCCGGGAACAGGTAAGCCACAGGCTGCGCGAGGGGTACAAGGTGGTCGTGGTGCTCTCCGCCATGTCCGGAGAGACGGATCGCCTCCTCTCCCTGGCCAGCAGCTTCTCCGACACCCCCGATCCCGCTGAGACGGACGTGTTGCTTGCCACAGGGGAGCAGACCTCCGTGGCCCTGTTCACCATGCTGCTCCTGGACAGCGGAATACGGGCCCGGTCCATGCTGGGGTTCCAGATCCCCATGCACACGGACCGCTCCTACGGCGGAGCGCGCATACTGGATATCGACGCGAACAACCTGAAAAGCAAGCTCCAGAACCACGACGTCCTGGTGGTGGCCGGATTCCAGGGCTGCGACATCCAGAACAGCCTGACCACCCTGGGCCGCGGCGGCTCGGACACAAGCGCAGTTGCCTTGGCTGCCGCTCTGGACGCCTCCTTCTGCGAGATCTCCACGGACGTGGACGGTGTCTATACCACGGATCCCGGGATTTGCCCCCAGGCCCGCAAGCTGGAGCGCATCACCTACGACGAGATGCTGGAAATGGCCAGCGGGGGGGCCAAGGTCCTGCAAATCCGCTCGGTGGAATTCGCCAAGAAGTACGGAGTCCCCCTCCATGTCCGTTCCACGTTCAGCGACGAGCCAGGAACCCTATTAGTCCAGGAGGACGAAACCATGGAAGCTGTCATGGTCTCCGGAATCGCCTACGACAAGGATCAGGCCTGGATCACCCTTGTGGACGTCTTCGACGAGCCGGGAGTCGCCGCCCGCATCTTCGAGCCGCTCGCCTCCTCCGGAATCGTTGTGGACATGATCGTGCAGAATCCCAGCCGCGACGGGCGAACGGACATCACCTTCACCGTGAACCGGAAGAACCTGGATCGGGCCATGGAAATCATCAAGGGGATCCAGGAAGATATCGGGGCCAGGGAGCTCCTGCACGATCCCGGCGTGGCCAAGATTTCCGTCATCGGGGTGGGAATGCGCAGCCATTCCGGCGTGGCGGCCATCGCCTTCAAGGCCCTTCAGTGGGAAGGAATCAACATCCTCATCATCAGCACCTCGGAAATCAAGATTTCCTGCCTGGTGGAGGAAAAATACGCCGAGCTCGCGGTACGGGTCCTGCATGAGGCCTTCGGTCTGGACAAGTCTCAAGTCGAGCCGGTTAAGGACGCCTAGCATGCCGGAAAAGATCGTTATCTACGACACCACCCTCCGCGACGGAACCCAGGGCGAGGACGTGAACTTTTCCTACGAGGACAAGATCCGCGTCGCCAAGAAGCTGGACGAGCTCGGGGTGGACTATCTCGAAGCGGGGTGGCCCGCATCGAATCCCACGGACGAGCAGTTCTTCCGGGAAATGCAGCACTACCAGCTGAACCGCGCCCGTATCACCGCGTTTGGCAGCACGCAGAATCCCCGCACCTCTCCGGAAAAGGACACCGGCCTCGCCACGCTCCGCCAGTGCGGGGCGGACGCCCTGACCATCTTCGGAAAGACCTGGGAGATCCACGTCCATCAGGCCCTGAAAACGGACCTGGAGCACAATCTGAACATGATCCGCGATTCCCTGGCCTTTCTCAGGGAGCATACCCCCACGCTCTTCTTCGACGCGGAGCATTTTTTCGACGGATTCAAGGCAAACAAGGACTACGCCCTGGCCTGCCTCCGAAGGGCCCACGAGGCCGGCGCGGACGCCCTTGTTCTCTGCGACACCAACGGCGGCACGCTCACCTCGGAGCTCAAGGATATCGTCAACTGTGTTGCCAGGGAGATCCCCGGAGCGCAGCTGGGGATCCACGCCCACAACGACTCGGAGCTGGCGGTGGCCAATTCCCTGGCCGCGGTCGAGGCCGGGATGCGCCATGTCCAGGGCACGATCAACGGCTTCGGGGAACGCTGCGGCAACGCCAACCTCTGCTCCATCATTCCCAGCCTGGAGCTGAAGATGGGCTACACCTGCCTGCCGGAGGACAGGCTGCAGCACCTGGCGAGCACCTCCCATTTCGTTTCCGAGGTGGCCAACCTGCAGCCCTTCTCCAGACAGCCCTTCGTGGGCAACGCAGCCTTCGCCCACAAGGGAGGGGTGCATGTGAGCGCCGTGCTCAAGGACTCCCGCACCTACGAGCACATCGAGCCGGAAAAGGTGGGCAACAAGCAGCGCGTTCTGCTCTCCGACCTCTCGGGCAAGAGCAACATCCTGTTCAAGGCCAGGCAATACGGAATCCACCTGGAGAAGGACGATCCCTTTGTCCTGGACATCCTGAACCAGATCAAGGAGCTGGAGAGCAAGGGGTACGACTTCTCCGTGGCCGAGGCCTCCTTCGAGCTGCTTCTGCACCGGGCCATGGGCCGGACAAGGCGCAACTACACCCTCCTCGGCTTCCGGGCCATGGATGCCAAGAACAAGGAGAACGAGGAACCCTTCTCCGAGGCCACGGTCATGATCCAGGTGGGCGGGGATACGGAACACACGGCCGCGACGGGCAAGGGACCGGTGAACGCGCTGGACAACGCCCTGCGCAAGGGGCTGGAGAAATTCTACAGCACCATCAAGGAAATGGATCTATTGGACTTCAAGGTCCGCGTCCTGTCCCCAAGCAGCGAGTCCCCGGAAGGCACGGCCTCCCGGGTCCGGGTCTTTATCGAATGCGGCGACGCCCGGACGCGCTGGATCACCGTGGGGGTGTCCTACAANATCATCGAGGCGAGCTGGCAGGCCCTGGTGGACTCCGTGGACTACAAGCTCTTCAAGGACGAGCGGGACAGACAGGCCGCTTCGACCCACCAGCCCTCTCTTGAGACCGACTGAGCCGTTCCCGCCTGTCGAGCTTCGCAAGCGAAATCCGAAGAGTTGAGCTGACTATTCACCAACTCCCTGATCAGGATAGGCCTCCCGGGGAGGCTCACGGTTCCGCAAAGTGGCGAACAGGTACGATTGAGGACACTCCGCCAAAGGCACCTCGTTCCCGTGCTTGACAGATCCGCCGTTTTCGGGTGTACTATTCAGGAATAATAATCAATCATAAGAGAAAGGGGGGCCGCCTTGAGCCAACCCAACCTGCGGTTCACTCCGCAACGCAAGGTTATCCTGGAGGAGCTGCAGCAGCTGACCTCCCACCCCACGGCGGACGATCTCTACGAAAGAGTGCGCAGGAGGATGCCCAAGGTCAGCCTGGGGACCATCTACCGCAACCTGGACATCCTGTATCACCAGGGAATCATCCAGAAGCTGCACGTCGCGGAAAGCCAAATGCGCTTCGACGGCAATCCCGAGCCCCACTTCCACGTCCACTGCATCCACTGCGGCAAGATCGCGGACATCTTCAACTGTCCGGACATCTCCTTCGTGCTGGATCACGTCAAGTCCGACTTCACCATCACGGACTACAGCCTGATCTTCCATGGAAAATGCCCGGACTGCTCCGCGTGATTCCCGGTTACCACCCTTTTTCCATCACCGCTTATGGGGTAGAATACCCGGTAGGATGCCCACGAATCCCAGATTGCGTATGATCCCCCGAACCAGGGATCTCCGCATACCGGGCTTCTCNCGCCTCACCGGCCAGCTGAGCCGCCCCCTTGCCCAGCAGGGCCTCAGCCGAGCAGATGGGCGCTTCATACCGCAAGCCGCGCTCGACGATTCCGGAAAACACCAACCCAATGACCCAAGGAGAACGCACTATGGCCTCCATCAAGGGAAGCAGAACGGAACAAAACCTCCTGACCGCATTCGCCGGGGAGTCCCAGGCCCGGAACCGCTACACCTACTTCGCCAAGCAGGCCAAGAAGGACGGCTATGAGCAGATCGCAGCGATATTCGAGGAAACCGCGGAACAGGAAAAGGAGCACGCCAAGAGGCTCTTCAAGTTCCTCGAGGGCGGCACTGCCGAGGTGAGCGCCTCCTTCCCCGCCGGGATCATCGACTCCACCCTGGCCAATCTCAAGGAGGCCGCCGGAGGAGAGAACTACGAGCACAGCCAGATGTATCCCGGTTTCGCGCGCCAAGCCCGCGAGGAGGGATTCGATCGGATCGCGGACGTGTTCGAGAACATCGCAGTGGCCGAGCGCTTCCACGAAAAGCGCTACCTGGACCTGGCGCAAAACATCGAGAACAACCGGGTCTTTAAGCGCTCCGAGGAAGTAACCTGGCGCTGCCGCAACTGCGGCTACCTTCACCAGGGGGCCGAGGCCCCGGAGGAATGTCCGGCCTGCGCCCATCCCACCGCCCACTTCGAGCTTTTGGGCGAGAACTGGTAGGCCCCTTCCCGGCGCGGGACCGCGTTGGGGAACCCGGGGCTTTCGAATCCGGACGGCCCCGTGAAACATACCGATGCCAAAGGCAAGGAGGTGACAATGGGTCCTCAAGAGATCAAGCCCGGAATCTACTGGGTGGGGGTGGTGGACTGGAATCTGCGCAACTTCCACGGCTATTCCCAGACCTACCAGGGCACCACGTACAACGCCTACCTCGTTCTGGACGACACCATCACCCTCTTCGACACAGTGGCCTGGAAATACCGGGAAGAATTCATGTGCCAGATCGCCCAGGTGGTGGATCCGGAAAAAATCGACCAAATCGTGGTTCATCATGTGGAGCCGGACCACGCCGGGAGCCTGCCCTATGTGGTGGACCGGGTCCGGCCGCGAACAATCTACGCCTCCAAGATGGGGGACAAGTTCCTCCGCGGCAGGTTCGAGTGCCGGGACTGGCCCCTGGAGACTGTGGAGAACGGACAAAGGATCAGCCTGGGCAAACGGAGCGCGCAATTCGCGGAAACCCGGATGCTGCACTGGCCGGACAGCATGGTGTCCTACATTCCCGAGGAAAAGCTTTTGATCTCCCAGGACGCCTTTGGCCAGAACATCGCCAGCAGCGAGCGATTCGACGACTGGATCTCCTGGCCCGAGCTGAAGAAGGAGATGGCCAACTATTTCGCCAATATCATCCTGCCCTACTCGGCCAAGGTGCCCAAGGCCCTGGAGGCGATCCAGGCCCTGGGCTGGGACATCCGCATGATCGCTCCGGACCACGGGCTGATCCTGAAAAAGCACGCAGCCGACGCGATCGAGGCCTACCAGGAGTTCGCCGCCCAGAAGCCGGAAAGGAAGGCGGTCATATTCTATGACACCATGTGGCAGAGCACGGAAAAGATGGCCGAGGCCCTGGCCTCCGGGCTCAGCGCCCAGGGCATCAGCGTCAAGCTCTACCACCTGAAGAGCTGGCACCACTCCGATGTCATGGCCCAGGTCTGGAACGCCGCCGCGGTCATTGCGGGCTCGCCCACCCACAACAACAACGTGATGCCCCTTGTGGCGGACATGCTCACCTATATGCAGGGCCTGCGGCCCAAGGACAAGCTGGGCCTGGCCTTTGGCTCCTACGGCTGGAGCGGGGAAAGCCCCCGGATCATCAGCCGCTGGCTGGAGCAGATCTGCTCCGAGCAGCCCCTGGATCCGGTGAGCGTGCAGCACGTGCCCGGGCACGAGAAATATCGGGAGCTGGTCGGGGTCGCCGAAACCCTGGCCCGGCATATCGAGGACAAGGTCGGGCGGGCCGGGGAAGGCTAAGCCCCGGAAGCCCCTTGCCACGGGCGCATGGACACGCCGCCCGGCTTCCGTCCCCAGGAACCGGGCGGTGTGGTGTACTGGCTCAAGGAGAAACAAGAAGGCTTCGGGAGAAGGTTTTGCCCTGTGCGCTTGGAAGCGAGCTATATGGCTGTTCAGGATATCTCCGGCAGGGTACGCTCCTCACCCGATGCAACCGGTCCGGAGGCCCTGGAAAGGCTGGAGGCCGTCCTGCGGGACCCGAGCCACGGCAATCAGCGCTGCGGCCACATCCTCTATCGGAGCTGCGCCGAGACCCTGGCCTGTCTGATGCAGAAGGCATCCGAGCCGGATCTGCGCCTGCGGGCCCACGAGGTGCTGCAGCGCTTTTCCCTGCAAACACTGGGAGACCGCTGCATGGCCGCTGCCAGAGCCCTGGGCGGCCTGGTCCCCTCCATTCCGCGTCCGAGCCCGCCCCTTCCGGACGCGGAACGTGTGGCAAGCGTCGACTTCGGGGATATCGCCGCAGCAGCCGGAATCAAGCCGAATCACTGCTTCTGGGCTGGCCGGAGCCTGGTCCTTCGGGACAGTTACGAGCGCGGCCTGCTCGTTCTCAAGTTCGGCTCGGGCCAGGAGGAAATCGAGCGCCTGGCCCGTGAGGCGGCCTGGCTGGAGCACCTGAGCAGCCATCCCCCGCCCTCCTCCCGCAGGAATCATGTGCCGCGCTTGGTGCGCATCCGAGACAGCTGTCTCCTCCGGATTTCCACGGCCTCCGGCTCCCCCTTCGCCCAGGGCCTGCCCCGGGAAGGGACGGCCCTGGCCTTCACAGCCGCGCCGGACTACTTCGCCTATCCCCAGGAAGATCCGGAAACCGGTCCGCGCCCCCCTCGGGAGGCGTGCCGCATCCTGGCCCGCGGAAGCTTCCTCCTGGGCCGCTACACCTCGCGGGGCATCCTGCACACCGCGCCGGTGCCCCTGTTCCACAACCGGATTCAGGCCGGGAGGCGGGACGACGCGGGGCGCTATCTCTGGGACCGCAAGGGCCGGCTGGACCGCTGGCTCCACTCCTGCCGCTACCCCAACTTCGGCGCCTCCGGATTGCGGGACTTCGAGCACCTGACCTCCTACAGCGGCGCTCCCCTGGAGCTCTTCCGGGCAGCCGGAACCCAGATCCTCAGCCTCCTCCTGGTTGCCGGAAGCGTCTTCCGCCTGCAGGATCCGGACCTTGCGGGCCTGAATCAGGCCGGACGCCCCGCGGACGCAAGGCATCTCTTCCACGCCAGGCAACTGCGCCGGATGCTGCGGACCGTTTACCTGAACTATTTTCTGGGCTTTGTGGGACGTGCCTCTACCGGATCGCTCCCTGCCGGTCTGGATGCTCTGGTGGAGCGAATGACCCGGGAGATGGGGGTGGACAGACACATGAACGAGATCCTGCGCCGCCAGGATCAGGTGGGGATGAAGCGGAGGGAGTTCGAGAGCCTTCTGCGGGACAAGGGGATGAACGCGGAGCAGATCCGGCGGACGCCCCAGGCGCAGCAGGACCTGGTCCTGGCCACGGGCCCGCACCTGGGCGATTTCAACAGCCGAATCTCCCTGCCCGAGCTCATCGACTTCACCGCGGCATGCGCAGGGACCTGTATCGCGGCGCGCACGCTGGACGCGATCCGTCCCTGAAGTCGGTGTGTCAGTGTGTCGGCGTGTCGGTGTGTCAGTATATCAGTGTGTCAGTGTGTCAGTGTGTCGGTGAATCGGGG
>JGI1684J13235_1000607_pt1 | contig 13184 bp, 16 predicted proteins | sample PonA232FremontCA_2_FD_13235 | JGI IMG/M metagenome (IMG submission 13235) | reverse complement strand
AGTCAGGGCGGCGTAGCGGGCCTCGCGGATGGCGGCCTGCCCCGCCCCGGCGTCCAGGGGCGGATCGGGATGCAGGATGGTATGCGGAATGCAGCGGGCAGCGCACACATGCCCCACCCACCGCGCTTCCTCGGCGGCTTCCGCGCGCAGCTCGTGATCGACTGTGAAGGCGTGCAGGAGCCGCCCCTCGACCGCGGCCCAGTCCGCCAGGAGGATCGTAAGGGCCAGGCTGTCGGCGCCCCCCGACACGGCGACGGCGACGGGGCCGTGTTCACTCGCCACCGGCGGCGCCATGAGCGCATGGACGGTTTCCGGCCCGAGCGGCTCGTCCGTCACGCCTTGGGACAGTCCAGCTTGTCCTGTTCGCGCTTGGCCCGCTTGCGGATGTTCTCGGGCGCGTCGGGGTAGCGATCCATGAGTTCGCGGAAGATGCCGCAGGCGTCCTCCGTGCGCTCCAGCGCGGCCAGCGACATGCCCAGCTTCAGCAGATTGTCCGGCGCCTTGTTGCCTTCGGGATAGGTCTTGTAGCCCTCGGCGAAGGTGGCCGCGGCTTTCTCGTAGTTGCCGCGCACGTAGTGCGTCTCGCCCAGCCAGTACTTGGCGTTCCCGGCCAGATCGTGCTCGGGGTGCGCTTTGACGAAGGCCTTGAGCGCGGTTTCCGCCCGGCTGTAATCGGCCTGCTGCAGCAGCCCGAAGGCATGCTGGTACTGATCCCCCGGCCCGGCGTCCGGGAGCACCGAATCCGCGTCCGTCGAAGCGCCGGAGTCAGCCTCGCCGAGGTCGTCCACCGTCTTCTGGGAAACCGTTCCCAGGGTTCCGGATTCGCCGTCGCCACCCGCCTTATCACCCTCGGTCTCGCCGCCGGTCGCCGCATCGGCCGTGCGTTGCCCGCCGGCCTCGCCGGCCGGGACCGCGGGCTCCTGCACCTCACCGAGGGAAACCGGGCCGGCGCCGCGGCTCACACGGTCCTCCAGGCGGCTCAGCCGAAAGTCGACATCCTTGGCGATCCGGTCCACCCGATCCCGCAGCTTGCGCAGCTTGAAGCCCGTCTCCTCGATCTGGCCGGTGAGCCGCTGCACCTGCTTGGTGAGATCGGAAATGCGGGTCTGGAGGCGTGCCGCCGCGGCCGAGGGCATCCCGCCCTCATCCTTGGCCTCCGAGGTGGCCGGCTCGGCCGGCTGGGGCTCGGGCGGCTCCTCACCCTGGTAGACCGCGCGCTGGAGCGTCGAAACCTCGCGCTCCAGCCGCTCGATCTGCTGCATCAGCGCCTTGACGTTGACGTCACCCTGGGCGCCCGCCGGTACCGGCACCAGCAGCGCCATCAGCACCGCCCCTGTCAGTGCCAACCGGATGCGGCCAACCAACCGTCGCCGACTGCGTGGCATCGTTCTCACGCTCCGCCTCCGCGCCGTTTTCCGGGCCGGCATGGCCGATGTTCATGGCACAAATATGAACGCGGCGTGGCGCCGCCGGCGGTCAGCTCGTGCCGGCGGCGGCCTCGTCCACCTTGAAGACGGCGCGCCGGTTCTTGGCCCAGGCGTCCTCGTTCGAGCCCATCACGGCCGGCCGCTCTTCGCCGTAGGACACCGTCTGGACGCGCTCGGGATCGACCCCCAGCGCGACGAGATAGTCCTTGACCGCGCTGGCGCGGCGCGAGCCCAGGGCGAGGTTGTACTCGCGCGTGCCGCGCTCGTCCGCGTGCCCTTCGACGGTCAGGCGGGTGCCCGGATTCTCGCGCAGCCACGCCGCCAGCCGCTCGATGGTCTGCTTGGCGTCCTCGGTCAGCTCGGAGGTGTCGAAATCGAAGAAGACGCGATCACCGACGTCGACGACGAGATCCTCCTGGGTGCCGGGCGCCGGGCCCTCGTCGAGATCCTCCTGCTGAACCTCGCCCGTCTGCGCGGTTTCACCGTCGCCGCCGGTCTGGCCGTCCGACGTCTGCGTTTCGACCTGGGTGTCTGTGCTCGTGCTTGTCTGTTCCGCCTGATCCTCGGGCGTGGTCGAGCACGCCGCGAGCAGCAGCGCGGCGGTCAAAACGGATGCAAGTCGCCACATGGCGGTCCCCTTGGTTAAAGCTGTCTCCGCGGGTGCGTCCGGCCCCGATGGGTGCCCGGCCTTGCCGGTCGAACGGCCGCGCGCGACCGCTCGGAGCCTAGCCGTACCGCCAAGTCGCTTCAAGATCGCGCGCCGAGACCCGAACCGCGAACCACCGGTTGCGGCCAAATCGAGGGCCGTTCGACACCGGCCGGCACGGGGCGCGCGCCCATCGAATGAACGGCTTTGACGAAACGTCGAAAGGAAGGCCGCCGGCCCACGCGCGGGCCCGGATTACGGCAGCGGCGGCGACCACGACGGGTCCGAGGCGTCCTCCGGGGTTTCCAGCTCCTGTTCGTTGAAGCCCGTCAGGTCGATGGTGCGCAGCGAGCTTGTGAACTCGCCTTGTGCGTTCGCGCGGTCCCGGCGGAAGAAGCACAGCACGCGGCCGTTGGGCGCCCAGCTCGGCCCCTCCACGCGGTAGCCCTTGGTGAGCATGCGCTCATCCGAGCCGTCCGGGCGCATGACGCCGATGTAGAAAACGCCGTCGGCCTGGCGCGTGAACGCGATGAGGTCGCCGCGCGGCGACCAGACCGGCGTGGAATAGCGCCCGTCGCCGAAGGAGATGCGGGTCACCTGCGTGCCGTCGGCGTTCATCGTGTAGAGCTGCAGGCTGCCGCCGCGGTTGGAGTTGAACACGATCCGGTTGCCGTCGGGCGCGTAGGACGCGGAAATGTCGATCGCCGGCCCGGCGGTGAGCCGCTGGCGCTCGCGCGTCCGCAGGTCCAGTTCGTAGAGGTCGGCGTTGCCCTCGCTGTCCAGCGCCATGATCACGCGGTTGCCGTCGGGGTGGAAGCGCGGCGCGAAGGTCATGCCGGGGAAGTTGCCGACCACCTCGCGCTGGCCCGTGTTGAGGTTGTAGAGATACACTCGCGGCGTGCGCTCGACGTAGCTGACGTAGGTGATCTCCTGCGTGGTCGGCGAGAAGCGCGGCGTGAGCACGAGATTGTTGCCGTCCGTCAGGTAGCGGTGGTTGGCGCCGTCCTGGTCCATGATCGCCAGCCGCTTGCTGCGCTCGGTTTGCGGGCCCGTGGCGGCGATGTAGACGATGCGCGTGTCGAAGTAGCCCCGTTCGCCGGTCAGCTCGCGGTAGATGGCGTCCGAGATGATGTGGGCGATGCGCCGCCAGTTGCCGGGCTGCGTGGTGTAGGCGAGCCCCGTCATCTGCTGCTCGGCGAACACATCCCACAAGCGGAAGGCCACGCGAAGCTGGCCGTTCTCCGCTTCGCTCGCCGAGCCGCTCACCAGCGCCTGAGCATCGATCTGGCGCCAGTCGGAGAACCTTGGACCGCCCTGCAGGCTGGCGGGCTCCTGGATGAAGGCGCGCTGGTCGATGGGCTGGAAGAGCGCCGAGCGCTTCATGTTGTCCGCGATAACCGCGCTGATGCGGCTGCCGCGCTCGCGCAGGCTGTCACTGGCGCCGTGAAAGTCGGTCACCGCGATGGGAAGCGGCTCCACCCGCCCGCGCGTGATGTCGAGCTTGAGGGCCGCCTTGACCGACGGGGCCAGCGTCAACGACGGCGCCGCCACGAGGGCTGTGCGGAAGCTGGTCGAGAGAAAGCGTCGGCGGCTGCACGGCGCCATGGTGTCTCCATCGGCAGCGGCGGTGNCGGCCGGCCGGACCGGCCAGCTTGCAGGACTGGGCCACGGACAGGGCAAAAGTTTGGCCCAGGGCCAACATTTTTGTGCGCAATGTCCGCCAGGATGGCAAGCAGCGGTCAGGAGTCCAGCATCTCCTTGGGGTCGAAGGTCAGCTCCATGACACGCCAGGTGCTGAAGGCGTCCGGCGGCAGGCTCTCCAGCGGCGAGGCGATGTGGACGGCGCGCGCCGCGCTCCGCGCGGCGGCGGAGAAGAAGGAGTCGTCCATGCGCGCGTCGTTGAGGATTTCCACCGAGGCGACCGAGCGGTCCTGGTTGAAGGTGACGCGCAGCTTGACCACCAGATCTTCGGCGTCGCGCGCGCCGGCGGGGACGTTCCAGTTGTCCGCGATCTCGTCGCGGATGGCCTGACGCTGGCTGGCGGTGACCCGGTCGCTCGTCTCGTCCGCCGCCGGCTCGGCCGATTCGGCGTCCGCCGCCCGCTCGGCCTCGGCCGTCGCGGTGTCGGGCTGCGATCCGCCGCTGTAGGACTGCTCGACGTCCTTGAGGATCGAATCCAGATTGCTCTCGCTCTCCGCATCGGCCGTGTCCGCCATCTGCACACGGGGCTTTTCAGGCGGCTGCGAGGGGGTGGCCTGATCCGCCTCGGGGTCCGGTTCAGGCTCGGGCTCGGGTTCTTCGGGCGCCGGCTCGGGCTCCGGCTCCGTCTGGGACGCGGTTGTCACGGGTTCGGGCTTGTCCGGGCGCTGGTCCGGGGTCGGCGGGGCGGCCTGCGCACTTTCCGGCTCCGCCTCGGGCTCGGCTGCCTCGGCTTGCTCTTGCTCCGGCGCCGGCACCTGCTCCGGCTCGGGCTGGCGCCCGCTCTCGGGAATCTCGGGCGCGGTGTCGCCCGTATCCTGGGCCGGCTGCTCCGGCTCGGAGGCGTCCGCCTCCTGCGCCGGCGCCTCGCTTTCCGTCTCCGGCTCGCTCGTCTCGGTATCCTCGGGTTCGGCCGGCGTGTCGCCCAGCTTTCGGGCCAGTTCCTTCTCGCTGACGACCTCCACCGGGATGGGCTGTTCCGCCTGCATGGGGTCGCCGAACTCGGGCGCGCCCACGGTCAGCCCGACGGCGACGGCGACATGCAGCAGCAGCGACGAGAGCAGCGGCACGCGCATGGCCTCACTCGCGGTTGGAGACGAGCGCGACGCGCGTGAAGCCAGCGTTGTTGATGATTCCCATGACCTCCATGATCTCGCCGTACGCGAGGCTTTCGTCGCCGCGCACGTAGATGCGCGTGTCGGGCGTGCGGTCGGTGATCGCGCGCAGGCGCGGGACGAGATTGCCGCGCTCCACCTCCGTCTCCTGCAGGAAGATCGTGCCGTCCTGCTTGACGCTGACGACGAGCGGCTCGACGGGTTCGTTGACCGTGCGCGCCTCGCTGCGCGGCAGATCCACGGGCACGGCCACGGTGATCAGCGGCGCCGTCACCATGAACACGATGAGCAGGACGAGCATGACGTCCACGAAGGGCGTCACGTTGATCTGGCTCATGGGCGTGTGGCCGCGGCGCCGGCGCCGCCGCGCGCCCACGTTCGGCCCGCCGTTCGTCACCCCGCCGGCCATGGCCTAGTGCATCTCCTCGAGCTGGCGCGAGAGGATCGCCGAGAATTCCCCGGCGAAGGCCTCGGTGCGGTCGCCGAAGCGTGTGATGTCGGTGGTGAGCTTGTTGTAGGCCACGACCGCCGGGATCGCCGCCACCAGCCCCAGCGCCGTGGCGAAGAGCGCTTCCGCGATGCCGGGCGCGACCACGGCCAGCGAGGTGTTCTGCGAGGCGGCGATCGAGGTGAAGGAGTTCATGATCCCCCACACCGTCCCGAAGAGCCCCACGAAGGGCGCGGCCGAGCCCACCGAGGCGAGGAAGATCATCTGCCGCTCCAGGCGCGCCATCTCGCGTCCCGTGGTGATGTCCATGACGCGCTCGATGCGCTGCTGCAGACCCCTCGCCGTCTCGTCCCGCGCGGAGGCCGCGCGCGCGGTGAACCGCCGCCACTCGCGCATGGCGGCGACGAAGACGGCCGACAGCGGGTCCGGCGGCGCGTGGGCGACACGGTCGTAGAGGTCGTCCAGGGAACCGCCCGACCAGAACGTTTCCTCGAAGGCGTCGGCGCGCCGGCGCAGGCGGCGCAGCGTGATCGCCTTCTCGAAGATGATCGCCCAGGTCCAGACAGACGCCGCGATCAGCAGCAGCATGACGAACTTGACCACGATGTCGGCGTCCAGGAACAGCGACCACAGCGTCAGGTCGCCGCCTCCGGCGGGGCCCACGGCCTGGGCGGTTTCAACGGCAGCGTTCGCCATGGTGTCTCCGGCTCTCCGTAACGGTGAAACGGGGGTGCGGGGCGGCCGGGATCAGCCGCCGTCGGGCGGCATGGCGGCCAGCAGGCTGTCCGCGATCGCGTCGGGGATGCGCGTGGGCCGGCCCTCGGCGTTCACCGCCACCACGCGCACGTCCACGGTGACGCGGGGGTCGGCTTCGGCGCTCGGCCCGATGCCCTGGTGCAGCCGCAAACTGGTGCGCGAGCGCTCCGCGACGACCGTGCGCACCTCCAGCAGCTCGTCCAGCCGGCACGGCCGGCGGAAGTCCAGGCTGACCCCGCGCACGGGCAGGATGATTCCGGTCTGCTCCCGCAGCTTCGTCTGCTCGAAGCCGCACAGCCGCAGGGCCTCGGTGCGCCCGCGCTCGGCGAAGCGCAGATAGGCGGCGTGGTAGACGATGCCGCCGGCGTCGGTGTCCTCGTAGTAGACACGCAGCCACAACCGGTGCGCGCCGTCCTCCAGGCGGCCCGAAAGCGCCGCGGCTTCGGGCGTGCCGGCGTCGAGTTCGCTCACGAAGCGCTGTCCTCCGATCCGCTGAAGAGATCCGCGTCGGCCGCGGCGCCCCGCGGCGCCAGCCCGAGATGCCTGTAGCCGGCGCTGGTGAGCAGCCGGCCGCGGGGCGTGCGCTGCACCAGCCCCTGCTGGATCAAGTAGGGCTCGATGACGTCCTCCAGGACGTCGCGCTGTTCCGACAGCGCCGCCGCCATCGTCTCCACACCCGCCGGTCCGCCCGTGTAGGTCTCCGCAAGACAGCGCAGGTAGCGATGGTCCATGGAATCGAGGCCCTGGGCATCCACCTGCAGCCGGCGGAGCGCGCGGTCGGCCACGGCGCCGTCGATCTCGGGCGCGCCGTCCACGGCGGCGAAATCGCGCACGCGCCGCAGCAGCCGGCCGGCCACGCGCGGCGTTCCGCGCGAGCGCCGCGCCACCTCGCCGGCACCGTCGGCGGTCAGCGTCACGCCCAGCAGCTCGCCACTGCGCCGCACGATTCGCTCCAGCTCCGCGGGCGTGTAGAATTCCAGGCGCAGCGGAATGCCGAAGCGCTCGCGCAGGGGGTTGGTGATGAGGCCCGAGCGCGTGGTCGCGCCCACGAGCGTGAACGGCGGCAGGTCGATGCGCACCGAGCGCGCCGACGGCCCCTCGCCGATGACGAGGTCGAGCTGGAAGTCCTCCATCGCCGGGTAGAGGATTTCCTCCACCTGCGGCGAGAGGCGGTGGATCTCGTCGATGAAGAGGACGTCGTGGGCTTGCAGGTTGGTCAGGATGGCCGCGAGGTCGCCCGGCTTTGCGATCACGGGGCCGGAGGTGTGGCGGAAGTTCACCCCCAGCTCGCGCGCCACGATCTGCGCCAGCGTGGTCTTGCCCAGCCCCGGCGGGCCGAAGAAGAGGACGTGGTCGAGCGCCTCCCCGCGCGAGCGCGCCGCCTCGATGAAGACCTGGAGGTTGGCGCGCAGCTCCTGCTGGCCCACGAAGGCGTCCAGATGCTGCGGGCGCAGGCCGGCCTCGGCCGCGTCGGCCTCCGTGGCTTCCGCCTGAACCTCGCGGGCCTGTTCGCTCATTGCGTCAGCTCCTTCAGGCCCTCGCGGACGATGGCGTCGAACCCGGCGTCATCGCCCAGGCGCGAGCGCGCCGAAGCGACCGCGCCGAACGCCTGGGCCCGCTGATAGCCCAGATTGACCAGCGCGGAAACCGCGTCCTCGCTCATGCCGCCGTCCGCCTCGGCGCCGAGCGCGCTGCCGGCCACCTCGCTCGCGGCCGCCGCCGGCGCCGCCAGGCCGGGCGCCTTGTCCTTCAGCTCGGCGACGATGCGGCCGGCCAGCTTGGGCCCGACGCCGTTGGCGCGCGCCACCGTGCGCTTGTCCTGTGCCGCGATTGCCTCGGCCAGCTTCTCCGGAGCCAACACCGACAAGATGGCAAGGGCGTGACGAACGCTCACGCCCTGAACGGTGCACAGCAGGTTGAACCAGTCGCGCTCCGAGCGGTCGGTGAAGCCGTAGAGGTGGATGTGATCCTCGCGCACGTGGGTCACGATCACGAGCGCCGCCGGCTCCCCGCGCTCGGGGATGTCCGCCAGGGTGCGGGTGGAGGCGAAGACGAGGTAGCCCACCCCGCCCACGTCGAGCAGCAGGGACTCGGCGTCGACCTCGTCCACGGTGCCGCGCAGCTTGCCGATCATCCCTCGCGCCCCCGCTGCTCGGCGACATCCGCCCAGTTCGACCGCGTGCCGGCGTGGTGGGCGTGGCAGATGGCGACCGCCAGGGCGTCGGCGGCGTCCTCGTTGTCCACCCGGCAGCCGGGGAGCAGACGCTGCACCATGGGCGCGATCTGCTGCTTGGCCGCGTGGCCGGTGCCCACGACCGCCTTCTTCACGATCATGGGCAGGTACTGCGTCACCGGCAGCCCCGCCTGGGCCGGCACGAGGAGCACGACGCCGCGCGCCACGCCCAGCTTGAGCGAGGTCTGGGCGTTCTTGTTGGCGAGCGACTCCTCGACCGCGGCGGCATCCGGCGCATGGGCGGCGAGCACCTCCCCCAGCGCCTCGTACAGCGCCGCCAGTCGCACGGGGGTATCGCGCGAATCGTCCGTGGTGACGACGCCGTTGGCGATGGGCGTGAGGCGCGTGCCGGCGCTCTCGATCACGCCCCAGCCGGTGCGCCGCAGGCCCGGGTCGAGGCCGAGCACGCGCATCTCAGGCCGTCAGGCGCTGCATGACGTCGGCGGAGACCTCGAAGTTCGAGGTCACCTGCTGGACGTCGTCGCTGTCCTCCAGCGCGTCGAGCAGCTTGAACAGCGTCTGCGCGTCCTCCTCGCTGATGGGCTGTGCGGAGACGGGCCGCCAGCCCAGCCGCGCCTCGCGCGGGTCGCCGAACCGCTCGCGCAGGGATTCGCGAACGCTGGACAGATCCTCGGCCTCGCAGACGATCTCGTAGGTTCCCGGACCCTCGTCGTCGCCGCTCGCGGGGGTGTGTTCGACATCCTGGGCGCCCGCCTCCACGGCGCCCTCGAAGATGCTGTCGAAGTCGGCAAGGTCGTCGCTATAGACCACGCGGCCGATGCGGTCGAACATCACGGCGGCGGTGTTCTGTTCACCCATCTTGCCGCCGTACTTGTTGAAGGCCGCGCGCACCTCGCTGGCCGTGCGGTTGCGGTTGTCGGTCAGGCCGTCGACGATGACGGCGACGCCGCCGGGCCCGTAGCCCTCGTAGCGCACCTCCTGGTACTCGCCCCCGGCTTCCGCCCCGGTGGCCTTCTTGATGGCGCGCTCGATGTTGGTCTTGGGCATGTTGTTGTAGAGCGCCGTGGCGATGGCCTGGCGCAGGCGCGGATTCGATTCGGGCTCGGGCCCGCTTTCGCGCACCGCGACGGTGATTTCCCGGTTGAGCTTGGTGAAGAGCTTGGCGCGCTTTTTGTCCTGCGCGCCCTTGCGGTACATGATGTTCTTGAACTGCGAGTGCCCGGCCATGGCGTTCGATCTCCTTGCGCCGTTCCATGCGCCGTCCGCCCCGGTGGCCCGGATGCGGCGGCTTGCGGCGCGCCCGGCGGCGTGTCGCGGCGGGACGGGCCCGCGTCGCCGGCGCGCGCGTGTTTACCGGATATTCCCGGACAGTCTGTAACAACACGGCACGCCGCGCCGAAAGGCCCGGGTCCGTTCGCTTAACCGGTGTTTAAATCGAGGCACCCCACGCTCTTCACACGTCTTGGCCTCGGGAGGACCGCATCATGGCGTCGTCGAGCAACGGCCAGCTCCAGCTTGCCGAGAGCCTGCCGGCTGACCCGGCCGCGGCGGAAGCCACGCGCAGCCGCGCCGCCGGCATCCTGGAATCCTACGTTCAGGAGAACGCCGTGCCCGCGCTGGACGGCATCCTGGCCGCGGCGCGGCGGCGGACGGCGGCCGAACACGCCCGCGTCGCCCGCGAGGCGTGCGAGCTCGTGGATGCGGAAGTGCGGCGGTTCCGCGCCCTGGAGCGCGCCGGCTGAATCACACCGCCGGCTCGTGGTCACCGAGCCGGCCGCCCAGGCGCACGTGTTCCGCCCGGCGCGCCAGCCCCGTTCGATCGTCGGTTTCCACGAACAGGCCGCACAGCGTCGCCTCGCCCATGGCGGGTCCCAGGCGGTCGGTGGGCAACTTCTTGGTGAAGCGCGCGATGGGGGCGCGTTTGTCCATGCCGATGACGGAGTTGTAGTCTCCCGTCATGCCCGCGTCGGTCTGATACGCCGTGCCGCCGTCCAAGCGCATGACGTCGGCGGTCGGCACATGGGTATGCGTACCCACGCACATCGACACACGGCCGTCCACGTAGTGGCCGAAGGCCATCTTTTCGCTCGTCGCCTCACCATGGAAATCGAGCACGACGGCCGAGACGGTGTGACCCAGCCGGTGCCGCGCGAGGATCTGGTCGACGCCGGCGAAGGGGTCGTCCAGCGGATCCATGAACAGCCGGCCCATGAGGTTCACCACCAGCACCGAGCGCTCGCCGCCGGTCTTGAAGACCGCCGCGCCCCGGCCGGGCGTTCCCGCCGGGAAGTTGTGCGGGCGCAGGAGGCGCGGCTGACGCTCGATGAAGCTGAGCGCCTCGCGCTGGTCCCAGGAGTGGTTGCCGCCGGTGATGACGTCGGCGCCCGACTCCAGAATCTGCATCGCGATCTTTTCGGTGATTCCGGCGCCGTGCGCGGCGTTCTCACCGTTCACCACGACGAAATCCGCTTTCAGGCGCTGTCGCAGTCCGGGCAGGGTCGCCGCCAGGGCCTCGCGCCCGGCGCGGCCCATGATGTCCCCGACGAAGAGGATGCGCATGGCCGCGTCAGCCCTCCGCCCGCCGCCCGATTCAGCCGAACGGAGCCGCGTTCGGTGAGAATGGCGTCGAGCGGCTGGTCGTACGGCCCGCGCGGCAGGTCCTCGACGCCCTGCGCACTGTAGGCCAGGCCCACGGCGAGCGTGGCCGGGTTTTCGCCGCGCAGCTTGTCCAGGGTGCGGTCGTAGAAGCCGCCGCCGTAGCCCAGGCGGTAACCCGCGTCGTCGAACGCCAGCATGGGCACGAGCAGAACCTCGGGCGTCACCGCGGGCGCGTCGGGCGTGGGAATGCGCGTGCCGAAGCCGCCGTCGGCCATGGGCGCGTCCGGCCACCACTGCCGGAAGAGCAGCGGGGTGTCCGCGCCCTGCATGACGGGCAGCCCCAGCGTGTGACCCCGCTCGTGGAGCGCGGCGATCGCGGGACGGGGATCGATCTCGTCGCCCATCGGCCAGTAGGCGGAAACCGTGGCGCCGGGCCGGTCGGCCACGAGCGCCAGCACCCCCTCGACCAGGGCTTCGCCCGCGTCCGGGTTGGCGGCGGCAGCGGCGGCGCGGTGCGCCTTCGCCTGTTTGCGCAGCTCGCGCTTGCGCTCGGCGGGATCCTGCCAGCGGGCGGGCTCTGAGGCCGGCGTCTCGGCCATCGCGGGCTCCGGGGTGTGGCGGCTGGGGAAAGGGGTCTGGGCGGTGCCGCGTGGGCCGTCGGTCTGCCAGCCTCCGCATCGGGCCGGTCGACCAAGTGGGTGCCGTGATACCGAGGCCGAGGGCCCCGGCAGGGACAGCTCCCGTTCATTCAAATAACGCCCCCGGGAGTCGCTCGACCGGTCGAACCCCGCAGCACGCCCAACACAGAACTTAAGCGCCTTCGAGCCGCGCGGCAACACGCTCGACGCGCTCGGCGACGGCGTGCAGGCGCTCGCTTGTGCGGGCATCCTCTGCGGCCGGCTGCTTTGCCGGGGTGCGGCCCGTCACCTGCCCGGTCTGTTCGTCCAGATCGTCGGCGAGCAGGAGGCCGGCCATGACGAGCAGCCGCATTTCCCCGACCTGCCCCACGGAATCGACGAGCGTGCGCACGCGCTGGTCGATCTCCGCGCCCAGGGCGCGCAGGTGCGGCTCCTGCCCGTCGTCGCAGGCGACCTCGAAGCGGCGCCCGTTGATGTCCAGCGCGACCTGCGCCACGGCTCAGGCCTCCAGCACGTTCTTGAGGCGGCCGATCGCGGCATCCAAGCGGGCCGCGATGTCGTCGTTGGCGTCGCGCAAGCGTTCGTTCTCGCTCTTCATCTCGGCGAGCTGGCGCTCAAGCTCGTGCTTGTCCGCGTCCTGGGCGAGATGCATCTCGCTCGCGCGTTCCAGGCGATCGACCGCGGTTTCAAGGCGCTGCAGCGCCTGGTCGAGGGTTGCCATGCGATCGTGCGACCTTCAGCCACTCGCGTTGCGGCGCAAAGTACACCAAGACGGGCGGTCCCGGTCAAACCGCGCAACGCAAAGCGGTATCGCCGCGCGACCACACCGCTGTGTTGACGGGACACGCCCCCGGGCGCCATGGTCCGCGCGCACGCCGCGGCCCCCGACGGCCGGGGCGCGTTCGTGCGTTTCCCCTCATTCCTTCGGGACGATTACGGGATATCCACCGTCATGAACGCGTCGAGCCCAGCCCAGCCAGCGTCCATGGACGCCGGCACGCCGTACGCCGGTCACGCCGAGATGGCGAACGCCATCCGCGCCCTGGCGATGGACGCGGTGCAACAGGCCCAGTCGGGCCATCCCGGCATGCCCATGGGCATGGCCGACGTGGCGACGGTCCTCTTCTCCAAATTCCTGCGCTTCGATCCCCGGCGCCCGGACTGGCCGGACCGCGACCGCTTCGTGCTCTCGGCCGGCCACGGCTCGATGCTGCTGTACGCCCTGCTGCATCTCACGGGCTATCCGGAGATGACGCTGGACGAGCTGCAGCGGTTCCGCCAGCTCGGCAGCCGCACCGCCGGCCACCCCGAGTACGGCGACGCGCCCGGGATCGAGACCACCACCGGCCCGCTCGGGCAGGGCCTGGGGAACGCCGTGGGCATGGCGGTCGCCGAGCGCCTGCTCAACGCGCGCTTCGGGGACGGCCTGGTCGACCACCGGACCTTCGTGATCGCCAGCGACGGCGACCTGATGGAGGGCATCAGCCACGAATCCGCGGCGCTGGCGGGGCATCTCGGGCTCGACCGGCTGATCGTCCTGTTCGACGACAACCACATCTCCATCGACGGCGACACCGAGCTGGCGGACAGCCAGGATCAGGTGGCGCGCTTCCAGGCCTACGGCTGGGACGCCGAGCGCGTCGACGGTCACGATCCGGCCGCGG
>JGI1684J13235_1000606_pt1 | contig 13194 bp, 9 predicted proteins | sample PonA232FremontCA_2_FD_13235 | JGI IMG/M metagenome (IMG submission 13235) | reverse complement strand
AGCCAGGCCCTGTACTTGTTTTCCAGGCCCCAGATCCGGCTCATTTCGGGTCGGCTGTAGCGTTCGATCATAACCGGGAGCTATTCCGTGCTGTTGTTGCTCGGCGAGGTCTGTCCCGTGGACTTGGTTCCGCCTTCGGACTTGGAGCTGCCCTGGCTTTCAGAGCTGCTTGTTCCGGAGCCGTTCCCGCCGCCGGATTCACCGCCGGACTGGGATGTGTTCTGCTCTTTCGAGGCCCCGCCTTCCTGGGTGTCGGAAGCGGTTTGTTCCTGGCTCTTGCCGTCGCCGTTTCCGTTGCCGTTTCCGGAGCTGCTGTCCTGGTTCCGGGCGTAGTCCGTCACATACCAGCCGTTGCCCTTAAGGATGAAGGCGGTGTTGGAGATAAGCCGCTTGGCCACTCCGTTGCAAGAGGGACAGGTGATCTCCTTCTCCTCGTAGCTCCTGTTCCATTCCTCAAAGACGTTATTGCAGTCGTGGCATCGATATTCATAGATTGGCATGGCCAACCCTCCTCTTGCTGCGCTTGCGGTGCTCGCCCTCGTGCGACAATTGACGCTCGATCCACGCAGTACACTGAGCATGGACGTATGAGGGGGCCGCAGCCCGTTCTAACCGATCAGGATAATGATAATCAGGGCTATTGCCCTGTCAATGCGGAGGGGGCGACGGGTTAGCCTTTGCCGCGCTGTCGTGCCTCTGCCTTGGCATCGCGGATGCGCTGCTTGAGTCGTTTCTGCCTGCGCTGCCGACGGCGGTCCAGCTCGCGCTTGCGCTCGATCTTCTTGTGGCGGGCCATAGCTTCCTCCTTGCTTGTGTTCGTTGTTTTCAACCATCCGTGGGAACGGATGGCCGCGTGTTCAGAATTTGCCCTGCGAGGGGCGCGCCGATCACGAATCGCATCCCCGTCCCAAGAAGCGGCATGCGGTGCACGCGCCGATCACGAATCGCATCCCCGTCCCAAGAAGCGGCATGCGGTGCGCTCCGGGGACGCGGTCACGAATGTGCGAATAAGTCTTACAGCAGTAGCAGTCCGGACACGGGTTTGTCCAGCCGCGGGAACGGGCGATTCGCGAGGAGATGTCAGACGCGGCTCAGAGTATAGGCGCGGGAGCCGATACCGAGGGATTCGGCGCAGGAGAGGAGATATTCTCCCTCGGTCCCGGAGTGGAGCCTTTCCAGCGGACCGTGGTGTGAGGCTTTGCCCTCTTCCGATGCTGGCAGGGTCCACTGGGCCCGGTTGATCAAGTCCAGGCTGGCCCGGTCCAGGGCCACGGGGTCATAGGAGGCGGCGACGCCGATGTCCGGGCAAAGGGGTGCCGCGGCGTGGCCCTCGCAGTCGCAGCCCGGGGTGATGTTCAACAGGAAGTTGATATGCAGCACTGGCGCTCGGAAGAGGGAGTGGGCCGCGGCGGCGTATTCCCCCATCCTTTCCAGGAAGTCTCTTCCTCCGCAGTCCCAGTTGGGACGCAGAGCTGCCTCGGGGCACGCAGCGAGGCACTTGGCGCATCCGGTGCAGCGCTCGGGAATGAGTCGCGGCGTGCCATCCTCCTGCAGAAGCAGGGCCGCGGCAGGGCATGCCGCCTCGCACTCCCCGCACCCCCGGCACTTGTCCGCACGGAGGACCGGACCGGTGGTGCAGTGCTGCTGCATTTTGCCCCGACGGCTCGCGCATCCCATGGCCAGATTCTTCAGAGCGCCGGCGAATCCGCCGAGATGATGTCCGGTGAAATGGTTGCAGGTGAGCATGGCGTCCGCTTCCGCGATTTCTCCTGCCAGGTAGCAGCTCCGGAAATGCCTGCCGGGCCCACTCACCTCAACCTCGTTGGTCCCCCTGATCCCGTCCGCGATCAACACGGGGGCCTGCAGCAGGACCGCATCGAAGCCGTGCTCCCTGGCGAGAAGAGCGTGGGAGACCCCGTTGCCCCGGCTCCCGCCGTAAAGGGTGGTTGTGTCCGTCAGAAAGGGGCGAACTCCGCACTTCCGGAGAAAGCCAAGGATCGGGCCGATCCACAGCGGGGAAATGAAGGAGGTGTTCCCCTCCTCGCCGAAATGGGTCTTGATCGCGGCAAGGTCCTTGCTGCGCAGGTGCGCGCCGACGCGGGCCGACTTGAGAAGGGCGCGCAGCTTGGTCTCGTGGGAGGCGCGGCGCGCGGCGCCGAAGTCCCAGAAAAAGACGCGGGATTTGCCGGAAGTCTGGCTCATGGCTTTTTCCTCAATGGCGTGTCCGGAAGCGCATACAGGGAAACATTTGGTTTAAGCCTATTCATTTTTTGGATCATCCGGTTCGAGCGTAGTGGTATTTTTTTGAACCGCCAAGTCGCCCCGGTGAAATCCTGCTTCGCAGGGCCGGCCGCGCCGGCATTTCACAGGGCAGGCAAGAACGCCAAGGGAGGATCTTTTGCTTTGCGGGGTTGCCGCAAAGCAAAAACTGAACCTTGGTTACACTTCCCTCTTGAGGCTTTTCAATTCATTCTGTCCATTGTTTCAATGGGATACCAGGGAGTGCTTTTCCAGAGCGGGATGGCGAAGCCTTTTGCCCTGCTGTTCAACCAAGCAGGGCAAAATCGTATCTTCTTGGCGATCTTGGCTTCTTGGCGGTTTCAATATCTTGGGAACCACTTTGCTCGTATCAAAAGAGCCTGAACAGTTTTGTACGACACTTGACGGATCGATCAGCCGCGATCGAAGAAGCCGCTGATCCGCTCTGTGACCTGTATGGGGCATGGATCCAGCCCGTGCCTGGACAGGGCCTGTTCCACCCCGGCCCTTTGGGCTTCCAGGAGCTCCTCCTCATTGCGAGCGATCTGGAGCAGGCGGCTCCCGTCCTGGAGCACGCGGAGCCGAATGTTCTCCAATCCCATTTCCAGAAGCTCGTCCTCCAGGCGGCCGATACGCTCCAGTTGCTCCGGAGCCGGCGACCTGCCGTAGGCAAACCGTGTCAGGAGACAGGGCCTGGAGGGCAGATCCGGCGGGGCAAGATCCAGGATGCGGGCCAAGTCCCGAATATCCGCCTTGTTCAGGGACGCATCTGCGAGGGGGCTGGCAACACCGAGCTCGCGCAGGGCCTGCCGTCCCGGCCGGTATTCCTGGAAGTCCCCGGTGTGGCTGCCCTCCGCGAGGTGGGGCCTGCCCAGGGTTTCGCCGAGCTGCCCGGCCCTGCTGAAGAGCAGATACTTGCAATGGTAGCACCGCGACCGGTCGTTGGAACGGACGGCTTCCTCAAGGAGCGGGTCCACTTCCAGGATACGGCCCTCGGTAAGGCTCAAGGAGGCCAGGCAGTCCCTTCCCTGTCTGCGCTCTTGGGGGCTCAGGTGGGGACCGGTGAAGAAAAAGGGCACGAAATCCAGGTTCTCGGCGCGCGCGAAGCCGAAGAGAAACCGGCTGTCGATCCCCCCGGACACGGCAATGATTCCCGGTTGCAGGTCTTTGAGACGGTTGTGGAGCTCCTCCGCCTTGGCGGCGAGATGCTTCGAGGGGATGCGATCCGCGAGTGTCATGGCGCTCACAGGGATAAAGGTTTGTCCAAGCTTTGCAATTTCTTGAGACTTGGGGCAGTTTAGGCTAAACAATGTCCGTGACCTGCCGTCATTGTAAAGAAAAGGACGGTGGGTGCAAGCACGGGCGCTTCCCCCGTAGCTTATTGGAGTGGTTGGTAACGTTTTAAGTGACAAGTGACATGCAAGAAGTGAGAACCGCCCGTTCGCTAGCGCTCACTCGACTTGGGGGACAAGAGGGACGTGAATTGAGCCCTGCAGACCGTTGCAGGGCTCAAGGCCCAGCCTCGTGCGCCTCGGCGAGTCTGCGGCAAGCGAAGCTTGCCTGCGTCTTTCCCCGCGGCAATGGTCCGCCGCGGGCAATGTCCCGTATGTCGAGCGACCGGAGGAAGCGGGCGGTTAACACTCCGTAATCCGTAGATCCGCAACTTCACATAGATCCAGCCTCGAGGAGAAAAGACTGGCAAACCGGTGCACCTTCATATTGCAATTGACCGTTAACACTTCAAACGTAAAACTTTGATACCCAGAACCCAGAACCCAGAACCCAGAACCCAGAACCCAGAACCCAGAACGCTGAACGGGGAACGCTGAACGGGGAACGGGGAACGCAAAACGGAGAACCCTTTCAAAAGGAAGACAGCGGGATGGGATGCGACGCGGATGCGATCATTGTGGGAGGCGGCCCTAGCGGGGCGAGCGCCGCCTATTTCCTGGAGAAGTCGGGATGCCGGACACTGGTGCTGGAGCGGGAGAGAATCCCCCGTTACAAGACCTGTGCCGGAGGAATCCCGGCAAGCGCCCTGGAGATTTTTCCTTTTTCCTTTTCCGGGGTGATCGAGCAGACCATGGAGCGGGGCACATTCCTCTGCGATGACCGCGTGGTCACGCAATCCATGCCCGAGGAGGCCCTGTACATGGTACAGCGATCGGAATTCGACGCCTATCTGCTGCGAAGCTCGGGAGCCGAGGTCCTGGACAGGGAAAAAGTGGTGCGCGTGGAGCAGGAGTCGGACAGGGTCCGGGTTGCCACGCAGAGCGGAAAGCATCTGACCGCCCGCTATCTCGTCGGCGCGGACGGCCCCAGATCAGCAGTGGCCCGTCACGCTGGAATGCGTCGGAGCGAAGGAATGGGCCTGGGGCTGGAGATGGAGGTGGATCCCGGTCCGGAGCTGCTCGAGGCGTTCAGGGGGCGTTTTCTGGTGGGGTTCGGGATCGTGGGCAACGGGTACTCCTGGATTTTTCCCAAAGCAGAACATCTGTCCGTTGGCATAGGCAGCATGGGACACGACAAGGGGCAGCTTCTGCCTTTGCTCAAGCGATTCATGGCGGGGCAGGGCATCGATGTGAACGGCCATCCCTGCAGAGCGCACCCCCTACCCGTGTTTCGCAGCAATGCGCAGCGGCAGAGCGGCAGGATCCTTCTGGTGGGCGATGCCGCGGGGCTTGTGGATTCATTGACCGGCGAGGGGATCAGGCACGCCATGGTCAGCGGCAAGCTCGCCGCGGAGGCGGTGTCCCGGGAAAAGCCCACCGCCTATCCCCGCTGGATTGAGCGGCGTATCGGCAAGGACCTGTGGTGGGCCTCGGTCTTCGCCCGCATGTTCTATAAGCGGCAACAGGAATGCTTTGAGTGGCTCGTCCGCAATCACTATGTATTCGGGGACATGATGCGTATCGCCAATTTCGAGCTCGGCTACAGGGCCAGCCTGTTCAAGACCCCGCTGTATATCCTGAACTTGGGCAAGCGGAAGCCGCTGGATGAAGAGGCGATGGGCGCCAGGCCATAGGCTGGCGCCCGTTCCCCGTTCAGCGTTCGAGGTTCAAAGTTTTCAGTGACCCGGGCTTAAAACTTTTTCCTCAGAGCTTGCAACTTTCTTACGGCCGGAATATATCCCCGCTCGACTCCTTCGCCAGCTCGAGGGGATAGGCCAGAAGGATGGTCTTCTTCCCGTCCCAGCTGAAGGTCCTGGGGCTCGTGGTGAAGCAGACGTAGAGCTCAAGGGTCCCGTCGTTGTCCATATCCCCCAGCCCGTAATCCTGTACCGCCCCCTTGATGGTCCCCGTCTTCCAGGCCGTGCTCAGGTTGAGGCCGTCCCAGTAGAGGCTGTGGATGGAGCCCTCGGAAAAGCTGCGCTGGTTGGCGAGATACTTGGACGAGGAGGAGACGCTCCGGTTGACCAGGAGCTCGAATTCGCCGTCCCCATTCAGGTCGCAGGGGAGGAGCCTCGTGGGCAGGAAGTAGTAGCTCGGCGGATCCTCCCGACTGTCTTCCAGGCCCGGCAGGCTGGTCTTTTTCCGGATCTTGACCGAGGATCCGGCGTACGCCTTGTCCGTGCTGGCCTGCATTTCCCCTTCGGAGTATAGCCGAAGAAGGTCCGAGGAGTCGGCGACAACGACCTTGTTGCCTTCCTTTCCCGGGAAATAGGTGAAGTTGAAGACGTTGGCCGCCCTGGGGAGCTCCAGGGTTCGTCCCAGCTTGTAGCCATCGGAGCCGCGCTGGACAAGGCTGACCCCGTTGTCGAAGGTCCCGGGAGCGTCAAGCTTCTGCCCCACGAGGCGCTTTTCGTACTCCGGCGGGATGCGCGCCGCGTTGAGCAGGAGCTGTATGTTCTTGTCCCGGACCGCGAACTCTCCGTCCCGGAACCGGAGAATGAAGGAGCGGGCCTTGTCATTGCGCAGCGCGGATACAACGATTTTGCGGGAGCCGTCGGCTTTCGCGGCGGTTAGATTCAGGGTCAGGGTCCTGGTGCGGCTACCGGTCTCGTAGGTCGCCAAGTGTTCGAGCGTGTCGTCCATCCGCACAAAGGCCTTGACCGCGTGCTCCTGCAGGAGGATGACTTCCTGCCTGTCGTCTCCATCGACATCGCCCACGCGCATGCCGTGCGCATCGAAGGGGAGCGCCGGGCTCCGCCATCTGCCCATCTTCTGCGAGGCGCGTTCGGTCCGCTCGAATTGGGGGTTGAGCGTCTTCTCTTCCGGCTCCTTCTCCTGATCTTTTGGGGAACCGGGCAGCTCGGTGTCGGCCCGAGCCTTTTGCCGTCCCTTTCCGGAGATTGCGAGCTCGGACTTGAGGTCCCCGACCAGGGCCTTCAGGCGGGGAATGAGCTTATTCATGGGGGTCTGCGAATTTCGCGTAACGTGCTCGCCGTCTCTGGAGAGCATCTTCAGGCTCAAGTTGGACTGACCCTCCATGATGGTGACAGCGCCGTACACGAGAAAGTCCAGGTCCGATTCCTTCAGGAGCTTGCTCGCATCGGAGCGGGAGATCTTGCCCTGAATGTCCGGAAGGGACACATCCCGGGACTGCAGCGCTGTTTCGCTCTCGAGGCTCGAGGAAATGACACTGGGAATGCCCTGGCTCAGATACTGGTATTCCTCTGGTGCGTGGATGGCGAAGGGAGTGACGGCAAAGGATTGCGCCGCTCCTGCCGTGCCTGCGGTGGCAAGACAGAAAACCAGGCCCAGGATAACGATGCTGAGGACGGTGCGCGGGTACATAATCTCTCCGTTAACTGGTGTGTGTCTGCGAGCCAAGGAGGCCATTCCGGGGAGTCGCCCCCGGAAGATGGGCAAATCCGAATTGATCCGGCTCGTGCGGATTATCCCTCGCGGGGGGCAAGCGTTTGGCCAGTGCCGACGATGCTTGCAAATCCCCGGCAAGGGATTATCTGTTTGAAGCCGGCGGATGCGATGGGCCGGAGGCCCGCGGCGCACAGCCTCCTTGACCGGACATAGGGAACGCATTGTATACAAGGTTTTCTACCACAAAGTCCAGCCGGAGGCCAAGCCGTCTCGAGACGCGCGCCTGGGGGGCTCTGAACAGAGACTGTGACTGTGTAAGTGTATGTTTTCAGGAAAGTGTTCCGGTTTTAAGGGACAAGCATTCAGTAAGATGTTTCAGGTCGGGGTTACTTCAAACGATAAAACCCGGAGCCCCACAACCCTGAACGCAGAACGCACAACGGAGAACGAAAAAAGAAAACTATGAAGGGACGAGGATTTCGACTGGCCTGCGGCAGAGAGGAGATCCCCCAGGTGGATCGGATGCTCCGGGAGGAGGGGTATGGCCTGAGCGCCCCGCCCTTCCACGATCGGGCCCGGGTGGCCGAGGACGGCCCCAGGGCGCTGGGCAGCTCCGTGGCCGCATTTTTCGGCCTGGTCTACATCCAGGATCTGAGCTCCATGCTCCCGCCCCTGGTCCTGGATCCGCAGCCGGGAGAGACGGTTCTGGATATGTGCGCAGCTCCGGGGGGCAAGAGCGGGATGCTGAGCCATTTGGTCGGCGCGGAGGGAGCGGTCGTGGCCAACGAGCCCACTCCCAAGCGTCTCTCCGTGCTGCGCGGCAACCTCCATCTCCAGGAGTGCTTTAATACGGCCACGACATCCTATCCCGGGGAGCGCTACCCGGATGCGGGCCCTTTTTCCGCCATCCTGGTGGACGCCCCCTGCAGCGGATGGGGCACGGCGGAGAAGAATCCCAAGGTGACCACGCTGTGGACGCCGGAGAAGACGGAGCCCCTGATCGAGCTGCAGCGCGGCCTGCTCGCGCGGGCCTTCGAGCTGTTGGCCCCCGGGGGGAGGCTGGTGTACTCCACCTGCACCACCCACGTGCGGGAGAACGAGGAACAGACGGAATGGGCCGCCCGCGAGCTGGGCGCGGAGGTGGAGCCCCTGGGCCAAATAGAGGGATTCGCCAATGAGGCGGACGCTTCCGGATGTCTGCGGGTCCACGGGGCGGAGCACGGGGGGCAGTCCTTTTTTCTGGCCCGTCTGCGCAAGCCCGAAGTGCCAGGGGATGAATCCCTTCACAGGGCCAAGGGGGACAGCATCTCCGGGTCAGCCCTGGAGGATACGGGGAAATGGTTCGCCGAACTGGGTCTCGAGCACGGGAGCCTGCCCCGGGGATGGATCGACCGCACGGAAAAGGGGGTTTTTTTCGCTCCCCTCCGGGTGGCCGAGGCCATGCCCTCGGGCTCGAAATGGAGGGGCGGATACATCGGCACCGAACACAAGAAGGGGGTGCGGCTCACGGCCCGGCTCCGATCAGTCCTGCCTCCGGCGGAGCAAACCGAGGGGATGAATGCGGAGGATGTGGAGACCCTGCGGCACCTGATCGCGGGACAAAGCTTTTCCGTCGGCACCAGGGGGCGCTCCATCCCCCTGTACTGGCGCGATCTGCCCCTGGCGCTCCTGACGGTGAAGAACGGGCGGTGTCTCTTTGCGGAGAAAGTATAGCAGGCCGGAGGTCAGAGGTCAGAGATCAGACGTCAGACGTCAGATCAGAGGCCGGAAGTCAGGGGGGCGGTCACCCGGTGAGCCGAGCGCCGGAGTCCGGGGTTCGGAAGCCTGGCATCAATGAGCGAGGCAGGTATCTGGTATGGGGATGCGTTATCCATGAAAGGGTCTTCGCCGGACCCAGTTGAGTCAGGACAAAGCAAGAAGGCATTAAATAAGGGTTGACTATCCCGGATTTGTTCATCACTGTCCTCTGTCCTCTGTCCTCTGTCCTCTGTCCTCTGTCCTCTGTCCTCTGACCTCTGTCCTCTGACCTCTGACCTCTGTCCTCTGTCCTCTGTCCTCTGTCCTCTGTCCTCTGACCTCTGACCTCTGTCCTCTGTCCTCTGTCCTCTGTCCTCTGACCACTGACTACCGCGTCCGTCCAATCTCGGAGATCCTCTGGTTGTAGAAGGCGATCACTTCCTTGCGCCGGAGCATGCCCTCCAGCTTTCTGGGGTCGTCCTCCCGGACCACGGGCAGGCTCTCCAGGTTCTTCTTGGTGAACTTGCCCATCACCGTGTCCAGGTCCTCGGACAGGGTGGTGGTGATGAGGTCCGTGGTCCCGATGTCCTTCATGACCACGAGGTCCTCCACATCCGGGGAAAAGAGAATGGCCCGAAAGTCGGAGATGGAGAAGATGGAGGTGAGATCCCCGTTCTCGTTGACCACGGGGAAGTATTCCTGATTGGTCTGGGTGTAGAAGTCCTTGAACTCGGCGAAGGACATGGTCTCCGGAACCGAGAATACGGACTGGATCTGCTCCTTGAGATCCGACACCCGGTAGGCCTGCAGGATGTCCACGAAAAAGTCCCCTGCATGGGCCTTGGAGGACATCTTGTTCCGCTCCTGCTCCTCATAGATGCTCCAGCGTCTCCCGAACTGGTAGCAGAGCAGGCAGACCAGCAGGCTGGGCAGCAGGAGCTGATAGGAGTTGGTCATCTCGCTGACGAAGATGATGGTGGAGATGGGGGCGTTGGAAACCGCGGTGAAAAAACCGGCCATGCCCACCACAGCCATGGCCGCGGGGTCCGCGGCTATGGCCGGAGCGAAGGCCTGAAAGGCCTGGCCCACTGCTCCGCCGAGGCAGCCCCCGATGACCACAGAAGGGCCGAAGACGCCGCCGCTGCCGCCGGAGCTGATGGTGAAGGAGGTGGTGAGGATCTTGCCGAAGGCGATGAAGAGCAGAATAAGCATCCCCAGCTCGCCGAAGAGGGCCTTCTGCAGAATTCCGTACCCGAAGGCCAGGGTTTCGGGCAGGAAGAAGCCGATCGTGCCCGTGAGAAGCCCGCCCAGGGCCGGCTTGAGGTGGAGGGGCATGGGGATGGCCCGAAAGAGCTCGCGCATCCCGTAGAAGGAGCCCACGTAGCAGAAGCTGGCTCCGGCGAGGATCACAGCCAGGGTGATATAGGGCCCGAGCTCCAGGGGATTGCTGAAGTCGAACTCCGGGGAGTGGAACAGCGTGCCCCAGCCGAAGACCAGGCAGAAGAGGCAATAGGCCACGACCGAGGAAATTCCCGCCGGTACGAGGACTTCGGCCTCGAACTCGGGGTCCCGGTAGAGCACCTCCGCGGCGAAGAGGGCGCCCGCCAGGGGGGCGCGGAAAATACTGCCCACCCCCGCTGCCATGCCAGCGGCGAGCATGATCCGCCGCTCCCTGGCGGAGAATCCGAGACGGGCGCCCAGAAAGGATCCGAATCCCGCCCCGATCTGGGCGATGGGGCCCTCCCGGCCGCCGGACCCGCCGGAGGTCAGGGTGATGGCCGAGGCGAAGGTCTTGACCAGGGGCACCATGGGCCGGATCACACCGCCCTTGTTGTGGTATGCGTCGATCGCGGCGTCCGTTCCGTGTCCTTCAGCCTCCGGGGCGTAGGTATACACGATCCATCCGCTGACTAGGCCACCCAGGGCCGGAAGAAAGAGAAGCATCCAGCGGTTGAACACGGTGGTGGAGTGGGTGAATAAAGGGGCTTCACCGCCGGGGGTGTCGGGCCGGTATCCGGCCATCTGATCCAGCAGATAGCGCATGCCCAGCTCACAGAGCACCTGGAAGAAGATCGCGCCGGCTCCGGCGATGAGGCCGATGAGCACGAAGTAGATCAGCCATCTGGAGCTGGGTGCTGGCTGGGAGAGCTGTTTGAGGAAAGAAAGAAAGCCTTTTGAAGCCATTGCGGGCTATCCTGGGTCAGGTTTTTTCGGCGGTCGAAGGGTCACGCGCGAGCAGGATGACCCGTTTTGAAGAAATGTTTGCTCCAGGTCAAGCGGACCCGGCCGAGCCCAGCATTTCCATCTGCCTGTTGTAGAAGGCGATGACTTCCCGCCGCCGCAGCATGCCGATGAGCTGGTCCGGATTCTGGTCCTCGACCACGGGGAGGGCATCGATATTCCTGATGGTGAACTTGGTCAGGGCCGTGGAGAGGTCCTCTTCCGGCGTGGTGGTGATGATGTCCGAGGTGGCGATGTCCTTGACCAGGACCAGCTCCTCCACATCCTCGGAGAAGAGCACGCTGCGGAAGTCGTTGCTGGAGAATATGCCCGTGAGCTTGCCTTCCTCGTCGACAACCGGGAAGTAGTGCTGCTCCGTGGCGCTGTAGATCTTCTTCAGCTCGGTGAAGGGAGTGTTTTCGCTGAGCACGTTGGGCTCATGGAGCTGGTCCCGCAGCTCCTGCACCTTGTGGTTCTGCAGGATGTCCGCGAAGAGCTCTCCGGCGTGGGCCGGGGACTCGAACTTGTTCTCCATCTGGTTCTCGTACAGGGAGACCTTCTGGGTCAGGAAGATGCAGACGGCCGAGGCGAGCATCAGGGGCGCCAGGAGGCCGTAGTCCTGGGTCAGCTCGCAGACCAGGATGAAGGGGCCCACCGGAGCGCTGCCCACGCCGGCGAAGAAGGCGGCCATGCCCACCAGGACGTAGCCCCCGGGCTGACTCACCATGTTCGGGAAGTAGCTCGCGCAGACCTTGCCCACGATTCCGCCGCTCATCCCGCCAACGAACAGAGCCGGGGCGAACATTCCCCCGCTCATCTCGGAGCCTATGGTTACGGAGGTGGCCACGGTCTTGCCCAGCAGGAGCAGGAGCATGGTCAGGATGGAGAGCTCGCCCAGGATGGCCATCTCCACCCAGCCGTAGCCGCCGCTCAGGACATGGGGAAAGACGATGCCCATGCAGCCCACGAGGAGCCCGCCCAGGCCCATGGTCAGGATGAGGCCCATCTTTTCCTTGATCCGCTGGAAGAAGGAATACTTGATGAAGCGGAAGGTCTTGACGTAGATCCAGCCGGTCAGGCCGCAGAACAGGGCCAGCAGAATGTAGAATCCGAGCTCCTGGGGATGGAAGGCGAAATGCGGGATGTCGAACATGGGCTGGTTGCCGTAGATCGCGGTGAACACGGTGTAGGCGATGACCGAGGAGACAATCGCCGGGAGCAGGGCCTCGCTCTCGAAGTCCTCGGTGTAGATGATTTCCACGCTGGTTATGGCGCCGCCCAGGGGGGCGCGGAAAATGGCGCCCAGGCCGCCTCCGGCCCCGGCCAGGAGCAGGAGCCGCCGCTCCTTGGAGGAGAGCCCGAAGACCCTGGCCACCCAGGAGCCAAGCCCCGCCCCGACCTGGGTGATGGGCCCCTCGCGGCCCGCGCTGCCGCCGCTGGCGATGGTCAGGATGGCCGTGCACCCCTTGATGAGGGGAACCAGGGGCTTGATGCGGCCGTTTTCCAGATGGAAGGAGCGGGTCATGGCGTCCGTTCCGTCCGTGATCCGGTCCTGCTGGGCGTCGGGGATAAACTTGAGCACGAGCCATCCGGTGAGGAGGCCGACAAGAGTGGTTGCCGTGGGCAGGGCCCAGAGGCGGAGGGTATCGCCGTGGGTGGTGAAGAGCTCCTCCCCGCTGGGAGCGGGGAGGGAGAGTCCGATGGTCTGGGAGAGAATCAGGTGCCGGACTCCCTCGACCCCGAGGAAGAAGAGGCTCGCGGCCAGCCCGGCCAGTATCCCCACGAACACGCTCATCAGGAGCAGGCGGAACAGATTCGTGCCCTGATAGATCCTGGCAAAGCTGCTCCACAAGCTTTCCACAGGGCGAAAGAGGCCTCTCATGACACCATCCGCGTTCTATAGGGGTTGAACCAGGGATGTTTTCGGAAATGATGGCTCAGCAGAAGCAGGTTGTTGGGCAGTACGCTCTGCAGCTTTTCCATGGTGCTGCCGAAGAAGAATCCCTTGAGATCCTTTTGGCCGTAAGTTCCCGCTATGACCAGGGCTTCGTGGGGAACGCTGTAGAGATTGTCCTCCAGGGGGCCCTTGGGAAAGAAGTGCCATTCCCGCACCTCTTCCTCGACCTCCCGCAGTAGACCCCTCTGTTCCAGGATGTCCCTGTAATGCTCCTGGCTTTTGCCCTGGCCCTGGGTGAAAATGTCCAGCGGCAAGCCGGTG
>JGI1684J13235_1000605_pt1 | contig 13200 bp, 10 predicted proteins | sample PonA232FremontCA_2_FD_13235 | JGI IMG/M metagenome (IMG submission 13235) | reverse complement strand
TCGCCAAGCTCGCGGAAATGGCCAAAACAAAGGTGTAAGTCGTGACCTCCTCCGCGCTCCAAACATTCCTGGACAAGCTGCAGCAACTGGAGAACGCATTCGAGGCGGCCGTGGAGGAGGTCGACGATCCGGATACCCTGGAGAACATCCGGGTCACCTACCTCGGGCGGCGTGGCAGCCTCGTGCAGTATCTCTCCGAGCTCAAGGACCTGCCCGAGGAGGACAAGCCCGAGGCCGGCAAGACGGCCAACAAGGTCAAGCAGCGCCTGCAGGACCGCTTCGCCCGCATCCAGGAAGATTTGCGCCAAAAGCGGGAAAGGGCCCGCAGGGAAGCCTTTGACCCCACCCTCCCCGGCCGCTCGCCGTGGACCGGCACCCTGCATCCGGTAACCCTGGTGAGCGAGGAGATCTGCGCCATATTCCGGGAGCTGGGCTACGAGGTCGCCACGGGTCCGGAAGTGGAGACGGACTTCTACAACTTCGAGGCCCTGAACATCCCGCAGGACCATCCCGCCCGGGACATGCAGGACACCCTCTATATCTCCGACTCCATTGTGCTCCGCACTCATACCTCCCCGCTGCAGATCCGGACCATGCAACAGCAGAACCCTCCCCTGGCCGCGGTCGCGCCGGGCAAGGTCTACCGCAGGGACGCCGACCTGACCCACTCCCCCATGTTCAACCAGATCGAAAAAAAAAACGGGGCACACTCACCCATTTTCTGCGGCGTGTCTTCAACCGGGAGCTCCAGGTCCGCTTCCGCCCCAGCTTCTTTCCCTTCACCGAGCCCAGCGCGGAAGTGGATATCAGTTGCGTGATCTGCTCCGGGAAGGGATACGCCGCAGACGGCTCTCCCTGTCGGGTCTGCAAGCAGACGGGGTACGTGGAAATCCTGGGTTGCGGCATGATCGATCCCGAAGTCTTCAGGGCCGTGGACTACGATCCAGAGCAGTATACCGGATTCGCCTTCGGCCTGGGCGTGGAGCGGATAGCCATGCTCAAGTACGGCATCGACGACCTGCGGCTCTTCTTCGACAACGATCTCCCCTTTCTGGACCAGTTCCGATTTTATCCCGCGAGCTGAGCGGGTCCCAAAGCCGCTTCCCCGTCCGGGGTTCACTCCCCCCTGCGGGGATAGACACGTGCATCCCCGAGCGCGGGCTGGTGCCGACGCTCCCCCCTGCGGGGATAGACACGTGCATCCCCGAGCGCGGGCTGGTGCCGACATCCCCCCCTTGGCATATGTGCCGAACATCGCTCACTGAACGCCAAACCGCAGACAGGACCGCGCCATGTATCTCAGCCTGAACTGGCTTCTGGAATTCACCCCGTATTCCGGCTCCGTGGACGAGTTGAGCCATACCCTGACCATGCTCGGCCTCGAGGTGGATGAAGAATTCGAGGCCTTCCAGTCCCTTCGCGACTTCAGTGTGGGCAGGGTTCTCTCCTGCTCCCCCCATCCNGATGCCGACAACCTGACTCTGTGCCGTGTCGATNTGGGCGGTGAGCAGCCCGCGGACATCATCTGCGGCGCGCCCAATGTCGCCGCGGAGCAGAATGTGCCCGTCGCACCGGCCGGGACCGAGCTTCCCTCGGGCACCGCCATCAAGCGGACCAAGATCCGCGGCCAGCGCTCCGAGGGCATGATCCTCTCCGAAAAGGAGCTGGGCCTGGGGGATGACGAATCCGGAATCATGGTCCTCGACGGCGGACACGCCCCGGGAACGCCGCTGCGCGAAGCCCTGGGGCTTTCGGACTATATTTTCGACATCGACCTCACCCCCAACCGGGGGGACTGTCTGAGCATTCTGGGCCTCGCCCGCGAGGTGGCCGCCTTTTACGGCCTTCCCCTGCACCTGCCCCGGACCGATCTCCAGGAAGCCCCGCCGGACTGCGCGGACAACGTGGACGTCTTTGTGGAGGACGGCGAGCTCTGCTCTATGTACCAGGCCAGGGTGGCCGAAGGCCTGAGCCCGGAAAAGAGCCCCGCCTGGATGCGCTACCGGCTCCTGGCCATGGGCCAGCGGCCCATCAACACCATTGTCGATGTGACCAACTACGTCATGCTGGAGACCGGGCAGCCCCTGCACGCCTTCGACCTGGACCGCCTTTCCGGTCCCGCCATCCGGGTGGGCCCTTCGAGCACCGAGACCTCCTTCACGACCCTGGACGGGCACACCCGCACGGTGACCCCCAGTGACCTTTTGATTTGGGACGCGGAGCGCCCCATCGCCCTGGCCGGCGTTATGGGCGGCCTGGACACGGAGATCGGCCCCGGATCCAGCCGGCTTTTATTGGAGAGCGCGGTCTTCGATCCGACCACCGTGCGCAAGACGGGCCGCAGGCTGGGCCTGTCCAGCGAATCCTCCCACCGCTTCGAGCGCGGGGTGGACCAGGTCGGCTCCGCCATGGCCCTGGACCGGGCGGCCCATCTGCTTCAGCGCCTGAGCGGGGCCAAGGTCTGGCAGGGCGTCAGCCGGCACGAGCCCGCCCCTTGGCGCCCCGGGCGCATCCAGTTCCGCCCCGGGCGGGCCAGAGGCCTACTGGCCGTGGACGCGACGGACGCGTTCTGCCTGGCCACGCTGCGGGGCCTTGGCTGCGAGGTGGACACCGGCAGCGGCGAGAGCTGGACCGTGAGCACGCCCAGCCACCGACATGATCTGGTCCGCGAAGTGGACCTCATCGAGGAGGTCTCCCGCGTCTACGGATTCGAGAACATCCCCGAGAAGCTGCCGCGCGTGGCCAAGAACCCGCAGGGAGGGGACGCGATCCCGGAAAAGGCGGACGACGCCTTCCAGAGGACGGTCAGGCACTGGGCCAAGGGCCTGGGCCTCAAGGAGGTGATGAACTACAGCTTCGTCAGCTCCGCGGATCTGGACGCCCTGAACCTGCCCCGCGACTCGCGCCTCGAGCTTGCCAACCCCCTGACCTCGGAACAGGACACCATGCGTCCGGTCCTCGCCCCGGGACTTCTCTTGAGCATCCGCTCCAATATGGACCGCAACAGCGAGGATCTGCGAATCTTCGAGGTGGCCCGTGTCTTCGAGCTGGACCGTAACCTGGACACCACGAGCAGGGAGAGCACCCAACTGGGGATCGCCCTGCACGGGAGCCGGACCCCCCGCGGTTGGCCCTGGTCCGGGGAAACCGCCGACTTTCTCGACCTCAAGGGCGCTGTGCAAAACCTCTTGGCCACTCTGCACGTGGGTCCCGAGGAATGGGTGGAGCAACAGGATCACCCCTATCTGGACCCCTGCGTCTCCATCCGCATCCAGGGGCGGCACATTGGCTTTGCCGGGGAGATCTGTGCGCACGCGAGCCGCCGCTTCCACGCCCGGCACCCGGCATGGATCGCCGAGCTGAATCTGGATCGCCTGCAGGCCCTGTCCCGCNCCNCCGCGGTGACCTATGCCCCCTGGTCCAGATATCCTCCAGTATTCCGGGATATGACCCTGGTTGCCGGCCCGGACCTCGCCTTCAAGAGCATCCGGGACCAGATCGAGGCCGCCAGATCGAGNCTGCTCGACTCCTTCATGCTGCTGGATATCTATCAACCCGATGAAGGCGACAACCGCAACATCACCCTGCGCATGGTCTATCGGCATCCGGAAAGGACCCTCGTGGCCGAGGAGGTCGACCGCGAGCACGGAAATCTCGGGGAGCACCTCTGCGGAACCCTGCCGGTTCGCTTCCCTTAACAGGCTGTTGAAAAACTCCCTATCAGACAGGGTGTTCAAAAATTCCAAGTGCAAGGCGCGACCCGGCACTCACTTATTTCCCGAAGTTCAATATATTACAAGCAAGCATAAAAAAGTGAGTGCCGGGCAAGGTCGTAGAGTAGTTAGCCTTCGTGAGAGTTTGAATCCGGCACCTATTTGGGAAACCTAGTCAATCAGACGCCCTTTTGTCACCTCAAATAGGTGCCGGACAACGCCGCAATTGGAAGATTTGAACGCCCTGTTAAGGCATAAGCCATGCCCCCTAGCGGAGGACGCACCTACAAGATCGGCGAGGCCGCCCGGCTTCTGGAGCTGGAGCCCTACGTTCTCCGCTTCTGGGAATCCGAATTCCCTCAGCTCAGGCCCCTGCGCACCGCCAGGGGCCAGCGTCTGTACACCGAGGAGCACCTCAAGCTCGTCCGACGCATCAAATATCTCCTGTACAAAGAGGGCATGACCATCGAGGGGGCCAAGCAGCGCCTGGACGACCTCCAGAAGTGGGGGGACCTGCTGCAGGAGCTCCGGGAGGACATTCAGGAGATCCGGAATCTCCTGTACCGCTCCGGGTCCCGGTGAAGGCGAATCAGCCCAGCAGCAGGGGCATGAGCACGGGAACGGCCAGACTGAGCACCAGCCCGTTGATCACGGCGATCACGGCGTAGGTCGCGCCTACATTGCGGTGGATGACCGCCAGGGTGGTGTCCATGGTCGTGGCCCCTCCGGCGGCGACGGGGGCCAGCTCGCCCATGCCGCGGACAAGCAGCGGCGTGAGGGCGATGGTGAGCACTTCGCGCAGAATATTGGCCAGGAGGGTGATCGTCCCCAGCTCGGTGCCCCCCATCTGGGAGGCAAGGACACTGGCCAGGCTGTAGTACCCGAAACCCGCCCCCACGGCGAATCCCTCGCGGACGCTCACCGCGTCCAGTCCCAGCGCGAGCGCTCCGGCCCCGAGCAAAGAGCCGGCTCCCGCCGCGAGCGGGACCACAACGCCCTTGGCCTTCATGCGCAGCATATTCCGGATGGCCCGGGTATCGCCGCCCACGCAGATGCCCACGAGAAAGAGCAGGCCGTAGAGGATGTACAGGGCCAGGTAGTCCTGACCCGTCACCATCTCGGGCACCCAGCCGCTATAGCCCGCCAGGATGCCCAGAACGAACCAGGCCACCAGGATAAGGCTTCCCTTCATAGCCGCCCCCTGAACCACCACACGTAAACAGGCCGGATCAGGAGGAGGCTCCCCGCGAGGGAGGCCAGACAGAAAGCGAGCCCCATCCATCCCAGGGTGGCGAGGTTGTTGATCACCTTTTCCCGGGCACCCAGGCCCAGGCCGAGGAAGAGGAGCATGAGGCAGACCGCCCAGTCCGCCGCGCGAGAGCTCCAGGCGAGCACCCTGGTGCGCTGTCTGAGGAAGAAGCCTGCGAGCAGGCCGAGCCCGAAAATGGAGACGATCTCAAGCATGATACCGGCACCGCGTGATTGGGTTAGCCCTGCCCCAGCGCCCGTTGCGGATTTTTCCGGAGCTGGAACGACCTTCTGGACAGACGGGCCGCAGGCAAGGTAGAAAAAATCACAGTCGTCCTCGGTTCAGGTCCCTATCACTTCCCACACCCAGGCACAAGGAGAACGCCCCATGCAACTGTCCCGGAGAGCGGAGCGGATTCAGCCTTCGGCCACACTGACCATCAACGCCAAGGCCGGGGAGATGAAGAGCCGAGGCGAGGACGTGATCAGCCTGGCCGCCGGCGAGCCCGATTTCAGCCCGCCGAAGCACGTCACGGACAGGGCGATGCAGGCCGTGAAGGACGGAAACACCCGCTATACCCCAGTCCCGGGCAAAACCGAGCTGCGACGGGCCGCGGCGGGGTATTTCGAGCACTTCTACGGGGTACGGGCGAAGCCGGAAAACATCATCGCCGGCAACGGGGGCAAGCAGTGCCTGTACACCCTGTGCCAGTGCCTGCTCGATGCCGGGGACGAGGTGCTCATTCCCGCTCCCTTCTGGGTGAGCTATCCGGAAATGGTGGGGCTGGCGGACGGCGTGCCCGTGGTGCTGCCCACTACTCCGGAAGAAGACTTTCTTCTGGATCCGGACAAGATCGACCAGGCCGTGGGCGAACGGACCAAGGTCCTGATTTTGAACACCCCTTCCAACCCAACCGGCTGCCACTACAGCCAACAGCGGCTGGACCGGATCATGGAGCGGGCTCTGGCCCACAACCTCTACGTGATCTCCGATGAGATCTACGACCAGCTCGTTTTCTCCCCCGCGGGTCCCGCGTCCGCCGCGCCGTGGTTCGACTCCCATCCCTGGCGCGTGGCCGTGGTCAACGGGCTGTCCAAGAGCTTCGCTCTCACCGGATGGCGCATCGGATACGTTCTCGCACACAAGGAGGTCATCCAGGCCATGAGCAAGATCCAGGGCCAGAGCACCTCAAACATCTGTACCATCGCCCAGGAGGCTGCTGTCGCCGCCCTGGAGGGCTCCTTCGACTTCCTCGCCGAAAAGCGCGACATCCTGGCCGGGCGCCGCGACAAGGCCCTGGAGCGCATGGGTTCCTGGTCCCGGGCCGGGTGTCCCAGGCCCGACGGGGCCTTCTACCTCTTCCCCCGGTTGGACGGGTACTACAGCGGCTCGGTCACGGACTCCACCTCCATGTGCACCTACCTCCTGGAAGAGGCGGGTGTGGCCCTGGTCCCGGGAACAGCCTTCGGGGACGACCGCTGCGTACGCCTGTCCTACGCCCTGAACGACCAGGATCTGGAAAGGGCGCTGGAACGGATGGGAGAGGCGCTGGCCAAGTTATGAGGATTCGGCTCTTCCACCCCGATCCGGCCAGGCCCTTTCAGTTGGTCAAGTTCGTCTCCTGGAGCTTCTTCCTGGTCATTCTGGGCTGCAGCATCCTCATGATCCTGGTCATCGGCAATTACGCCAAAAAAACCATTCTGCAAAAGAACAGGGAGTACGCCCACCTCCTGGCGGAAAACCTGAACCACCAGATCTACAGGCGCTTCACACTGCCCACTGTGCTTGGATACGGGCAGGTCCAGCTCAAGCAAAAGCAACAGTACGAACGACTGGACCGGGTGGTGCGGGCCACGATTCACGGCTTCCGGGTCCTCGACGTCCAGGTCCTGGATCTGGAGGGGAATATCGCCTACGCCATGGACGAAGAGGCGCTCGAGCGGGAGAGCATGGCGGGACGGGGGTTCCAGAAGGCCAAGGAGGGCGAGCCCATCTATCAGATCATCAAGAGAAGAGGCTCCGCGTGGGATTTTCTGGACCTGGATCTGCCGGATCGGAGCCACATCCTGCGCACCTCCTTTCCCCTCAGGGCGGAGAAGAGCCTTTCCCCTGGGCAAAGCGGGCCCATCATCGGCATTCTCCAGTTCAGCCAGGACATCACCTCCGACCAGGAGACCATTCTTTACTTCCAGGTCCTGGTTGCGGTCATCATCATCTCCTCCTCGCTTCTGCTCTTCTTCATCCTCTACATGATCATTTTTCGCGCGGACCGCATCTTCGCCGAACGGATCCGGGAAAAGGAGCGCCTGGAGCACAGGCTGCACCAGAACGAGAAACTGGCCAGCATGGGCCGTATGGTGGCCAGCATCTCCCACGAGATCCGCAACCCCCTGGGCATCATCCAGAGCAGCGCGGAAATGCTCTCCAAGCGGAGTCAGGGCGACGAAAGCGGGAACAAGCTGGCCCGTGCCGTTTACGAGGAGTCCCAGCGACTCAGTCGCACCGTGCACGACTTTCTGGACTATGCCAGGCCCAAGCAGCCCACGATCCAGGACATGGACCTGGCGGGCGTGCTGAAGCGGTGCCTGGCCTCCCTGGACACGGAGATGAGTCGCAAGGAAATCTCCTTGCGGAAAAACATCCCCGAGCGGATCCCGGTTCGCGGGGACGAAGACCTCCTCTACCTGGCCCTGTACAACCTGATCATCAACGCCCTGCAGGCCATGGACAGCCACGGAGAGATCGCCATCACCTGGCGCGAAAAGCGGCAACAGCTGGAGCTCCGGGACAGCGGACCGGGATTCAGCCAGGATCTGGTGGACAAGTTCACCGAGCCCTTCTTCACCACCAAGGATGACGGCACCGGCCTGGGGCTCGCCATCGTCAAGAACATCCTGGACAGCCACGGAGCGGGCCTCGAATTCGACACCGCCTCAGAGGGCGGGGGCGTGGTCCGGATAACCTTCGGCAAGGCCTGAGGGAGCGGACTCATGGCGGCACACATCCTCGTCGTGGACGACGAAAGGAACTATCTCCTGCTTTTGGAGACCATGCTCACCGAGGAGGGCTACAGGGTTACCTCGCTGCAGGACCCGGAGCTCGCGGTGAGCTATCTCAACGAGTCCGACGTGGACATCCTCATCGCGGACATGAAGATGCCCCGCCTCAGCGGACAGGACCTTCTGGAGCACGTCCGGCAGAACCACCCGCACATCCCCGTGCTCATCATGACCGGGTACGGCAGTATCGACGGCGCTGTGGAGGCCATGAAGTGCGGGGCCTTCGACTATATCAACAAGCCCTTCTCCAACGACGAGCTCCTGCTCTCCGTGGCCAAGGCGGCCAAGATGAGCGAGGCGGAGCGACAGAACCGGCTGCTGCAGCAGTCCCTGCAGCAGCAGCACGGCCTGGAGCGTGTGATTGCCAGGAGCCGCTCCATGCAGCGGGTGCTGGATCTGGTGGGCCGGGTCGCGCCCAGCGGAAGCAACATGCTTTTGAGCGGCGAGCCCGGAACGGGCAAGGAGCTCATCGCCCGCAGCATCCATTTCACGTCCCAACGCCGCTCCGGCCCCTTCGTTCCCGTCCACTGCCATTCCCTGGATCCAGCCGTCCTGGAACGCGAGCTCTTCGGCTCGGAGGAGGAGTCCAGCGCGGGGGCGATCGCGCACAAAAGGGGGCATCTGGAGGCCGCCCATCAGGGCTCCCTCTTTCTGGACGAAGTGGCGGAGCTCTCCCCGGAGATCCAAAACCGCCTGCTGCACATGGTCCAGGAGCACACCCTGGAGCGTGTCGACGGCTCCAAGCCCGTGAACGTGGACCTCCGCGTTTTCGCGGCAACGAGCCGGAATCTGTACCAAGAGGTCGAACAGGGGCGTTTCCGCGAGGACCTCTACTACCGCCTGAACATAGTGCATATGGAGATCCCGCCTCTGCGTGAGCGGGCCGAGGACATCCCCATCCTGGCCGCGCAGTTCCTGAGCCGCTTCAACAGCGAGTACGGCAGGCAAATATCCGGTTTCTCCCCGGAAGCGCTCCAGGCCCTGACCGCGTTCAACTGGCCCGGCAACGTCCGCCAGCTGGAAAACGTGGTGGAACGCTGCGTGGTATTGGCGGGCGGGGAGGAGATCACCCTTCGGGACCTCCCCGCGGAGCTCAGGGACGAGACGGAGCAGTTCAAGACCGCCGCGGACATGCTCCCCACCCGGCTCAACCTGGCCGAGACACTGGAGCGGATCGAGGCCGCCCTGATCCGGAGGGCGCTGGTGCAGAGCGAGTTCGTCCAGGTCAAGGCCGCGGAAATGCTGGGCATCTCCAAGAGCCTGCTGCAGTACAAGCTCAAGAAGTACAACATTTCCGGCAAGAGCTAGGGCCCTATCTGCACAATAACACCCATGCCTGCGCAGACGGAGGCATAACGAAACATGAAAATGCTGCGTGGCGAGTCGGGGCGTGCGCTGATGCCAGTGTTTCATCCCGCCGTCCAATACTAAACATTGCTCAAGCTGATCGGTTCCGGCTGCTGACACCGTATGACTTCCAGGTAATCTTTGCAGCGCGGGCTTTGAGGGTGTCCGGCAAGATCTTTCTTACGCGCACAACAAGGGCTCGCATGTATATGAAACACGGCCACAGCGCAGGCCCCGTCGAGCCACGCCTTGCACTTTATTCAAATAATTCAACGAGTTGGACACATTTACATACAAAAAACCCACGATTTGTGATTTGCAAAACACGAATGGCATGCCCTCAAGCGGAATCGCCGACTTCATCGCCGACCTGAAGGCCTCCTCCGCATTCCGCGACCTCATCGTGCACCACGAGCACATTTCCGGCAGCCCCGGTTCCGTGGCGCGGACCGCCGAGCCCTGGCCCGAGCCCATCCGGAAGCTTTTGACCCGGCTGGGCATCGGGGAGCTCTACACGCATCAGGCCACGGCGCTGGACGCGGTGCGCGCGGGCCGGCACACAGTGGTCTCCACCCCCACAGCCAGCGGCAAGAGCCTGATCTACGTCCTGCCCATGCTGGAACGCTTCCTCGCCGGGAGTCGTGGCAAAACCCTGTATATTTCCCCCCTCAAGGCCCTGGCCCGGGACCAGCACAAGGCGCTGACCCGGCTCTTCGCCGAGCTCGATGCGGACAGCGTCCCGCGATCCGCAGTGTACGACGGGGACACGCCCAAGAAGGAGCGGACCCGGATCCGGAAGAACCCCCCGGAGATGCTCCTCACCAACCCGGAGATGCTCCATCTGGGGGTTCTTCCCCAGCACGGGATATGGCCCGATTTCCTGGCCAACCTGGAGTACGTGGTCATCGACGAGGTCCACACCTGCCGCGGGATCACGGGCTCGAACATGGCCTGGGTCTTCCGGCGTCTGCGGCGCGTGTGCCGGGCCTACGGGGCGGACCCCACCTTCGTCCTTTGCTCCGCAACCGTGGGCAACCCCGCTGAGCTAAGCCACAACCTCACCGGCCTCGAGGCGGAGGCGGTCACGAAAAGCGGTGCCCCGCAGGGCCCCAAGCACTTCCTCTTCCTCAATCCGGTGCTCTCCAGCGCCGCGGCCAACGCCCTTCAGCTCATGCAGGCGGCCCTGATCCGGGGCCTCAAAACCATCGTCTACTGCCAGTCCCGAAAGATGACCGAGCTCATCTCCATGTGGACCAAGCAGCGCATGGCCAACTACGCCCCGTACATCACCGCGTATCGTTCAGGGTTCCTGCCCGAGGAGCGCCGCAAAATCGAGTCCGAGCTCGCCGAGGGGAACCTGCTGGCGGTCATCAGCACCAGCGCCCTGGAGCTGGGCATCGACATCGGGGAGCTGGACCTGTGCCTCCTGGTGGGCTATCCCGGCTCGGTCATGGCCACCTGGCAACGCGGGGGGCGCGTGGGCCGCAAGCAGCAGGAGAGCGCGGTCGTGCTTCTGGGGCAGGAGGACAGCCTGGATCAGTATTTCATGCACAACCCCGGGGAATTCTTCCGCCAGGAGCCGGAAAAGGCGGTGCTCAACCCGGACAACCCCGTTGTGGCCCGCAATCACCTCCTCTGCGCCGCCGCGGACATGCCCCTGCAGCGCGGGGATGCCATTTCCGGGAGCGGACAGAGACGAGCCCTTCTGGAGCGGCTCGTGGAGGAAGGCCGGCTCCTTCCCGGTGCGGACGGTTCCACGCTCTTCCCCAGGGACCCGGAGATCCAGCAAAAGGTCTCCCTGCGCGGCTCTGACGCGAACCTGCAGATCATGGACCGGGGCAAGCAGAAGGCCATTGGCGACATCGACCGCTATCGGGCCTGCCGCGAGACCCATCCCGGGGCGGTGTACCTGCACCGGGGAACGAGCTACGTCATCGAGAACATCGATTTCGAGCAGGGGGCGGTCCTGGCCAAGCAGGCCAAAGTGAGCTATTTCACCCGGGTCCGCTCGGAGAAGGAGACGGAGATCCTGAGCCTGACCCGGCGCAAGGTTCTGGGCGACGTGGAGGTCTGTCTGGGCCGGCTCAGGGTCACGGAGCGCTTCACCGGTTACGAGAAGCGCCAGGTCAAGGGCCAGAGGCTCATCTCCGTCCTGCCCCTGGACCTGCCCCCGTTCATCTTCGAGACCGAGGGGCTGTGGATCCGGCTGCCCCACCGCATCCAGCACGATGTGGAGGCGGACAGGCTGCACTTCATGGGCGGCATCCACGCCCTGGAGCACCTGGTCATCGGGATCATGCCCCTGTTTGTCCTCGCCGACCGCAACGACCTGGGCGGCATCTCCTATCCCCTGCACCCCCAGCTCGACGCGCCTGCGATCTTCGTCTTCGACAGCCACTCAGGCGGAGTGGGCCTCACCGCCGAGGCCTTCTCCCACCCCGTGGGGCTGCTGCGCGCCTCCAGGCGGGCCCTGACCTCCTGCGGCTGCTCCCACGGCTGTCCCTTCTGCATCCAGTCCCCCAAGTGCGGCTCCGGCAACCGTCCCCTGGACAAGCGGGCGGTCAAGGCCATCCTCGAGCTCATGCTGCCACAGGATTCGGAGCGGGAGCCGCCGGACGCGGACCCCTCGCCGGAAAGCGCCGGTTTCGCGCTGGCTCCGGGAGACGAGACCGAACCCCACGATACCTCGGAAGGCCAAGAGAGCGGGCTCCGCTACGCGGTCCTCGACCTGGAGACCAAGCTTTCGGCCCAGGAGGTGGGCGGCTGGAACAAGGCCCACAGAATGGGGGTCAGCTGCGCCGTGCTCTTTGACAGCGAAACGCGGGAGTACACCGCATACATGGAGCACGAGCTCCCGGAGATGGCACAGGTGATGCGGTCCGTGGACATGGTGGTGGGGTTCAATCTCATCGGCTTCGACTACCGGGTTCTGTCCGGATACAAGGACCTGGACTACTCACCGCCCGCCACCCTGGATCTCCTGCGCGAGATCAAGGCCGTGCTCGGCTATCGCCTGTCCCTGAACAACCTGGTCCAGAACACCCTCGGGGTGAGCAAGAGCGGAAACGGGATGGAGGCCCTGGAGTGGTGGCGGAACGGGGAGACGGACAAGCTGGTGGAATACTGCCGGGAGGACGTGCGCCTGACCCACGCCCTGTATCTCTTCGGCAGGCAGGAGGGGTTCGTGGTCTTCGCCAACAAGGCGGGGAAGCAAGTCACCCTGCAAGTCTCCTGGCCATAGCAGGGCGCCACAAATCTTCCAAAAGCTTCGTTGCTTCAAAAAGGGCAAGCTCTCACGTAGACGTACTACGCTGCGAGCTTGCCCTTTTTTCGCGCCTTGCCCTTGAAATTTTGTGGCGCCCTGCTTGGTCATGAGCATATTCAGGGCCAGCCCCGGACACAACGCAGCATGAAAATGCCGCGCGGCGAGTCGGGGATTGCGATGATGCCAGTGTTTCATCCCGGAGATGAATGCCGGGATCAGCACAAACTGACCGGCTCCAGCTCATTTGAAAGAATGTATATTATCCTCTCACACGCTACAGCGCGGGCTTTCCAGTAACTTTTCACCTGATGCGCTTATCGCTGACGGCGACAAGGGTGCGCCTGTATATGAAACACGGCTTCAGCGCACATCCCGATGAGCCGGGCCCAACGATTTCTCCCAATAATTCAGTGAATTAAATGCATTTTCTTACAACCCCTATTCCCGGGCCGACCCGGGCACAACGAAACATGAAATGCGAAGCGAAGGCGGGTGGACGCTGAAGCGCGGGTTTCATCTCGGGTTTCACATGATGGAATACGCAACACCTCATCGGCATTCCCGTAC
>JGI1684J13235_1000604_pt1 | contig 13213 bp, 7 predicted proteins | sample PonA232FremontCA_2_FD_13235 | JGI IMG/M metagenome (IMG submission 13235) | reverse complement strand
CTGAAGGATCTGCGGCTCTGGGCGGGCCCGTTCTGCAACACGGCCAACCCCCTGGCCGTGGATGAGCTGCGCCGAATGGGCCTGTCCGGGGTCATCGTCAGCCCGGAGCTCTCTCGCGGGGACTATCTGCGGCTGCCCCGAAACAGCCCCCTGCCGCTGGGAGTGGTCACCCGAGGCCTGTGGCCCTGCTGCGTCTCCCGCACAGCGCATGAGGAGGTCAAGACCGGCCGAAAGCTGCAGAGCCCCAAGGGGGAGATCTTCTGGCTCACCAAGCGGGGTCAGAACCGCTACGTCTACCCCAATGTGGAGCTGGACCTGAGCGACCGGGAGAACGAGCTGGAGGAGGCGGGATACAGCCTCTTCGTGCACCTGGAGAGCGGATTGCCTCAAAAGGTGCCGCGCGCCGGACGCAGGAGCACCTTCAACTGGGATCTGGAGCTGGCGTGAAGATGGATCGTGATTTGTTATCCGTGATCCGTAAACTGGGATGGTACGTGGTTGGTGACTGGTGAAGCACACACGCCGGACGCCAGACATCAGATGCCAGACGTCAGGCGCAGAGAATCAGAGGAAGGACAAATTCAAAATTCGAAATTCGAAACCCGAAACCTTGAACGCCGAACGGGGAACGGGGAACGGGGAACGGGGAACCTGGGGTTCGGTTTGGAGGAAGACTTGCTCAGATGCGAGGCGACGCGTCATTTTGAAACCGCAGTGTATACCAATACATGAGGATTTCCAAATGGCGCGGCAACGAAGCAGATGAGCAAGTATTTCTCCAAACCCCACCCCATCCTAGAAGATTTGCTTGAGCCTGTCTCCCTGCTGCTGCGAGGTTCCGCCCCCGTCATCCGAGCCTGAGCCGGAATCATCAGTCGCCGACGGAGAGACCCTTTGTGGCTGGGTCCCCGCCTTAAAGGGAATCATGAAGCTCTCCTCCGTGTCCGGACCCGCCAGGAGCCCGGTCTCCGCGTCCACGCGGGCCATGACGATCCCCCTGGGCTTGGTGAAGTCCTGAGCCGGATAATCGGATTCCACATCCTTGCGGTAGTCCACCCAGATGGGCGAGGCCGCGCGGGATCCGGTTTCATACTTGCCCATGGGTTTGGGGTCGTCGAATCCCACGAAGATTCCGGTCAGGAGATAGGGAGAGTAGCCCATGTACCAGGCGTCCTTCTGATTGTCCGTGGTGCCCGTCTTTCCCGCCAGAGGGCGGTTCATGGAGTGCTTGACCCGCCAGGCGGTGCCGTGCTGCACCACCTGCTGCATCAAATCGGCCATGATGTAGGAGGTTTGCGGGCTCAGGGCGTTTTGAACTGTCTTGTTCGACTCGTAGATGGTCTCGCCCCAGGCGTCGGTCACCTTGAGCACGAGGCGCGGCTCCACCACGGACCCGTCGCTCCGGGCGAAAGCGGAGTAGGCCTTACACATATTGCGCAGTGTCACCGAGCCCGACCCCAGGCTCACGGAGAGGTCCTCGGGGAAGTCCCCTTTGAGCCCCAGGGTCTTGGCCCGCTCGATAACAGTCTTGATGCCGATTTCCCGTGCCACCCGAATGGTGACCAGATTGCGCGACTTGACCAGCGCGGTGCGCAGCATGGTGGGGCCGAAGTTCATCCGCTCGTAGTTCTGCGGTTTCCAGGTGGAGTTCGTGGCCTTGTCCTGATAGACGATGGGCGCGTCCAGCACCTGCGTGGCCGGAGTCATTCCGTTGTCGAAGGCGGCGGAGTACACGATGGGCTTGAACGCGGACCCCGGTTGCCGCTCGGCCTGGGTGGCGCGGTTGAACTCGCTCGCGTCGAAGTCGTACCCGCCGATCAGGGCCCGGACCTTGCCGCTTTCCGGGTCCATGGAGAAGAGCGCCCCCTGGACCTTGGGCCGCTGCTGCAGCCTGAGCAGCCAGCCTTCCTCCCTCTCCGGGTTCTCGCTCTCCAAGGAGGCCCAGACCACGTCTCCGCTGTCCAGCACCTTGGTGGCGTCCTCCACGTCAGGGACGTTTTCGTGTGCCTTCTCCGGATTGATCTCCCGGCACCAGCCCATGCTCTCCACATCGATCCAGGCGGTCTCGTTGGCGAATCGCACCCTGGCCCCCCCGGATTCGACTTCGTCCACGAGAACCTTGATCCATTCCCCTTGGCGCAGGGTCTTAATCTTTTCCGAGGCGTTCTGCTCCCCCAGGAACTCCCGGGCGGCGGTGGCGTTGGAGCTCTTCAGCGGCCCCCGCCAGCCGCGACGCTTGGTCGAGGCCTCCAGACCGGAGCGCACCGCCTCCTCCGCGGCTTGCTGATGCTTCATGTCCGCGGCGGTGTAAACACGCAAGCCGTCCTCGTACACCCGCTCTCGTCCGAACCTGTCGATGAGCCAGCGCCGCACCTGTTCCACATAGTCCGGGGCGACCCGCCAGGTGGGGTCCTTCATGCTCCGAAGATCAAGGGGCTCGCCCACCGCCGTGCGGTAGTGCTTGCGGGAGATCCACCCCAGATCCCGCATCTGGCGCAGGACGTAGGCCCGCCTTTGGCGCGCCTGATCCGAATTCTCGTAGGGATTGTACAGGCTGGGCGCCTTGGGCAGGCCCGCGAGCAGCGCGGATTCGGATACGGTGAGCTCGTCCGCGTGCTTGCCGAAGTAGACCCGCGCGGCCGCCTCCACCCCATAGGCACCCTCGCCCAGATAGATCTCGTTCAGGTAGATGGTCAGGATCTCGTCCTTGGAGAGGTATTTCTCCAGGCGATAGGCCAGAATGGCCTCCTTGAGCTTGCGCTTGTAGCTCCGCTGCGGGGTGAGAAGCAGGGATTTGACCACCTGCTGGGTGATGGTGCTGCCTCCCTGCACGATCTGTCCGGCCCGCAGGTTCTTGATAGCGGCCCGGAGAATCCCCATGAAGTCGATGGCACCGTGCTCGTAGAACCCGCTGTCCTCAGCAGCCAGAAAAGCCCGGCGGACGTGCCTGGGCATCTGATCCTTGGAGCGCAGGAAGCGGTTCTCCTTGCTCAGATAGCCGAGCGTCTTGTTCTCGCTGGAATAGATGGTCGTGGTCAGCGGCGGGTTGTAGTCGGTGATCTGCTTGATCGTGGGCAGCTCCGAGGCGGCCCAGTAGAAGAGCCCCGCCCCAGCTCCGACGACAAGGATGACCAGACAGGCTGCCAGGATCAGAAAATATTTGAAAAAGCGTCGCATACTCTCATTTGGCCGGATTCGCGGAGTCAGCGGTCCGCATGGGACAGACAGCTATCCGGAGTCCGTTCGGGTTCGTCCGTTGAAGGCGATCTTGCCCTTGCCCAGGAGATCGTGCAAATGGACGATCCCCTTGAGGCGCATTTCCCCGTCCACAACCGGCAGCACCATGATGGCGTTCTGCTCCATCGTCTCCAGCAGACGGGCCGTTTTCTCCCCTTCCCGTGCAAAACGGGGGCGGACCGTCATATGGGCCTCCACCTCATCCTCGGGGCTGTAGCGCTTGTGGCAGATCATGCGCCGCACGTCCCCGTCGGTGAGGATCCCCTTCAGCTTTGCCCCGGAATCCAGGACCACAACGGTGCCCAGACCTCCGGAGTCCAGAAGCCGCAGGCTCTCCTGCAGAGCGCTCCCTTCGCGGACCACGGGCAGATCCACGCTGTGCATGACCTGCTCTACGGAGAGGCTCAGCTGCCTGCCCAGATCCCCGCCGGGATGATAGCGCTGGAAGTCCTCCTTCCCGAAGGCCTTCCACTCGATGAGACCCACGGCCAGGGCATCGCCCAGGGCCAGCGTTGCGGTGGTGCTTGCCGTGGGGGCCAGGTTCAGGGTACAGGCCTCCCTGGGGACCGAGGTATTAAGCACGGCGTGACACATATTGCCCATTGTGGAGTCCCTGCGCGCGGTCATGCCCACGAGCCTACTGCCCAGGGACAGCATGGTGGGCAGGACGGCGTTCAGCTCGTCCGTTTCCCCGCTGTTGGAGATGGCGATGACCACGTCCCCTTCCCGGATCATTCCCAGGTCCCCGTGGGCCCCCTCCACGGGATGGAGAAAGCTGGCTGGTGTCCCGGTGCTGCTCAGGGTTGCGGCGATCTTGCGCCCAACCAGCCCGGACTTGCCGATGCCGGTCACAAAAACCCGCCCCGCGGAGCAGGCGATCATTTCCAGGGCTGTTTCGAATTCGCCGTCCAGGTTATCCCGGACCAGGTAGAGGCCCTCGATCTCCGCATCCAGGACCTGACGCGCCAGCCCTAGCCAGTCGCGTCGCTCATTGCCGCTCATAGATTACCCTTCCGGACAGGCCCTTTGGCAGCTTGTCCCCACCTGCGTGGGATAACTGCCCTCAAAACAGGCCAGACAGTATCCCGTGTTTTCGTCCATGGCCTCCAGCAGGCCGTCCACGCTCAAGTAGTGCAGCGAGTCCAGATCGATGAATTCGGCGATGTCCTCCACGGAGTGATTCGCCGCGATGAGCTCGCCCTTGGAGGAGAAGTCGATCCCGTAATAGCAGGGATGGCGGATGGGAGGACAGCTCACGCGCAGGTGAAGCTCCTTGGCCCCGAGCTCTCGCAGGTTCTTGATCCGGGTTCGGATCGTGGTGCCGCGCACAATAGAGTCCTCCACGATCACGATCCGCTTGCCGCGTATCATCTCCTTGACCGGATTGAGCTTGATCCGGACCCCGAAGTCCCGCATGTCCTGGGAAGGCTGAATAAAGGTGCGCCCCACGTAGTGGTTGCGGATCATGGCGTTCTCGTAGGGAAGCCCCGAGGCCTGGGCGTGGCCCACAGCGGCGTAGACCCCGGAATCCGGAAAGGGCATGCAGAAGTCCGCGTCCACCGGGGCCTCCTTCGCCAGCTGGGCGCCCATGTTCTTGCGCCGCTGGTACACGTTCTCCCCAAAGACGGTGGAATCCGGCCGTGCGAAGTAGATGAGCTCGAATATGCAAGAGGCCCGTTTGGGCAGCTCCCCGCTCTGGATGCTGTGCGAGGACATCTCCCCGTTTTCCAGGACCACCATTTCCCCGGGCTCGACCTCCCGCAGGTATTCCGCGTCCAGGAGGTCCAGGGCGCAGGTTTCGGAGGCGAAAACGTAGGTCTCTCCCACACGGCCCAGCACCAGAGGGCGAAAGCCGTGGGGATCTCGCACCGCGATGAGCTTGTGGTTCTCCTGGAACAGGAGGCTGTATGCACCGCGCACTTCCCGGCAGGCCTTGACGATGGCCTCTTCCACTGGACCGTGGTCCAGATACTTGGCGATGAGATGCAGGAAAATCTCGCTGTCCATGCTGGTCTGAAACAAGGACCCCCTGGCCTCCAGGCTGTCCCGCAGCTCGGCGCTGTTGACCAGATTGCCGTTGTGCCCCACGGCCATGTGCCGTCCACGGAAGTTGATCAGAAAGGGCTGGGCGTTGCGCAGCAGGGAGGCGCCGGTTGTGGAGTAGCGGATGTGGCCCATGGCGATCTCGCCCTTGAGCTCGCGGGAAAGGTGCCGCTCCTGGAAAACATCCGGGACGAGACCCATGCCCCGCTGCTCCCGCAGCTTCCATCCGTCCCAGGTGGAGATGCCAGCGCTTTCCTGTCCGCGGTGCTGCTGAGCGTAGAGCCCGAAATAGGCCATCCTGGCCGCTTCCTTGTGACCGTAGACACCGATGAGTCCACAGTATTCCTTTTTCATGGCGTATCTCTCTCTGCCGGTCCGGAATGCTCCGGCCCGGCTTTTATCGCAAAGTGGCCTCAGGCGCTCGGAGCGTAGAACTCCTGGAGGCTGCCCACCGTGATTCCCTCATGGGCCCTGCGCTGCCGCAGTGCCATGGCAAGCGCCCGCGCACCGGCCACGGTCGTGGTGTAGGGAATGTTATAGAGGATGGTCGTCTGCCGCAGCGACGAGGAATCCTGTACGGTGAGCTTGCCCGAAGAGGTGTTGATCACCAGCTGGATCTGCTTGTTCTTGATCATGTCGATCACGTTTGGCCGGCCCTCGTAGACCTTGTTCACCCGCGTGGCCTCGATCCCGAACTGCTCCAGGTAGTCCCCTGTGCCCTGGGTCACGACCAGGGTATACCCCATCTCGGAAAAGATCCTCGCCGGTTCCAAAATGTTCGGCTTGTCCTGATCGTTCACGGAGATGAAGATGTTGCCCTCCTCGGAGATGATCTGGCCCGAGGCGAGCTGGGACTTGAGAAAGGCCAGCCCGAAGTCCGGGTCCACGCCCATGACCTCGCCAGTGGAGCGCATCTCCGGTCCGAGCAGAGTATCCACGCCCGGGAATCTGTTGAAGGGAAGCACCGCCTCCTTGACCGAGTAGTACCCGGAACGCCGCATGGACCAGGGATCCAGGTCCCGGAGCCGCTCCCCGAGCATGACCCGCGTGGCCAGCTTGGCCAGGGGCACGCCGGTGGCCTTGCTCACAAAGGGCGCAGTCCGCGATGCACGGGGATTAACCTCCAGAATGTAGATCTCCCCCTCCCGGATGGCGTACTGAATATTCATCAGGCCCTTGACCTGCAGCTCACGGGCCAGGGCCTTGGTGTCCCGGATGATCTCCTCCTCGAGCTCCCTGCTGATAGTATGCGGCGGTATCACGCAGGCCGAGTCACCGGAGTGCACCCCGGCCTCCTCGATATGCTCCATGATCCCGCCCACATAGGTGTCCTCCCCGTCGGAAACCGCGTCCACGTCGATCTCGATGGCGTTCTCCATGAACTTGTCCAACAGGATGGGGTGATCCGGAGAGATGACCACCGCCTCCCGAAAATAGTTCATGAGATCGGCCTCGTCGTATACGATCTCCATGGCCCGGCCCCCGAGCACATAGGAGGGGCGCACCACCAGGGGATAGCCGATGCGGCGGGCGATATCCAGGGCCCCTTCCTCCGAGGTCGCGGTCCCGTTCTCCGGCTGCTTGAGCCCGACGGTGCCAAGAAGCTCCTGGAAACGCTCCCGGTCCTCGGCCCGGTCGATGCTGTCCGGGGAGGTGCCCAGGATGGGAACCCCGTTCTTCAAAAGCGGCACCGCGAGGTTGAGCGGCGTCTGGCCCCCGAACTGGACGATGACCCCATCCGGCTGCTCCTGCTCGATGATGTTCAGAGTGTCCTCCAGGGTAAGCGGCTCGAAGTAGAGCCGGTCCGAGGTGTCGTAGTCCGTGCTCACCGTCTCCGGGTTGGAGTTGACCATAATGGACTCCAGCCCCATCTCCCGGAGGGAGAAGGAGGCGTGGACGCAGCAGTAGTCGAACTCGATGCCCTGGCCGATCCGATTGGGGCCGCCGCCCAGGATGACCACCTTGCGCCGTCCCTCTGAGGCCCGGCATTCGTTCTCCCGCTCGTAGGTGGAATAGTAGTACGGGGTGTAGGCCTCAAACTCAGCGGCGCAGGTGTCCACAAGCTTGTACGTGGACGAGATCTCGTGGCGCTTGCGCGCCCTGCGGATCTCCTCCTGGCTGCGGTCCACGAGCCCGGCAAGCTGTCTGTCGGAAAAGCCGAGCTGCTTGGCCCGCCGGAAAATCCCCGCGGATTGCTCCGGATCGTCGATATCCGGCCAGCCGCCGGCCCATTCCAGGAGCTCGGCCTCGAAATCCACCAGCTCCCGGATCTGGCGCAGGAACCAGGGATCGATATATGTGTCCCGATAGATCTCCTCATCGGTGATGCCGCTGAGCATGGCCATGCGAAGGGAGATGAGCCGCTGGGAGTTGGGTTTGCGCAACTTGGCCACAATTTCCTCGTGCTCCGGCAGTTGCGGCTGAAAGCTGTTTGCTAAGCCGATCATACCCGTCTCCAGAGAACGCATCCCCTTCTGCAGGGACTCCTTGAAGGTCCGGCCGATGGCCATGGTCTCCCCCACGCTGCGCATGGAGGAGGTCAGCTCGTCCTGGGAGCCCTCGAACTTCTCGAAGGTAAAGCGGGGCAGCTTGACCACGCAGTAGTCGATAGAGGGCTCGAAGGAGGCTACTGTCTCGCGGGTAATATCGTTGGGCAGCTCATCCAGGCTGTATCCCACAGCCAGCTTGGCCGCGATCTTGGCGATAGGGAATCCCGTGGCCTTGGAGGCGAGCGCTGAGGAGCGGGACACTCGGGGGTTCATCTCGATGACCATCATGTCGCCGTCCTGCGGATTGACCGCGAACTGCACGTTGGATCCCCCGGTTTCCACCCCGATCTCGCGCATGATGTCCAGGGAGGCGTTTCGCATCCGCTGGTACTCGCGGTCAGTTAACGTCTGGGTCGGGGCCACGGTCACTGAATCACCGGTGTGGATCCCCATGGGGTCCAGGTTCTCGATGGAGCAGATGATCACGCAGTTGTCGTTCTTGTCCCGCATGACCTCGAGCTCGAATTCCTTCCACCCGAGAACGGACTCCTCGAGCATGACTTCGTGGGTCATGCTCGCGGCCAGCCCGCGACGGGCGATCTCCTCCAGGTCCTCCAGATTGTACGCCACACCGCCGCCGGTGCCCCCCAGGGTGAAGGCTGGCCGAACAATGACCGGAAGCTCGATGTGCTCCGCGATTTCCCGGATCTCCTCCAGGCTGCGGGCGATGTCGCTCTTGGGAACCTTGAGGCCTATGTTCTCCATGGACTGCCTGAACCGCTCCCGGCTTTCGGCCTTCTGGATCACTTCCAGGGAGGCTCCGATGAGCTCAACCCCGTATTCCTCCAGCACACCCTGCTCGGAGACGGCCACAGCCGTATTCAGCCCGGTCTGTCCGCCAAGGGTGGGGAGCAGGGCGTCGGGACGCTCCCGAGCGATGATCTTGGCCACCGACTCCGGGGTGATGGGCTCGAGATAGGTGCGGGTGGCCAGCTCCGGGTCGGTCATGATCGTGGCCGGATTGGAGTTGATGAGCACCACTTCGTACCCTTCCTCGCGAAGGGCCTTCAAAGCCTGAGTCCCGGAATAGTCGAACTCGCAGGCCTGACCGATGATGATCGGTCCGGAGCCGATAAGCATGATACGCTTGAGGTCGTCTCGCTTGGGCATAAATGACTTCGCTGCTGTTTGGAATTTCTGCGTGTTCGTCGTTCACACGGCACGAGGGCTCGAGAGCTCGCATCAGCCGAATCCGGGCAAGCATATAAGACCCCGGCGGAATATGCAAACAGCTAAAGGGTCCCAAGTTGCCCCGGCCAGACTCCCAATTTCCGGCCCATCCCGCTTCAGCCGACCCTTCCTCCGGCACAGCCTTGACAACACGACGATTGCGAGCTATACAAGCAAAGTTAGGTCAACCAAACATATTTTCGGAGGAGCCTGTGACGCCCTGTCCATTAAACCATTTTTCCTCTGGCAGCAAGGTCGCCGTAGCCAGCCTCTCCGGAGGGAAGGGGGCCCGTTCGCGGCTCTATGCCCTGGGCTTCACCCCGGGCACGGAGGTTTTCATCACCTCATGCGGCGCAGGCCCTGTCCGGATCAGGATTCGGGGCTCGGATCTGAGCCTGGGCCAGGGGCTGGCGGAAAAGGTCCTGGTGACCCCTGTGGAATGACCCTGCGCTCCTTTCCGACAAGCATAGCACGACTTGAATTCAGGAGAACACTCTATGCAACAGACAGCGCTCTCCCTGCGCCGGCTGGCCAAGCACCAATCCGCACGGATCCTGAGCATCAACGCCTCGGGTGAGCTGGGCCGCCGCATACGGGACATGGGGCTTGTTCCTGGCGTTGAGGTCACCATCATAGGCCGCGCCCCNCTCAAGGACCCGGTCGCGCTGAAGGTCCACGGCTTCACCCTTTCCCTGCGCAACAACGAGGCGGACCACATCCTTGTGGAGCCGCTGGAACAATCCGCTGCGTGAGATAGTGGCTGGTGCAACCAGACATCGGATATCAGAGGCCAGACGCCAGAAGACGAATAAGGGAATCTGTGAACAACGAGGCGAAAAGCCTCAGCAAAAAGCCATTCACCCGCATCGAAATCCGTTGCCCCCCCAATAGCTTGTTTCTCAAGCCGTCCCCTTGGTAACTATCCTGTATCCACGCTGCACAAAACCGCGAACCCATACCTATAAGAGCATCCCATGGACGCGAACAAATTCCATCACACAGAGGAATGCTTCTTCCAGATGTCCCCCGAGGGCGGCATGCGGGTCCCGGTCTGGCTCTTCGGCAGCCGGGAGCTCCTGTTGGACATGGGGCCCGAGGTACTGCAGCAGGCGGCGAATGTGGCCCACCTCCCCGGAATCCGCACGGCCTCCATGGCCATGCCCGACGCCCACTGGGGCTACGGCTTTCCCATCGGCGGGGTGGCCGCCTTCGACCCGGACCGGGACGGGGTGATCTCCGTGGGCGGCATCGGATACGACATCGCCTGCGGGGTGCGGACCATGCGGACCGGAGTCGGACGCAAGGCCGTCCAGGGAAAACTTCAGGAGCTGGCGGACGCCCTGTATAAGACCGTCCCCGCCGGCCTCGGCTCCGAGGGCACAATCAAGCTCACCGCCTCCAAGCAGGACCGCCTCTTGGAGGACGGAGCCGTCTGGACCGTGGAAAAGGGATACGGTGAAGAGGCGGATCTGGACTTCATCGAGGACCGGGGCCGCATGGAATGGGCCGATCCGGACAAGGTCTCCGACACTGCCAAGAAGCGGCAGAAGCGCCAGGTGGGTACTCTGGGCTCGGGCAACCACTATCTGGAGATCCAGTGCGTGGATGAGATCTATGATGCGGAGGCCGCAGCCGCCTTCGGCCTGTTCCGGGACGAGATCCTGGTCACCGTGCACAGCGGCTCCAGGGGCCTGGGTCACCAGATCGGCACCGACTATATCCAGATCCTGGGCCGGGCCATGTCCAAACACAAGCTCTCCCTCCCCGCGCGGGAGCTGGTCTGCGCCCCCATCCGCTCCCAGGAGGGCGAGGACTTCTTCCGGGCCATGTGCTGCGGGGTAAACAACGCCCTGGCCAACCGACAGGTCCTGGGGCACTTGGCCAGAAAGGCCTTCACCAGGGTCATCCCCGAGGCCAGGCTCGATCTCGTCTACGACGTGAGCCACAACACCTGCAAGATCGAGGAGCACGAGGTGGAGGGCCAGAGCACGCGCCTCTACGTGCACCGCAAGGGCGCCACCCGGGCCTTCGGCCCGGAAAGCCCGGAAATCCCGGCGGCCTACCGCGGCATCGGACAGCCTGTCATCATCGGGGGCAGCATGGGCAGCAGCTCCTATATTCTGGCCGGAAACAGCGCGGGACGGAACCGGGCCTGGGGCTCGGCCTGCCACGGAGCCGGTCGGGCCATGAGTCGAAAAAAGGCCACTAAGACCTGGAGCGCAAAGGAAGTGATCGGCGAGCTGGCCCGGCAGGGCATTCTGGTCAAGGCGACGAGCAAGAAGGGAGCCGCAGAGGAGGCCCCCATGGCGTACAAGAACGCGGAGATGGTGGTGGAGGCAACCCACCGCGCCGGCCTGGCCCGGAAGGTGGTCCGGATGAAACCCATGGCCTGCATCAAGGGCTAACAGGGCGTTCTGCGTTCCCCGTTCCCCCGTTCACCGTTAGATTTGAAGGGAGGGGCGACGTATCAGTGAGTCAGTGAATCAGTGGGTCAGTAACCCGACCTCCTGCCCCAGATATCCGGTCTCTGATCAATATAATCGGATCATCTGTTTGGAGAATGATTTGTCCAGATCCAAGGCGCAAAGCATTTTGAACCCGCAGTGTATGGATAATACATGAGGATTTCAAAATGCTGCAGCAACGCAGGAGATGGGTGAATCATCCTCCAAACACTAGCTGATCTTGTCCCCGGGATTTACTTCACGCTCAGGAGCCAATAGGGCCAGCCCCTGCTCCCCGTGTACCGCCAGGACCATGCCCCGGGAGGTGACCCCGCGCAGCTTGCGGGGCTTGAGATTGGCCACCACGGCCACGTATTTGCCCACCATCTCCTCCGGGGAGTAGGCCTCGGCCAGACCGGCCACGATCTGGCGTGTGGAGCCCTCGCCCGCGTCCACCTCGAGCTGGAGCAGACGGTCCGCGTCGGGATGGGGAGTTGCCCCCTCCACGCGCCCCACCCGCAGATCGAGCTTCTGGAAGTCGGCAAATTCGAGCTCCTGGGCCTCAGCGGCCTCCGAGTCCTGCTGCTTCCCGGCCTTTTCCGCGTTCGCCTTCCTGGATCGCTTTCCGGAGTCCTGTTCGGCGCTTTCGGACTCCTCCCACTCCAGCTTGATCTCCTGCCTGGGGAAGAGGTTGGACTTTTTGGCCATTTCGGTCCCCTCCGGGAGATAGACCCATTCCGAACACTCCCGGCGCAGATCCACGTCCAGGTGCTCCAGATCCAGCCCCAGCTGGCCGCACATGGTCCGGGAGGCATCGGGCATCACCGGCCGCAGGGCGAGGGCGATGCGGCGTAGCGAGGCCAGGGCCAGGGCGAGCACCGTTTTCAGCCGCTCCGTGTGGCCCTGTTTGTACAGGCTCCAGGGCGCATTGGTATCGATGTATTTGTTCACCCCGCGCACGAATTCCATGAGCCATTCCAGGGCATCTGCGGTGTGCACCGCCTCGAAGCTCTCCAGGTATTTCTCCAGGTGATCCCTGCCCAACTGCAGGAGCTCTTGGTCCTCCTGCCCCAGGTCAGACTCCGCGGGAGGCGGCGGGGCGCTGGCCCCGAAGTATTTCCCGGTCATGGCCAGGCAGCGGCTGAACAGGTTGCCCAGGTCGTTGGCCAGATCGGCGTTGAATCGGCCGATCAGTCCCTCCTCGGAAAAATTGCCGTCCTGGCCGAACTGCATCTCCCGCATCAGGAAGAAGCGGAAGGCGTCCAGGCCGTACTTGGATCGAAGCTCCAGGGGTCGGACCACGTTGCCCAGGCTCTTGGACATCTTCTCCTCGTGCACCTTCCAGTACCCGTGCACGCGGAGCCCACGGAACAGGGGCAGCCCCGCGGCGCGCAGCATGGTGGGCCAGAAGATGGCGTGCGGCTTGATGATGTCCTTGGCCACCAGGTGATGCGCCACAGGCCAGAACCGGGCGTAGTCCTCCCCCTCCGGCCAGCCCAGGGCGGTAATATAGTTGAGCAGGGCGTCGAACCAGACGTAGGTCACGTAGCCCGTGTCGAAGGGGAGCTCAATGCCCCACTCCAGCCGGGACTTGGGCCGGGAGATGCATAGGTCCTCCAGGGGCTCCCGCAGCATGGCCAGGACCTCCCTGCGGTAGCGCTCCGGCTGGATGAAGTCCGGATTGTCCTCGATATATTTCACGAGCCAGTCCTGATAGCGGCTCATGCGGAAGAAATAGTTCGTCTCCTGGATATACTGCGGGGGCTTCTG
>JGI1684J13235_1000603_pt1 | contig 13220 bp, 10 predicted proteins | sample PonA232FremontCA_2_FD_13235 | JGI IMG/M metagenome (IMG submission 13235) | reverse complement strand
GCGCGTTGGAGACGGTGCTCACCGCGCTGCGTCCACACGCCCACGGCCGTCTGATGGTGATCATGGGGTGCGGCGGCGACCGCGACCGCGACAAGCGGCCGAAGATGGGGGCCGTCGCCGCGCGCCTGGCGGATTCCGTCATCGTCACCGACGACAACCCGCGCAGCGAGGACCCGGCCGCCATCCGCCGCGCCATCCTGGCCGCGGCGCCCGGCGCGCGGGAGATCGGGGACCGCGGCGAGGCCATCCGCTCGGGCGTCGCGGAGCTGGCGGCGGGCGATGTCCTCCTGATTGCCGGAAAAGGTCACGAAACCGGCCAAATCGTCGGCGAGCGTACGCTTCCCTTCGACGACGACGCCGTGGCCCGCGCCGCCGTGGCGGCCCAGTCCACGGGAGAGGCGACGGCATGACGGCAGCGGCGCTTTCCACGCCCGAGCCCCTGTGGACGGCCAGCGAGGCCGCCGCCGCAACCGGCGGCCGGGTCACGCGCGACTGGTCGGCCACCGGGGTGGCGATTGACAGCCGGCACATCCGGCCCGGCGACCTCTTCGTGGCGCTGCGTGGCGAATCCACCGACGGCCACCGCTTCATCGCCGACGCATTGGCGAAGGGCGCGGCGGCGGTCGTCGCCGACCACTTCCCGAACAACGCGGGCTCGGGCGTCCCCGCGCTCATGGTGGAAGACACGCAAACCGCGCTGGAGGATCTGGCCCGGACGGCGCGGGCGCGCACCGCGGCCCGCGTGCTCGCGGTGACGGGCAGCGTGGGCAAGACGGGCACCAAGGACGCCCTCGCCCACGTCCTCGACCAGCAGGGACCGACGCATAGCGCGGCGGCGAGCCACAACAACCACTGGGGCGTACCGCTGACGCTGGCGCGCCTGCCGCGCGACGCCGCGTACTGCGTGCTGGAAATGGGCATGAACGCGCCCGGCGAGATCGCCGCGCTGTCGCGGCTGGCACAGCCGCACGTCGCCGTCATCACCGAGGTCGCACCGGCCCACACGGCCGCCTTCGGCTCGGTGGAAGGCATCGCCGACGCCAAGGCCGAGATCTTTACGGGGGCCGTCACGGGCGCCACCGCCGTCCTCCCGCGCGACAACCCCTATATCGCGCGCCTCGCCGAGCACGCCGGCAACGCGGGGATCGAACGGCTCATCAGCTTCGGCCGCGACAGCGAGGCCACGGTGCGCGTCCTCGACACGGCGCCGGACGACGCGGGCACACAGGTGACGGCGGCGCTGGGCCAGCGCCAACTCAGCTTCCGTGTGGGCATTCCCGGCGATCACTGGGTGACCAACGCCCTGGCCATCCTCGCGGCCGTGGCGGCGGTGGACGCCGATCCCGGCGCCGCGGCGGGCGCGCTGGCGGATCTTCAGCCCGGGCCCGGGCGCGGGGAGCGCCACACCATCCCGGTCGGCGACGGCACGGCGACGCTGATCGACGAGAGCTACAACGCCAACCCGAAGTCGATGCGCGCGGCCATCGCGCTCCTGGGCCGCGCGACGCCCGGTGCGGGCGGGCGGCGCGTGGCCGTGCTGGGAGACATGCTGGAACTCGGCGAGCGCGCGGCGCAAGACCATGCCGAGCTGGCGGCGCCGCTGCGCGAGGCGGCGGTGGACGCGGTCTTCACCTGCGGCGGCGAGATGGCCGCGCTGCGGGACGCCCTGCCGGCGGGCCTGCACGCCGGCCACGCGGAGACCGCCGAGGCGGTGATCGAGCCGGTGCGGGCCTTCCTGCGCGCGGGCGACGTGGTGCTGGTGAAGGGCTCGGCGGGCGCGCATACCGGCGCGCTCGTGCAGGCCCTCACGGACGCGGGGTGAGGCGGGACCGAAATGCTGCACAACCTCCTCACACCGCTGTCGGACGAGTTCATCGTCTTCAACCTCTTCCGGTATCTCACCTTCCGGAGCGGGGCGGCGACGCTGACCGCGCTGCTGGTCTGCTTCCTCCTGGGCGGGCCGCTCATCCGCTGGCTCCAGAGCAAGCAGCGCGAGGGCCAGCCCATCCGGGAGGACGGCCCGGAAACCCACCTCGTGGGCAAGAAGGGCACGCCCACGATGGGCGGGGTGCTGATCCTGATCGCGCTGTCGGTGTCCACGCTGCTGTGGGCGGACCTGACGAACGGCTTCGTCTGGGTGGTGCTGCTGCTGACCCTGGGTTACGGGGCGGTCGGCTTCGCCGACGACTTCCTCAAGCTCACGCGGCGCAGCCACCACGGCGTGCCCGGCAGACTGCGCCTGGGCGTGGAGGTCGTCATCGCCCTGGTGGCGGGGCTGTGGATCGTCTACCTGACCGATCCCGCGCTGGACACCGCGCTGGCGCTGCCCTTCTTCAAGGAGGCGCTGCTGGAGCTGGCGTGGTTCTTCCCCGTGATCATGGTGCTGGTGATCGTCGGCGCCGCCAACGCGGTGAACATCACCGACGGGCTGGACGGGCTGGCGATCGTGCCGGTGATGATCGTCGCGGCGTGCTACGCGCTCATCGCCTACCTCGTCGGCAACACCATCTTCGCCGACTACCTGCAGATCCACCACGTGCCGGGCACGGGGGAGCTGGCCGTGGTGTGCGCCGCGCTCGTCGGCGCCAGTCTGGGCTTCCTCTGGTACAACGCGCCGCCCGCGATGGTCTTCATGGGCGACACGGGCTCGCTGTCGTGCGGCGCGGCCGTGGGCGGGATCGCCGTCATCACCAAGCACGAGCTGGTGCTCGCCGTGATCGGCGGCATCTTCGTGCTGGAGACCGTCTCGGTGATGGCGCAGGTGTTTTCCTACAAACTTTTCGGCCGGCGCATCTTCCGCATGGCGCCGCTGCATCACCATTTCGAGAAGAAGGGGTGGCACGAGGAAACGATTGTCGTGCGATTCTGGATCATCGCCGCGATCCTGGCGTTGATCGGGCTGTCGACCCTGAAGCTGCGGTGAGGACACCATGATTCCGCTCACCTTCACGGCGGACAGGCTGGTCGCCGTTTACGGCCTCGGCACCTCGGGGCTGGCGGCGGCACGCGCCCTCCACGCGAGCGGCGCGCGCGTGCTGGCGTGGGACGACGATCCCGCCCGCCGCGAAGCCGCCGCCGCGCAGGGCATCCCCCTCACCGATCCGGAAGCGCCGGCGTGGAGCGCGGCCGCTTTCCTCGTGCTGTCCCCCGGCATCCCGGACCGCTACCCCGAGCCGCACCCAGCGGCGGCGCGGGCGCGCACGGCCGGCGTGCCCATCGTCAGCGACGTCGAATTGCTCGCCCGGGCGCAGCCGGACGCGCGCTTCGTCGGGGTCACGGGAACCAACGGCAAGTCCACCACCACGGCGTTGATCGGTCACATCCTCGACGAAGCGGGCGCGGCGCCGCAGGTGGGCGGCAACCTGGGCCGCCCGGCGCTGGACTTCGAACCCGCCGCGCCCGATCAGCCCTACGTGCTGGAGGTGTCCAGCTATCAGCTCGAACGCTCGGCCGCGCCCACCTTCGACGTGAGCGTCCTGCTCAACATCACCCCGGATCACGTGGCGCGGCACGGCGGGATGGACGGCTACATCGCGGCCAAGCGCCGCGTCTTCATGGGCCAGTCGGGCGAGCAGACCGCCGTCATCGGCGTGGACGACGACGCCACCCGCGTCATCGCCGAGGAGCTGCGCGCTGAGCCCGGCGGCGCGGCCGTCGTGCCGGTGTCGGCGACGGGCGCGGTGGCCGGCGGCGTCTCGGCGGCGAACGGCGTGCTCGTCGACGACCTGGACGGCGCGTGCCGCGAGGTGCTCGACCTGCGCACCTGCCCCACGCTGCCGGGCGTTCACAACTGGCAGAACGCCGCCGCGGCCCACGCCGTGAGCCGACACCTCGGCATCGACAGCGAGACCATCGCGGCGGCCCTGCAAAGCTATCCCGGTCTGGCGCACCGCCAGGAGGTCGTGGCGGTCATCGACGGCGTCGCGTTCGTCAACGATTCCAAGGCGACCAACGCGGCGGCGGCGGCGCGCGCGCTGGCGTCCTACCCGGCGGTCTACTGGATCGTGGGCGGCCGGCCGAAAGAGGACGGGCTGACCGGGACCGAAGCCCACTGGGGCCGGGTCCGCCGCGCCTTCACGATCGGCGAGGCGGCGGACGGTTTCCGCACCGCCCTGGCCGGCCGTGTTTCGGCGCACGCGTCCGACACGCTCGACATCGCGGTGCACCAGGCCGCCGAGGCGGCGAATGCCGACGGTGAGCCCGGCGCGGTGGTGCTGTTTTCCCCGGCCTGCGCCTCCTTCGACCAGTACGCGGATTTCGCCGCGCGCGGCGAGCACTTCCGCCGGCTGGTGGCGGACCTGCCGGGAACGCGCGGGTCGCTAACCGCCGCCCACCCGGGGGCAGACGCAGCCACAGCGGCGCCGGCGGATGCGGGAGGTGCGCCATGACCGCGTTCGCGCGCACGGACACCCGCCTGCTCAGCCAGTGGTGGTGGAGCGTCGACCGCTGGCTGGTCACGGCCCTGGCAGCGATCGTTTCGCTTGGCGTGGTCCTGGTTCTTGCCGCCGCGCCGCCGGCCGCGGCGCGCATGGGCCTGGACAGCTTCCAGCTCGTGGAGCGTCAGCTCGCCTATCTGGCGCTGGCCGTGGCGATTCTCTTGGGTGTTTCGCTGCTCTCCCCGGCGGGAGTGCGGCGCCTGGCGCTGCTCGGCCTGGCCGGTGCCCTGGCGCTGCTGGCGTTGACGCCGCTGGCGGGGGTGGAGATCAACGGCGCGCGGCGCTGGCTGTACCTGGCCGGCGTCTCCGTCCAGCCCGCCGAACTGGTCAAGCCCGTGCTCGCGGTAAGCGCGGCCTGGCTCATGGCCCTCCCGCGCCGCGGGGAGTCCGTTCCCGGCGATTTCGCGGCCCTGGTGCTGGTGGCGCTGACGGCCGGCCTGCTGATGGCACAGCCCGACCTGGGCCAGACGCTGCTTGTGGCGGCGACCTGGGGCGCGCAGCTCTTCGTCGCCGGGCTGGCTTGGGTGTGGGTAGCCGCCGGGGGCGCGGTCGTCCTGGCCGGCATGGTCGCCGCCTATGCGACGCTGCCCTATGTCGCCGAGCGCATCGATGCCTTCCTGGCCCCGGGAACGGCCTCCTACCAGGTGGACCGCGCCCTTACGGCCTTCGAGCGCGGCGGCCTGCTCGGCACGGGCCCTGGCGAGGGCACGGTGAAGGCCAGCCTGCCGGACGCGCACGCCGACTTCATCCTGGCGGTGGCCGGCGAGGAATTCGGCGGCGTCGTGTGCGCGGCGATCGTGGGCCTGTTCGCCTTCGTGGTGCTGCGCGGTTTCGTGCGCCTGCTGCAGGACGACAACCTCTTCGTCGTGCTGGCGGGAACCGGCCTGCTGACCTCGTTCGGGCTCCAGGCCGCGATCAACATGGGCTCGACGCTGCACCTCATCCCCACCAAGGGCATGACGCTGCCCCTGGTGAGCTACGGCGGCTCCTCGCTCGTCGGTGTGGCGCTCGCCATGGGGATGCTGGTCGCACTAACCCGCCGTGGCCGCAGTCCGGAGGGCGAGGCATGACGGCGCGGACGGGCAAGCGCATTCTGCTGGCGGCCGGCGGCACGGGGGGGCACCTCTTCCCGGCGCAGGCGCTCGCCCACGAGCTGCTGGCGCGCGGGGACGACCCCGTGCTCGTGACGGACGCGCGCGGCGGCGGTTTCGGGCCGGAGCTGTCGGCGCGCGTGCCCACGCACCGCATCGCCGCCGCCGGGCTCATCCGGCGGAGCCCCCTGCACAAGACCATCGCCGCGGCGAAGCTGGGTCTGGGCTACATCCAGGCGCGGTGGCTCGTCCGCCGGCTGCGCCCGGACGCCGTGGCGGGCTTCGGCAGCTACGCCGCGCTGCCAACCGTGCTGGCGGGCGCGCACGCCGGGGCCCGCATCGTGCTGCACGAGCAGAACGCCGTCGCCGGGCGCGCCAACCGGGTGCTGGCGCGCCGCGCCCACGCCATCGCCACCGGCTTTCCCGAGGCCGGCGGACTATCCGCCAAAGCGCGGCGGCGGGCGGTGGTGACGGGCAACCCCGTGCGCGCCGAGATCGCCGCGCTGGGCTCGCAGCCCTATGCCGTTCCCAACGAGACGGGGCCGCTGCGCCTGCTGGTCACGGGCGGCAGCCAGGGCGCGCGCGGGTTCGACGAGGTGGTCCCGAAAGCCGTGGCGCAGCTCCCGCGCGCGGTGCGGACGCGCCTGCACGTCGCCCAGCAGGTGCGCGAGGACGCCACCGACACGGTCCGGGCGCACTACGCCGGCACGGAGGTCGCGGCGCTGGAGCCGCGGCCCTTCTTCGACGACATGCCCGAGCGCCTGCGCAGCGCGCATCTCGTGATCGCGCGGGCCGGCGCCTCGACCGTGAGCGAACTGGCCGCCGCCGGCCGGCCGGCGATCCTGGTGCCGTATCCCTTCGCCGCCGACGACCACCAGACCGTCAACGCCGAAGCCATGGTCGTCGCCGGCGCGGCATGGATTCTGCCGCAGGCGACGCTGACCGCCGAGCTGCTGGCGGAACGCCTGGGCGCGCTCTTCGACGCGCCGGAACAGCTCGCCCACGCCGCGCGCGCCGCGCGTGCCGCCTGCAAGCCGGACTCCGCCCGGCGGCTGGCCGAGCTGCTGACCGGCGAAGCCCCGGACGGCACGGGGACGCGCCCCGACACCCCGGACGCGGAGGCCGCGGCATGAAACACCTGCCCCTCGACATCGGCCTCATCCACTTCGTCGGCATCGGCGGCATCGGGATGTCCGGGATCGCCGAGATCCTGCACAACCTGGGCTACCGCGTGCAGGGAAGCGACCTTGCCGAGAGCCCGGGCGTGCGCCGCCTGCGCACCCTGGGCATTCCCGTGACCGTCGGCCACGCCGCCGAAAACGTGGCGAACGCCGAGGTCGTGGTCGTTTCCTCCGCGGTGAACCCCGACAACCCGGAGGTCGCGGCGGCCCGCGAGCGCCGCCTGCCGGTGGTTCGCCGGGCGGAGATGCTGGGCGAGCTGATGCGCCTCAAGGGCGCGGTCGCGGTGGGCGGCACGCACGGCAAGACCACCACCACCTCGATGGTGGCGGCGCTGATGGATGCCGCCGCGCTCGACCCGACCGTCATCAACGGCGGCATCATCAACGCCTACGGGACCAACGCGCGCCTGGGCGACGGCGACTGGATGGTCGTGGAGGCGGACGAGAGCGACGGCACCTTCACGAAGCTGCCCGCTACGGTTGCAGTTGTGACAAACATCGACCCCGAACACCTCGATTACTTCGGCTCCGAAGCGGCGCTGCACCGCGCGTTCGAGGAGTTCGTCGAGAACATCCCCTTCTACGGCTTCGCCGTGCTGTGCGTGGACCACCCGCAGGTGCAGACGCTCATGGGCCGCGTGCGCGACCGGCGGGTGGTGACCTACGGCTTCAGCGCCCAGGCGGACGTGCGCGCCGAGAACCTGGCGCAGGGGCCCGAGGGGGCCAGTTTCACCGTCGTGTTCAGCGAGCGCACGGCCGTCGGCCCGGCGCGCGTGGACGACGTGCGCCTGCCCATGCTGGGCCGCCACAACGTCGCAAACGCCCTGGCCGCGATCACCGTGGCCGCGGAGCTGGGCCTGGACACGGCCACGCTGCGCCGTGCCTTCTCCGGCTTCGAGGGCGTCAAGCGCCGCTTCACCACCACCGGGGTCGTCGACGGCGTGCGCGTGATCGACGACTACGGCCACCACCCCGTGGAGATCGGCGCCGTGCTCGGCGCCGCGCGCAGCGCCGGGTCGGGACGCGTGGTGGCGGTGGTGCAGCCGCACCGCTACACGCGGCTGAGCAACCTCTTCAACGACTTCTGCACCTGCTTCAACGACGCCGACACCGTGATCGTCGCGCCCGTCTATCCGGCGGGCGAGGACCCCATCGCGGGCGTCACGCACGAGGCGCTGGCCGCCGGCCTGAGCGCGCACGGCCACGGCCGCGTGCTGACCATCGCCGACGCGGAGGAGCTGGCCCGCGTGGTCGACGCCGAGACCACGCCCGGCGACACCGTCGTCTGCCTGGGCGCGGGCAGCATCACGCAATGGGCGCAGGCCCTGCCCTACGAGCTGGAGCGGCGGCACACCAATGGCCGTGCCGCGGGAGGTGAGGCATGACCGCCGCGCCCGCGCACCACACCCATCTGATCGACCGCCTGCCGGCGGTGCGCGGGCGCCTCTCACCCGACGCGCCGCTGGCGCACACCACCTGGTTCCGCGTGGGCGGCCCCGCGGAGGTGTTGTTCCGGCCCGCCGACCGGGACGACCTGGCGCATTTCCTGCGCGCAGCCCCCCAGGATGTCCCCGTCACGGTGCTGGGCGTTGGCTCCAACGCCCTGATCCGGGACGGGGGCGTCCGCGGGGTGGTGATCCGCCTCAAGCGCGGCTTCGCGGAGGTCGAGCCGGACCCGGACACGGGCGCGCTCACCGCGGGCGCGGGCGCGCTGGACCGCACCGTCGCCGTGCGCGCGGGCAAGGCCGGGATCGCGGGGCTGGAATTCTTCGCCGGGGTGCCGGGAACCATCGGCGGCGCGCTGCGTATGAACGCGGGCGCCTACGGGCGCGAGACGAAGGACGTGCTGACCTCGGCGGAGGCCATCCACGCCGACACGGGCGAGCTGCACACCTTCCGCCCCGAGCACATGGACCTGGGCTACCGCCGCTGCGGCCTGGACGAAGGCTGGATCTTCCTGCGCGCGGGCTTCCAGGGACACCACGACGACCCCGAGGCCATCGCCGCGCGCATGGCCGAGATCGACCGCCTGCGCGGCGACAGCCAGCCGCTGCGCACGCGCACCAGCGGCTCGACGTTCAAGAACCCCGAGGGCGCCAAGGCGTGGGAGCTCATCGACCGCGCCGGCTGCCGCGGCCTGCGCGTGGGCGGCGCCCAGATCTCGGAGAAGCACACCAACTTCCTCATCAACACGGGCGAGGCCACGGCGGCCGACCTGGAAACCCTGGGCGAGACGGTGCGCCAGCGCGTCTTTGAGACCACGGGCGTGACGCTGACCTGGGAGATCCGGCGCATCGGCGAGCCGGCCGAGGGAGGCTCGGCATGACGGAGGTGGCGGTCCTCTACGGCGGCGCCTCGGCGGAGCGCGAGGTCTCGCTCAAGTCGGGCGAGGCCTGCGCCGCGGCCCTCTACGAGCGCGGCTACGCCGCGCGCCTGATCGACACGGGCCGGGACGTGGGCGCGCTCGTGAAGGAGCTGACGCCGCCGCCCGACTTCGTCTTCAACGCGCTGCACGGCCGCTACGGCGAGGACGGCACGGTGCAGGGCGTGCTGGACCTGATGGGGCTGACCTACACCCATTCGGGCGTGCTCGCCTCGGCGCTGGCGATGGACAAGGCCATGGCCAAGCGCGTCTTCGCGCGCGCCGGCCTGCCCGTCGTCGAGGGCACCGCCATCAGCCGCGAGGCCCTGGCGGCGGAGGAGCCGCTGCCCCGGCCCTATGTCATCAAGCCCGTGGCCGAGGGCTCCTCGGTGGGTGTGCAGATCGTCCAGGACGGTGACCCGCCCGTCCCCGCGGCGGACGCCAATTGGCCCTACGGCGACACCGTGATCGCCGAGCGCTTCGTGCCGGGGCGCGAGCTGACCGTCTCCGTCATGGGCGAGCGCGCGCTGGGCGTGACCGAGCTGCGTCCCAGGGACGGCTTCTACGACTACCGCAACAAGTACACCGGCGGCGCCACGGAGCACCTCCTGCCCGCGCCCGTGCCGGAAAGCGTCCACGACGGGGCGCTGTCGCTGGCCGCGCGGGCGCACGCGGTGCTCGGCTGCAGCGGCGTCACGCGCGCCGACTTCCGCTACGACGACACCCGCGGCGAGCCCGGCGAGCTCTACCTGCTGGAGGTCAACACCCAGCCCGGCATGACCGAGCTGTCGCTCGTGCCCGAGCAGGCCGAGCACCTCGGCATCGGCTTCGGCGATCTCGTGGAATGGATCGTGGAGGACGCGGCATGCGGCGCCTGATCGCCCATACCGCATCCCGCCTGCGCCCCGCCGAGCGCGCGGCGCGCCGCCGGGCCGTCCTGCGCGGCACGGCGGTGGTGGCGGTCGTGGCCGTGCTGGGCGCCGGCGCCTGGGCCGTGCGGGCGGGCGTGCCGGGGATGCTGGCCGCGCGGGCGGGCGAGGCCGCGCTGGCCGCTTCGGCGGAGGCCGGCCTCGCCGTGGGCTCGGTCACCGTCAGCGGACGCCAGCGCACCGAGAACGCGGCGATCCTGGACGCCCTGGGCGTCGACCGGAGAACGCCCACGCTCGCGGTCGATCCCGCCGCCGCCCGCGAGCGCCTGGAGGCGCTGGCGTGGGTGCGCACCGCCCGCGTCGAGCGGCGCTTCCCGGGTGCCCTGCGCGTGGAGCTGCGCGAGCGCGACCCCATGGCGGTGCGCACCGGCGGCGGCGATGCCCGCGTGATCGACTGGGACGGGTCGCCCATCGCCGGCATCGACCCGGAGCGCTTCCCGGGCCTGCTGCGCGTGGGCGGGCGCGGCGCGGCCGAGCACGCGCGCGAGATGCTGCGCGCCCTGGAAGCCCAGCCGATGCTGGCGGATCGCGTCGAGCGCGCCCAGCGGGTGGGCGGCCGGCGCTGGGAAGTGAAGCTGCGCAACGGCGTGCGCGTCGCGCTGCCGGCCGGGGAGCCGGCGCGCGGCTGGACCCGGCTGGCGAAGCTGGAGCGCGCCCATAGCCTGCTGCAACGCGACATCCGGCGCGTGGACCTGCGCCCGGCGGAACGCGTCGTGCTGGAGCGCGGCCAGCCCGTGCAGTCCGGCGAAGCGCAACGGAACGGCTGACGACGAGGGGGCCATGAAAAGCGTGCTCGCAGGCAGCAAAGCGGACGTGATCGCCGCGCTCGACGTCGGCACCAGCCGGGTGTGCTGTGCGATCGCGCAGCCCGACGGCGCCGGCGACGCGCGGCTGCTCGGCATCGGCGAAACCGCCAGCCACGGCATCCGGGCGGGCAACGTCGTCGACATGGCCGCCGCCGAGATGGCGGTGCGCAACGCGGTCGACGCGGCGGAACGCATGGCGAAGGTCACCCTGGACCGCGTGGTGGTCAGCCTTTCCGGCGGCACGCCGCAGTCCACGCCGGTGGCCGTGGAGGTGCCGGTGAGCGGGCGCACCGTGACCGACGGCGACCTGCGCCGCGCCGCCGCCAGCCACACCATCGGCGACCGCCTGACGCCCGAGCGCGAAGCCGGGCGCGAGATCGTCCAGACCATCGCCACCGGCTACGCCATCGACGGTTGCCGCGGCATCCGCGACCCGCGCGGCATGCACGGCCGCGAGCTGGGCATGACGATGCACGTCGTCACCGCCGCGTCGGGGCCGCTACGCAACCTGCGCCAGTGCGTCGAGCGGTGCCACCTGGACGTCGAGGCGGTGGTGGTCGCGCCCTACGCGACCGGCCTGGGCACGCTCGTCGACGAAGAGGCGGAGCTGGGCGCGACCGTGATCGACATGGGCGGCGGCACGACCTCGGTGGCCGTGTTCAGCGAGGGAGAGGCCGTGTTCGCCGACGTCATCCCGCTCGGCGGGCAGCACGTGACCAACGACATCGCGCGCGGGCTGTCCACCTCGCGCGCCAATGCGGAACGCATGAAGACGCTCTACGGCGACGCCACGACGGGCGCCCGCGACACGCGCGAAATCCTGGAAGTGCCCCAGGTGGGCGAGGAAACCGAGGGCGCGGCGCAGCGCATCCCGCGCTCGCTGCTGACCGGGATCATCCAGCCGCGCCTGGAGGAAACCTTCGAGCTGGTGCGCGAGCGCCTGGAGAGCCACGGCGTCGACCGCGTGGCCGGCCGCCGCGCCGTGCTCGCGGGTGGCGCCTGCCAGATGCCAGGCACCCGCGAGTTGGCCGAGACCGTCCTGGGCAAGCAGGTGCGCATCGGCACGCCGGCCGATACGGCGGGGCTCGGCCGCACCACCAACGGCCCCGGCTACGCCGTCAGCGCCGGGATGCTGAATTACGCGCTGGCGGCGGACCCAGCCGGCCTGCCGCGCGGCGATCTGCGGGCGCCCAGCGGTGTCCTGGGCCGGCTGGGCACCTGGCTGCGCGAATACTTGTGACGCGATCGAATGGCGGGAGAACAACCGCTGAGAGCCCAACGGAGGCGAAAATGACCCTGAACCTGCACGCGCCGGAAACCGAGGAACAGCTCAAGCCCCGAATCACCGTCATGGGAGTCGGTGGCGCCGGCGGCAACGCCGTCAGCAACATGATCTCCTCACACCTGGAGGGTGTGGATTTCATCGTCACCAACACCGATGCCCAGGCGCTCACGCAGTCCGAGTGCGGCAACCGGCTGCAGCTCGGGCGCAACCTGACGCGCGGCCTGGGCGGCGGCTCGCGCCCCGACGTCGGCCGGGACGCGGCCGAAGAGGCCATCGAGGAGATCGCCGACGCCACCGCCGACTGCGACATGCTCTTCATCGCCGCCGGCATGGGCGGCGCCACGGGAACGGGCGCTGCCCCGGTGATCGCCCGTACCGCGCGCGAGAAGGGCATCCTGACCGTGGCCGTGGTGACCAAGCCCTTCCAGTTCGAGGGTGTCCACCGCACCCGGATCGCCGAGCGGGGCCTGACCGAGCTGGAGAAGGAGGTCGACACCCTCATCATCATCCCGAACCAGAACCTTTTCCGCCTGGCGAACGAGAAGACGACCTTCGCCGACGCGTTTAAGATGGCGGACGAGGTGCTCTATTCGGGGGTGCGCGGGGTTACCGACCTCGTCGTCAAGCCGGGCCTGATCAACCTGGACTTCGCCGACATCCGCTCGGTCATGACCGAGATGGGCAAGGCCATGATGGGCACCGGCGAGGCCGGCGGCGAGAACCGCGCCATCGCCGCCGCCGAGGCCGCGATCTCCAATCCGCTGCTGGACGACGTTTCGATGCGCGGCGCGCGCGGTGTCCTCATCAACATCACGGGCGGCGACGACCTGACGCTGTTCGAGGTGGACGAAGCCGCCAACCGCATCCGCGACGAGGTCGACCCGGACGCCAACATCATCTTCGGTTCCACCTTCGACCCCACGGTCGAGGGGACGATGCGCATCTCCGTGGTCGCCACGGGCATCAACCAGGACGAGGACGAACAGGCGCGTCAGGTCACGGTGGACGTGGCCAGCGGCGAGCAGCGCGCATCCCAGCCCGCTCAGCATGGGCGCGGCGAGCCCCAGGCCGGCGGGCGCGAGACGCGGCGCGAGCCGCGCGCGGCCGAACCGGCGCCGGAGCCCGAGCCC
>JGI1684J13235_1000600_pt1 | contig 13245 bp, 14 predicted proteins | sample PonA232FremontCA_2_FD_13235 | JGI IMG/M metagenome (IMG submission 13235) | reverse complement strand
AATTTAAAAATAGTTTTTTTGAAAAAAATCAAATTAAGAAAAATAATATCTTGGATTACTTTGCAGTTAAACCTATCTTAATAATTTTTATTGCTTTAGTAGTAATGGTAACCACTTTAATTTTACTTGAATTAATTGGATAAATTTATATTGTTATGAAGACCTAGAGAGAATGGCCTTTTGACATACTTTTTCATTTAATACTTAAAATAGCTGTAGAAATTGATTGGGGCGGTATAAAAGACATTGATGATAGTATCTCTGGCCCAGACTCTCTATGAAAATAGATTATGTGCATGTATATGGCCTAAATATAAGCTAAAGAGACCAAACTCCTCCCACAAGTCCAGGTAATTTATAATTTGATCTAAATCCTATTAATCATTCATCAAATAGAATAAATCAGAAGATAATTTTGGAACAAAAGAATACGAAATATTTTTAAATAATGAATTGATAGGTAAGACAAATCAAAATGATTATAAAATTAAAAACTTAAAACCAGGTACTTCATATGATCTTCATCTTGAAACTGCTTATTTTGCAGGTAATATATCAAACACAAATAGTATAGAATTTAAAACTTTGAAATTGAATTATGATGAAATATCAGGTAAGATTTAAGCCGAAGACTATCTGTTAATGGGAGAAGGAATCGAAACAGAAAAATCAAAAGACACAGATCGAGAAACCTTTGTTACTTGCTAATAATGATTAGATTGAATATACTATTCATGTCAAAGAGACTGGAAATTATAAAAATATTACTTAGATTTGATGCAGTAATTGTAGGAGAAGTTCAAATCAGGGATGAAAATGAAAATTTTTTATCTACAGATGCTGTTCAAGTACAAGATTACTGGCAAAATCGGAGGACAGTAAGTTCAGATATGTTTGAATTACAAAAGGGTAAACAAAAGATAAAAACATATAACAACAGTATGAGAATTTTATTTTTACTGGTTTAAATTAAAAACAGTAGATAGATTTAAATAGTTTATATATACCACTTTTTATCGGATTAATTGATATGTTTGTACCTACTGTATTTGACCAATAATCATATATAAAATTAGCTAGATCTTATACTCCATACTATAATTAATTTAAAACATTATAAAGAATAAAAAACCTGGGATATCCCAGGTTTTTTCCTTTGATAAGATACTATTATTGAATTTTTTAAAATGTAGTTTATAAATAAAAATGGAGCTGATGACCGGACTTGAACCGGTAGCCTGCTGATTACAAGTCAGCTGCTCTGCCAATTGAGCTACATCAGCTTTAATAAATTTATATTGTTTTCAATTTCGTACAGCAATTATTATAACTTAGAATCCGGTATAGGTCAAGGGTTAATTTATATTTTTTTATTATTTTTTCAAATTTTCTTTTTATATTGTTGGTTAATAGCCTTATAAGGTTGTAAAGTATCTATTGTAATGATATAATTTTATAAGGAAGTGATTTTTTTATGTCAAATAAATATAGAAGTAATAAAATTAAAAAAGAACATACAATCATTGAAGATATTTTGCCACTATTGGAAAGTATTTCCAAGTTTCCAGAGATTAAGAGTATAATCCCTGGACGGATTAATCAAAGGAGCAGCAGTGGTGGTCTAAAAGCTTATTTACAAATAAAATACAATACAAGTAGCGGACTAAAGTTGCTTGCCAAAAACAGTGCCTCAGTACAAGAAGTATTTGTGGTAACAAAAGATACTGATACAACAATTAAACGTTTGGAAAACAAGGATTTCACCAGTTAATACTTGACTTTTTAGTAATTGTGGGATATAATTTTTAACGGTTTACGGGTTATGGCGCAGCTTGGTAGCGCGCACGCCTGGGGGGCGTGAGGTCCCCGGTTCAAATCCGGGTAACCCGACCATTTATATAAATTTTTGAAAGCCCAGGCAGGGCTTTTTTTATATTTTACCACAAATTAAGGAAGTGAACTTATGATTGATGTTAGTTTTGTAACTCTAGGTTGCCCAAAAAATGAAGTTGATACCGATTATATGATGGGCATAACCTTTAATGATAAAAAATATCAATATTCACAAAATCCAAAAAAAGCAGATGTAATTGTAATAAACACCTGTGGATTTATCGAAGATGCGAAAGAAGAATCTGTTGATACAATTCTACAGGCTGCTCAATATAAAAAAGATGGGCTTATTGAAGCTTTAATTGTAACAGGATGTTTAACACAGAGATATAAAAATGAATTAATGGATGAAATTGAAGAAATTGATGCGGTTTTAGGTACTGGTACTTTTGATCAGATCAAAAAAACAATAGATGATGTATTAGAACAAAAAGAAAGATTTAATAGAGTAGATAAACCTGTCTTTGATTTTAACCAAGAACTTGAAAGATATAATAAAAAGAACCATTTTTCCTATGTTAAAATTGCGGAAGGTTGTAATAACCAATGTAGTTACTGTAGTATTCCTTTTATAAGAGGACCTTTAAATAGCCGTAAGATGGAAGATATTATCGAGGAAATAAATATATTAGTAGAAAATGGTACTAAAGAAATAATTATTACTGCTCAGGACACAACAGAATACGGAAAAGATATTTATGGTGAAAGAAAACTTGTTGAACTATTAGAAAAAATAGTTAAAATTAAAGATTTGAAATGGATCAGACTATTATATAGTTACCCGGAACATATAACTGATGATTTAATTGAAGTTATGAAAAACAATGATAAAATATGTAATTACTTAGATATTCCTGTTCAACATTCTTCAAANGAGATAAGAAAACAGATGAGAAGAGAAGGTACTAAAGAAGAACTATTAAATGTTATTAATAAAATCAAAAAGGAAATACCTAATGTAGCATTAAGAACTTCACTAATTGTAGGTTTCCCGGGCGAAACTGAAGAACAATTTAAAGATTTAGTTTCCTTTATTAAAGAAGTTAAGTTTGACAGACTAGGTGTCTTCCAATATTCTAAAGAAGAAGGAACCAAAGCTGCTACGATGAATAATCAAATTAGTAAAGAAATAAAAGAAAAAAGATATAATAAAATTATGGAAATACAACAAAATATATCATATAATAAAAATAGAAAGTTCATAAATACAGTTTCCGATGTAATTATTGATGAAAAAATTGAAGATGAATTTATCGGTAGAACTGAATTTGATGCACCTGAAATTGATAATACTGTATATGTAAGAGGCAAGGATATTGAAATTGGTGATCTCATTAAGGTTAAAATTACTGATGCTTTCGAATATGATTTAATGGGAGAGAAAATTTATGAATCTACCAAATAAATTAACATTACTAAGAATAATTTTAGTTCCAATCTTTATCATATTTCTTTTATTAAGAAAAGATATACCAGGGTCCGAAATTTTTTCACTTGCAGTTTTTATATTAGCAGCAATAACAGATAGTCTAGATGGCTATATAGCTAGAAAACAACAAATTGTTACTAAGTTCGGTAAAATAGTAGATCCAGTTGCCGATAAATTATTAATTTCTGGAGCTTTAATAGCTTTTGTATCTCTTAATGAAATTTCACTCTGGGCAGCAATTTTAATTATAGGTAGAGAATTTGCAGTCACAGGTTTAAGGGTAATAGCAGCTAAAGATGGAGTGATTATCTCAGCTAGTATTTGGGGTAAAATCAAAACAACTGTTCAAATTATTGCAGTAATTGCTGTCATTGCAGATCCTGCAATTATTACACTACCATATTATATTCCTAATATATTAATCTGGATTGCAGTTGCTTTAACACTATTTTCTGGTTATAAGTATTTCCAAGCAGCAAATATAGATTTCTTTGTAGAAGTAGACTAGGAGTGATGTTATGGACAAAATTAGGAAAAAAATCACTGAGATTATAGCTAGTTGTTTTTATATTGGTTATATTCCTGGAGCACCTGGAACTTATGGTTCCTTATTTGCGCTTTTAATTATAAGTCAATTCAATATTATAACTCAAAATATTGCATTAATATTTTTTATTATTTTAGGTTTAATATTTTCAACATTAATGGAAAAACATACTGGTAAAAAAGATGACCAGCGAATAGTTATTGATGAATTTGTAGGAATGCTAATTACTTTCTATTTTGTAGAACCACGGCTTTCCTATTTGGTTGTAGGTTTTATTCTGTTTAGACTATATGATATTTACAAACCTTATCCAATAAAGAAAATACAAAAATTACCCTCAGGCTGGGGAATTATGTTAGATGACATCCTGGCTGGAGTCTATGCAAGAATTGTATTACAAGTTATTATATTTCTTAAAATCGGTTTATAAAAACCGATTTTTTTTATTTTAAATATGTGTTATAATTTATATGAGGTGAACATATTGGAAGTAGAAATAATAAGTATAGGTGATGAACTGTTAGATGGATCTGTCTATGAAAAAAATGCTAATTTTATTAGTACAAATTTAAAAAAATATAATATAACTCCTCATCATATCTCAATAATAGGTGATGAAATATTAAAAATAACAAATTTATTGTATAAAGCAAAAGAACGTTCAGATATAATTATTATTACGGGAGGATTAGGACCTACCGGAGATGATATTACAAGAAACGCTGTGGCTAAAGCTTTTGATTTAACTTTAACCTATAGAGAAGAAATCACTAAAATAATCGAAAAAAGATTAGAAGAGTATCATGTTAAATTAACGGAAAATAATAATCAGCAGGCTATGATACCTGAAGGGGCAGAGATTTTAGAAAACAAGTACGGCACTGCACCCGGATTTATTATAAATAAAAATGAAACAATTTGTATATGTATGCCAGGTGTACCAAAAGAAATGAAACCAATGTTTAAAAATCAGGTTCTAAATTACCTGAATTTAAAAAAAGTTAATGTATCTCAAAACAAATTATATTTTAAAGGAATTGGAGAAGCACAATTAGAAGACACCATTTATAGTTCAGTGAATATACCTGAAGAGGTTTACTTAAGTTTTGTTGTTAAACACAGTCACATCTTAGTAAAAATTAATGGAAAAGATAAAGAGTTAGTAGAAACTGTTACAAATAATATCAAAAATAAATTAGGCCAAAATGTTTTTGAAGATTTAAATTTAATAGAATCTATATATGAGATAATGAAAGATAATAATCTAACATTAAGTGCTGCAGAATCATGTACAGGCGGTTTATTAGGAAATAGAATTACTAACCTTCCTGGAAGTTCTAATTACTATTTAGGGGGCCTTATAGCCTATAGCAACCACCTTAAAACAAAACTTTTGAATATAGACAGTAAACTTATTGAGAGCCAGGGAGCTGTGAGTAAAAGAGTAGCTGTTCAAATGGCTGAAAATATAAGATCGATTACAGGTTCAGATTATGGAATTGGAATTACCGGAATTGCAGGCCCGACCGGTGGAACAAAAGAAAAACCAGTTGGCCTTGTATATATTGCTGTAGCAGGTCAAAATAATACCTTAGTGAAAAAATACAATCTGAAAGGGAAACGAAAACAAATCAAATATTTAAGTACTGAATTTGCTTTAAAGAATTTGAAGTTCCTTTTAAAAGAGAAGGGGGATAAAGATGAAAAATAAAAAGTTTTTAATTGTTTTACTACTAGTAATCTTTACTGTGTTTTCTGGATTTAATGTAAACGCTCAGGAATCGGATCTTGATTTACTCACTGAAAGTATAAAAAATTATCACCAGAATAACTATCAAAAAGCTCTAGAACTAAATAATAAAATCAATTTAAAAAATCTTACTACTCATGCACAAATTGATGCTCTTTATTATAGAACTCTAATTCAACTTGCCATTGGTAATATTTCAAAAGGGAGAGAACAACTCGAAGAATTAAACAATATGGGGTATAATTTCGGCATGATTCACTATGAATTAGGTAGAATATACCTCAATACTTATAATAATTTCGATAACGCATTTTATCAAACTGCTTTAGAACAATTTAAGGAAGCACGCTCACTAGGTATAAATTCTTCTAATTTTCATCGAGACTATGCAAGAGCCTATATTGGAGTTGATAATAAACAACAAGCTGTACAAGAACTAGAAAAAGCATTATCCCAAGATGCTAACATTAGTGATTATTTAAATATCGCCAATCTGCACAAGGAATTAAATAACTTAGAAAAAGCAGCAGAATTTTATAGGAAAGCATTAGATATTGATAATCAAAATTCAAATGCATATAGTGAACTAGGAGATGTTCTAATACGTCAAAAAAATTACCAGGAAGCAGTAGAAGTATTAAATAAGGGTGTAGAAACTAATCTTGATTCACTAATTTTAAATTATAAACTCGGTTTAGCATATTATCAAAATGAAAATTATGAAGAAGCAGAAAGATATTTACTCAAAAGTATTGATATTAAGCAAAATTACTATCGAGCTCACTTTCACCTTGGAAAGTTATATCAAGTACAAGAAAAATATCAAAACGCTAAATATCATTTAAATGAAACAGTAAAATATAATCCAAATTATGCAGAAGCATATATAGCCTTAGGAGATATAAATTTAAAACAGGAAAATAATTATCAAGCTATTGCTCAATATTCTATTGCTATAGAAAAAAATCCTACTTATCCAGATGGCCATTTTCATTTAGCCTTAGCATACTATCAATCTGGAATGAAAGAGGCTGCTATATCGGAATTAAGAAAAACATTACACTTAAGTGACAATCACGAAAGAGCACGTAAATTATTAGATCAATTACAGGAGGAAGAATAGATTCATGAGACTTTTCATAGCTATTCCAATCGAAAATAGAACACAAAAATTGTTACAAGAAAAATTAGAAATAGCACAATCTGAACTTGATTTTGATTTAAAATGGGTCAGTGGAGAAAATCTCCACTTGACTCTTAAGTTTTTAGGAGATACTGATGAAGATAAATTATCTGACATAAAAAAATCTATGGAAAACACATGTTCGCAATATGATAATTTTAATATATATTATGAACATTATGACGCTTTTCCTTCGACAGATTATCCTAAAGTACTTTATTTTGGCTTAAAAAATGACAAAAATTTACTAATTGATCTACAAAACGAACTAGAAAACAATTTATTTAATAAAGGTTTTGAAAAAGAAGATAGGGATTATACACCTCATCTAACCTTTGCCAGGACAAGAAAGAAAACTGATATGCGCCAGTTAAAATATGATTACCAGGATTTCATTAAAGATAATAACATTAGAATTTTACAAAAAGTAAATAAGATTTCTTTAATTGAAAGTCAATTATATAAAGACGGACCTGTGTATAACGAATTATACTCTGTAAATTTAAAGTAATACTTGCAAAATGTAAACATTTGTTCTATAATAAAAACAGAAATTAAAAATAGAGGTGGTATTTGTGGCCAATAATAAAGAAAAAGAAAAAGCACTAAATAGTGCTGTAGATCGAATTGAAAAACAGTTCGGACAAGGTTCAATAATGAGATTAGGTGATAGGAGTTCCCTTGATATAGAAGCAATTCCAACCGGGGCTTTACCTCTCGATGTTGCCTTGGGAGTAGGGGGAATACCTAAAGGTAGAATAGTTGAACTTTATGGTAATGAATCATCAGGTAAAACCACTTTAGGACTACATATTATAGCAGAATGTCAAAAACAAGGCGGAATTGCTGCCTTTATTGATGCGGAACATGCATTGGATCCTAGATATGCAGAAAACCTTGGTGTAAATATCGATGATTTATTAATTTCACAACCCAATAATGGGGAAGAGGCTTTAGAAATCGCTGAAGCGCTTGTCCGCAGTAACGCAATAGATTTGGTTATCATTGATTCAGTAGCAGCTCTTGTACCTAAAGCAGAACTTGAAGGTGAAATGGGTGATTCACATGTCGGTCTTCAGGCTAGACTTATGTCACAGGCTATGAGAAAACTATCTGGAGCAATTTCAGATTCTAATGCAGCTTGTGTCTTCATTAACCAAATTCGTGAAAAAATAGGGGTAATGTTTGGTAATCCCGAAACTACTCCGGGTGGAAGAGCACTTAAATTTTATTCATCAGTTCGTATTGAAATCAGAAGAGCCAAAACCATTAAAGATGGTGATGATATAATAGGTTCCCACGCTCGTGCTAAAGTTGTAAAAAATAAAGTGGCAGCTCCTTTCCGTAAAGCTGAGTTCGATATCATGTATGGAACTGGTATCTCTAGAACAGGTTGTGTACTAGACTTAGGAGAGGATGCTAATATAATTGATAGAGCGGGTTCCTGGTATTCCTATGGTGATGTAAGATTAGGTCAAGGAAGAGAAAATTCTAAAGAATTTCTTTCAGAAAATGAAGATATCTTAGAAGAAATTGAAGAAAAAATCAAAGTTAAAACTGGACTTGTAGATCCAGATGAAGCTGATGTAGAAATAGAAGATAATGATGATGATGAAGAGAAAGAAGAGTAAGTTTAATCAAATATATTAGTTTTAAAACCTGTATATTAGCGTATACAGGTTTTTGCTTTCTTGACACATGGTTAAAAAAAAGATAAAATAAATATGATGTAATTAATAATTGAATAAGTATGTTAAATTAACCTAGGAGGTGAAAATAATTTATAATACCCTTTTAATAGTAATCATATCCCTTGTCCCGGGATTAATTGTTGGTTACTTTATAAGAAAGTTTATTGCTGAAGCCCGGATTCAGTCTGCTGAAGAAGAATCACGAAAAATTCTCGAAGAGGCAGAACGGGAAGCAGAATCTAAAATAAGGGAAATCACCCTTGAAGCAAAAGAAAAAGCTCAAAAAATTAGAGAAGAAGCTAACCGTGAAAGCCAAAAGAGAAGAAATGAACTTCAGCGTCTGGAAGACCGTTTAATGCATAGAGAAGAAACATTAGATAACAAGAACGAAGAACTTGAGGAAAAAGAGAAAAAACTTAGAAAACAAGAAAAAGAACTCGACCGAGAAAAAGAAGAAATCGAAGAAATTAAAGAACAAGAAATAGAAAAATTAGAAAAAATCTCAAACTTGTCTCATAGTGAAGCTAAAGATTACTTACTATCTAAAATGGAAGACGAATTAGATCATGAATACGCAAAAATGATAAAAGAAAAAGAAAGAGAAGCAAAAGAAGAAGCAAATAAAAAAGCCCGAGAAATTATTTCACTAGCAATTCAAAGATGTGCTGGTGACTATGTTTCTGAAACTACAGTTACAGTTGTAGATCTACCGAACGATGAAATGAAAGGAAGAATCATTGGTAGAGAAGGAAGAAATATCAGAGCTTTAGAAAGCCTTACAGGTATAGATCTAATTATTGATGATACCCCAGAAGCAGTTGTCATTTCCAGCTATGATCCAATCAAGAGAGAAATTGCACGTATTGCTCTAGAAAAATTAATCATTGATGGCAGAATTCATCCCGCTCGTATAGAAGAAATGGTTGAAAAAGCCAAAGAAGAGCTAGATAATCAAATTAAAGAAGTTGGGGAACAGGCAACATTCGATTCTGGAGTACATGGCCTTGATTCACAATTAGTAAAATATCTCGGCCGTTTGAAATTTAGAACTAGTTATGGACAAAATGTATTACAGCACACTTTAGAAGTTTCCTTCTTAGCAGGAGTCATGGCCGATGAACTTGGTGTAGATTCTACATTAGCAAAAAGAGGTGGACTCCTTCACGATATTGGTAAAGCGATTGATCAAGAAGTTGAAGGCCCTCATATTGATATCGGTGTTAACCTAGCAAGGAAACATGGTGAATCTGAAGATGTAATCAATTGTATTGAAGCTCACCACGGTGATGTTGATTATGATTCTGTTGAAGCAGTCTTAGTAGCTGCAGCAGATGCAATTTCAGCAGCTAGACCTGGTGCAAGAAAAGAAACTCTTGAATCATATATTAAACGTCTTGAAGAATTAGAAGAAATCGGTAACTCTTTTGAAGGTGTAGATAATGCTTATGCTATTCAAGCTGGTCGAGAAATTAGAGTAATTGTTCAATCTGACCAGATAGATGATGTAAAGGCAAGTAAGCTTTCAAGAGATATCAAGAAAAAAATTGAAGAGAACCTTAATTATCCGGGACAGATTAAAATTGTTGTGATTAGAGAAACCAGACAAATTAAATATGCTAAATAAATATGAATATAAAGGCCCTTTAATTAGGGCCTTTTTAAAATTAATATTATGGAGTATGATATAAATGAATATATTATTTATTGGTGATATAGTTGGCAGAGCTGGTCGAAGATCAGTCCGAAAACTATTAGATAAAAAAATTGAAAAACATAATATAGATTTTGTTTTAGCAAATGCTGAAAATGCAGCAGGTGGATTTGGTTTAACCAAAAAAACAGCCAATGAACTTTTTGAATATGGTATCGACTGTATGACTATGGGCAATCACACTTGGGGTAATAAAAACATCTATGAATTTATTGATTCTGAAGACAGACTACTTAGACCATTAAATTTTAATGATATNGCACCAGGAAGTGGTTATCATATTTATGAAGTTGATGATAAAAAAATTGCTGTTATTAATTTGATTGGACAGGTTTTTATGGGTAACCATAACTCACCAGTAGAAGCTTTCAATAGGTCATATGAAAAAATCAAGGAAGAAACAGACTATATTATAGTTGATTTCCATGCTGAAGCCACTGGAGAAAAAAGAGCTTTTGCAGAATTAGTTAATGGAAAAGTATCATTAGTAGTTGGTACTCATACTCATGTTCAGACCAATGATGTACAAATTCTTGATAACGGAACAGGTTACATTACTGACCTCGGATTTTCAGGTGCTTGTGATTCAATTCTAGGTATGAAAAAAGAACAAGTTTTATACAGATTAAAAACAAAAATGCCTAAAAGATTTGAAGTAGGAACTGGTCAAGTACAATTATCTGGTATTTATGCAAATATAAATGAAAAAGGACTTACTAGTTCAATTAACTCCTTTATAATAAGGGATTAGCTGTAAAATAATTCAGATATCATGCAGGAGTTTTCCTATTTTATGAGAATATTATTAATACAATTAAATTTAATATTATATAAGGGGGTATTGTAGAAGTGGATGTATTAAAAGTTTCAGCAGATTCTGATCCTAATTCAGTAGCTGGAGCATTAGCTGGTGTACTCAGAGAAGAAGGAAATGCAGAACTTCAAGCAATAGGAGCTGGTGCCTTAAATCAAGGTGTCAAAGCAGTAGCAATTGCTAGAGGATATGTAGCTCCCAGTGGTATTGACCTTATATGTATTCCTGCTTTTACTGATATTGAAATTGATGGCGAGGAAAGAACAGCCATTAAATTAATTGTAGAACCAAGATAGAAATTGACAATAACCTGTTTGTCAACAGCGGCAAACAGGTTTTCTTATGCAATATGATTTTTCTGTAAAATAAAGGTTTTGGAGGTATTTTATGTTTGTTGACTTACACTTACACACCACTTATTCTGATGGATCATATACCCCAGAAGATTTAGTTAAAAAAGCTAAAGAACTAGGATATTCAGCTATTGCTGTAACTGATCATGACACTATTGCCGGAATAAAAAAAAGTTTAAAAGCAGGCCGAAAAAATAATTTAGAAGTTATTCCGGGAGTTGAATTTAATACTTTATTAGACAAAACAAAAGTCCATATACTAGGTTATTTTATCGACTATCAAAATAAAGAACTATTAAATTTATTAGATAAAATTAAAAAAGAACGTAGAGAAAGAATCGAAAAAATGATAGACTTGTTAAAAGAACTCTATAATTTTAATATATCATTAGAAGAAATAAAGGAAATTTGTGCTAATAATATTTTAGGTAGAGGACATATTGCTAGGTTGCTTACAAAAAAAGGATATGTTAAGTCTTGGGAAAAAGTTTTTGATAAATATATTGGGAGTGGTCAGCCAGCCTATGTAAGTAGAAATAAGATAACCCCTTTTGAAGCCATCGATATTATTAAAAAAGCTAATGGAATTCCAGTAATAGCCCACCCGGGACTAATAGAAGATGATAATACTGTACATCAAATTATTAATTATGGCATTAAAGGTTTAGAAGTATATTACCTTGAACATACAAAAAAGCAAATTGAAAATTACAAAAAATTAGCAAAAGATAATTCTTTGTTAATTACCGGTGGTTCCGACTGCCATGGACCTAAAAACAAAGAAGGGTTAAGACTTGGTAAAATATGCTTAGATTACAGATATCTTGAAAAGTTAAAAAAGCACAAAATACTTATAGATGATAACTCATTTAAGAAGGATTTATCATCTTAATATAGAATTAGATTAATTAGGATTAATATTTATGAATATAAATTATTTTAGGATAAGGAGTGTCGATTAATGTTAACTCAAATTTATAATTTTATTTCACTTGGAGGACCAATGGCAATTCCTCTTATTATCACTTCAATTTTCAGTTTAGCTGTAATAATAGAAAAAGCTGTGTTTTTTATTAGAAGAAAAGATAACAGTTTAAGACTATTAAAAAGAATTGAATTGAAAGTTGAAAATGATGATATTATTGGAGCCTTAAATGAACTTAAAGGAGAAAAAGGTCCAAATGCTAAATTGCTTTCAACAGCACTTTCTCACTATGAAGAAGACCCGGATCGTATTAGAGAAGTCTTACAGGCCGTTGGAGAAGATGAAATCAAGAAAATGGAAAAACATTTACCAGTACTAGATGTAATTGCAATGATCTCACCTTTATTGGGTTTATTAGGTACTGTACTGGGAATTATCAGCAGTTTCAATATATTAGGTACAGCTGCAGGTGCAGCTAATCCTGCTCAAATTAGTTCAGGGATAGCTTCTGCTTTAATAAGTACAGCTATGGGACTAATTATTGCAATCCCTACAGCAATCTTTTATTCCTACTATATTAATAAGGTTGAGGAAAAATCACATGAAATGAACCTCAGCATGATTGATATTATGGATGTTATTACAGACAGGAGTGAAAGAGATGTTCAAACCTACACATAAAAAGAAAACATCAATAAACATCATTCCAATGATTGATGTTATCTTTTTCTTATTGGTATTTTTTATGTTGTTTACATCTTTTAGAACTAATCCATATGGAATGGAAATGCAATTACCCAAAGCTGTTACTGTAACTGAACAAAAACAGGAAAATTTTGTTGTTAATATAACTAAAGAGGGTGAATTTTTCTATCAAGAAGAAAATCTCCCGATTGCAAAAATTAGTGAACTAGCCAAAGAAAAATATCAAAATAATAATAATCTAGTA
>JGI1684J13235_1000593_pt1 | contig 13311 bp, 10 predicted proteins | sample PonA232FremontCA_2_FD_13235 | JGI IMG/M metagenome (IMG submission 13235) | reverse complement strand
AATATCGCGAACTCCGCTTTTTTCACCCATGAGATGCTCAATGCGACTCTGTACATTTTCGATCTTTACACCAGATTCGGACTGGGCGGAATACTTAACTTCCTCTTTAATCTGATTTTTTTCACTTTCGTCGGTTTCTTCAACGAGCTCTATATCTTCTGCTTCTTGATCCTGTGCCTCATCCTTAAGACGCATTGCGTCCATGAGGAGGGCCTGAGAGTCTTTTTGTATCTTTCTTTCCTTGATGCTGCACGTATTCTGTATTGAAATCAAAACGTCATCCCAGGAAAGAATGGTGTAAACGGCTTCCTCTCCATGTTGTCCTCCGGTTCGCGCTTCCATCAGTTCGCCGTTGTAAAAGAACAAAACACCTTCATGCCCTTCACTCTTTTCATGAACACGCAGGGTGCATGTCTTTTGCTCCATATCGATAAGCTGGAGAAACATGGCCAGGGAAATACCGTGCAAAGTACCGCCCTCGGCTTCCTTTTCCAGGACGGAACGCATCTCCCGAACAAGATCATCAATCATGAAAGGTTTTTCCAGATAACCCGCAGCCCCGTTCTGATGAACCATTTCACGCATTTGATCGCCGCCGTAGGCGGTAATGATAATGACCGGAATATCGGGGTAATATTCCGAGACGCGCGCCAGCAGGGAAAAACCGTCCATTCCGGGCATTTTCAGGTCGGCTATGACAAGGGAAACGGCATTGCTTTCCAGCTTCTGGACCGCCGCTTGCCCGTCACCGGCCAAAAGAACGTTGAACTCATCCTTGTATTTCTCCATGCCCTCCTTGAGAACCAAGAGGAGCTCCTGATCGTCGTCGGCGACAAGGACCGTTTTGGCCATAATAACTCCCTGTTCAACATGTTGCTGAAAAATGAATCCGTCCCTGCCGAGACCTGGCTTGCTATTCATGCGCTGCATGGAAGGAAAAAATGCACTTGTCCACCATGCCCGTTTCTCTGATAACCACCTTTGAAAACCTTCGAAACAATTTGTGCGATCTCGATTTCCCGCTCAGCTGTTAGTGGGTTCAAGACATTTGATCCAGATCGATAATCTTTTCACCCAAAAGGTAGTGAATGGACTTATACTGCTTGACCGAACGTATTTTTTCGGCAATTGAATTCAATTTATGCAGTTGATTCTGAATGCGATCCAATTTCTCCTGCACCTCGCCCTCCTCGCCGGAAAAGTTTGTGGCCAGGTCGGAGACGATATTGTTCATAATAGTGAGTGGCTGGTTCATATTGTGTGCAATGCCGCCAGCCATCTCTTGGACGCCTTGAAACCTTTCCTCAGTCTGGCTCTTTCGCAGACTTTCTAAAGTACGGGATACATCCCTGCACACAAGATCAATCTTGAATTCACCGTCCTGCAAATAGACAGCAGAAGCCTGACATTCCATCTGGCGCGTTGTTCCCTTTTCATCCATCAAGGGGATTATATCCAGGGAATGCTCCTGGTTCCGGACGGACTTCAACAATCCGGTCAGCTTGTCACTGTTTTCAGTGAGCACGAAGGAATACAGGGTATGTGGCTCCGAATCGCTCCGAATCCCGTTTCCGAAAAAGCTGACCGCTCTCTCGTTCATGTTCTCAATGATCCCGTCGGAATCCATTCGCATGTATGCGGAGACCCTGTCACAGGTGCTCGATGAGCCCATGGCGGCTGACTGGGCCACATCCGGTTCTCCCACTGCCACCATGACCCCGTCGATGTAGGTAACCTGTCCGTCATCGTTCAAAACAGCCCTGGCTGTCGTGCTGCAGGTCAAAAGCTCCCCGTCTTTCTGGATCAACTGCATCCGATAGTGCTGGACCTTGCCCCTGTCCAGCACATGACGGATAAAATCCCCGCGCTCAGCCTTTCGGGGGAAAAGCTCGCCAACCTGGAAGTCCTGTAAGCTCTGGGTTTCGTCATATCCAAGGAGCCGTGCATATGCCCAATTGCAGAAAATGAGCTCCCCTTCCAGAGTTGTTCGGTACATGCCCACAGGAAGGTTATCAATGAAATCAGCCGCCCAAACGGCAAAATTCTTAATATTTCCTGTATCTTCAAATTCTCTTTGAAACATGAGTCAATCGCGTTATTGAGCGACCACAGCAATAAATGTTGCTCTTTAGCGTGGGAAAAGGGGCTATATTTCAACACCGAGCTCTGATAGATAGCTCGAGTAATTGGCCCGCCAAGCATCCAGATCCGCGCGAACACTCTTTTCAAGATCGTTTTCACTGACGATCTCTTTCGCTGACTGGATCACTCCTTTCACGATCTCATCTTCGTCGACGTTGCTGTAATTGTGGATCTTTCCGTCATTATATTCGAATTCAGCGGCAAAGGGATCCAGGAACGAGTAGTCGTTCGCTTTCTCGAGAAACTTTCTGCGCATCAGGGTGCTGAACTCATCCTTAATGCTTCGGCTGTTGCTGACCGCTTTTTCTATCTTTTCCAATAGCTCTTCCAGCATCGCATAAATATCATCCGCTTCGACTGTCTCCTCGGCCGTCACTTCCACTTCGTCTTCACTGGAATCCGCAGTGGCCGGCACGATTCGATAGACACTGAATAGGGTTTTGTTCTCCTGAATCCAGGAAAAAATTTCCTCCAGCTTCTGGGGATCCCGGTTCAACTCATCGCTGGTCCAGGAATAAGCCGCCCCGATCAACTCCCCTCCCTGGAAAAAGAGACGCGACTGATCCGTGTCCAGTGTGGCAAGGATATAGCCGGTTAGCTCCTCCTGCTGGAGCTTTTTGATCAACCCTTGCAAATCGGTGAACTCTGAGCTGAGATCTTTGTAAATCGGAGTGGCGAAGGGAATGTTGGCCCAGTAGTGAATCCCGGACTGCGCAATACGGTAGATGTTGACCGTGTAATGGCTCTCACTGGATTGCTTAAAGATTTCCTCAACAGCGTTTTGTCCGACAAGCTCGTCGCTGGGTGTCTGAAAAGTCGCGCTCAGAATGGCGTCCGACTCGAAAAAAATCGCCCCCTCGCTATCCCTGGATTGAACATGCACCGCTCCCGTGCCGATGGAGCCCCGGAAATGCTCCAGCATTCTGTTCAGATCCAGATAATATGTATTCAGCTCCTCGAAGACCGGATCTTCATTGGGAATAACAATCATAGCGCCTCAGCTCCTTCCGTCTTCCGCTTCGTGTTTGCCAAGCTCACCTACTTCTTCCTCCCTGTGCGCTTGAAAAAACCGACATCTGGCACATCGCGCCTCGGCGTACTTTCAACGCAATAAGAGGGTCATCATGCGGGACTGCAGACAGGGAGCGGAAGCCGCTCCCTGTCTGCTACTCCAAAACTTCCAGCATAACCGGATTTTCCGTTTTGCTCCGTACCACGTCCTCCCCGGGAACGCTCTTCACAATCTTGAGCACGTCCCACTCATTCGCCATATCCCCCGGGGATTTCCCCTGAACCACGAAGACAGAGCTGATCGCCTGATGGTCCCAGGCTCGCCATTTCTCCGTATCCTTCAACAGAGTGAAGGAATGCCCTTCCAGCTCGGGGATAACCTGACTGGACGATGTCGTCCCGGCCCGCTGCACAGCCTTGGCCCATTCCTGCAGCGCAGCCCAGGCAGTGGCGGCGGCCGCTCCGGGAGGTCTGCCATACTCCTGGGAGAAGGACTGCACAAAGTCGCGGGTGCCATCGAAACGATCACTGAGCCCGTGATACCAGTTCGTGGTGGAATAGGTCTTCTGCAGGACTTCGTTGTCGATTGCGTTGGCTATGTTGAGCTCCATGAGCGGGGCTACAATCCGGAAGGATTCGGTAAGCCCCATCTGCTGGATCTGTTCCATGACCCGAACGAGATCCTTGCCGAACAGATTGAGCACTAGGACATCCGCACCGCTGTCCCTTGCCTGTTGCAGCTGTCCGGAAAAGTCCGTCTCGCCCAGTGGAGCCGTTACCGAACCCGCAGTGCGGGCTCCCTTCAGACCGGTGCCATCCTGAATCGCGTTCTGGGAGGTGTGCCCCCAGATATAGTCCGACGTAATGTGAAAATAGCTGACATCATTGCCGAATTGCTCCACCAGGAACGGAACCAGCGCCTCCTTGGTCATCCAGTTGTTGAAGTACCAGCGGAATGTGTGCCTGTGGGCCTTTTGCGACTTAAACCCCGTTTGCGTCTTGTCGTATCCTGTCGTGGCGCTGGAATGCGTCATTGCCCCCATGAACACGACACCGTGCTCCTGGCACACGTCGCTCTGGGCTATGGCCACGGCACTACTGGAGCCTCCGGTGACCATATCCACATCCTCATCCTGAATGAATTCCAGGGCGTTTTTCTCCGCCACTTGGGGGTCGACCTCGGTGTCCCGAACAATGAGCTCAATTTGTCGTCCCAGGACGCCTCCGTCGCCATTTATCCGCTCGGCAGCCAGCTCATAGGCCCTTTTCTGATCCGCTCCCTGCTTTTGGTAGGGACCGGAAAGGGGAACATTGACTCCTATCCTTATGGGCTCACTCTCCTGTGCCATGCCGAATTGCATACCGCACAGGAGGAGTGACAAAGCAAGCAACGGAATCACTCCACTCTTTTTGACAGGCATTCAGTCCTCCTCTTCACGAATAGGCAAATGCTTCATACCGCAGATGCTGGGTTACAGAGTGTTGCACTCTTCAGTGTCCTTTCAAGACGAAAGCAGCGCAGGCATTGCGCGCTCCATCCTTATGAACGGCGTCTGCGCAATCTTTCGATGGAGAGCCGGACACTTTCTTGCATGCGGGATATCGCTTCGGCCAAGGAGGAAATTTCGTCCTTGCCCTTCACCTCTACCTCGGCTCCCAGCTCACCGACGCTAATGCGCTCGGCAACGTCTGTCAGGGACTGAATCCGTGTGGTCAATCTGTGACCGAACCAGGAGACAAGGATCAGGAAGAAGAGCGCAATGCCGCCCAGGACGAACATCGACCTGTTGCGCATGGTGTAATAGGTTTTATCCAATTGCGTATTCAACACATGCGCGGGCTGGATCATGGAGTCCCGTTGCAGTGTCGCCGCGATCATATAGCCCGTATCTCCAACAGGGGCACAGAACATGAAATGATCCACACGCTCCCCATCCGGTGTGGGTTGGGTGTAGAATCCGTTGGCTTCCTTGCCTCCGCCTGTGCTTTGAATGATCTGCTGAAAGCCCTGGGGCCCCTGCCTTTGGGTCAAATCACTGCCCACCATGTTGGGGTCGGGATGCACCCAAACGTTCCAGGAATTGCCGTCTCCGGGAAGCTCGTACAGGAAGGTATATCCGGTCTGTCCGATCTTTTGGACCGCCATGCGACGAATGGAACGGTCGCGATTGAACTCTTCCGCCCCGACTTCGGGATTGGCCGAGAGATAGAGCCTCAATTGCTGGGCGGCGGAACGCGCCTTTGCAGCGACCTGCGATTGGCCCATCTGTGTCACCACATCCGTGATCTGATCGCCGTAGCTGTCCTTGAGCTCTTCGACACGGTTCAAATAGACGTATCCGGTAGCAACACCGATCACAATGGGAAGACACACGAAAAGAAAGAACATTTTGGATCGAAGGCCGAACAAGCCCCTCTTTTTCTGCTTCGAGGCGCTTCTGCGGGAGGAGTCGCCTCCCGAAGCCGCAGACCCGGTTGATTGGCCGGATCTGGCCCCTTCGGTCCCTGTGGCGGCGGCCGAAGAGCTCTGCTCCGCACCGGATGCGGGGCCCTGAGCGGCAGCAGGCGCTTCCACGCCCGCACCGCCTGTATCAGTTCCGGTGACACTTGAGCCACTCTCCTGCTCCGGCTTGGTAATAAGCATGACATGCGCGCAGGACTTGCACTTGACCTTGGCAGAGGAGCCCTTGATTTTCGTTTCATCGAGCCGATAGCGTGTACCGCACTCTTCACAATTCACGATCATATCCACGTACTCCTTCCTCAATAAAAATGTCTCATATCTTACCGACGTTTCGTTCTGCAGGGAACAAGGGTATCACGGCTTAGTACCCCTTTTCCTTGATCATGTTCAACATGTTCTGCTTAAAGCGATTCCGTCTCTCCTCCTGCTGAATCTCCTGGGACAGCTGAATGATCAGCTCCGCGGCCCGATTTCCGGGCAAGTTGGCCAGCTCATACCCGAGATCTCTGGCCACATCCTCCATCAGGACCGTTGCGATCGGACCGACAGCCTCCAAAAACTGATTGGTCAGATAGTCCAGAAATTCTTGATCCACAGATGAGGAATCCGTCTCCACCCTCTCGGCGAGCCCCAAATCAACGAGCCTGGACATAACCTGTTGCACGGTGTCCAGATCCAACCCCTGCTGCTCGGCAATACCGGCCAGATCCTTCTGTCCGTCAAGGCTCATCAGGATGTTGAGCATCTTGCCGTCCAGGGAGAACTCGCCGAGATCCGCTTTGGTTATGCGCTGAAAAACTTGTCCCGAAGCATCTCCAGATGTCAAATCCATCTCTTTGCTCCATGGTTTTTATGACTTTTCAGCCTGTTCCCCCTGTACCGCAACAGGGCGATTCAGCACCCACGTTCCTACTTACGGACAGGCCTTGGCCACGGAAGCGCACATTATTCATGCCGCGCTCAGCGATACGTGCAGCACAAAGTCCTGCGATGTTTTCGCTCCGTTGATAGTACCGCTCTATCGGTTTCCTTGAGATTCAGTCAGTATAATAGATTCTCATCTTTTGCAAAAAAAACCCTGCGCCTGTTGAGTCAGACTCGATAGATCGGGAATCAGGAATCACTTTGCCCCCACCCAAAAGGCCAACTCCGGGTACAAAGAATTATCCGCACAACAGCCCCGAAGCGCTTTTTTCGGTGTTTGACTGAAGCAAGGCCCGTTTCAAAGAAGAGGGAAAGATAAAATAGCAGCAACGACTCCGGGCGCACAAAGAAAAATACTCGCGCCCTTTGTTCGGGGAACCCCATTTCGCCTTCGCTCCACCGGCTCATCCGGGAAAATGGTCCGCCTACACCTAGGCACCACCGGAAGCCGCTGGCTTGTGGCTACTTCTTGGGCCCCTGAACCCCCAATTCTTTGCGCAATTTCCGGAACTCCTCCCGGACAACCAACTTCAGCTCCTCCACAGCCTCAAGCACGGACTTATCGCCGACAACCTCGCTTGGCTCCGAGGATGTGCGCTGTTCCTTGTCGATGCCCGTATCTTCCGGAACTTCGGGGGGATCTTCGGCTTCGGGGGATTGCGCGGACTGGGCCCTTTCCTCCTTTGAGGCGACAGCATCCTCGGATGACTCCCGGGAAGCGGTGGCAGCCTTGGCATCGTCGACCCCGGAGTCTGCCTTTTTACCGCTCTTCTCCCCGGCTATCTTGGATTTCAGCGCATTGTACTGTTCTATGTTCTTGACCAGAAGCTCCTTCTTCTGCTTTCGGGTCAGCTCCTCGGATTCAACGACTTTCTTGAAGTCCGCAAATGCGGTTTGCAGGAGATTGACCGTCTCCGGTTCAGCTCCCGCCTTACGCTTTTGGATATACTTGCCCAGGGATTGCAGAATCTTCAGAAAATTGGCCTGAATCTTGTCCTGGCTCATGGGCTCTTTCAAGGAGCTCAGCTCGGAAAGAAAGGCTTGCACCGTGTCATCCGAGAGCTCCCAGTCCATGGTCAGAACGGCGGATTCCAGGTTGCCGAGGAGGGGCTGCTCCTCGTTGGACTGGCTGTCCTCCTGGCCGCCCCCGAAAATCTCGTCCAGTCTTTTCTCCAGCTCTTCCGGAGTAACGTCTTTTTGCTGGTTTGAATTACCCACAAACCCTCCTACTGCAGATCGTTCTTGATATTCATAACAGTGCGAGAAATGACCCTTTTCAAAGTCTGTATCACATTATCGCCCTGCAAGGCACTTGCTCTGAAAGATGGAGCTTGTAATTCGGAATTCAAATCACTCTCTAATGTTTCTTCCGAAAGGAGAGGTATACCCTGATCATTCAAATCTATCTTATTATATTGCATAATAACAGGCAGATTATAGAGATCTATATTGTATTCCTTAAGGTTCTCATGTAAATTCTCTAAAGATTGTATATTATAATCTCTTCGAATCTCCATAGCATCCGCAACAAAAACCAAGCCGTCCACCCCCCTGAGAACAAGCTTTCGGGTTGCGTTATACTTCACCTGTCCCGGTACGGTATAGAGCATGATTTTAAGATCATACCCCATCACCTTTCCGATATCAAAAGGCAGAAAGTCAAAGAAGAGAGTCCTGTCACCGTGTGTTTTAATGGACACCATATCGGTTTTCAACCGATTGTCCATCTGATTGTAAACATAGTCCAGATTTGTTGTTTTTCCTCCCCGGCTGGGTCCGTAATAAACAATCTTAACCTGAAGTTCCTTCTTCTTGAAATCGATAAAAGCCATATTGAGTCATCCTTATGGTATAGCGGGCTTGCCGCCGGATGGAGCGGCTGGAAAATATACGTCGGATTTTCACTTCACCCACAGGGGCACACAGCGCTAACTTCCGAAACACATGGTGCCGAAGGAATGAACACCGAATCCCTCTACGTCTTTTCCGACTGAAAAAAGGCACCAATTCAGAGGGTCCCGACCCGGCCTGACGCCGTGCTCAAGTCACCGGGATTGTCCGCTCAGAGGAACTTTTTCCGTGTGGGGCGAACAACTCCCGGACATTTCTGAGGGGTGTTTGGCCCTTGCCTGAGGAACTGTCAGCGGAAAGCCCGGCCTGCCGCCCAGAGATAACTCCCGCGGAATTCTGCTGAACGCCTTTCTCAACAGCACGGTGCGGCATTCGCACCGCTGAGGTGCTCAGAACACTGTCGCATCCACCTGCAAAAGCTTCCTGTTTCGCGAAGCTTTTGCAACCGATCAATGATAATCGGGTTCCAACAGCTTATTGATCTTGGTGATGGCCTCATTCGCGCGAAGCCGCAAAAAGCCCAGAGACAAGCTCTTCCCGAAAATCGTTATGAGGAGATAGTCGGAAAGGACCTTATTGAAATGAATACTTTCTTCTTCCCCTTTATGGAAGAGGAGAGAGAATTCCTTTTCCCCCAGAATAGTGGCCATTTCGCTTATGGCCCCAAAGTTCCCTGCAGCCAGGGCGGCAAGGGAGTAAATGTCGTGCTGGAGCCTTCCGTTGTCCTGGCTGGATATGATGTTCCCGGCCATATCGATTAAAAAGGCACAGTGCACCCCGATGTCCATGAGATCCTTCTGAAGAATCTCCTCAATGCTCTCCAACTGATGCTGGCTCAGTGAATAGGAATACGTCATACCACCCACACCTCATCCTTGTCCCGGCCTGGGGAGCGATTATTTGAATCCGCTTGACAGCGTATGAATCAACGACCATCACCGACTTTTCTCTACCCAGCCACTTTGCGTATCTGCTGAATGTCCGTCATTCCCTTGACAACCTTCAGGACCCCGTCCTGCTTGAGCGTAAGCATGCCATCCTGCATAGCCTGCGCCTGAAGTTCCTCAGTGGGGCTCTGTTTCTTGATGAGCCGCTTGAGGTTATCCGTGTTGACCATCAACTCGTAGACTCCGACTCGTCCCTTATACCCCCCTACACAGCTATTGCATCCCACGGGACGGTAGAGGGTGGGGTGCATCAAAAAGCTCTGATCGAACCAGCGTTCCCAATTCTCTCCAAATTCCGCCCGGAGCTCTTCAATCTCCTCCTGGCTCGGGGTATAGGCCTCCTTGCACCGCGAGCACAAGGTCTTGGCCAACCTCTGGGCCAGCACACACAAGAGGGAATCGGAAAAATTGAACGGATCGAGATTCATGTCCAGCAAACGGGTCACCGTCTCCGGAGCCGAGTTGGTGTGCAGGGTGGAGAAGAGGAGGTGCCCGGTCAGGGAGGCCTCGATACCGATATGCGCCGTTTCGTAGTCCCGCATCTCACCGACCATGATCACGTCCGGGTCGGCCCGGAGGAAGGAGCGCAGGGATGCTGCGAAGTCAAGGCCAATCTTGTTATTGACCGGCACCTGCCGCAAACCTCTCTGGGTGATTTCCACCGGATCCTCCGCGGTCCAGATCTTTGTGTCCACGGTGTTGATATAGCGGATCGCCGAGTGGAGAGTGGTTGTCTTACCGGACCCCGTGGGCCCCACAACCAGAATCAGCCCGTAGGGCTTATAGACCATGCTCGTGAACTGTTCCAGCATGGTCTCCCCCAGCCCGAGCGTTTCCAGCGGGAGGGGCTCGCCAGAGGCCAACACGCGCAGGACCACGTCCTCCTGACCGTCTATCGTGGGCAGCGTGGCCACACGCAGCTCCATGTTTTGGTTCATCTTGGGCAGCTTGAGCTTGATCTTGCCGTCCTGTGGGAGTCGCCTCTCGGCGATATCCAGCTTGGCCATGATCTTCAGGCGGGAGACAATGGGGCGGGTAAGGCTGTTTTTCAGCTTGGTGAATTCGTAGCAGGTTCCGTCCTCGCGAAAGCGTATCGTGCAATTCTTGGCATTGGCATCCGGCTCGATGTGAATATCCGAGGCACCACGCTTCCAGGCCTCCACAAGTATGGAATTGACCAGCTTGACCACCTTGCTGTCGTTTTCCCCAATGGAGTCATCGAGACTGAAGGTCTCGTCCTCCTCGGTTACGTCCGAGGAGGACTCCACCTCTTCCTCGAAGGAGGCCAGCTTGTCCTCGCCGTGGAGCTCGCTGAAAAAACGGTCGATAAAGGCGTCCAGGTCTCTCTTGAGGACAATGTTGGGGTTGATGTCGCTAGTGCCCAGAATAAAGCGGATTTCGTCCAGTTTCCCCAGATCGTCCGGATTGACCATGAGCACATCGACATTGCTCCCGTTCTGGACCAGGGGGACCCAATTGTTCTGCTTCAAAAAGTCCGGTTTCAAGTTGCGATGCTCAAGGAGGTACAGAGGCGGATCGATACTCTCGTCGAACTGGACGAAGGGCGCATTGAAATAGACGCTCAGGGACTCGCCCAGGCTCTGCTTGTTCATCCCGTACTCGCTCAGCAGGATATCCTCTGGGGAGCGCTCTTCATTCCGCGCCTTCTCCATGACCTCGTCGATCTGTTCGCGGCTCAGGTCCCCCCTCTCCAGGAGTAGATCGAACCGGCTCTGCTGCGCCTTTTTCCCCCTTTTCAATTCCTGGAGACGCTTGTCCAGATCCGGAAAGTCCGGGTCCAGCTCCTTGATCTTCAAAAGGGTAAGCCGCGCTAGGTTGTATTTATCCTGCTGCGCATAGGCCAGCCCCAATCTGTAAAAGAGCTGGGCCCTCTCCTGGCCGCTGTAGGAATCCTCGCTAAGGGACTGATTCAGGAAATCCGCTATCTCCTGAGGCATCTGCAGATATTCCAGGCAATCGACAATCCTGTGCAGGATGTCGATATTCTTGGCTCCCTGTCCATAGGCCTGAATCAGGAGCTCAAAAGCCCCGTTGTAATCCCCTTGCTCAAAAAGGGTGTTCCCTCTTTCTATCATTTGGTTCGCTACTTCTGACATAACACCGTCCCCTCGATATGCTCCCGGCAATCAGTCCCGAGGCATCAAGTAAAGCGAGAGCAACTCCGCAGGGATATTTTATTGTGTTTCACCGAGCTTTCTGTCACACGGCAAGTAAAAACTCCTACCGTACGGAAAAACCGATTTCCGGGCTAACATGAGCGAAGCGGGCACATAGCACTATGTGCCGAAAATCCGCTCTTTCGGCCAGAGAAAAGAGTTATCAATTTACACCCTGATATGAATCTGAGTCAATGACTCTCGGGTCAGCTTATTCAGGGAGCTTCGCCAATTCGGAGCTTGCATCATTGTCGCCTTTAAACGGATTGAGCCCCTGACAGAAGGTACCATTTGCATTAGCTCCACCCGTGCCGAGCTTTTCTTGCAAAGCTCATCGTGCTATAATCATTATTATCTTCCCATACAACCTTCATTCCCGGGCCAACCCGGGCACAACGAAACATGAAAAGCGAGGCGAAGGCGGGTGGACGCTGAAGCGCAGGTTTCATCCCGGGTTTCACATGCTGGAATACGCAACACCTCATCGACATTCCCGGACTCACATCCTTTGAGGCAGGATTCAAATGGTGTGTCATCTGTCTGGAGTGGAGCCAACTTCACCTTAAGCAGTATCAACAAGGCCAAGGTCTATTATGAAACCCAGCGAAGCGCTCCACCCGTCGAGCCTCGCGGCAAATCCCCTAATCATTCAACAAGTTGAACACCTTTTCATATAAAACCGGTGCCAAACCAAGCGAAAGACCCCCATGAGCCATGATCCCGTGGAAATCCTGGCCAAGCAGAAATGCCGGGAGACCAGCCATCAGATCGTGTACGAGCACTCAGTCCGTGTGTGGCGCATTGCCTCCGACATGACCAGCCATTTGGAGGGATTCGATTTTCCCCTCCTCTACAGGGCGTGCCTGTTGCACGACGTCGGTCGTCTTTACCACCCCCCGCAAACGAAGCAAGCCATCCGGCACGGGCTCACGGGAGCCGACATCCTCTCCGGAGAGGGACTGTATCCGGAGGCAAAGGTCGCCGAACGCCACATCGGCGTCGGGATCACAGCCGAGGATGTCCTTCACCAGGGCCTGCCGCTCCCGGTCGCGGACCACGTTCCCCGGACCGATCTGGAACATATCGTCGCCCACGCGGACAATCTGGACGGAAAGGGAATTCGGGACGAACGCGACGTGGAGGAACGTTTCGCACGCGAGCTGGGAGAGGAATACAAGAGAAGAACTAGAATCTTCCATCTCCGGGTAAGCCGGATCCTGGACCGCTGACACAAAACTCGGCGCATTCAAGCCATCCAAGGGTCCTGGTTCCGTCAGATGTACTTTTCACGCTCCCGGCTTGTTCTGCCAAAAGATCCGGGCATGGTCGAAAACAAGCTGCCTCCCTGAAATACAGCCCCCATTCCTGGGCCGACCGGAACACTACAAAGCGTGAAAATTTTGCGAGGCGAAGACGGGCGGACTTAACGTGCGGGACCATCACGAGTTTCACAGCATGGGACCCGTAGCACCTTATCCACAATACCACAACCCTTCGCCTATCATCGCGATTTGCATCCCCCTTATTTCCCATCGGCCTAGGCAGATTTTCCCTATAGTGGTAACAATAAGGCTGTGGTGAAGTGTGAAACTCTGCACCCACTCTTGAATGGGTGCAGGACGAGCCACACTTGGTTTTTTCTCTCGACATTTCAGCAGGTTGAACGCATTTTCATATAACCCTCATTCCCGGGCCAATCCGGGCACAACGAAACATGAAAATGCTGCGTGGCGAGTCGGTGCGTACGCTGAGGCCAGTGTTTCATCCCGGGATTGAATGCCGGGAACAGCGTAAA
>JGI1684J13235_1000590_pt1 | contig 13317 bp, 10 predicted proteins | sample PonA232FremontCA_2_FD_13235 | JGI IMG/M metagenome (IMG submission 13235) | reverse complement strand
GGCTGTTCTCCAACCCCGTGGGTTCGAAAAGGGCGTTTACAACGATGTCGGGGTTCTTGTCGATGACCTTCTCCTCATACCCTCCGGACAGCGTATTACCGAGGCTGTCGTACCCGTCGGTGTCTTCGAGGTAGAACGAGTTGGTTGTCAGACCGACTATCTCCTTCGCGTCGTTGTCGTTGATACCCATCTCCCAGAACGTCTGCGAAACGCTTGCGATACCGGGCGCGACGGTGTCAGGCTCCTCCTGTATCACCTCGCCGTTGGGTGTCTCGTACGGGAAGTCGCACGCATCCGAGTCCTGTGCCACCGCGGTTCCTGCGACAGCCGCTAACCCCACCACTACCAGCAACGCAACGATGAGCTTACGTCTCATAGAACAAGCCTGAGACCAATTCAACAAAACTTTAACTAAATCAAGTAAATTTGTCCCTACACGATGGCTGGTCACGAGACAACCGTAGGGTACGCGAAGGCTTCGGTCAGGTCGAGAACCTTCCTCTGGTGCGCGTCGCTCTCGGTCGCGCTCGTCGCCTCCGTGGTCACAGCCTCAACCGTCGGTGCCGTCGATATAAGCTACGCGTCGGTCGCTTCTATAGTCGCCGACGCCGTCGTCAACGCGGTTCCGTACTTGTCCTCGGATCTGTACACGGGACCCGAAGCCCACCGAACCATAATCATGAACGTCCGTCTACCACGTGTCGTCGTCGGTGCTGTCGTCGGCTTTGCGCTCTCCGCCGCGGGGGCTGTCATGCAGGGCTTCTTCCGTAACCCGATGGCGGATCCGTCGATCGTAGGCGTCTCTTCGGGCGCGGCGGTGGGTGCAGTCGCCGTAATCGTCTTCGCGCTCCCCGTCGGTGTCGGAACCGCGGCGTTCGTCGGCGCTCTCGCGACGGCGGCTACTGTCTACAGTATCGCAACCAAGAACGGACGTACGGGGGTCGCAACACTCCTTCTCGCGGGTGTCGCGGTTCAGACGTTTCTGAGCGCAGTGGTCTCGTACATGATGTACATCAGCGACGACCAAAGCCTGCGTTCCGCCGTCTACTGGATGATGGGGAACATGCTGTACAAGGGATGGTCTGATGTCGTCGCTCTCGTCCCTCCTGTGGCTGTCGGATTCGTGGTTCTGGTGTACTACGCGCGTGACCTCAACGTCCTTCTTCTCGGAGAGGAGGAGGCGCGTACGCTCGGCGTCGAACCACGGCGCACGAAGCTGGTTCTCCTCGCGGTTTCGAGCCTCGTGACCGCCGCCGCCGTCTCCGTCGCGGGCGTTATAGGCTTCGTGGGTCTGGTCGTCCCTCACGCCGTACGTCTCGTCGTCGGTCCCGACCACCGTATACTCGTACCGACGAGTTCGCTTGCGGGCGGTATCTTCCTCGTCTCCGCCGACGCCATCGCGCGGTCGACCGTAACCGGGGGCGAGCTACCCGTCGGCATCGTCACGGCGCTCGTCGGTGTTCCTTTCTTCCTCTACCTCCTACGTGACAGGAAGGTGCACGAGCTTTGACCCGTGTACGTGTCGACGGCGTGGGCGTCAAGCTTGCGGGCGAGTACGTTCTGGAAGACGTGACGGCGACCGCCCAAGACGGCTTCGTCGGTGTCGTGGGTCCCAACGGAGCGGGGAAGACGACGCTCCTGAGGACGATCAACGGCGTTCTCGATCCGGACGAGGGTACGGCGTACGTCGGGGGCGACGACGTTACGTCGCTCTCCTCACGCGAGACGGCACGCCGTGTCGCCACACTGCCGCAGGAAACCGATGTCTCGTTCGACTTTACGGTTGAGGAGGTCGTACGTATGGGGCGTCATCCGCACGCCTCACGTTTCGGCGGCGACGCCGACGAGAAACGCGCGGTTCGTGAGTCTATGCAACGTGTCGATGTCGCGCGGTTCGCCGACCGCTCCGTGCATGAGATAAGCGGGGGCGAGCGCCAACGCGTCCTCCTCGCGCGGTGTCTCGCGCAGGACGCGCCTCTCCTACTCCTCGACGAACCGACGGCGAGCCTCGATGTTGCACGCGCGGTCGAGACGCTGTCGCTCGTACGTTCGCTCGTCGACGAAGGGCGCACCGTCGTCGCGGCTATACACGACCTCGACCTCGCGGCGCGTTTCTGCGACGAACTCGTCCTTCTCGACGACGGGGAAGCCGTCTCGTCGGGATCGCCGGAAGGGGTGCTAACGGAGACGAACGTCGAAGCCGTCTTCGGCGCACCCGTACGTGTCGATGAGCATCCCGTCACAGGCGCACCGCAGGTCACGGTTCTCGGTACGACCGCCGACGGCGGATCCCCAAACCGTGACGGTGATTAGGCGCGCCCGTACAGTACGCGTATGGAGATAGAAGCGGTCGTACGCGCTGTGCATTCGGTGTTTGCGACGTTCTGGGTAGGCGCAACCGTCTACGTCACGTACGCCGTACTCCCCGGTCTGCGCGACGGCAACGGGACAGCGTCCTTCGCCGACCGTCTTTCGTCGCGTTTCTCCGTCGTATCGATCGGGAGCGCCGTGGTTCTCTTCGTGACGGGCGGACATCTCGCCGGCACGTTGTACACGCCTGAGTCCCTGATCGGGACGGTGGGCGGGAACCTCGTCTTGGCTATGACGGCGCTCTGGCTCGTCCTTGCGGGTATACTACACGTCGGTACAAAGAGGCTCGACGACGGCGTTGGTGAAGGCAAGGTGCGCGAACCCGCCTCGGACGCCTACCCGTGGTTCGTTGTCGGCTCCGTCCTCGGCGTCGTTCTTCTCGTAATCGGCGTCGGCTTCGGCTACGTCTAAGCCTCGGCGTCGAGTATCTCGTACTCGATACCCTCGGCACCGAGTTCGTCGGTCAGTGAACCGACACGTCCCTCGACAGCGACGACTGTCGACGAAACGCCGTTCCGCGACGCCTCAACGACAGCCTCCGCGACGCCGTACCTGCGGTGGTCGGTATCCGCGCTCCGGAGTGCGACCACCGCCTCGGTTCCGACACCGTAGACGGGTTCCTCGACGACCTCGGTGAGCGCCTCCGGGTCGACCGAACGACCCCCGCCTTCCTCGACCGACGGTACGCGTACGACGGTCACCTCGCCCGGTTCGAACCCTATTATGCCGTCGAACTCCGCTACGCCGACATCCTCGCCCTCGGCGGCTTCGGTGACCGCACGCGCCTTTGGGGGTTCGGCTTCGTCGACGGGCGCGGCGTGCAGAAGACCGTCGTGCATACGTAACGAAACCTCGTCGCCCTCGCGCACCTCCCCTTCGGCAACTGCGGTGTCGACGAAGACACGCCCGACGACCTCGTCGGTGACGTGTTCGACGAACTCTTCGAGTTCCTCGGCGCGCGACAGAACGATGTCAGCGCCTTCCTTGGTTATACTGTACCTTCCACGCCCTCTTTTATCGACGAGACCCTCCTCGGAGAGGTTCGAGATATGCTCCGAAACCGCCTGCGGTGTCAGACCGATCGCCTCGGCTATCTCCGCCTGACTAACCGCGGGCTGGTTCTCGGCGACCTCAACGAGGACACGGAAACGCGTTATCTCGCGTTTGCTCGTGAGAAAGCTCATCGGTAGCATTTGGTGTCTTCTGAGTAAAAGGGTTCCGCGACGCGTACCGTACGGCTGACCCACGGTATACGAAAAATCCGACACACCGACATAAAAAAACTAAAATCGGAAGCCCGACAGTACCGATTAGGTATGTCGAAAGAAGAGAAACGGTACGAGGGTGACGAGCTAAACCCTCTCGAAAACATGATGTCTCAGTTGCGGAACGCGAGGGAGCATATAGATATAACAGACGATATCTTCGAACGTCTCCGGTATCCCGACCGCGTCGCCGAGTTTAACATCCCCGTACGTACCGATGACGGGAGCGTGGAGTCGTTCACGGCGTACCGTTGCCAGCACGACGACGCTCTCGGTCCGTACAAGGGCGGTATCCGTTACCATGGGAACGTTTCGCGCGACGAGGTCACCGCGCTCGCGGGATGGATGACTTGGAAGAACGCCGTCGTGGGTCTGCCTTTCGGGGGCGCTAAGGGCGGCGTCGTATGCAACCCGAAGGAGATGTCCGACCGCGAGGTAGAGGGTCTGACACGGCGTTATACAAAGGCGATGCGTAGCCTCATAGGTCCCGACAAGGATATCCCCGCGCCCGACGTTAACACGGGACCTCAGACGATGGCGTGGATAATGGACACCTACTCCATACACCATGACTACACGATTCCGGGTGTCGTAACCGGAAAGCCCGTCGAACTCGGCGGGAGCAAGGGACGTTCGACGGCGACGGGTACGGGCGTCTCGATGCTCGCGGACTCCGTCGCGGACTACTACGGTAAGTCGATATACGACGCAACGGTTGCGGTGCAGGGCTTCGGTAACGCGGGTAGCGTAGCGGCGCGTCTCCTCGACGAAAAGGGCGCTAACGTCGTCGCTGTCAACGACTCGGCGGGCGGTATACACAACCCCGACGGTCTCGACATCGCTGACGTCGAACGCCACAAGGCGGAGACGGGCCAGGTTACCGAGTACGGGGGCGCGACGGCGATAGACAACGACGAACTCCTGACGCTCGACGTGGATATACTCATACCCGCGGCGCTCGAAAACGCAATAGACGCCTCTCTCGCCGACGACGTGAAAGCCGACTACGTCCTCGAAGCCGCAAACGGACCGACGACCGACAAGGCGAACAGTATACTCGTCGAGCGCGGCGTACGTATACTACCCGACATACTCGCAAACGCGGGCGGTGTCATCGTCTCATACCTCGAATGGGTTCAGAACACACAGAGGTACTCATGGTCGGAGGAGAAGGTACACGAGAAGCTCGACGACAGGATGACGGAGTCGTTCGAACGCGTAATGGAGGCGCACGAGTCGATAGATACGGACTGCGTACGTACCGCCGCGTACACAGTCGCGCTTGAACGCGTCGCCAAGGCGCACGACACACGCGGTCTGTATCCGTAGAAGCTCGCCTAAACCGCCGCTGTAACGCGACTTCGACGGCGGCACGGTCACGCTCGTATCCGTAGGAACGTCACCGTAACCTTCACAGCCGAACCGCCAACAGGCTTATACGCCCCCATGCTAAACGTTAACACACATCGGAGGTAATAGAACATGATGAACGGTACACGGTGCCGGTCGTGCGGCACCTTCGTCTACGCACGCGACATATCGGGTCTCGTCAAGCCGAACGAGGTCGTCTGCGCGGCGTGCAGGGATTTCAACTGCGTCAACCCCGAACCGACGGTTCGTTAGACACACACCCGACCGCCTTTCGACCGACCCCCGACCTTTTGTCGCGCCGGAACGACCGTTCGGCATGAACTCCGGAGAGACGCGTCCGGGCGACGTCGACACCGTTGACGACGTTCTCGAACATCTTGAGTAGCTGAGCAGGACGGTTGACGGCGAGGACGAACGTGCCGAGGTGAGGCAGGCGATGACGATGGTCGAGGATCTGTCGCTCCGCGGCGCGATCGAGAAGTACACCACGCGTGACATCGCACAGGCTTTCGTCGGTAGCATCGTCTTCTCGATGCCGTTCCTCGTCGAAGACGGTGTCTACGAGATAGCGCGCCATTTCCTCGGTAAGCCCGTATTCTTAGTCGGTAACTTCTCGTTCGTCGTCGTGGTCGCCTCCGTGCTCCTCTACCGGTCGGATATACGCGATGTACGTGTCCACCGACCTATCTTTGGTCTCATACCTCGCCGTCTCGTAGGGGTTCTCATCGTCTCGTTCATCACCGCGGCTCTCACGATGGCGCTGTGGGGACGTCTCGACGGCGTCTCCGCCCCGGTTGCTTTCGCGCGCGTCTCCGTCGTCTGGACTGCGGCGTCCTTCGGCGCGGCGCTCGGTGACATACTACCCGGACAGAGCGGGGGTCAGGACGTTAACGATGTCGTCCGCGACCTGTTGAACGGTGACTGAGGACGGTCGTCGTGGTAGTGTTTAGTTAGCATTGTGCCACGAAGCGAAAGCAAGCAACCAATCTTCAGCAGTTTCAGGCTGAGCGTTACTAAAGCATCACGAACTCGGTGAGTTCGTGAGCTGTGAATCTCCGATTCACAACAGTTGGAGAAGGCTTGGGTACGGCGTTTTACTTCTCTAAAGACACGTTCAGCGGAGTTTCGATTCCCGTGTTTTTCGTACCGGAATCGAAGACCAGCGCGGCGAAGAGCAGTCTGAAGATGTTGAGCACCATCGACGAGAAACAGGCTATCGTCAATATCGTGTTTCTCGGCTAATTCACGAAGAAACATCTCTGTAGCGACGGTTGTGGTAGAGTGGAACAACCGGACGTGAAGGAGGTGGTTGTTCCGAGGATCGACGGCTGCGTACAGCCAGAACCGTTTGTCGTTAATCTGGATCACGGTCTCGTCTATCGCTACGTGATCCGGACTCCTACCTTCGTCAGGCTGTAAATCGGCTTTATGCACCCAGTCGTGGACAGCTTTACGACTGCGCTCGACACCCAGGGATTCGAGGACGGAGACGGTATTCGATAGCGACAATCCAGCCACATGCGCCTGAATACCGAGCTTCATCGCTTGTTGGGGTGTCCGTTCCCGTTCCATAAAGTCCAAATCTATCCAGTCACTATTCACGTTGAGGCGGCTGATTTCGGGCATGTTACCAACTCAGAAATCAGTCCCGCCTCTACTTCATCCTTAACTAAACACCGCCGTCGTCGTACCCCCAAGTTCTATCATTATGATGCCACATAATAAAAATCTTTTTACGCGCACGGCATCTTTCTTTCCCTGTGAATAGTTACCACACCCCATACAACTATAATGACAGACTGTAACGGGGTCTGGTCTACCAACGAGCAGGTGAACACGGAATGAGAAACGGAAAACAGGGCATAAACGCAAGAGAGAGGTCGAACTGTGGTGTCGGCGTACTGATGGATATGTCGGGTGAGAAGAGCCACGAGATAGTACAGGACAGCTTAGAGGCGTTGGAGAACCTCGATCACAGAGGGGCGCGCGGCGCTGAGGAGAACACGGGCGACGGAGCCGGTATACTGATACAGAAGCCGCATTCGTTCTTCGTCGACGAGGTCGACGCACTCTCGGAGGCGGGCTTAGGCTTCGACGGCTACGGTGTAGGACAGGTGTTCATGCCGAAGGATGACGGAGCGCGCGAGAAGATTGTTGACGCCGTGGAGGAAGCCGCGGGGGGCGAAGGCTTCGACGTCGTCGGCTGGCGCGACGTTCCGACGGACAACACAGAACTCGGTGAGTCGGCGTTAGCGACGGAGCCTGACGTATGGCAGTTCTTCGTGACGGGCGACGAAACGGGTGAGGAACTCGACTCGGCGCTGTACGTCCTACGGCGCGTCATAGAGGAGGAGGCTGGCGGTATACACGACCGTTTCTACGTCTGTTCTCTCGACAGAAGGAAGGTCGTCTACAAGGGTCTTCTGACGAACGCACAGGTACGTGAGTACTACCCGGATCTCAACGACGAACGCGTCGAGTCGTCGCTCGCGCTCGTCCATTCGCGTTTCTCCACCAACACGCTCGGCTCGTGGGAGCTCGCACATCCGTTCAGGAACATCATACACAACGGCGAAATAAACACGCTTCGGGGCAACCTCAACTGGATGTCGGCGCGCGAGTCCGACCTCGAAACCGACGGCTTCGATGTCGAGAAGATCAAGCCCGTGACGAGCGAGGGTCAGAGCGACACGGCGGTCGTCGACAACGTTCTCGAACTCCTCGTCGAGAGCGGACGTGAACTTCCGCGCGCCCTCCGTATGCTCATACCCGAGGCGTGGAACAAGGACGGGACGATGGACGACGACCGGCGCGACTGGTACGACTACCATTCGACGCTTCTCGAACCGTGGGACGGACCCGCTCTCGTCGCCTTCACCGACGGGTACAGCGTCGGTGCCGTGCTCGACCGCAACGGTCTGCGTCCGTGCAGGTACTGCGTGACAGAGGACGACCGTCTCATAATGTCGAGCGAGACGGGTGTTCTGGAGACACCGCCCGACGAGGTGCGCGAGAAAGGACGTCTCCAGCCCGGACAGATGTTCTACGCCGACCCCGACGAGGGACGTATAGTGCCCGACGAGGAGGTCTTCGACGGGCTTACAGACGACAAGTACGGCGAATGGCTCGACGAGAACCGTGTACGTCTCGACGAGGTCGTGGCGCACGAACCCGAGGCTCCCGGAGACGTACGTGACGAACTCGGTGACTACCACCGTGCGTTCGGGTACACGGAACAGAAGCTTGAGAAGATGTTCAAGCCGATGTCGGTCGAGGGTCACGACCCCGTGGGTTCGATGGGCGACGACACGCCTCTTTCGGCGCTCTCCGACAGGAACAAGACGCTGTTCTCGTACTTCAAACAGCTGTTTGCGCAGGTCTCTAACCCGCCTATCGACCATCTGAGGGAGGATCTGGTTACGTCGCTCGAAAGCCATCTCGGAAGACAACGTAACCTGCTCGACGAGACGCCGGAGCACTGCCGGCAGGTAAAGCTCGAATCGCCGGTGCTCTCGAACGACGAGCTTGACGCGATCGCGGGTATGGACGGCGACATACGCGCCAAGACGGTCGATATCACGTACGAAAAGGGTGAGAGAAGCCTGCGCGAAGCCGTCGAGAACGTGCGTGCGGAGGCGACGGAGGCGGTCGAGGACGGATACGAGGTAATCGTCCTCTCCGACCGCGGTACGGACGACGAACGCGTACCTATACCGTCGCTCCTCGCCGTCGGCGGCGTCCACCACCATCTGATACGTGAGGGAACGCGGACGGACACGGGTCTGGTGCTCGAATCGGGACAGCCGTTCCTCGTACACCAGTTCTGTACGCTCATCGGATACGGCGCGGATGCGGTCAATCCGTACCTCGCGTACGAGACGATCGAGAAGATGGGACGCGAGGGCGAGCTACGTCTCACCGAGTCGTGGCGCGAGGACGAGCCTACCGCGACGCCCGACGAGGCTGTCGTCCGTTACGTCGAGGCTGTCGAGGAAGGCGTACAGAAGGTGATGTCGAAGATGGGTATATCGACGCTCGAATCGTACAAGGGCGCGCAGATATTCGAGGCGGTCGGTCTCAAGAGCGACTTCGTAGAGGAGTATTTCTACGGCACGACCGCGCGTACCGAAGGCGTCGGTATCGAAGGTATCGAGGACGACCTTCTCGAACGCCACGACTTCGGCTTCGAGAACGAGGACGGTGAACTCGACCCCGGCGGAGAGATAGAGTGGACACAGGGCGGCGAGTTCCACGCGTGGCGCTCCGGGACGGTAAGGAAGCTACAGGCGGCTGTCCGCGACGACGACTACGAGACGTACAAGGAGTTCTCGCGCCAGATGAACCACCGTTCGGAGAACCTACAGACGCTCCGCGGTCTGCTCGAACTCGACTCCGACCGTGGGTCGGTGCCCGTCGAAGAGGTCGAACCCGTCGACGACATCGTGCAGAGGTTCTTCACGGGTTCGATGTCGTTCGGCTCTCTTTCGAAGGAGGCGCACGAGACGCTCGCAAAGGCGATGAACCGTATAGGCGCTAAGTCGGGTTCGGGCGAGGGAGGCGAACCCGTCGAAAGGTTCGGTACCGACCGTAGGAGCAAGATAAAACAGGTTGCGAGCGGACGTTTCGGCGTCACCGTCTCGTACCTCAACGACGCCGAACATATAGAGATAAAGATGGCTCAGGGTTCGAAGCCCGGCGAGGGCGGACATCTGCCCGGTCACAAAGTCAACGAGACGATCGCGGAGACGCGCCACACGACGCCCGGCGTGGCGCTCATATCGCCGCCGCCACAGCACGACATATACTCGATCGAAGACCTTGCACAGCTGATACACGACCTCAAATGCGGCAACCCCGACGCCGACGTGCACGTAAAGCTCGTGGCGGAGGACGGTGTGGGCGTCATCGCCGCGGGGGTTTCGAAGGCGCGCGCCGACTCCGTCCTCATAAGCGGACACGCGGGCGGTACGGGCGCTTCGCCGCGTACGTCGATAAAGTCGGCGGGTCTTCCGTGGGAACTCGGTATCGCCGAGGCGCATCAGGTTCTGATGGAGAACGACCTGCGTTCACGTATACGTGTACGTGTCGACGGGGGTATGAAGACGGGGCGCGATGTCGTCGTCGCGGCGCTTCTGGGAGCCGAGGAGTACGGCTTCGGCACGTCGGCACTCGTCGCCGAGGGCTGTGTCATGGTACGTAAGTGCCATACGAACAAGTGCCCGACCGGCATCGCCACGCAGGACGAGGAGCGCCGCGAGCTTTTCCGCGGTGAGGTCGAACACGTCGTCAACTACATGCGTTTCATGGCGCGCGAGGTGCGTGAGTACATGGCGGAACTCGGCTTCCGGACGGTCGACGAGATGGTGGGCGCTGTCGACGCGCTCGGTCAGGCAGAGCTAGACGAGGAGGAGCACCCCAAGGCGTCGGGTCTCGACCTTTCGCGTCTGATGCGCAAGCCGGACTCCGACGACGATCCCGTCAAGACGCGTGAGCAGAACCACAGGCTCGACGACAAGATAGACCACGAACTCATAGGAGCGGCGCGGCGTGCTATCACAGACGGCGAACCCGTCGAGATCAGACGTGAGATACACAACCGCGACCGCACGACGGGCGCGATGCTGAGTAGCGAGATAGCCAAGGCACACGGCGAGAACGGTCTTCCGGACGACACCGTACGCGTCGAACTCGAAGGCTCCGCGGGACAGTCGTTCGGCGCTTTCGTCGTCGACGGTATGACGATGCATCTCACGGGTGACGCCAACGACTACGTCGGCAAGGGGCTTTCGGGCGGTAAGCTCGTCGTCGAGACGCCCGACGAAGCCGCGTTTGAGGAGGGAGACAACATCATCATAGGCAACGTCGCGCTTTACGGCGCGACCGACGGCGAGGCGTACTTTAACGGCGTCGCGGGCGAACGTTTCGGCGTGCGCAACTCAGGCGTAAAGACGGTCGTCGAGGGCGTCGGCGACCACGGATGCGAGTACATGACGGGCGGCGTCGCGGTCGTACTCGGAGACACGGGGCGCAACTTCGGCGCGGGTATGTCGGGAGGTGAGGCGTACGTCCTCGACGAAGCGGGCGACTTCACAGACGTACGTCTCAACGACGACATGGTACACGTCGAACCCACCGACGAACGCGACGAACGCCTCGTGCGGCGTATGGTCGAGAACCATCTGGAGTACACCGACAGCGAGAAGGCGAAGGAGGTGCTCGAAAACTGGGATGAGTACTTCGACAGATTCGTAAAGGTAATGCCCGACCCGTACTCGCGCGTCGTCGAGGAACGTATGCAGGAGGGCGAGGACATACGCGTCACACCGCCGCCCGAACCGCCCGCGGAGACAGCTACGGACGGCGGCGACGTTGAGACGGCGGACGACTAAACGCGGCGCTACCCGTGCCCTGAGACATCGACGGCTTCGTACGGCTCCTCGATATACTCAATGTCGCTCTCCGACAGCGAAGCCTCGACCGCCTCAACCGCCTCTTCGAGGTGTTCGACGCTCGTCACGCCCACGATAGGCGCGTCTACGGCGTCGTTCGAAAGCACCCATGCTAAACCGACCTGTGCCATGCTCAGCCCTTCGTCCTCGGCGATCTTCTCGACGCGTTCGTTTATCTCGCGCCCGCCGCCGTCGCGGTACGGATGCTCGTACATGTACTCCTCGTTCTCTCCGCGTTCGGTCGCGTCTATCTCGTCGTGTGGGCGTGTCAGAAAACCGCGTGCGAGGGGTGACCACGGAACGACGCCGACGCCCTCGCGTTCGCACAGTGGCATCATCTCGCGCTCCTCCTCGCGGTAGACGGCGTTGTAGTGGTTCTGCATCGTTGCGAAACGTTCGAGACCGAGTTCGTCGGACGTATGTAACGCCTCCGCGAACTGGTGCGCCCACATCGACGAAGCGCCGACGTAACGCGTCTTTCCTCGGCGTACGGCGTCGTCGAGGGCGCGTAACGTCTCCTCGACGGGCGTACCGTAGTCCCAACGGTGTATCTGGTACAGGTCGACCGTATCGGTGCCGAGACGTTCGAGAGAAGCGTCAAGTTCCTGTTCGATCGTCTTACGCGAAAGACCCGACGACATCCTGCGACCGTCGACCTCGAAGTAACACTTGGTTGCGACGAAGACGTCCTCCCACCGACCTTCGAGCGCCTCGCCGAGAACGCGTTCGCTCTCTCCGTCGGAGTACATATTTGCGGTGTCGAAGAAGTTGACGCCGAGGTCGAGTGCGCGTTCGATGATGGGTAACGCCTCGTCGTCTTCGAGAACCCACGGTCGCCAGTCGCTCGAACCGAAGCTCATACATCCGAGGCATATACGCGATACGTCTACGCCCGTCGAACCGAGTGTCGTGTACTCCATGTACCCCCTGTGTCCGCGGTCGATGTCAAACTAACGGCGAAGGAGCGAGGGCAAGATACGTATGTAAGCGTGACGTACCGCCCTCATGCGCCGTAGAAGACCCTCGACCGAGGCGGTTTCTTCGGATGTCGGTATGATTCTAATGGTCGTTATAGCCGTCATCCTTACAGCCTCGGTCGGGGCTATCGTCTTCGACCTCGGGAACAGGCTCGACGGTCCGGGTTCGACAGCCGGCGTCACGACCGACGCGGACGTATCCGACGGCTTCTTTTCTGGGGACAACTACAAGATATCGCTCACGCATGTAGCCGGCGACACCATCGACTCAGAGGAAGCCGAACTCGTCGTAAGAGCCTCCGCCGGAACCGTCCGCGTGACCTTCGCCGACTTCGAGGGCGAGGCGCGCCGGTTCCGCGAGTCCAGCTCCAAGGTAACGAAGGTCACGGGTTCCGGAACGCCACCCGGTGACGACGTTATATACACCTTCTCGGGGAACCGTATGCCCGCAGAGCTGGGTCCGGGTGACCGTATAGAGGTGGTGGTTCGGAGGGATGCGATCGGAGAGAACGAGGATGTAGAGATCGTCCTCGTGGATACGGCTGATGAGAAGGTCATCTCCAGACACGTCGTAGGAAGCGACGAGTTTCCGGAGCCTTGAGGCGCGGGAACGTAACCCCGCCGAAGGTTTATACAAGGTACAGGAGAATACACCCGCCTTTAGGTGTATGCAAATCAGAGATTTGCTTACTCAGAAATCTTCGATTTCTGAACGGGTGATGAATCCGTCGAACGATTCAACTAACCGTTAACCTTAATATAATCAGGAATTTAATTACAGACAGGTTAACTGACCTACGGAGGCGGCTTGTCCGCCCGAAGTAACGAGACAGTATCCGAAAGAGGTTGTGAAGGTGCATCCTGAAAGGTGTACTGTAAAACTCC
>JGI1684J13235_1000589_pt1 | contig 13328 bp, 14 predicted proteins | sample PonA232FremontCA_2_FD_13235 | JGI IMG/M metagenome (IMG submission 13235) | reverse complement strand
CGGTTCGGCTTGTCCTGGATGTAGTCCCGGCACGCCGGGAGCAGCCGCTCCAGCGGATGCTTGCGGTTGACCGGCACGAGCTGGTCGCGCAGCGCGTTGTTCGGCGCGTGCAGGGAGACAGCCAGGCTGACATCGGTCACCCGGTGGAGCCGCTCGATGGCGTTGGTGATCCCCGAGGTGGAGATCGTCACCCGCCGCTTGGAGAGCACGAGGCCGTAGTCGTCGGTAAAGACCCGGGCGGCGGAGATCACCGGGTCGAAGTTGAGCAACGGCTCCCCCATGCCCATGAAGACGATATTGGTGATCGCCTCCTCGGGCAGGTGCTGCCGGGCGATGTGCGCCTGGGCGACGATCTCCGCGGCGGAGAGGTTGCGCGAGAACCCGGCGTCGCCGGTCGCGCAGAAGCTGCACCCCATGGGGCAGCCTACCTGCGGCGAGACGCACAGCGTGCCGCGCTTGGGCTCCGGGATGTAGACCGTCTCGATGCAGTTGCCGTCGGCGAGGCGGAGCACCCACTTACGGGTGCCGTCGCTCGCCTGCCGGTCGGCGGCCACCTCCGGCAGGGTGACCTGGGCGCGCTCGTGCAGGCGCTGGCGCAGCGCCTTGCTGAGGTCGGTCATCCCGTCGAAGTCGTAGACGTGGCGCTGATGGAGCCACTGCATCAGCTGCCGGGCGCGGAAGCGGCGCTCGCCTAGCGTATCGAAGAACGCCGCCAGCCGCGGCCGATCGAGCCCGAGGAGCTCGACCGGGCCCTGCCGGCGTGCGGCGTGAGCCGCCTCGTGGTCAGCGTGAGCAGATCTCATGGGCCTTGAAGAAGAAGTCGATTTCCCGCTCCGCCGTCTCGGCGCTGTCCGAGCCGTGCACGGCGTTGGCGTCGATGCTCTCCGCGTAGTCGTGGCGCAGCGTACCGGCAGCAGCCTCCTTGGGGTTCGTGGCGCCCATGATCTCCCGGTTCTTGCGGATCGCGTCCTCGCCCTCGAGGACCTGGACCATCACCGGCCCGGAGGTCATGAAGCCGACGAGATCGTTGAAGAAGGGGCGCTCCTTGTGCACGGCGTAGAAGCTCTCGGCCTCCTCGGTGCTCATGCGCACCATCCGCGCGGCCACGATACGCAGGCCGGAACGCTCGAAGCGCGCCAGGATCTCGCCGATGGCGTTCTGGGATACGGCGTCCGGCTTGATGATGGATAGGGTTCGCTCGACGGCCATCACGCCCTCCTAAAGGTTGTCGACTGCTTAACAAAAAAAGCCGCAGCGCGTGCATGCTGCGGCGCTCCGGGCAGTCCGATAGTCTACGCCTCGGCGGGGCAGCCCGGCAACGCTCCCGCAGGCCCGATGGGCCGCTTGCACCCTAGACGGCGAAGCTCTCGCCGCAGCCGCAGGTCTCGCGGATGTTCGGGTTGTGGAAGGCGAAGCGCTGATTCAGGCCATCGCGGACGTAGTCCACCTCGGTGCCCTCCAGGAAGGGCCGGTGCTTGCGGGAGACCACGACCCGCACGCCGTGGCACTCGACGACCTCGTCGTCGTCACCGATCCGCTCGGCGTAGTCCACCACGTAGGAAAAGCCGGAGCAGCCGCTCGTCTTGATCCCGAGGCGCAGCCCCACGGCAGCGTCGCGATCCTGCTGGGCGAGCATCCGCTCGACGTGCTTGGCAGCGCGCTCGGTCAGGGTGACAGGCATGGCACTATCCTCATCTTGCAGGCACGGACCGACCGTACGTCCCCGCCTATTCTAGGTCGCCGTGACGCCGGCACACTACACCCGGATACAGTCAATGGGGGCCGGGGTCATCGTGATCCTTGCCGCAGGCGCTATCCACCGAGCTCTCGTCCACGGCCAGGTCCGGCACCCGGGTCTCCTCGAGCTGGCCACCCACCTCCTGGACGGCCTTGCAGAGCTCCTCGATCCGCCGGTCCGTGACGTGGATGTGGTCGAGGATGGCGTCCACCGCCTGGGCCACCGGGTCCGGCATCTCGGTGGTGCCGTAGGCGTCGAAGCCGATGCGCCGCGCCACGCGGGCCCGCTGCTCCTCCCCCTGGCTGCGGCTGGACTCGCCCACCTGCCGCGCCGGGATCCCGATCATGGTCGCCCCCTCCGGGACGTCCTTGAGCACCACCGCATTGGACCCGATGCGCGCGCCGCTGCCGACCTGGATGGGCCCGAGGATCTTGGCGCCGGCGCCGACGACCACGTCGTCGCCCAGGGTCGGGTGGCGCTTGCCCGATTGCCAGCTCGTGCCGCCCAGCGTAACGCCGTGGTAGAGGGTTACGTCGTCGCCGATATCCGCCGTCTCCCCGATCACTACGCCCATCCCGTGGTCGATGAAGAAGCGCCGGCCGATACGCGCCGCCGGGTGGATCTCGATGCCGGTAACCCAGCGGCTGAGCAGGCTGATGAACCGGGCCAGCCAGCGCAGCCGCCAGCGCCATAGCCGTGCGGTCATCCGGTGCAGCACCAGGGCGTGGAAGCCGGGGTAGGTGGTCAGGACGTGGAACGCGCTCCGCGCAGCGGGATCGCGATCCATCACGCAGCGGATATCCTCACGCAGGCGTCGCAGCATCCTTAACCCTTTAGCCTTTGTCAGCCTCGCCAACGGCGTGGATCGAGAACGTGGTTGAGCAGGCCGCGCAGCAGCCGCACCTCGTCCTCCCGGGGCTGGGCGCGGCGGAAGAGGTGGCGCAGGCGGCGCATGGTCAGCGCCGGGTTGTGCCGATCCAGGAAGCCGACCCGCCCGGCCACCTCCTCCAGGTGCTCGAAGAAGCGCTCCAGGGTATCGACCGAGGCCGGTGGATCGGCCTCCGCCGGCCCGGCAGCAGCCCCGGTCCCGACCATGCGCAGCTCCCAGGCTACCAGCTGCACGGACTGCGCCAGGTTCAGGGACTGGTACGCAGGGTCGGCCGGGATGCGCACGAGGGCGTGGCAGCGATCCAGCTCGGCGTTGGTCAGGCCGGTGCGCTCGCGGCCGAAGACCCAGGCCAGATCGCCCTCGCCGCCCTCGCCGGCGGCCGCCTCGGCCGCCGGGCGCAGGTCGTGCTGCGGCTGGCGCCCGGAACGGGGACGGGCGGAGAGCCCGAAGGCGGCCCGGCAGCCCGCCAGGGCCGAGGCCAGGTCCGGGTACACCCGGGCCTGCTCCAGCAGCTCCGAGGCGCCGGCAGCGCGCGCCACGGCCTTCGCATCCCCCGGGTCGCAGGCCGGGGCTACCAGGTGCAGGCGGGCCAGGCCCATGGTGCGCATCGCCCTCGCGGCGGCACCGATATTGCCGGGGTGGGTCGTCCCGACCAACACAATCCGCGTGCGCTCGAGGCTCAAGGTCGCCTCCCCTGTCTGAACAGGCACTAGTTTTGCTGTTATCCTATAGCGCGTCCAGCGTAGGAGTTTCCCGATGCACCCAATGGTCAACATCGCGGTCCGTGCGGCACGGGCCGCCGGGGATATCGTCGTCCGTGGCATCGACCGCCTCGACCGGGTCCAGGTCGAGAGCAAGGGGCGCTACGATTTCGTCTGCGATGTCGATCGCCAGGCCGAGGCGGCCATCGTGCAGACCCTCCAGCGCGCCTACCCGGACCACGCCATCCTGGCCGAGGAGAGCGGTACCCACGGCAAGCACGACGGGGCCTACACCTGGATCATCGACCCCCTCGACGGCACGGCCAACTTCCTGCGCGGCCTGCCCCACATCGGCATCTCCATCGCGCTGCAGAAGGGCGATCAGCTCGAAGCGGCGGTGGTCTACGATCCCATGCGGCAGGAGCTGTTCACCGCCTCGCGGGGCGATGGCGCGCAGCTCGACGGCCACCGCATCCGGGTCGCGCAGCGGCGCGGCCTGGAGGGGGCCATGATCGGCACGGGCTTCCCCTTCAAGAAAGAGCGGCTGATGCCCGCCTATCTGCGGATGTTCACCGCCATGACCGGGCACGTCGAGGACATGCGCCGCGCCGGCTCGGCGGCGCTGGACCTGGCCTACGTGGCCGCGGGCCGCCTGGACGGCTACTTCGAGCTGGGCCTGAGGCCGTGGGACGTCGCCGGCGGCACCCTGCTGGTGCGCGAGGCCGGCGGCATCGTCACGGACGTCGAGGGCGAGGACCGGGCGCTGCGGACGGGCCACATCGTGGCCGGCGGCCCGAAGGTGCACAGCGGGCTGCTGCACACCATCCGGCCCCAGGCCCGGGAGATGCCGGCGGCGGGCTGACCGCGACGGGCGGCCTCGAGCGGGCCACGCGGCCCGGCGTAGCAGGCCGCCGCCTAGGCGCGTGTACCGCCCGGGAGCCGAACCCCGCTAACGGGTCCTCCTCAGGCCTGGTTGTGGACATCCACGATCTCCAGGTCCTGGTCGCTGCGCGCCTGCTCCTTGGCGGTATCGGCGCGGGCCTGGGAGAGGCCGCGCAGGTACGCCTCGCTGACATCGCCGGTGACGTACTCCCCGTTAAAGCAGGAGCTATCGAAGCGGTCGATCTCCGGATTGCCGGCAGCGACGGCGGCCTCCAGGTCCTCGAGGTCCTGGTAGAGCAGCCGATCGGCCCCGATGGCCTCGTTGATCTCCGGCTCGCTGCGATGGTGGGCGATGAGCTCCTCCGGCGCCGGCATATCGATGCCGTAGACGTTGGGGTAGCGCACCGGCGGCGCCGCGGAGGCCAGGTAGACGCGCCGCGCCCCGGACTCCCGGGCCAGGTCCACGAGCTGCTGCGAGGTGGTGCCGCGGACCACGGAGTCGTCGACGAGCAGGACGTTCTTGTCCTCGAACTCCAGGGGGATAGGATTCAGCTTCTGCCGCACGGACTTCTTGCGCTTCGCCTGCCCGGGCATGATGAAGGTCCGCCCGACGTAGCGGTTCTTGATGAAGCCCTCGCGCGACTCGACACCGAGCTGGTAGGCGAGCTGCATGGCCACCGTGCGGCTGGTGTCGGGGATGGGGATGATGACGTCGATATCGTGATCGGGCCACTCGCGGCGGATCTTCGCCGCCAGCCGCTCGCCCATGCGCAGCCGCGCCTTGTGCACGGCCACCCCGTCGATGATGGAGTCGGGCCGGGAGAGGTAGACGTACTCGAACAGGCACGGCGAGAGGACCGGCTGCTCCGCGCACTGCTGGGTGTGCAGGACGCCGTCCATGTCGATATAGATCGCCTCGCCCGGCGCCACCTCGCGGATGCGGCGGAAGCCGAGCATGTCCATGGCCACGCTCTCGGAGGCGACGAGGTACTCCCGGCCCTCGTCGGTGATCCGCTCACCGAAGCACAGCGGCCGGATGCCGAACGGATCGCGGAAGGCGACGATGCCGTGGCCGTTGATCATGGACACGGCGGCGTAGGCGCCGTGGCAGCGCCGGTGCACCTCCCCGACGGCCTGGAACAGGTCCTCCGGCTCCAGGTGGTCGTCCTGGTTATGGGAGACGCTGAGCTCGTGGGCGAAGACGTTGAGCAGCACCTCGGAGTCGGAGTTGGTATTGATGTGGCGGCGATCGGACTCGAAGAGCTCCTTCTGCAGCTCCTCGGTATTGGTGAGGTTGCCGTTGTGCGCTAGCGAGATGCCGTAGGGCGAGTTCACGTAGAACGGCTGCGCCTCGGCCGAGCTCTCGCAGCCCGCGGTGGGGTAGCGCACGTGGCCGATCCCGACGTTGCCGGTCAGGCGCATCATGTGCCGGGTCCGGAACACATCGCGGACCAGGCCGTTGCTCTTGCGCAGGCTCAGCTGCCCGTTGTCGTAGGTGATGATCCCCGCGGCATCCTGACCTCGGTGCTGCAGCACGGTCAGCCCCTCGTAGAGGTCCTGGTTTACCGGCCCCTTGGCCACCATTCCGATCACGCCACACATGGCTCGCTCCTACCTCTTCGCTTTGGCGCCGGCGGCCCCGCTCACGGACGCCGCCTGGCGCAGTACTCTGCCCAGTAATCCGGCATACCCTCGAAGCCCTCCATTGCCTCGCCCTCGACGGGCGGCTGCCAATCGAAGTCCGCCAGCCAGGGACCCACACCCGCCCAGCAGATCCACGGCCTGATCAACGGGAGGGTGACGGACTCCGCCCAGACGCGCTCCTGGGTCAACGGCGAGAAGCCGAGCAGCAGCACCAGCAGCGCCGCCCCGACCAGGCCCCGGCCGGCGCCGAAGATCACCCCCAGCATGCGGTCAGTACCGCCCAGGCCGGTGCGCATGACCAGATCCGAGATCGCGTTGTTCGTCAGGCCCCCGATGACCAAAGTACCGATGAACAACACGATAAAGCCCGTGCCCAGACGGATCGTCGGCGAGTCGATCAACCCCGCCAGGAGGCCGGCCGCGGCGCCGGCATAGCGGACCCCGATCCAGAAGGCGAGGGCCCAGACCAGCACCGACAGGACCTCCCGGACGAAGCCGCGGACCAGGCTGATGCCCGCCGAGACACCCACGACGCCCAGGATGGCCAGATCCAGCCAGCTCATCGCGCGAGGACGAAACCTTCCAGATCGGCCTCCTCGGCAGCCCGCTCGAGCAGCGCCTCGGCCTCGCTGTACGAGGCCGTCGGCCCGAGGCGCACCCGGTAGCGCGTCGTACCGCCGACCTCGCCGGTGGCCACGTAGACCGGCAGGCCGACCCCCTCCAGGCGGTCCCGCAGGGACTGCGCGTTGCCCTGCTTGCGGAAGCTGCCGACCTGCACGGCGTAGTCGCCGTCCGCGTCGGCCGAGGGCGCCTGCTGCCCGCCGTCACCGCGCCCCGTCGCAGCGGCCTCGTCCGCTGCCGGCTCATCCGCTGCCGGCTCCTCCGCCGGCTCATCCGCGGCTGGCTGGTCAGCTGCCTGCCCCTCGGCCGGGTCGTCCGCTGCCGGCTCGCTAGCCCCATCCGACGGCTCGCGCCGGGGCTCGTCCGCCCCCGGCTGCGGCGTCGGCTCATCCAGCAGCTCCGGCGCCTGCTCGGAGAGCGGCTCCGAGGGCGCCTCACCCTCTGCCGACGGCTGCCCGGCCGTCTCCTCCGGAGACGACGCCTCGCCCTCGCGGGGCGGCACCTCCACCGGCACGTCCACCTCCTGCGTCTCCTCGGGGCTGGAGAGGATCATCGGCAGGAAGATCACCGCCAGCGCCACCAGCACGGTGGCACCAACCAACTGGCGTTTCGTGCTCGGATCCATCGGCTACTCCCAACCTTGCTGCGCTTGCACGGCGGCCACGGTCCGGAAGGAGCCGAAGACGACGATGCGGTCGCCCGGGCGCGCCTCCCGCCGCACCGCGGCCAGGGTCGCGGCGGCATCCGCCCCGCTCAGCGCCGTGCAGCCACCGGCAGCAGCCACCGTTTCCGCCACCTCGGCCGCGCTCCGCATGTCTACTTCCGCAAGCTCCGGCAGGTACCAGGCATCGATCTGCGGCTGGACGGCCGCCACGACCGCCCCGGCGTCCTTGCGCGCCGCCACGGCGAAGACGGCCAGGCACCGGCCTGCGCCGGGCAGGCCGGCGAGCACGGCGGCCAGCTCCGCTGCCCCATCGGCATTATGCGCGACATCGAACAGCCACTCCAGGGCGCCGTCGGCGATCCGCTCCAGCCGCCCCGGCACCCGCGCCTCGGCCAGCGCCGCCGCCACGCTGGCGCTAGCCGCCCGCTGCGCCTCGGGCAGCTGCGCGAAGGCCGCCAGCGCCGTAGCGGTATTCCACCGCGCCGCCGCGCCGGGGAGGCGTGGCGCCGGTAGCCCCGACCAGCGCAGCCCGCTGCCCTGCCACCACCAGCTGCCGTCGTCGGCCTCGCCGGCTGAGAAGCCCGTGCCGGGCTCCACGAGGCCGGCACCGACCCCCGCTGCGGCCTCGCGCAGGGCGGCGGGCGCGTCCGGCTGGCCGATCACCGCCGGCCGGCCACGCCGGAAGACCCCCGCCTTCTCGCGGGCGATATCGGCCAGGTCGTCGCCGAGGAAGTCGGTGTGGTCCCGGCCGACGCAGGTCACCACGGCCACATCCGGCGCCACGGCGTTCACCGCGTCCAGGCGGCCGCCCAGGCCCACCTCCAGGATCCAGGCATCGGCCCCGCTGCGCTGGAAGTAGTCGAAGGCCGCCAGCGTCGTGTGCTCGAAATAGGTCAGGCTTACGCCGGCCTGGGCCCGGGCCCGCTCGACGCGGGCGATGGCTGCGGCCAGCGGGGCGTCGGGCGCCTCCGCGCCGCTCAAGCGCAGGCGCTCGTTGAAGCGGTGGAGGTGGGGCGAGGTGTACAGCGCCGTCGTCAATCCTGCCGCCCTCCGCAGGAGGGCCTCCAGGAGGCGCGCCACGCTCCCCTTGCCGTTGGTGCCGGCCACGGTGATCACCCGCGCCGTCGGCTCGAGCACCCCGAGCCGCTCCCCGACAGCGCTCACACGCTCTAGCCCCAGTTCGATGGCCACGGGGNGGGCCGCCTCCAGCCGTGCCAGCCACCCTGCCAGGTCCGCCGGCTCGCCGGCTCGCGGTCCGCTACCAGGGCGTCCGCTCATCCGCCTCGGTGGTCGTCCGCATCGCCATCGGCACCCGGCGCCTCAGCGTCCCCGTCCGGCTCGGCGGGCTGCTCCGCCGCCCCCGGCGGCTCTCCCGCGGCGGCCGGCTCCGCCTCCGCCACCTCCGAGGCGGCCTCGACCGGCTGCGGCGCCACCTCGGGGCCGCCGAGCTTACCGATCAGCGAGGCGATCTCATCGCGCATCTGCCGACGGTCGACGATCATGTCGATAGCGCCGTGGTTGAGCAGGAAATCGGCGCGCTGGAACCCCTCGGGCAGGGTCTCGCGCACGGTCTGCTCGATCACCCGCGGCCCGGCGAAGCCGATGAGGGCCCCCGGCTCGGCGATGTTGATATCCCCCAGGGTGGCCAGGCTCGCCGAGACACCGCCCATGGTCGGGTCGGTGAGCACCGAGACGAACGGCACCTGCGCCTCGTTGAGGCGCGACACGGCCGCCGAGGTCTTCGCCATCTGCATCAGCGAGAACAGCGCCTCCTGCATCCGCGCGCCCCCGGAGGCGGCGAAGCAGACCAGCGGGATGCGCCGCGAGCGGGCTACCTCGGCGGCGCGGCAGAAGCGCTCGCCGACCACCGTGCCCATGGAGCCGCCCATGAAGCTGAACTCGAAGGCGCAGGCCACCACCGGACGGTCGTGGACGGCGCCTAGCATGGCGACCAGGGCGTCGTTCTCGCCGGTATTCTTCTGCGCCTGGCTGAGGCGGTCCTTGTAGCGCTTGCTGTCGCGGAAGCGCAGGAAGTCGGCCGGCTGCAGCTCGGCGCCGATCTCCTCGGCCGGCTGCTGCTCATCAAGGAACAGGCGCAGCCGCTGCCGGGCCGGGAGCCGCATGTGCGAGTCGCACTTCGGGCAGACCTCCAGGTTCCGCTCCAGATCCGGACGGTAGAGGATGCCCTGGCAGGCCTCGCACTTGGTCCAGAGCCCCTCGGGTACGCTGCGGCTGCGCGGCGCGGCATCGGTGCGGATGCGCCGCGGCATGAGTTTCTGGAACCAGCTCACGAGCCCCCCTCCGTCGTTGCCTGATCCATCGCCCGGCGCAGGGCGAGCGCGGCATCGCGCAGGCGATCGGGCAGGTCCGGCGCGTCGCCGTGCTCACCGATCATACGCACCAGGGCGCTGCCGACAATCACCCCGTCGGCGCAGGGCGCCAGGGCGGCAGCGCTCGCCGGGTCCCGCACGCCGAAGCCAACGGCCACGGGCAGGTCCGTGACGCGCCGGATCCGGGCCACCTGCGCCGCCACGCGCTCGGTATCGAGATCCCCCGCGCCGGTGACGCCCTTGAGGGCCACCGCGTAGAGGAAGCCACCGGCCACGGCGCAGACCTGCTGCATGCGCGCGTCGGTGGTATTGGGGGCGATCAGGTAGATGAGCTCGAGGCCGTGCGCCCGGGCCAGGCCAGCGAGCTCGCCGGTCTCCTCCGGGGGCAGGTCCACCGTCAGCAGGCCGTCCACCCCGGCATCGGCGGCGCGCTCGACGAAGGCCTCGTAGCCGGCGGCCTCGAGGATGTTCGCATACCCCATGAAGACCACCGGCGTATCCGGATCGGCCTCGCGGAAGCGCCGCACGGCCTCGCAGAGCTGCTCCGGCGTGGTCCCGGCAGCCAGGGCGCGGGCGCAGGCGGCCTGGATCACCGGCCCGTCCGCCATGGGGTCGGAGAAGGGCACGCCCACCTCGATGACGTCGGCACCGCCGGCGACGAGGGCGTGCATCAGCGCCTCGGTGCGCGCCGGGGACGGATCGCCGCCGGTGATGTACGGGATCAGGGCCGTGCGGCCAGCGGCCCGGCACGCCTGGAGACGTTCAGCAATCCGGCTCACAGCTCGATGCCCTCCTGCGCCGCCACGGTGGCGATATCCTTGTCCCCCCGGCCGGAGAGGTTGACCACCAGCACCCCGTCGGGCCCGAGCCCGGCCGCCAGCCGCTCGGCGTAGGCGACGGCGTGGGCCGTCTCCAGCGCCGGGGAGATCCCCTCCGTGCGGCTGAGCCTGTGGAACGCGGCCAGCGCCTCGTCGTCGTTGACCGCCACGTACTCGGCGCGGCCGGTCTCCTTCAGCCAGGCGTGCTCGGGGCCGACACCGGGGTAGTCGAGGCCGGCCGAGACGGAGTGCGTGCCGACGATCTGCCCCACCTCGGACTCCATGAGGTAGCTCCGCGCCCCGTGCAGCACGCCGGGGCGTCCGGCATTCAGGGGCGCCGCGTGCTGGCCGGTGGCCACCCCCTCGCCGCCGGCCTCCACGCCGTAGAGCCGTACCCCGGCGTCGTCGAGGAAGGGGTGGAAGATCCCCAGGGCGTTGGAGCCGCCGCCGACACAGGCGCAGACAGCGTCCGGCAGCCGCCCCTCCACCTCCTGGATCTGGCGGCGGGTCTCCACCCCGATGACCCGCTGCAGGTCGCGGACCAGGGTCGGATAGGGGTGCGGGCCGGCGACGCTGCCGATGATGTAGAAGGTGTCGTCGACGTTGGCGACCCAGTCGCGCATGGCCTCGTTCATGGCGTCCTTGAGGGTCCGGGTGCCGGCCTCCACCGGCCGGACCTCGGCGCCGAGCAGGCGCATGCGGTAGACGTTGGCGGCCTGGCGCTGGATGTCGTCGGCGCCCATGTAGATCACGCACGCCAGGCCCATGCGCGCGGCCACGGTGGCCGTCGCCACCCCGTGCTGGCCGGCCCCGGTCTCGGCGATGATCCGCTGCTTGCCCATGCGCCGGGCGAGCACGGCCTGGCCGACCGTGTTGTTGATCTTGTGCGCGCCCGTGTGCGCGAGGTCCTCGCGCTTGAGATAGATCCGCGCCCCGCCGGCCTGGGCCGTCAGCCGCTCGGCGAGGTAGAGGGGCGTCGGCCGCCCGACGAAATCGCGGAGCTCACGGTCGAGCTCCGCCTGGAAGGCCGGATCCTGGCGCGCCTCGGCGTAGGCCTCGGCGAGCTCGTCCAGGGGGCCGATCAGGATCTCGGAGACGAAGCGCCCCCCGAACTGGCCGAAGTGCCCCTCGGCGCCGCCCGCCTCGGGCCCGGTCTCCTGCTCAGGTCTCGTCACCACGCTCCACCTCCGCCAAGAACTGGGCCATAAGGTCCTGGTCCTTGATGCCCGGCTCCGCCTCGACCCCGCTGCTGACATCCAGGGCGAAAGGCCGGAGCTGCTGGATGATCCCCGCCACATTATCGGGGTTGAGGCCGCCGGCTACTGTCAGTCCGCGCACCCCCTCCGGGATGCGCCCGTGATCGAACGCCTCGCCGCGCCCGCCGGGCTCGCCCAGCCGGTGGCTGTCGAGCAGGAAGCCGCTGGCGTCCGGATAGGCGGCCATATACGCCGCCGGATCCACATCGCCGCCCATGGGCACCGCCTTGACGTAGCGGCGCCGGAAGCGCCGGCACAGCGACGGATCCTCGTTGCCGTGGAACTGCAGGACATCGAGGTGCAGCCCCTCGACGGCCACCTCGACCTCGCTCGGCCTCGGATCCACGAACAGCCCCACGATCGAGACGAAGGCCGGCACGGCGGCGGCGATGGCGCGAGCCTCCTTCATGTCCACCGCGCGAGGGCTGGCACCGCAGAAGACCAGGCCGATGGCATCGGCCCCTAGCTGGACAGCAGCCTCGGCGTCCTCCGGACAGGTCACGCCGCAGATCTTGACGCGTGTGCGCACACCTAGCCTCTTACCCGCTCCAAGGAAAGGGCTAATGTTACCGCGTGGGGCGGGATTACGCCAAAAACGGCCACCGCCCCTCGGCGGGCAGGCCGTACCCCGGCGGATAGGCCACGTGGGCCAGGTACAGCCCGGCCGCCGGCGCAGTGATCCCGCTGCGCGTACGGTCGCCCGCGGCGAGCAGCTCGGCCGGCCAGGAGACGCCGCGCCGGCCGCTCCCCACGGCCAGCAGCGTCCCGGCGATATTGCGGACCATGTGGTGGAGGAAGGCGTTCGCCACCGTATCGATGAAGACCATGCGCCCGTAACGGTGGACCCGGATCGCGCGGACCTCGCGCACCGGGTGGCGCGCCTGGCAGGCCACCGCCCGGAAGGCCGAGAAGTCGTGCTCGCCCACCAGGGCCTGCGCCGCATCGTGCATCCGCTCGGCATCCAGGTCGTGGTGGACCCACGCCACCCGGTTGCGGAGCAATGCCGGCCGCGCCCGCCGGCTGAGGAAGATGTAGCGGTAGGCCCGCTGCTGCGCGCTATAGCGGGCGTGGAACGTCCCGTCCACGGCGTGGGCCTCGAGCACGCTGACCGACGCAGGCAGGTGGGCGTTGCTGCCCAGGACCCAGGCGTGGAGGGGCCGCTCCGCCGAGGTGTCGAAGTGCACCACCTGCGCGGCGGCGTGGACCCCGGCGTCGGTGCGCCCGGCGCAGACCACCGAGACCGGGTGGTCGGCGACCCGCGAGACCGCCGTCTCCAGCGCCTGCTGCACCGACGGGGCGTGGGCCTGGCGCTGCCAGCCGCTGAAGCCGCTGCCGTCGTACTCCAGCACGAGGGCGATACGCTGCATCTGCGCCGAATCGGCTACCGACACCGCCGCAGCCTCCAGCCTACTCGCCGCCGAGCTCGCCCAGGATATGCCGGGCACGCTCGCGCTGGGCCTCCACGCCCGCCTCCTGGACTACCTGCAGCAGCTCCCGGGCGCCGGCCTCGTCGCCGAGGTCGAGATAGGCGCGGGCGAGATCGAGCCTGGTATCGACCTCGTCGCCCTCGTCGACACCGAGCTCGCCCTCCTCCCCGAGCAGCTCCGACGGCGGCGCCTCCGCCCAGCTGCCCAGCAGGGACGGCGCCCCGGGCTCGGGGGCAGCGCCCTGCTCCGCGTCCAGGAGGGCGTCGAGCTGCCGCTCCTCCAGCTCGCCCGCCTCGGGCTCGGGGGCCGCCGCGGCGCCGGGGGCGAGGCCGTCCTCGAGGCCGGCAGCGCCCTCGCC
>JGI1684J13235_1000588_pt1 | contig 13333 bp, 10 predicted proteins | sample PonA232FremontCA_2_FD_13235 | JGI IMG/M metagenome (IMG submission 13235) | reverse complement strand
TCCACGGTGCTGTTGGCGCCGATTTCCACGTCGGATTCCACCATGACCCGGCCCATCTGGGGAACCTTTTCCGGTCCGGTTTCTCCCTGGGCGAATCCGAATCCGTCGCTTCCGAGAACGACTCCGGAATGGAGAGTGACCCTGTCCCCGAGCTGCGTTCCCTCCATGAGCGTTACGTTGGCATAGAGACGGCAATCGTGGCCGATAAGGCAGTCCCGTTCCAGCGTAGTCCCGGAGTGGATGACGCTTCCGGAGCGGATTACAGCGCGGGGGCCAACGTATACGAAGGGGTAAATGGTGCTGTTTTCCTCGACGTGCGCCTCGGGATGGATGTAGGCATGTTCGCTGATGCCGGGGGATTCCGTTGCCTTTGTCGCGAAAAGGCGCATGATTTTGGCGAAATCGAGGTAAGGAGTGGACGTCACGAGACACACGGGATGCCTGTCCTTATACTCCGGAGCAAGGACAACCGCGCCGGCGCGAGTGGTGTTCAACTGAGCGGTGTATTTGGGATTGGCCAGGAAGCTGATTTCGTCATCACCGGCGAGCTCCAAAGTGTTGCATCCGTTGATTCGGATGTCGTCTCCCTGTCGGTCGCATCCCACATGTGCCGCAAGTTCGCTGAGATAGAAACTCATTCTTGGGAGCTCTTGATTTCTTTATCTCGTTTTTTCCAGGCTGTGTTCAGCTTTTTGACTATAATTTCAGTAATATCCATGCTCTCTTTGTTGTACATTACTCCACTATTTTTTTTGTCCATGATGAGGTCATAATCATTATTTTTTGCATGCTTTTCTACAACATCTAACAATACATCTATGATAGGCTCTCTGACTTCTTGCTGTTTTTTCTTAAGCTTTTGCTGATATTGTTGATACGTGGATCTGAATTTTTGCACCTGTTTTTGAAGTTTAGATCTTTTGTTTTGTTTTGCTTCTTCGCTAAGCATCATGCTTTGCTGCTCGAGCTCTTGTTTGAGCTTGTCTAGAGACTGCTTTTTTTGTTTAAGCTTAGAGCTTATATCTTGCTGATATTCTTTTAATATCTTCATGTATTGTTTCCCTGGATTCGAATCTTGAAGGACAGTTTGCAAATCAACAACAGCGATTTCAGCTGCTAAAGATTGAACAGGCAAACTGAGCATCAAACCAAGAACACATGTTGCCAAGATGATTCTTTGCATACCATTCTCCTTTTTCCCGGAACTGGGTTCGTGTAACTGATCGATCTGTTTTTCCCTTAAAAATTGCCCAGTCGTTCCCCGGAGGACGCAGCTTGTCCTAAAAAGCCTGCCCCACGGAGAACTCGAACTGGCCGCCCGGCTGCTCCCCGTCGATCTTGTCCAGGGGGTAGCCGTATTCCAGCCGAAGGGGTCCCATGGGTGAGTTCCAGCGTATTCCCCCACCCACGCTTGTGTAAAGGCTGCCGTCGACAGCCTCTTTTTTATTCCAGACATTGCCCGCGTCGAAAAAGGTCAAAAGATATATCCCCATATCCTTCTTGAGCGGATACATGAGCTCCGTGTTGGTGTAGAATTGCTTGTATCCGCCGATTTCGTCCCCCTCATCGTCCTCGCANGAGATGTCCTGATGGTCGTATCCGCGTACAGTATTGATTCCGCCCAGGTAGAAGCGCTCGAAATCCGGGGCTTTTTCAGAGGTGTTCTCGAAGAGCTGGGCGTATTTTCCGTGCCAGCCGAGCACGAGATCCCCAAGGAGCCGGTGATACAGGCTCAGCTCGTAACTGGGCTTGATGAAGTTGTCGTTGCCTCCAAGGATACCTCCGGAATATTCCATGCTCAGGATGTTCTTGCTGCCTCGCGTGGGGAAGAGCCGCCTGTTTGTCGTGTCCCGGACCGCGGACACATTAACTGAGCTGGCCCAGTAGCTCCCTTCCAGATCCTGGATCTGTTCGCTGGCTGAGTCGTCGATGTTGTCCACGCTGTACTCCTCCAGGTTGTAGTTCCAGTAGAGCCTGGAGTGATCCCCGATGGTATAGGCGAACTTGGCCTTGCCCCCTGTCCTTTCCAGATCGTAGTCGTCGTATTCACGCTGGGAATTGTACGCATCGAATCCAACTCCCAGGGAGCTGTCATACAGGCGGGGGTTCCAGAATCCCACTTGGTATCGGGTATGGGTGCTGCTGAAGCTCCCCTTGAAGTTCACGTTGTAGCCCCGGCCCAGGAGGTTGCGTTCCTGGACTTGACCGGTGAAAAAGAGCTTGTTCACCGAGGAATAGCCCGCTCCGATGCTGAAGGATCCGGTTTTTTTGTCCTTGGCCTTGACTTGGAGGTCCATGCGGTCCTGCTCCTCCGCGGGGATGGTGTCGATCTCCACGGACTCGAAGTAGTCCAGTCTTTTCAGCTGCTGTTTGGAGCGGGAGATCTTTTCGCTGTCGAAGAGATCGCCGCCGGATATGGCGAGGTTTCTGCGGATGACGTTGTCCCGGGTCTTGGTATTGCCGCTGATCCTTACCCGATTGATGTAGACCCTGCTCTTCTTGTTCAACACATAGGTCACATCAAGGACCTTCGCCTGCCTGTCCTTGGCAACTTGCGGCTTGGCCTCGGCGAAGGCGTAGCCGTGCTTCTGGTAGAGATCCTCCAGCTTCCGGAGATCCTCGCGGAGGACCGAGCGGTCGAAGTAGTCATCCTCTTGGGCCATCTCGTCGATGCGAACATTTTGCAACAGCTCTTCCCTGGAGACAATGAGATCGCCTTGGAAAGCAATTTCTCCCAAGCGATAGCGAGGCCCCTCACGGACGCGAAAGGTGACCCGGAGCCCATCCTCCACGGACTCGACTTCGGGCTGGCCCACTTTGACATCCACGAAGCCCCGGTTGGCGTAGTAGGCCTCCAGGGCTGCCGCGTCCCTGTTGAGCATTCTTTCCTTGAGCACACCGCCCCCGGTGAACCAGGAAAACAACCCCCGCTCGGACAGGGCCAATTGATCCTTGAGATCATCTGGGTCGAGCTCTTCGGCGCCCTGGATCCGGATGCTCCGAATGTAGCGCTTGGCTCCCTCGTTGATATGGATGCGTAGCTCCACCTGCCCGGTCTCGATCCGTTGCCTGGAATAGTCAACAGTGACGTTGTAGTATCCGTCCTTGCGATAGAGCTCGCGAATGGCTTCCAGATCCTCGGCGATGATCTCCGGATTGATGATGTCGCCGCTCTTGCTGGACATTGCCTCCAGGATGTCGTCTTCATCCAGCGACTTGGCTCCCTTGATCACAATCTCGTTGATTACGGGGCGCTCATCGACCTCATAGACGATGTCCTTGCCATTCACCGTGTCCCTCACCCGGACGCTGATATTGCGGAAGAATCCGCTGTCGTAAAGTCTTTGGATATCCCGGTCGATCTGTTCCGGATCGTAGGTATCGCCTTCGCTGGTTCGTATGCGCTGAAGCACGGCCTCGGCATCCACTCTTTCGTTACCGGCCACTTCAATGGAGGCAATCCGCTGTTTGGGAGATATTGTGCTGGAGATCCTGCGGGCCAGCTCCTTGGTTGCGGATCTGACCCGCAGCAAGCCCTGGCATGATTCGGAAAGAGTTTGCTCTATGTCGGGATGTTGTGCACGGACCAGCCTGGCGTCAAGGCTGATCCCCTTTCCGGCCTTGGTAAGGCTTCCGTAGACCGCGTGGGTGGCTTCAGTCTCTCGGATAAGCTCTTGCACCTGCTCCCGTTTCGGAGTGTCCTCGCTTACCTGGGGCACAAGCTCGCGCGTCCGGTTGAGAGAGACCAATTCGTGTCCCTCCTCCTGAAGTGTCGCGCGAATGATCGATGTGACATCCTGTTGCAGCCCGGGGAGCTCCTCCGCGGCCTGTACCTGGAAGGGCAGGACCAGGACGCTCGTTTGGGCTTCATCCGCTGCGAAGGCGGTTCCTGCGGAAAAAAACAGAATTAGCGCCAAGAGCAGGGCACAATGGCTCACTTTAGGCGTGGGTCTCTTCATGAATAGCTCCGGATCTGATCGTGAGAATTCGGTCCATTTTGTGGGCCAGCTGGTGATTGTGGGTCACCACGAGGAGGGTGCACTGGAGATCGCGGCTCTGGTGGATCAAGAGATCCGCCACTCGTTCCCCGCTTTCGGGGTCGAGATCCCCTGTTGGCTCGTCCGCCAATATAACCTCGGGTTCCAGGGAGATGGCCCGGGCTATGGAGGTGAGCTGCCTTTCCCCGCCGGACAAGGTGCTCACGGGTTGATGGGCCTGTCTGTCGATACCGGTGCGTTCCAGGGCCTGCTGGGCCCTGCCCAAGGCGCGGCTTTTCGTCTCGCCCCGGATCATGGCCGGCAGCGCCACGTTTTCCACTGTGGTGAACTCGGGCAGGAGATGATGGAACTGGAAGACAAACCCGATCCCTTCGTTGCGAAGCCTTGATTTGGCGTCCCAATCCAGGTGTTGCAGATTGCTGCCTCGGAAGAGGATGTCTCCGCCGCTCGGAGTATCCAATCCGGCCATCATCTGCAGCAGGGTGGTCTTGCCGCATCCCGAGGCCCCCACGATGGCCACCGATTCACCGGCCCGGACCGTGAAGCTGATATCCTCCAGGATACGCACCGGTCCCTTGTTCTCGGGAAAGACCTTGTGGACTCCGGTTAGCCGGTAGACAGGGGCGAGCTCGTCATTCATAGCGCAATACACTGGCGGGTTCGAGTTTTGCCGCCCTGGAAGCGGGGTACAGGGTCGCCAGGAAACAGAGCCCGAGGGCGGCGATCCCGATCCAGGTCAGGTCGGTGGCAGCCAGTTGGATGGGCAGATGGTCCAGATAGTAGATATCCTGGGGCAGCTGGATGAACTGGTAGGTTTGCAGGCAGTAGCTGATTCCCAGTCCCAGCGCGTATCCCGCTGCCGTGCCGATGGCACCGATCAGGGTCCCCTGATAGATGAACACCCGTTTGATGTTCCCGGGCTTGGCGCCCATGGACATGAGCACGGCGATGTCCTGCTTCTTTTCCATGACCAGCATGATCAGGGTGGTCACAATGCTGAAGGAGCCGACCATGATCATGATGAGCAGGATGACCCCCATGGCTGTTTTCTCCAGCTTCAGGGCGGAGAAGAGCTCCTGGTTCATCTCCATCCAGGTCCTTGCGGACAGGGGCTCGTCTGCGGCGGTCTCCTCGATGGCTCGGGCCGTTTCCTTCGCTGCGTAGACATCGGTGAGGCGCACCTCCAGACCGGTGACCAAGTCCCTCTCGAAACCGAGGATTTCTTGCGCCGCGGGGATGGAGACATAGGCCAGGGAGGAATCGTATTCGTACATCCCCGTGTTGAAGGTCCCGGCCAGACGGAAGGTCATGATTTTGGGGCTAAACCCGGCCGCGCTTTTCTTTCCGCTCGGGCTCATCATATGCAGGGTGTTCCCGAGGGAAAGGCCCAGGCGTGCGGCAAGATCCTCTCCCAGGAGGATGGGAGGTGGATCCTTCTCCGACTGGAGCCTCTGCACGCTTCCGCGGACCATGTCCTGATCCAGGCTGAGGGCCCGGGAGGCCGCCTCGGGATCAATGCCGCGCAGGATGGCCCCCTTGGCCCGGCGGGAGGAGCTGAGCATGACCTCGGCGTAGACGAAGGGGAGAACGGCCCGCACCTTGGGGATTTCCTCAATCCGCTTCCGGTGCCCCTCGTACTCCCCGAAGGGGCCCTTGAGGCTGGAAACAAGGACATGGGCGTTCACCCCGAGGATCTTGTCCCTGAGGTTCTGGCTGAATCCGTTCATCACTCCGAGCACAATGATCAGGGCGGCCACTCCGAGGGCAACGCCGAGCATGGAGATCAGCGAGATTGCCGAGATGAAGCCGTGCTTGCGCCGGGAGAAGAGGTAGCGCAAGGCGATGAACAGCTCGAAGCGCATTAGTCCGCTTTCGTTTCCGGTTTGAGCAGGGGAAAGAGAATCACTTCCCGGATCGAGGCGGAGTCGGTGAAGAGCATGGCCAATCTGTCGATGCCGATGCCTTCGCCCGCGGCCGGAGGCATGCCGTGCTCCAGGGCCACGAGGTAGTCCTCGTCCAGGAAGTGGGCCTCGTCGTCCCCCCGTGCCTTGGCCCTGGCCTGTTCCTCGAAGCGCTGCCGCTGATCCCTGGGATCGTTGAGCTCGGTGAAGGCGTTGGCCATTTCCCGTCCTGCCAGGAACAGCTCAAAGCGATCGGTAAGGGAGGGATCGGCCTCGTTCCTGCGGGACAAGGGGGAGATGTCCGTGGGATACTTGGTGATGAAGTGGGGCTGGATCAGCTGGGGCTCCACAAACAGGTCGAAGAGCTTGGCCTGCAGCTTGCCCAGCTTCTCCTTCTCCTGGACGTTCTCCCCGTGCCTTTGAACCAGAGCCCTGGCTCGGTCCCAGTCCCGGTGCTCGTCGGGGCTCAGTCCGCCCAGCTCCTCCAGGGCCTGGTGGAAGGTGAGCTTGGGCCAGGGCGGGGTGAGGTCCACCTCGTGGCCCTGGTAGGAAAGGATATGTCCGCCCAGGATGGAGAGGGCGAGCTCGGAAAAGAGCTCCTCCGTGAGCTGCATGAGCTGGGTGTAGTCCACATGGGCCCAGTAGAACTCCAGCATGGTGAATTCCGGATTGTGTTGGGTGGATATCCCTTCGTTGCGGAAGTTGCGATTGATTTCGTAGACTTTTTCCAGGCCTCCCACCAGAAGCCGCTTGAGGTAGAGCTCAGGGGCGATTCGGAGATAAAGCTGTGTATCCAGGGCGTTGTGGTAGGTGGAAAAGGGCTTGGCCTCCGCGCCACCGGGAACGTGCTGCATCATGGGGGTTTCCACTTCCAGGAAGCCCCGGCTGTCCAGGAAGTCGCGAATTCCCTTGACGATTCTGGTGCGGGTCCGAAAGATCTCCCTGGTATGGGGGTTGACCGCCAGATCGAGGTAGCGCTGCCTGTAGCGCGCCTCCACGTCCCTGAGGCCGTGGTACTTTTCCGGAAGGGGGCGCAGGGACTTGCTCACCAGCTGAATCTCTTCCGCGTCCAGGGTGAGCTCGCCCTTGCGGGTACGGAACAGGGCCCCACGCACTCCGACAGTGTCGCCGATGTCGTACTTCCGGAACAGGGCGTACGCCTCCTGGCCCAGGTTCTTCCTTTGGACAAAGATCTGGATCTGCCCGGACTGGTCCTGGAGATGGAAGAAAGTGGCCTTGCCGAAGGAACGCAGGGTCATGATCCGTCCGGCAAGGGCAAAGCGTGTGTCGAGCTCTTCCAGGTCCTCGGCGCTCCAGGATGCATAGCGGCTCAGGATATCTTCCACAGCGGTGTCCTTGCGGAACTCGTTGGGGAAGAGGTCGACTCCGGATTCTTCCAGATCGCGGGCCTTTTCGAAGCGTTGCCTCAGGACCTGGCTGCTGGGCTGTGTATCCGGCTTCTGATCACTCAAGGGATCTCCTCCGGGCAGGGGGTTGTCGTGAGCGCGAATGGGCCGAAGCTATGGGACGAACGAAGCGGCCAAACAAACATTTTTAGGCCAATTCGGACAGAGCGTCAAGTTGCGGCACACGGACAAGCCTGTTCGGGGGCGGAATACACATTGTCTTCATTGCGGCAATGGGATAGAATGCATTTTCGTGCGGAAACGGCTTGTTTCCTTCTCTGGCTCGTGTTTGAGCCGTCGGCAGCCGCGAAGAAGCACGGCGGAATGCGCGATTGTCAACGTTTATCCGGAAGGGGTGACCTCGTATGTTGCCAAGGATTCGCCACCTGTTGGTGTGCACCGACTTTTCCAGCCCATCCTGGCGGGCGCTGAAGTATGGGGCCTCCATTGCCGAGTGCGCCCAGGCCCAGATGACGCTTTTGCATGTCCTGCCCCCGCTACCCCAGGAGTTCAGTTACAGCGGGGTGTCCAATCTCTTTGACTTGGGTCCGGGGATGGCCGGAGTGCCCTTGTTCTTTTCCGATTCCGAGAAAAAGCAACGCAAGAGCCAGGAAAAACATCCCGGCGAATTCGTGGAGAAGGCGGAAAGGACGACCAAGGAGCAGCTCAAGAGCCATTTGATGCAGCTGAAGACCGAGGAGTCGGGGTTCAACTGGCAGGCGATCGGTCTTCAGGTCCGAATCGGCGAGCCGGTTCAGGGAATCCTCCAAGAGCTGGAGTCCGAAAAGTACGACATTGTCGTGCTCGGCAGGCACGGCCACGGCAAAACCCGGAGCGGCCGCTGCGGCGGCGTGGCCCGGGAGGTTATCAACAACGCGGGTCTGCCTGTATTTGTTGTGGATCGGCACGAGGGATAAGCGGGTTACCTGATCCCGTGCTTGGAAAGGCGGTAGCGCAACTGGCGGAAGCTCAGGCCCACCAGCTCTGCCGCCTTTTTCTTGTTCCCCTGGGTCCGCTCCAGGGCACTGGAAAGCACGTCCCTGTCGATCTTTTCCAGGTATTGGTCCAGGGACATTTCACCGCTCAGGACCTGGTCTTCTCCCGAAGGGGGTTGCGGGGCATTGTGCTCGTAGATCACCAGGGAGGAGGGTGTAATATAGGGACCGGTCTCCAGGGCAACCGCGCGTTCGATGATGTTTTCCAGCTCCCGGATATTGCCGGGGTAGGTATAGCTGCGCAGCTTGTGCTTGGCTCCGGTGCTGAAGCCCTTGATGGCCTTGCTCTGCTCCTTGCAGAATCGCTCCAGCATGTGATCCGCCAGGAGAAAGAGATCCTCGTTCCGTTCCCGCAGAGGCGGCAAATGAATAATGACTCCGCTGAGGCGGTAGAAGAGATCCTCCCTTAGGTTCCCCTCCGCGACCTCGTTTTCGACATCCCGATTCGAGGCGGCGATGAACCTGATATCGGTCTGAACGCTCTCCGTGGCCCCCAGAGGGGTGAAGGTCCCGTCCTGCAGGCATCGCAAGAGCTTGACCTGAAGATTGGGGCTCAGCTCTGCGACCTCGTCCAACATAAAGGTTCCCTGATCCGACCTTTCCAGGAGCCCGGCCTTTGCCTGACCCGCTCCGGTGAACGCCCCTTTGCGGTACCCGAAGAGCTCGCTTTCAACCAGGGTTTCCGGGACGCCGCCGCAGTTGATGGCCTGGAAGGCCCTGTGCCTGCGTTTGCTGTTCTCGTGGATGGCCCTGGCGATGAGCTCCTTTCCTGTGCCGGATTCCCCGGTGATCAGCGCAGTTATCCCCGTGGGGGCGATGCGCGAGACCAGGGAAAAGACCTCCCGCATCTTGGGGCTGTTGCCCAGGATGGGTGTGCTTCGGCCCTGGACCTGGACGCACAGCTGGAGCTCCTCCTCTTGGGGGAGCTCCTCCTCCAGGATCTGGTCCACTTGGACCAGGAACTCCTCCACGTCGAAGGGCTTGGAGATGTAGTCCCTTGCCCCGAGCTCCAGGGCCTGGAGAGCGGTTTGCTTGTCCGCGTACGCGGTGATCATGAGCACTGGCGGAGCATATCGCTTGTCCCGCATCCTTTGCAGAAGCTCCAAGCCGCTTTCCGTTCCCAGCCGCAGGTCAGCGATAACCAGGTCGAAGCGCTCCCGATCCAGGAGCTGGAGCGCTCCCTCGATGTTCGCGGCGCTATCCGGAGTGTGCTTGCGGTTGCTCAGGGCGATCTCCAGGACTTGCCTCAGGCTGGGGTCGTCGTCGACAATAAGGATCTTGCTCATAGGCGCTCAAGCTCGTTCTTGGTGTGCGGCAGGCACAAAGGCTTATGTCCCGGCTCTTTTCGGGTCAGGCGATCCCCTTGGGGAACTGCCCGTAAAGGACCTCTCCCTCCCGGCAGTTGAGTCGGATGCGTCCCGGAAGCTCCTGGTTCAAGCAGGGGGTGTTCTTGCCCCGCGATCGCATGCTGTCCGCAGTCGGGGTCCAGGATTCACGAGGGTCGAAAAGGAGGAAGTCGGCAGGGTCACCGGGGTTGAAGCCGTTGGCACGAAGGCCGAAGATCCGGGCCGGACCGTGACACCAGAGCCGGATCAGATCCTTTTGGGTCAGGACCCCCTCCTGAACGAGCCCCCAGGACAGGGATAGGGCCGTGTCCAGTCCGGATATTCCGTTCGGGGCCCGGGACAGGGGAACCTCCTTTTCAAAGGGCGCATGGGGGGCGTGGTCCGTGGCCAGGATGTCGATAATCCCTTCCCTCGCGGCCTGGCGCAGGGCGGTAACATCGTCCGCGGTGCCCAATGGGGGGTTGACCTTGGCCAGAGGATCGTAATCCCCGACCTTGTCCTCGGTCCAGAGGAGGTAGTGGGGACAGGTCTCCGCGCTTACGGGCACCCCCTTGTTCTTGGCCCAGTGGATGAGCTCCACGGACTCGCGCCGGCTGATGTGGGCCAGATGGACTGGGATGTCCAGATAGGATGCCAGAAGGATGTCCCGGGCCACCTGGATGCTTTCGCAGACGCTGGGAACGCCTCTGAGGCCCAGCCGGTCGCTCAGCGGGCCCTCGGAAACAACGCCCTCCGGGGAGAGGCTGGGATCCTCGCAGTGGTCGATGATGGGCCGCTGCAGATCGAAGCTGTATTCCATGGCCCTGCGCATGAGGCTCGAATCCGAGACAGGCACGCCGTCGTTGGAGAATGCGATGCATCCGCTGCGAGCCAGCTCGTGCATGGGAGCAAGCTCCTTGCCGGCCAACCCGCGGCTCAGGGCGCCCACGGGATGCAGGGCGGGGCCGCGGGGATGGGCCCGGGCGGCGGTGTCGAGCATCATGGAGGTGATTGCGGCGGTGTCGTTGACCGGATCGGTGTTGGCCATGCAGAGAATGCTGCTAAAGCCACCCGATGCCGCTGCGGCTAGCCCGGAAGCGATGTCCTCCTTGTGCTCCTGCCCTGGCTCCCGAAGATGGGTATGGCAGTCGATGAGGCCGGGCAGGAGGATGAGCTCTCCCCCGGAGCCCTCTTCCTCGGCTGGGCGGAGCTCAGAGATGCGATCCTCCTCAAGGACGCAGTCGCAGACCCGCCCCTGCCAGACGATACTTTGGATGATCCGTCTCTCGGACATGACTATTCTCTCCTTTGGCTGGTGGAGGTGAGGAAGAGATAGAGCAGGGTCATGCGGATGGCGATGCCGGAGCTGACCTGGTCCAGTATGAGGCTGTCCTGATCGTCCGCAAGTTGGGAGTCGATCTCGATCCCGCGGTTCATAGGGCCCGGATGCAGGACCTTGGCTCCGGCTCGGGCCAGATCCAAGTGCCTCTTGCGGAGCCCGAAGCGGGTGGCGTACTCGCGCAGGGAGGGGAGCAACCCGGATTGCTGTCGCTCCAGCTGGAGACGGAGGCACTGGATGGCATCCACTCCGCGACAGGCCTCATCCAGGTCGGAATAGACAGAGACCGGCCAGTGGGAAATATGGCGTGGAAGCAGGGTTCGGGGGGCGCAGAGGCGAACGGATACACCCAGCTTGGCGAAGAGCTCGATATCCGAACGGGCGACCCGGCTGTGGGCGATGTCCCCCACGAGGAGCAGGGTCCTGTCCCGGAATCCCTCCCAGAGCTTGTACAGGGTGAATCCGTCCAGAAGGGCTTGCGTGGGGTGGGCGTGCCAGCCGTCGCCCGCGTTGATGATGCTGCAATGCAGCTGATGGGCCAGGAAGTCGGCTGCGCCGCTCTGACCGTGGCGGATGACGATGGCGTCGGGTTGCATGGCCTGCAGGGTGAGGCCGGTGTCCTTGAGGTCCTCCCCCTTCTCCAGGCTGCTTCCCTTGGTGGCCAGGGAGAATGTGTCCGCGGAGAGCCGCTTGGCCGCGATGTCGAAGGACGTCTTGGTTCGGGTGCTCGGCTCGGCGAAGAGGAGAAGGACGCTTTTGCCTTTCAGGGTGGGGGTCTTCTTGACCAGTCTGCTGTTGATTTCTTCGAAGTTTTGGGCGAGCTGGAAGAGCTCCAGTATTTCCGAGGAAGTGAGTTGATCCACGCTCAACAGATCCTTATGGGGCCAATCCATAGTTGTCTCCTGGAACTTGCGGGGACGGATTTCCATCATCGCCTTTTCGATTCTTCGTGCGAAAAAAGTGTTGGCTCGTTTCCGGAGGGAAGCTAGGCCAGGCGCTGCAGGACTTCCGAGGGAAGGAGGCTGACGCAGGCCCTGGCTCCGGGCTCAAGGGTTCCCAGCTCCGGATAGAGGCCCAGGATGCGCGCGGGGTGAACCGTGACCATGCTCACCGCCTCCTCCAACGAGATCGGCTCCGGGGTCCTTGCCAGCAGGAATTCGAGCTCCCGCCANACATCGAGGTCCTGGTTGGAGGCCAGGCTGTCCGTTCCCAGACAGAGGGGAATCCCAGCCGCGCGCATGGCCCGCCAGGGGGCCGTTCCCACACTGATGGAAGCGTTGCTCCTGGGACATAGGCACACCGTAGCCCCTCGCTCGCTCAGGATCCTGATATCCCCCTCTTCCACCTGGACGCAATGCACGGCCAGGGTGCCTTCATCCAATAGTCCCAGCTGGTCGGCGTACTGCACCGGAGAGAGGCCGGGAGCGACATAGCCCTCCGGCAGGAGAGCGCCCTGCAAAAGATCGGCCAACCCCCCCCTGCCAGTGGCCAAGAGCTCCACCTCCTCCGGGGATTCGGCGAGATGGAGGGGGAAGGGCCGTTTTTTTCCATTGGTCCATGTCTTGCCCAGTTGAAGATTGCCTGGATGGGTGGAGTACAGGGCGTGGCCGGAAAGGGTGATTCGATTGTCGCGATCGGGATGGAGGGCTTTGGGCCACACCTCCCGCAGGCTTTTGACTGGGCTGAAGCCGAGCACCTCCTTGCACAGGAGGTAATCCATGCCGCTGTCCCGAAGGTGGGAGTAGATCCTTTCAGGGCTGTGGCCGGTTATGTCCGCGGCACAGGCGGTGCCGCACTCCCTCAGCTCTGCCACTGCCTCGTGCAGGCTCGCCGCGTTCACCTCCTCCGGGAGAAGGTGGACCAGGCTTCGGACCCAGGTCGGGAATCCCTGCCCCAGGACGGTGCGTCCCTTGAGATGGGACAGCTCGAGATGGGTATGGGCATTGATCGGGCCGGGAGCAAGGGTTCCAGGGCCCATGTCCTCTACGGGGCCGCTCCAGCTCTTCTTGAGCTCCCGGTAGGGACCGGCATCGACAACGTGTTCTCCCCGGATCAAAAGCATTCCGTCCTCGACCAGAGGGCGGTCCTTCTCCATGGTGAGGATGTGTCTGCAGCGCAGGCCGCGCTCGCGCGGCCGGGATTTCGGACTATTCATCTGTGACAGGACCTGTCGATGTTTGCCTGATGTCTTGCGCAAGTGAGCCGGGATTTGCTTCCCTTTTCATTGTTTTCAGGTAACTATTCACCACCTTGCCGAACCGTAAACCGACACGGGGCATTTTACCTCATGCAGCTCCGACTCTGGATTTTCTAACGCTCGCCACGCGGGGGCATCCCTGCCCCCACCCGACTCTCAGTGGCTGCTGCTT